>ERZ1370068.7485-contig-6396_pt1 | contig 34899 bp, 46 predicted proteins | sample MGYA00561227_ERZ1370068 | MGnify/ENA primary metagenome ERZ1370068 (study PRJEB38410, sample SAMEA6850437) | metagenome | study: Metagenomic assessment of the ecological functions of the soil: analysis of the soil microbiota associated with the...
GTGTACTTCGTTCAGTTACGTAGTATTGCAGCCAGTTCCTGATCTGCTCGGCCTTCGTCGGCCAGGCGATCTGTCAGCGATTGTTGTCTATCTCGGGCTCGGCGTGCAGGAGCCGGTGGCCGCGTGGGGCCTGATGCTGCCAGGGCAGCGCCGAGGATTACGCCACCACCGCGCCTTGGATCGCGATCTTTCCCGGGCTTGCCATCGTGCTGACCGTGCTCGGGATCAGCCTGTTCGGCGATGCCCTGCGCGACGCCATCGACCCCAAGCTGCGCGACCGATGATCAGCTGGGCGCGAAGGTCCCGTGCAGGGAATACGGGCACATGGTGTTTTTGAGTCGCGCCACGAATAGCGGCCGCGCGCTCATATGCGCGCGCGTCGAGGCCGACGATGTCGGTGCTCTGCCGGTTGGCGTCGAACACCAGGGTGACCACGACGCCGTCATCCTCCGCGCCATCCGGGCGGTGGCGATGAAGAACGGCTCGCCGACATAGCCGCCGCGGACCGAAATCGTGGCCGCGCCACCGCGCCGCTGCTCGAGATCGACCCTGGCGAGCTGCTGCTGCAGGCCCGCGCGCGCTGTCGTCGGGGCTGCAGGCAATGTAAGCATAGCGCTGGCGCTTGCCCGACCAGGCCGGATTGATGCGCGGGAACTCGTTGGCGGCCCTGCCGCTACTGCGGAGGCTCCGGCTTTCGACCTCGCCGGTGGCGAGGTCGACGCGCAAGCGGGCGAGGTGGCCATGCCCGTGCGCCGGCCATTCGGAGCGCCAGTAGTCGCGCAGCGCCTGGCCGATCGTGCGGTAGTCGGGATAGCGCGCGAGGTCGAGGACGAGCGCGCCATCCTCCTCGAAGCCGTTGGCGAAGTGGAACTGGAAGAAGGCGTCGGTCTCGATGATGCGCGGCTTGTCGCCGTGCCGTCGCGCGGCACCAGCAGGATCAGCGTCGGCTCGCCGCCTTCCCAATGGAGTGCGCCGTCGAAGCTCTTGCAAGCCCGAGCAGGAATTTCAGCGGCGACACCAGGATCGGCCCGAGACAGAACACGCAGGTAGTTCTTGGTCAGCACGAAATCGTGGTTCATGACCGGGTAGGGCAGCGTCACCACGCGGCAGGCGCGTGACGATGCCGCTGTCGATCGCGATAGGGCGTGAGCGTGGTCTTGGCGCCCGTAGTCGATGCCGAAAGTTGAACAGCTCGCCGGTGTCGGGATCGATCTTGGGATGGGCCGAGAAGGCCTTCAGGCCTGCCGCCGAAGTCGCTCGACGCCGCGCGTGTCCAGGGTGCCGGATCGAGCTGCGTAGGGCGGGCCGCCCTCCCACAGCGACAGCAGCCGATCGCCGTCGCATGACCACGGAGGTGTTGGAGACGTTGGCCGGCTGGCGGAAGGCGTTGGCCAGCACGCCGCCCGGCCGCATCTTGCCGAAGCCGCGATGGACGGATGCGACCGGCTGCGCGTCTCGTCGCGATAGTTGTCGCGTGGCGACGTAGCGGTTGCGGTAGTGGATGCCGGCGTCGTCGAAGCGGATCGCCGAGATCATGCCGTCGCCGTCGAACCAGTGGGCAAACCACTGCCGGCGAGCTGGTTGCGGCCCGAGCCGTTGCGGAACAGCGTGCCGCGCAGGCCCGGCGGCACCTGGCCGTCGATCTCGTCGACCCGATAATCGTGTTCCTCGGCGAGCGTGCCGGAAGCCGGCACTCCCAGGGATAGGCGTCCTTGCCCGCCATGCTCACTCCGCGTTCGCCATCGTGCGTTGACCGTATCACAGCTCAGGCGCAGATCGTCGGCACCATCGAGGCGGCGAAAGGCCCTGAGGTCAGAGTGCCTGGGCGCCGAGCCGCGCGCGAATGGCGATGGCGTACAGGATGGCGCCGGCCATGCGGGCGCGCGCCGCGGGCGAGGGCTTCTGCGCGCAGATCGCTGCGGCAAAGGCGCGCTCGAGGCGTTTTCGATCGCCGCCAGCAGCTCGTTGGCGACGCGCGGCGATTTTGGGATAGCTGGGCGATCTGACCGGCGGCGGTGCCCACGATCATGCAGCCCGGCGCGGTGCGGCGGCGCGGTGTAGAGATCGATCGCCGCCTTGTAGACCTGGCCGAGGCGCTGCTCGATCGTGCCCGGGCCGCCCAGGATCGCATCGAGGCCCTCGATGCTCTCGCGCCGTAGAAGCGCAGCGTGTGCGATGTAGAGCTGCTCCTTGTCGCCGAAGGCCGCGTAGAGGCTCGGGCGGTTGAGGCCGGACGCCGCCGGCCAGCTCGTCGAGCGAGGCGGCGGTGAAGCCCTTTTCCATGAACACCGTGCGCACGCGGTCGAGCACCTCGGCGGTAATGAAGGCGCGCGGGCGGCCGCGCGGACGCGTTTTCGTTATTTCTGTACCGGTTCGCATAATTATCCTTGACGTCCGTCGCGCCTTCGGTATTTCTGTACCGTATCGCACAGAAACACAGGAGGACGCGATGGAACTGTTCGCCTCACCCATGGCCTGCTCGCTCGCTTCGCATATCACGGCGCTCGGAGGCCGGTCTGCCGGTCAAGGTCCGCTTCGTCGAGAACAAGAAGACCGACGACGGCGGCGACTATTACCAGATCTCGGCCAAGGGCTACGTGCCGGCGCGCTGCGGCTCGACGACGGCCAGGTGCTGAACGAGGGCCCGTCGGTGCTGCAGTACCTGGCCGACGCCGCAAGCCCGAGAGCAGGGCTGGCGCCGGCCTGGGGCGCGCGTCGAGCGCTACCAGCTCATCGACACGCTGAACTACCTGCTCGACCGAGCTGCACAAGCGCATCTTCGCCAACGTCTTCAATCCCAACGCGGCGGAGCCGACCAAGGCGGCGGCCCGGGCGCTGTTCGAGCCGACGTCTCGACTACCTCGCCGAAGAAGCTGGGCGGCGGCGACTACCTGGTGGGCAACAACGTTCACCGTGGCCGATGCCTATCTGGTCACCGCTGCTGAACTGGTTCGGTCTTCCTCGAAGGTCGACCTCGCCAAGTGGCCGGCCATCGCCGCCTATCACACCAGAGCACCTGCGAGCGCCCGTCCGTCGTCAGTGTTGGCGATGGGCGATGCCGAGATGCGCCGGAGCCAGGCCAGCGCCGCGTCGGGCCGAAGGCCGATCTTCTTTGTTCAAGACCGCGAAGCGGTCCTTCGGGGCCTTTCGCGGGCCTTGGGCCCGTAGGTGCCCATCTCGATGCGGTGCGGGATGGTCAGCATGTAGTTCTTGAAGGCGTTCTCCATCGCCGCGCGCCAGCCCTGGGCGTCCTGCGTCTCGTTGACCGACGCCTTGGCGAGCTTCAGCGCATAGGGATCGCGCTCGGCGATGTCCTGGGCGAGCGCCCATCGTCTCTTCCTCGAGCTTGGCCCGCGGCACCACGCGGTTCACCAGGCCGGCCCGCTCGGCCTCGGCGGCGCTGATGAACTCGCCGGTGAAGAGATACTCCTTGGTCTTGCGCGGGCCGAAGTCCCACGGCATCGAGAAATACTGCACGTGCGCGCCGCCCCACTTCACGGCGCGGTCGGCGAACTGCGCATCGTCGCTGGCGATGATGATGTCGCAGGCCGACGCGATCATCATGCCGCCCATGATGCAGTAGCCCTGGACCTGGGCGATGGTCGGCTGGGCAGGTCGCGCCAGCGCATGGTGTTCTCGAAGAAGCGCTCCCAGATCCGCCGGTACTCGCCCTTGAAGCCGGGCTCGAGCGGCGTTTTCTTCTGGTCCTCCATCTCCTGCGGGCTGCCGAGATCGTGGCCGGCCGAGAAATGCTTGCCGGCGCCGGCCAGGATGATGACCCGCACCGCCTCGTCGTCGACGGCGCGGCAGAAAGCGTCGTCGAGTTCCTCGAGCAGGATGCGGCTCTGCGCGTTCAGGACCTCGGGCCGGTTGGTCGGTGATCTTGAGCACCGGTCCGGTGCGCTCGGTGAGCAGGGTCGTGTAGCTGCTCATGCCGCTGCGCCTCAGCTCGGGCGCCAGGCCCGCGCCCATCAGGTCGACGAAATTGTCGCAATAGAAGCGCTGCTTCTGCCGCTCGCTGGTGCCGGCCGCTGCCATCGAGGCCTCGAAGCGCTTGATCGGATTGCGGCCGCCTTCGACATGCGGATAGTCGGACGAGAACAGGCAGACCTCGTCGCCCGAGTTGGCGATGATCCAGCCGGCATCCTCGTGCGGATAGGGCGTCACCCGCACCTGGCGCTGCACGAACTCGCTGGGCTTGAGCGACATCTTCTGCAGCCGCTCCTCGTTCTTGTAGAAGGCGTTGTGCGCCGAATCCATGTTGCGCATCCAGCCCGGCACCCACGACGCGCCCTGCTCGATGACGCCGAACTTGAGCCGCGGGAAGCGGTCGAGCACGCGGTCGACGATCAGCGCCGTCAGCGCCTTCATCGGCGGATAGGCGATCGCGCATGTAGTCGATCGACTTGAAATTGTCGTCGCCGCCGTGGAAGTCGGGCACCGGCGGCAGGCCGTTGTTGAAGTAGGCGTCTTCGAGCAGCTTGCCGCCGCCGCCGACATGGAACACGATCGGCAGGCCCGGCCTCCTGGGCGATCGCCCACAGCGGATCGAAGCCGATATGGCTGGGCGAATGGTCGTCAGGGCAGCGCGAGCGGGATCAGCAGACGCCTTGGCGCCCAGCTCGATCGCCTCGCGTGCGGCGCCTGGCGGTGCGCTCGAAATCGGCCAGCGGCACGTAGCCGGTCGCCAGCAGGCGTTTGTCGACCGAGCAGAACTCGACCATGTGGCGCGTGTGGGCGCGCGCCACGGCGTAGGTCGACGTCGCCACGTTCCTAGTGTCGCCCTCCAGCAGCGAGGAGAAATTGAGCAGCGCCGTGGTGAACATGAGCTGGCTGGCGAAGCCCAGCAGGTCGATCGAGCGCGGGCGGTCCTGCGCGGCGCAGGAGCCGAGCGCGTCCCAGTTCTTGCGCAGCATGATCTGCGATTCGTCGAAGTCGGCGGCGTCGTCCGCGCCGTCCTTGCGGCTCTCGGGGCGCAGGCTGTGAAAGCCGCGGCCGCGGTCGTCGGGAACAAGCACTGCGTCGGTCGACGATGGCGCGGTACTTGCGCCTCGAGATGCTCCGTCGAGGAAGCCCGGCACCTCCATGATGTGCGCGTCGGCGTCGTGAATGACGCGGCCGCTGGCGTAGGGCATTGTTCCTCCGGTCCTTCGTCGTTTGCGAGAGCTTAGCATGACCGTCGACATTTCCGACGGCGGTGCGCAGCCTTCTCGAGGCGCGCCGTTCCGGCGTCCAGGTGGCGCCACCCTTCGCCCTGCCGGACCGCGCTGCGGTCTATGCCATCCAGGACGGCGTGGCGCGCGCCACCGGCCCGGTCGCCGGCTGGAAGGTCGGGCGCGCGCACGCCGACCGCCGAGCCCAATCCCGGCGCCGCTGCTGGCCGGCGCCCTGGTGACGTCGCCGGCGCGCTTCGACGGCAAGGCGATGCACATGATCGGCGTCGAGATCGAGATCTCCTTCCACATCGTGCGCGACATCGCCGCGCGCAGCGCACCGGTCGAGCGCGACGGAGGCGCTCGCCGCCGTGGGCGACGCCTTCGTCGGCATGGAGGTGGTCGACACGCGGCTCGGCCAATTTCAAGCAGGCCGATCCGGAATGGCTGCTGGCCGACAACCAGATGAACCACGCGCTGGTGATCGGCGAGTCGATCAAGAACTGGAAGAGCCTCGACTGGGCCGAACCTGCAGGTGAAGGCTCGTCGATCGACGGCAAGACCGATCGTCGACCAGAAGGGCGGGCTCGGCGCCGTCGATCCGGTGCGGCCGCTCGCCTGGATGATCGACCACGCGGTGCGCTGCGCGGCGGCATCCGCGAAGGCCAGGCGATCACCACCGGCTCGTGGACCGGCCTGCGCTACTTCCCGCCGGGCACGCGCGCGCGGCGAGTTCACGGGGCTGGGGCGCGGTCAGGACGCAGTTCCTGCGAGACTTCGGCGCCGCCGCAACACCGGCCGCGACGGGGCTGGCATTGTTGTCTGCCCATGCGCATCGCCGGTCACACCTTGCATCGATAGCCACCGTACGCCCCGGTCCTGTCGAGGCGCGGCATCGATGCTCACTCGCCGCGCTGCTCGCCTGGCGCCGATCGCTGGCTCACGCGACGGCTACTGCTGCGCTGCACTCCGACCGACGCGAACTGGCAGGATGTCGGGATCGATCCGGCAGCGCGCCAGCGCGAGGGTCGCCAGTGGTTCTGGGAACCCACGACTTGCCGCGCCAGCTCTTGCGGGCTAGCCTGCACTAGTAGTACCAGCCCATCCGGGTAGCCCACGGCCCCACGGATCCCAGTTCGTTCATCGCCATCGTCTCGGCGGTCATCTGCCTGCTCGTCGGCGAGGTTCTGCTGGAACACGTTGCTTGCGGTAGGTGGCGTAGGCGTTCTGGTCGCCGACATACAGGCAGACGCAAACCGTCGGATCGGGATAGACGTAGAAGACCCGGCCGTCACGGATCTGGCGGGAGAACTTGTGCGGCGGCAGCTGCTTGAACTGACGCCTGGCGCTGCGGCGTGTTGGCGGGCACGAACTTGAAGCCGGCGGCCGCCATCATGTCTTCCTTGGCGGCGACCTTCTGCTGCGGGCTCTGGCAGGCAGCGACGGCAGACGCACAGTCCCAGAGCTGCCAGAGTTGTCCCAATCACGATGCATCACGTCCTCCTCTGTTCGATCCCTGCCGGGTCACGCCCGTCCATTTCGGCGCCCGCTTGCCCAGGAAGGCCGCCATGCCTTCGCGGAAATCGGCGCTACCGTAGGCCAGTCGTGATGAGATCGTCGATATTCTCGTCGCCCAGCCGGGCCTGCAGCCGGCGCAGCGCCTCCTTGGTGACCTGCAGGGTGATCGGCGCATGGCCGGCCACGGTCGCGCGCCAGTTCCTCGGCCGCGGGCATGCAGGCGCCGGCCGCGTCGGGCAACAGCTCGCTCACCAGGCCGGTCGCGAGCGCCGTCGGGCGCATCGATCATCCTGGCCAGCGAGGAGCATCTCCTTCGACCCGCTGCGGGCCGACCAGCGCGGCCAGCCGCGGCGTAGTTGGCCATCGACAGGCAGTTGCCCAGCGTGCGGGCGATCGGGAAGCCGAACTGGGCGTTGGCGGCGGCGATCCTGAGGTCGCAGACCGCGGCGATGGCCGCGCCGCCGCCGGTGCAGAAGCCGGCGATGGCGGCGATGGTCGGCACGGGGCAGCGCTCGATGGTGTCGAGGATGCGGTCCATCTTGCGCTCGTAGGCGATGCCGTCCTCGCCGTCCTTGAAGTCCTGGAACTGGGCGATGTCGGTGCCGGCGGCGAAGGCCTTGTCGCCGGCGCCGGTGATGACCAGCGCCCTGACCTCGCGGGTCATGGCGATTCGGCCGCAGATCTCGGCCAAGCCCTCGTACATCGCGAAAGTAAGGGCATTGCGCGGCCTGCGGCCGGTTGAAGGTGATCCAGCCGATCTCGCCGCGCTTGTCGAAGAGCAATTCTTGGGTCATTTCAGGGCCTTCATGGCGTTGGAACGACTTCTCAAGGGCTTCGCGGACTTCCGCCTGGGCTATTACCGCGAGCATCTCGACCTGTTCGAGAAGCTCGCGACCGAGAGGCCAGTCGCCCAAGATCCTGATCGTCGGCCTGCGCCGATGCCCGCGTCGATCCGGGCATTCTGACGCAGACCCAGCCCGGGCGACATCTTCACCGTGCGCAACGTGGCGGCCATGGTGCCGCCGGCGCAGTATCCCGCCCGACACGCGCCATCACGGCACCTCGTCGGCCATCGAGTTCGCCGTGCGCGGCCTGGGCGTCGAGCACGTGGTGGTGCTGGGCCATGCGCTGTGCGGCGGCATCGGCGCGCTGGTCGACGGCCGCGACAGCGTCTATGCCGGCTACGACTATCTCTCGACCTGGACCAGCCATCGCCCAGGAGGTGCGCGATCTGGCCGTGCGCGAGCTTGCAGGCCGGCCGCGCGAGGAGATCACGCGCGCCGTCGAGCAGGCCGCCGTGCTCAACAGCCTGTTGAACCTGATGAGCTTCCGCTGGATCGCCGAGAAGGTCGAGGCCGGCACGCTCAGGCTGCACGGCTGGTGGTTCAACATGACCGAGGGCCAGCTCTATGCCTTCAATCCGGCGACCGCCGCGTTCGAGGCCGTCGCAGGGCATCGCGGTCGACGCCGACCATCGTCAAGGGCACGGCGCTGTCGGCGATCAAGCCGAGCGCCTGCTCGCCGCCAGTCGCCGGCAGGAAGCCGGACGTTCTGACCTCGTGCTTCAACCCACAGCTCGAGCGGCACCGCCGCCTCGAGCCGGGGCATCTGCAGCATGCCGCTATAGGTGTCCGACAGGCTGGCGCGGTAGGTGCAGTCGACGCCGGCGACCGACACTGTCGCCTTCAATCGCGACGACAGGGTCGATATCTGCAAGTCGTATTTCACCGGTCTTCTCCTCCGGGCCGTCCTGCGTGCACCAGCCGACATGCTTCATCGTCAAGGGTCCGGCGTATTCCCGGGTTCGCTGGGAAGCCTTTTCCGTGACGACCGTGGCCGTCAGCTCCCACTCGCCCAGCACGCCGGCATATCCGGTCACCTGAAGCGATTCGCTTCGGGCCGGGGCGCGCAAGCGCGCCGAGCGCGACCAGGAGCAGGAGTGCTCTCACGACTTCTTCGCGAGGAACGCGCGCGCGTCGCTGACGTCGGCTCCGGGCCTTGTCGGCATCGCTGGCGATGGCGACGACCTTGCCGTAGTACTCGCGCGCCTTGGCCGGATCGCCGGCCTTCTCGGCGGCCTTTGCCGCGCCGACATAGGCGTCGAGCCGGTTGGGCTCCTTCTTCAGCGTCGCTTCGAAGGCGGCGAGGGCTTCCTTGGCCATGCCGCTCTCGAGCAGCATGCCGGCGTAGAACTCGCGCGCCGGCTTGGGCACGCCCGGCGTCACGGGATGCTTCTCGGTCTTGTCCTCGGCATCGGCGGCGGCACTCATGGCTGCCAGCGCCTCGTCGCGCTTGCCTTCGGCGTAGAGCACCAGGCGGTCGCGATCTGCCTCTGGATATCGACCTGCCCGGCCCAGTAGGCGTCCTTGGCCTGGACCAGCTTGTCGCGCATTTCGCCAAGCTTGGCGACGTCGGCCTTGGCGGCGGCCGGATCGCCCGAGCGCGGCGGCGCCCACGGCGCGGGCGAAATGGGTGATCGCCTGCACCTGGGGCAGCGGGCTGGGGCGGACTTCAAGCGCCGCCGCTGCCTTCCAGTCGCCGCGTTCCACCGCGTAGCGCGCCGGCGAAGCAGCCCGCGCATACGGACCGGGAAGGGCGGTCTCGGTGAAGCCGGTGACCGTCATTCATCGCCTCGACGACGTCGCCTGGCCTTCTTGTCCTGCCCGAGCTGCAGATAGGCATAGACCAGGTAGTCCATGGCATGCAGCTGCTCGTGGAAATCGCCCGCTGCCTTGGCGGCACGCCCCGAAGCCATGTTGGAATCGATCGACTCCTGCCAATAGCCGACGCGGGTGAAGATGTGCGACGGCATGTGCAGGGCATGGGGCGCGTCGGGGCGATCTTGGCATAGCGCCGGGCGGCTTCGATGCCTTTGTCGGCGATCGGCGGATAGTCGTAGAGATGGATCAGGTAATGCGCCACGCCGGGATGCTGGCGGCTGGCGCTTGGCGATCTGCTCCAGGATGGCCGCGCCCTTGAGCTGGTTGGCGTAGGTCTTGTCGGCCGGCGACGCCGAGGTGTTGAGCGCCAGCGCATAGTGGATCTGCGCTTCGTCGTCGTTCGGATAGCGCGCGGCCAGCTGCTTCCATGGCCTTGGCGTAGGCCAGCAGGCGCGGTGCGGTGATCGACCTTGTCGTAGTCGGCGTACATGGCGCCCAGCGCCGTCGAGGTAGTCGCGCTCGCGCTCGGTCTTGGCGCCGACGCCTTGCGCTTTTGCCAGCGCGGCGGAACCCTCGGCGAGGTTCTGCGCCGCCGGCGTGGCTATGGGGATTCCACAGCAGGCTGAGCGCAATGCCCCAATAGGCGATGGCGCACTCGGGATCGGCCTTCAGCACATCCTCGAAGGTCTTTTGCGAGGCGCGATACCAGAACGAGTGCTGATAGAGCATCGCCGCGGTCGAACAGCTTCTGCGCTTCCGGCTTGCACGATGTCTCGAAATGCACCTTGCCCAGCTTGTTGTCGTCCGGTTTGCCCGAGGGCGGCCGTCAGGGCGAGACGAAACGCCGGTCACTGCAATGGCAGCGACGGCCAATGACGTTTTGTTCATGATCCTGCTCCTGGTTGGCATCGAAACCGAACTCGGCGCGGTCATCGCTTGGTCTGACAGGGTGAGCTGGCGTCTGCCTAACTTGTCGGTCTCGAGGTCGCGCTTGAGAGCTCACGATACTCTACGCTGGCGACGCGAGTGTGGCTGCTCGCACCTCATACGCGCTTCCCGGCAGGTCCGTGTAGAGGCTTCTCTACCGGCGGATAGGCCGATCTTCACGCGTTGATCGGCAAGGTCACAGGGACGCCGCGCGTCCGGCGACTCTGCTGCGCCAGACGATTCGAGGCGGCGCCGACGCCGTCCGGTGCAGACGGCACGCCAGGCCGATCTCCATCGCCAGTTCGGCTGTGGCGAGATGCCTCACGCATGTGCGCTCAGGATGACGAAACTGCTAACGGTCTGGCGACGCTAGCTCGCCAGCGACGATTGCGGCGTCCACGCCGCCGGGCGCAGGCACGCCGGCCGTCTTCATCGCCAGCTCGGTCGTGGCGGGCAGCCCAGCAGCATGGGCTCGTTGAGGTCGCCCAGGTGGCCGATGCGGAACACCTTGCCCATCAGCGGCCCCAGCCCGCCGCCCAGCGACAGGTTGAAGCGATCGATCGCGACCTTGCGCATGGGATCGGAGCTCACGCCCTCCGGCATCATCACCGTCGTCACCGAGATCGGAGAGCCGGTCGGGCGTCTGGCCGTAGAGCGTGCGGGCCCTTGCCGCCGGCGCCCCAGGCGCGCACCGCGGCGCGGGTCGCCTCGCCGAGGCGGGCGTGGCGCTGGAACACCGCGTCGAGGCCTTCCTCCTCGATCATCTTCAGCGATTCCTGCAGGCCGAAGAACATGTGCACCGGCGCGGTGCCGATGAACTTCTGCGGCGCGCGGCCGTTCATCAGCTCCCAGTTCCAGTAATGGCGCGGCGCCTTGTTCTTGCGCGCGACCTCGATCGCCTTGTTGCTGACGCCGGTCAGCGACATGCCGGTCGGCAGCATCAGGCCCTTCTGGCTGCCGCCCACGGTGACGTCGACGCCCCAGGCATCCATCTTGTATTCCATGCGAGGCGAGCGAGGAGATGGTGTCGGACAGCAGCAGGGCGGGGTGCTTGGTCTCGTCCATGCGCGCGGCGGATGTCGGCCACCGGCAGGACCATGCCGGTCGCGGTCTCGTTGTGGACGGTGAGCACGGCCTTGATCTCGTGCGCCTTGTCCTTGGCCAGACGCTCGGCGAGCTTGGTGATGTCGGCGCCCTTGCGCCAGTCGGCGGCGAAGGTCTCGACCTTGATGCCGAGATTGACCGCCATCTCCGCCCAGCTCTAGCGAGAAGTAGCCGGTCTCGACGATCAGCACGGTGTCGCCGGCGGAGAACAGGTTGGCCAGCGCGGCTTCCCAGGCGCCGTGGCCGCTCGCGTTGTACATATAGAGCGTCTGGTCGGTCTTCAGGACCCGCTTCACGCCGGCATGGCAGGCGTGCTGGATGGCCAGGAACTCGTCCGACATGAAGTCCAGGACCGGCCGGTCCATCGCCCGCAGCACGCGGTCGGGAATGTTGGTCGGGCCGGGATTGTTGAAGAACTGGCGTCCGCGGGGCTTGGCGTTCACGTTTTGAGGCTCCGGTCTGCGAAAAGTGCCGGAACATTAGGCGCGCGGCTCTTGGCGAAGCAAGCGAGGCTTGCGATGCTCGGGCCATTAGCTAGGTGAGGGCTCGGATGACCGTTCAGAAAGACCGATTCCGCCACGAATTCCGCCATCGTGGCCGACTACCGAGCCCGCACCCGGGCTCCGGTGCGCTGTTCGAGCGCGCCCGCAAGGTGCTGCCGAGCGGCATCACGCACGATGCGCGCTATCTCGACCCCTATTCCATCCACGTCGCCCGCGCCAAGGGCCCGCGCAAGTGGGACGTCGACGGCAACGAATATGTCGATTATTTCGGCGGCCACGGCGCCATGCTGCTGGGCCATTCCCATCCCGCCGTCATCGAGGCGGTGAAGCGCCAGATGGATCTCGGCACGCATTACGGCTCGAGCCATGAGCTGGAAGTGCGCTGGGCCGAGCTGGTGTGCGAGCTGATCCCGTCGGCCGAGAAGGTGCGCTTCACCGCCTCGGGCACCGAGGCCTCGCACATGGCGATCCGCCTGGCGCGCGCCCATACCGGCAAGGACAAGATCGTGCGCTTCGTCGGCCACTTCCACGGCTGGCACGACAATGTCGCCGGCCGGCGCCACCTCGAACTACGACGGCTCCTCGCCGCCGGGCGTGCCGCAGAGCGTCACCGACCTCTCGATCCTGATGCCGACCGACGATGTCGGCGCGGTCGTGAAGCTGATCGAGAAGCCGCGACGACATCGCCGCCGTGATGTTCGAGCCGTCGGGCGCGTCGTGGGGCCAGGTGCCGTTGCCGCCGGGCTTCGTGCAGGCGATCCGCGACGTGACCGCGCAGGCGCGGCGTGGTGATGCTGATGGACGAGGTCATCACCGGCTTCCGCTGGTCGTCGGGCGGCGCGCAGAAGGCGCTGGGCGTCACGCCCGACCTCTGCATCCTGGCCAAGATCGTGGCCGGCGGCCTGCCGGGCGGCGCCGTCGCCGGCAAGCGCGAGATCCTCGACCAGATCGACCATGCCGCCTCGGCGGCGAAGAAGCGGGACAAGATCGCCCATCCCGGCACCTACAACGCCAATCCGCTGTCGGCCGCCGCGGCCGTGACCGCGCTGTCCCTGGTGCGCGACGAGGACCTGGCCGAGAAGGCCAACCGCACGGCGGCCGAGCTGCGCGCGGCGCTGCGCCAGGTGCTGGTCGAGGAGAGCGTGCCGTGGGGCATCTACGGCCAGTCCTCGACCTTCCTGATCTATCCCAACCCGACCGGCGAGGACGTCGATCCCGCGACCTTCGATCCGCTGAAGCTGGGCTTCGCCAAGCTGAAGGGCGCGCGCTCGGGCCCGCTCACCGGCAAGATCCGCATGGGCCTGATGACGCCACGGCGTCGACGTCATGGGCGCGCCCGGCGGCTTCGTGTCGGCGACGCACGGCGGCGCGGAGATCGAGAAGACGCGTCCATGCGCTCCGCCAGACCGTGCGCGCGCTCAAGGCCGAACGCGAAGTGAAGGCGGCCTGATCGCCTCGAGCCAGGCGAGAGCCGGTAGGCGGAAAGCCGTGCATTCCCGCGCCTGACAGGCTTCCGCCTGCCGCAGAGGCGAGCGTCTAGTCTCTCCTCAAGCAATTGGGGGGAGGGACACATGATCACGCGTCGCCACACGCTTGCCGACGCTTGCTGCCGGCTCGCGTCGCGGTGCCCGTCGCGTGCTGCGCGCCCAGGCGCCGACAAGCTGGATCGCCTACAGCTACGTGCCGGCCGCCACCCTGGCGCCGGCGAAGGTGTTCGGGAGATCGTCGAGCGCGTCTCCAAGGAGACCAACGGCGGCTTCCAGATCAAGTATCACCTGGGCGGCTCGCTCTCGATCAAGGTCACCGACATCACGACGGCGGTCGGCGACGACGTCATCCAGCTCGGCGACGACGGTTTCCAGCAGGGCAACGTGCCGATCACCGGCATCCTGCGCCTGCCCATGCTGATCACCAACGCCCAGGAGTTCGAGGAAGGCGCTGGCGATCATGAAGCCCTATGTCGCCAAGGCCTACGACAAGAAGGGGCTCGACCGTGCTCTCGACCTACTATTTCCCGGTGCAGATCGCCTGGTCGAGCAGGAAGCTCGCCTCGCTCGAGGACCTCAAGGGCCAGAAGATCCGCGCCACCTCGCCCGAGCAGATCGAGTTCTTAAAGCGCTTCGGCGCCAACGGCCTCACGGTCGGCGCGCCCGAAGTGCCGTCGGCGCTGGAGCGCGGCGTGGTCGACGGCGTGCTGACGGCCAATGCCGGCGGCGGCAAGGTCTGGAAGGATCTGCTGAAATACTGCTACGAGATCGGCCTCAACTTCTTCCGAAGCCAACATCGTGGTGAACAAGGAAGCCTTCGCCAAGCTGCCGGCGAACTATCGCGATATCCTCACCAAGGCGGTCGTCGAGCTCTCGCCCAAGATGACGCACGATGATGGCGCAGGAAGAAGGCGAGGAGAAAGCCAACGCGCAAGGCCGAAGGCATGATCCAGACCACGGCGACGCCCGACGAGTACAAGCGCGGCGCCGAGCGCATGGCGAGCTACTGGGACGAGTGGGCCAAGGCGAAAGGCGCCGGAGACCCAGGAAGCGCTGAAGAAGGTGCGCGAGGCGCTGGGCCGCTGATGTCGTTCTCGAATCGGATGGCCGTCCGTTCGGCCTGATCGAGCGGATGAGCCTCTGTGGACCGTCGGCCTTTGCATGGTCGGCATGGTCCTGCTCATCCTGGCCGAGGTCGTAGCTGCGCGGCGCTCTTCAACAGCACCACCGAGCATCAGCGACGAGCTGGTCGGGCTACCTGCTGGTCGGCCTGTCGTTCCTGAGCCTGGCGCTGTGCCAGAGCCGCGGCGCCTTCCACCGGGTCGAGATGGTGCAGATGCGGCTCGGGCCGCGGCCAGGCGCGTCTCGGCGCTGGTCTTCGACCTCCTGTCGTTCGGCTACATCGCGCTGACCGGCTGGTATTTCCTGCTGTTCGTCATGAGCTCCTACCGCCGCGAGGCGATGGCCAGCACGGCGCTCGGCACGCCGCTTGTGGATCCCCGAGACCGCCATGATCGTCGGGCGCCGTCATGCTGCTGATCGTGCTCGGCAAGGCGATCGTCGACGACGTCCGGAAGCTCGCCTCGTGAGCGCCGGGCCTCGAAGTCCTCCTCGTCCTGGTGATCTTCCTCGGCCTGCTGGCCGCGGGCATGGCCATTCCCTTCGCCATCGGCGTGCCGGCCATCGTCTATCTGCTGGTGCATGGCGGCGTGCCGGCGCTGCAGCGGGCATCGGGCTGATGAGCTGGGGCTCGATGAACAGCTTCGCCCTGACGGCGATCCCGCTGTTCATCCTGATGGCCGAGATCATGCAGCACTCGGGCCTCAGCTTCCGGATCTATCGCGGGCTGTCGAAGCTGGTTTGCGTCATCCCGGGCGGCCTGCTGCAGACCAACATCGCAGGCTGCGCGCTGTTCGCGGCGATCTCCGGCTCCTCGGTGGCGACGGCGGCGGCCATCGGCACGCGTCGCCCTGCCGCAGCTCATCCAGCGCGGCTATCACCGGCCGCTGGCGGCAGGCTCGCTGGCGGCGGGCGGCACGCTCGGCATCCTGATCCCGCCGTCGATCGCCGATGATCGTCTACGGCACCTTCACCGAGACCTCGGTGTCGAAGCTGTTCATGGCCGGCATCGTGCCGGGCCTGCTGCTGACGGCGCTGTTCATGGCCTACGTGCTGGTGCATGCCCTGCTCCGGCCCGAGATCGCGCCGCGCGAGAAGGGGCCGCAGAACCTCGCCGAGTTCGTGCATGGCGCTCGGCCGACCTCGCTGCCGTTCGCCGTCGTCATCGGCGGCACCATGGGCAGCCTCTATTTCGGCTGGGCGACGCCGACCGAGGCCGCCGCCATCGGCTGCCTGGCCGGCGTTCGTCGTCTCGGCGATCTGGGGCAAGCTCGGCTGGCAGGAGCTCAAGCGCAGGCGATGATCTCGTCGGTGATGATCAGCGGCAACATCCTGCTGATCGTCTATACCGCCTTCGTCTTCTCCATGCCATCAGCGTGGCCGGCGTGGGCGAGTCAGCTGACCAGCTGGATGGTCGGGCTCAATCTCTCGCGGCTCGAATTCTTCTTCGCCCTGTTCATCCTCTACACCATCCTGGGCTGCCTGGTCGAAAGCCTGGGCATGATCGTGATCACCGTGCCGCTGCTCTATCCGGTGCTGCTGAAATACGGCATCGATCCGGTGTGGTTCGGCATCATCCTGGTGCTGTTCATCGAGCTCGGGCAGATCTCGCCGCCCATCGGCATCAACCTGTTCGTGATCCAGAGCATCTGGGACGGCAAGCTGTCCGACATCGTCTGGCGGCACGATCCCGTTCCATCTCCTGATGTTCGTCCTGCTGATCGCCCTGGTATTCTGGCCCGAGATCGCGCTGTGGCTGCCCAATCACATGAGTGCGCCTCCATGACCGGACCGTCACGCTCTCTATCCGACAGGGCTGAAGGACGCCCCGACCCGCCATCGCGCGCTGCGCCGGCGCATGGCAGCGCCCGGCATCGTCGTGGCGCCGGGCGCCTACGACTGCATCACCGCGCGGCTGGTCGAGGTCGCGGGCTTCGACGCGCTCTACATCACGGGCTCCGGCGTCTCGATGAGCAGCGCTCGGCGCACCCGGACATGGGCGCCCTGAGCTTCGGCGAGATCCTCGACCGCGTGCGCCGCATCTGCGATCTCGGTTTCGCATCCCGGTGATCGCCGACGCCGACACGGGCTATGGCGGCCCGCTCAACGTCATCCGCACCATGCGCGAGTTCGAGCGCGCGCGGCGTCAGCGCGGTCCAGCTCGAGGACCAGGAATGGCCCAAGAAATGCGGCCACGAGCCCGGCCGCAAGGTGGCCTCCTCGACGGAGATGGAGCAGCGCATCAAGGCCGCGGCCGACGCCCGCGTCGATGCCGACGTCATGATCGTGGCCCGCACCGACGCGATCGCCTCGGAGGGCTTCGAGGCCGCCCTGGAGCGCGCGGCGCGCTACCGCGAGGCTGGCGCCGACATCCTGTTCGTCGAGGCGCCGCCCAGCGAGGCCGATCTTGCGGCCGTGCCGAAGCGGCTGGGCGTGCCCTGTCTCGCCAACATGGTCGAAGGCGGCGCGCACGCCGGTGCTGCCGTTCCCCAGGCTGGAGCAGCTCGGCTTCAAGGTCGCGATCTATCCCAACTCGCTGACGCGGCTGTTCGCCCGCGTCGGCCAGGACCTGCTGCGGTTCGCTCAAGACGACGGGCAACACGGCCGCCATGGCCAACCAGATGCTCGACCACGGCCAGCTCTGGTCGCTGTTCGAGAACGAGCGCTGGCAGGCGCTGGAGAAGCGCTTCCAGGCGTAACGCAGATCGCGTCGGGCCGATCAGACGGCGCCTTCGTCCCCTGATGTGCAGGACGTGCGGCCGCAATGCGCTTGCAGTGCACGGCGTCGGCGTCGTGCGCCATGCAGCCCGCAGTCGGGGCATCTCGAACCGGACCTTGCTGGGACGGCGGAAAATCGCCTGCAACGCCAGGCGCGGGAACAGCCTACGACGCCCACGGAACATGATGACGACCGGCGAGGAGTGCCGCCCGGCCGGCTCCGCGCAGCGTGATGTCTGCCAAAGCCGGTGGTGGTGAGCGTCGTGGATCGTGTAGTAGAGCGCGTCGACGTAGCGGGTGGGAAATCTGTCGGATTGACGACGTGCTGCGTGACGTGAGACCACCGAGGTGACGATGAAGATGATAGAAGACGAGGAGGTTGACCGTGCGCTGGATGATGTCCTCGTGCCGGCGGAACCAGGGGCGAGTCGCGGCGCAGGTCGCGCAGCAGAGTGGTAGGAGCGCAGCAGCCGGAGCGCGCCGGCTGCGAAATCCGCAGGGAAGGCGAGGTTCTCGAGGAAGAGCTTTGGCAGCAGCAGCGAAACGATCACGACCAGGTCGGCCGCCGTGGTAAAAGTGCTGAGCAGGTGCCGCCCACGCCGAGTCTTCCCTCGGCATAGAGGCGGGCCGAGAAATCCAGGATCAGCACGAAGGCGATCACCGAGGTCGAAAGGGGACCAGCCCACCAGTGCGCGCGCCGGCGATCGGCCGGATACAGGAGAAAGCCAGCCGATGGCGACAGCACGTCGAAGACGATGAGGCCGTATAGCGCGAAACCGGGCAGCGCCCAAGCGCGTCGGTTGCCGAAGTAGAGCGCCTGCAGTCTCTCGCGGAAGCCGGGCGCCTTTTTCATGCTCGCGCCTCAGCACGGCTACTGGGCTTCAACGCTTGCGCCTTTGGGTGCCGATGTGCGCTGATCGCCTCGATGGTCGAAGGCGGGCGCACGCCGGTGCTGCCGTTCCCCAGGCTGGAGCAGCTCGGCTTCAAGGTCGCGATCTATCCCAACTCGCTGACGCGGCTGTTCGCCCGCGTCGGCCAGGATCTCCTGGGTTCGCTCAAGACAACGGGCAACACGCGCCGCCATGGCCAACCAGATGCTCGACCATGGCCAGCTCTGGTCGCTGTTCGAGAACGAGCGCTGGCAGGCGCTGGAGAAGCGCTTTCCAGAGCTAGCGCTCAAGGTCAGCGCTTGCCTTTGCCGATATGGGCGATGGCCTCGATCTCGACCAGGATCTCGGGCGCGGCCAGCGCGCTCACCTCGACCAGGGTGGAGGCCGGGAAGTCGCCGGTGAAGAACTCGCGCCGCGCCGCCCACACCTTGGTGTTGTTCTTGATGTTGGTGACGTAGATCGTGATCTTGACCACGTCGGCCATGGCGCCGCCGGCCGCCTCGACCATGTCCCTTGATCTTGCCGAAGATCTGCTTGGCCTGCTCGTACTCGTCCATGCCGGCCAGCACCTTCGGATCGGTGCCGCGGGCGGTCATGCCGGATACGTAGGCGATGCCGTCGGACACCAGGCAGTTCGACCAGCGCTCGGGCGGCGGCTCGGGCACGGCGGGCGATGTGACGCGGCGGATGGTCATGGTCGTCTCCTCATTCTGGCTTGGCGCCGGAAGCTTTCACGACGGGCGTCCACTTTGTCGATCTCGGCCTGGACGAAGCGGCTGACCTCGGCCGGCGTCATGGTGCTTCCCTCGGCGCCGATCTCCTCCCAGCGCTTGACGACGGCGGGCTCCTTCAGCACGGCCTGTATCTCGGTCGCCAGCCGGTCGACGATGGCCGCTCGGCGTCTTCGCCGGGCACGGAGATGCCGAACCAGGAATAGGAGATCAGGTCGGGATAGCCCTGCTCCTTCATCGTCGGCACGTCGGGAAAGGCCGGGTTGCGCGCCTCGCCGCTGACGGCCAGCGCGCGGACCTTGCCGGCCTTGATGTGCGGCGCGGCCGACGGCAGCGAATCGAACATCGACGGCACGGTGCCGTTCATGGTGTCGATCATGGCCGGTCCGGCGCCGCGATAGGGCACATGGACCAGCGCCGCGCCGATCACCTGCTCGAGCCGCACGCCCAGCAGGTGGTTGCTCGAACCCGCGCCCGAGGTGGCAAAGGCGAGCTTGCCGGGGTTGGCCTTGGCGTAGTCGACATAGTCCTTGAAGGTCCTGGCCGCGAAGTCGGGGTTGACCACCAGGACGCTCGGATTGCGCGAGGCGATCGAGACGTGGATGAAATCCGCCATCGGGTCGAAATCGCCGCCGCCATAGAGCGTGGGCGAGATCGACAGGCCGAGATCGTCGACATCAGGAGCGTGTAGCCGTCGGGCGCCGCCTTGGCGACCAGGGCCGTGCTCCACCATCGCGCCTCTTGCCGGGCTTGTTGTCGACGATGATGTTCTGGCCGAGCCGCTGGCCGAGATATTCGGCCACCATGCGGGCGATGACATCGGTCGTACCGCCCGGCGCATAGGGCACGACGAGCTTGATCGGCTTGCTGGGCCAGGCCTGGGCCTGCGCAGGAAAGGCGACGGCGAGCGTACTGGCGATGAAAGTGCGGCGAGGGATCATGCGCCGAGTATACTCGCGGCATGAGCCATCCCAACACGCTGTTCACCGCCCTGTTCGAACCGAAGCCGCATCGCCCTGATCGGCGCTTCGGCCGACGAAACCAAGACGACATCGCGGCCGCAGCGCTTCCTGCGCAAGCACGGCTTCAAGGGCGAGATCCTGCCGGTCAATCCTTCGCGCACCGAAATTCTGGGCGAGAAGGCCTACAAGGACCTCGACGCGATCTCGGGTGACATCGACCACGCCTACATCCTGCTGAACGGCAAGGCTGCGGTCGAGGCACTGGCGGCCTGCGGCCAGCGCGGCGTGAAGGTGGCCTCGATCCTGGCCGGCGGCTTCGCCGATGCCGGCGCCGCCGGCGCCTCGCTGCAGGACGACCTGGCGCGCATCGTGCGCGAGACCGGCATCCGGCTGGTCGGGCCCAACAGCATCGGCACGGTCAGCACCGATCCGCCGATGGCGCTGACCGCCAATGCCGCCTTCGCCGTCGACAGGCTGCCGCGCCGGCAAGCTGGGCGCGTGGTGAGCCAGAGCGGCAGCCTGATCGGCGCCCTGCTGTCGCGCGCCGATGCCCGCGGCATCGGCTTTCTCGCGCCTGATCTCGGTCGGCAACGAGGTCGATCTCGCGGTGGGCGAGATCGCCGACCTGCTGGTCGACGATCCCAAGACCGACGCGATCCTGCTGTTCATGGAGACGCTGCGCGACGGCGAGCGCCTGGCGCACGCGGCGCGGCGCGCCCATGCGGCGGGCAAGCCGGTGATCGCCTACAAGCTCGGCCGCTCCGAGATCGGCCAGGAGCTGGCGAAATCGCATACCGGCGCCATCGCCGGCTCCGACGCGACCTTCGACGCCTTCTGCCGCCGCCACGGCATCGCGCGCGTGTCGATGTTCGAATCGCTGGTCGACGTGCCGGCGCTGCTGGTCGATCGTCCGCCGGCGCGCGGCAAGCGGGTCGCCGTCGCTACCACGACCGGCGGCGGCGCGGCCATGGTCGTCGACAACATGGCGATGGCCGGCCTCGACATCGCCGATCCGCCGCAGGCGCTGGTCGACTGGCTGAAGCCGCTGGGCATCGCCGCGGGCGAGGGCAAGCTGGTCGATCTCACCCTGGCCGGCGCCAAGCCCGAGATCGTGGCCGGCACCATCGAGCGGCTGCTGGCCGACGACGGCAACGATGCCGTGATCTTCGTCGTCGGGCTCCTCGGCGCAGTTCAATCCCGAGCTCGCCGGTCGAGCCGCTGCTGAAGTTCGCCAGGTCGGCCAAGCCCTTTGCCGTGTCGCTGACGCCCTCGGCCGAGAAGTCGCTGGCGCTGCTGACGGCGGCCGGCGTGCCGGCGTTCCGCCATCCCGAATCCTGCGCCGAAGCCGATGGCGGTCTGCCTGCTGCGGCCCGCGCCGCAGCCCGTGCCGGCGCTCGCCGAGCCGACGCGCGGCGCGCCTCGATGCGCTGGAGGCCGGCCGCGTTTCAGGCTTCGACGAGCGCCGCGCCGCGGATTTCTTCGCCGCACTCGGCGTGCCGGTGGCCAAGGCGCTGGCCATTCCGGATGCCAAGCGCATCGTCGCCGCCGTGACCGAAGATCGGCGGGCCGGTGGCGCTGAAAATCCTGTCGGCCGACATCGCCCACAAGACCGAGGCCGGCGGCGTCGCGCTCGGCCTGCCCGACGGCCAGACGGCCGCGGTCGCCGCGCGCGAGATCGAGAAGCGCGTGAAGGCGCATTCGCCCAACGCAAAGCTCGAAGGCTTTCCTGGTGCAGAAGATGGAGCGCGGGCTGGCCGAGGTGATCCTGGGCTTCCGCCGCGACCCGCTGGTCGGGCCAACCATCACCGTGGGCCTGGGCGGCGTTTTGGCCGAGATCTACAAGGACGCCGCGACGCGGCTGGCGCCGGTCGACGAGGCCGAGGCGCGGCAGATGATCGAGGAGGTCAAGGGGCTGGCCACGATCCGCGGCTACCGCAACCTGCCGCGCGGCGATGTCGGCGCGCTGGCCAAGGCCATCGCAGCCTTCTCGACGCCTGGCGCACAAGGCCTTTGCCGACGTGTCGGAAGCGGAGATCAATCCGCTGCTGGTCAAGCGCGACGGCGAAGGCGTCGTGGCTGTCGACGGGCTGGTGCTGCTGGCGCTCAGGCGACGCGCGTCTGCGCCGCCTCGAAGAGCTGGCGGAAATCGTCGAGCACGAAATAGGTGTTCTGCAGCTTGTCGATCTCGTAGGGCCGGCGCATGACCGTCGCCGCTTCGAACGGCAGGCGCTCGACGTCCTTGCCCTCGATCGCATGCTTCACTTCGGCGGCCGAGGAGAGGATGCCCGCGCCGTAGGCCTTCAGGCCCTTTGGCGTGCGGATCAGGCCGAACTCGACCGTGTACCAGTAGAGCCGCGCCAGCAGGTCGATCTTCGCGCCGGCCTCGACGCCGCGCTGGCCGTAGAGCCTGCATGTAGTCGGCGAACACCGGATTGCTCGAGCAGCGGCACGTGGCCGAAGAAATCGTGGAACAGGTCGGGCTCGACCAGATAGTCGAGCTCGGCACGGTTGCGGATCCACACCGTCACCGGAAAGCGGCGATGCGCCAGGTGATCGTAGAAGACGGCGTCGGGGATCAGGCCCGGCACGCCGACGATGCGCCAGCCGGTCAGCGGCTCGAGCCGCGCGTTGACGGCGTCGAAGTCGGGGATGCTGTCGCCGATGCCGAGCGTCCTGCAGGCCCTGCAGGAACTCCTCGCAGGCATGCGCGCGGGCGAGCGCGGTCTGGCGCTCGACCAGGAGCCGCCACACGGCCTGATCCTCGTCCGAATAGAGGTCGGCGTGCTGCGGCACCGTCCAGTCCGGCGCCATGCCGGCATAGTCGCCGCGCAGGTTCTCGAGAGGGGCTTTGTTCATGCCGTCAATATGGGGACGAGGAGCCCGAGCGAATCCCGGCGAAGTTGGACTGTTGCAGGGCGTGTTTTAGCGATATTCTCCACAAATAGTTCACTGTGAGGTGAAAAACACCATGGCCGACCTCGACGACATAGACAGGCGCATCGTGGCCGCTCTTGCAGGCCGAGGGGCGCCTGCCCGATCGTCGATCTCGCCGACAAGGTCGGCTGTCGCCGACGCCGTGCCAGCGCCGCGTGAAGCGGCTGGAGGAGGAAGGCGTCATCACGCGCTACGCCGCACTCGTCTCGCCGCCGGCGCTGGGGCTTGAGCCTGCAGGCGCTGGTGCAGGTGACGCTCGACGATCATTCGGAGAAGACCGTGGAGGCCTTCGAAGTCCGCGATCCGGGCGCGCGCCGAAGTCGTGGCTCTGCTATGCCGTGACCGGCGACATGGATTTCTGCTGCACGTACTGGCGCCCGATCTCGCGAGCTTCAGCGACTTCGCCCTGAAGGCGCTGCTGCGCATGCCCGGCGTCCGCGGCACGCGCTCGTCCTTCATCATGCAGGCGGTGAAGAGCGACCTCGCCTGGGCGCCGATGCCTCAGGAGCCCGCGCCTCGACAGAGCGCACGCGGTAAAGCGGCCGGTCGATATTGCCGCCGCTCAGGATCAGGCCGACCCGCTTGCCCTTCAGGCGCTCGCGCTCCTGCAGCAGGGCGGCGAGGGAGGCGGCACCGGCGCCTTCCGTGAGCTGGTGCGCGTCCTCGTAGTAGGCGCGCATGGCGACGGCGATCTCGGCGTCGCTCACCTGCACGATGCGGTCGGCGCCCTTCAGGATGACGTGCGAGCGCCTCGGCGTCGGGCCCGCGCACGGCCATGCCGTCGGCCATGGTGTTGGCGCTGTTGGTCGCCACGACCTTGCCCGCGGTGAAGGACAGCGCATAGGCCGGCGCCTCGGTCGACACCACGCCCACCACCTTGGTCGAGGGGCTGAGCGCATCGCGCATGGCGATCACGCCGCAAATGCCGGAGCCGAGCCCGATCGGCACATAGACCGTGTCGAGCGGCGGCGCGGCGCGGAACAGTTCCAGCGCGTAGGTCGCCACGCCGCGCACCAGGTCGCGGTGGAAGGACGGCACCATGACCAGGCCGCGCTCTTCGGCGAGCCTGAGGGCGGTGTCGCGCGCGGCATCGAAATCGTGGCCTGCCTCGACGAGCTCCGCGCCGAAGGCCCGCATGGCCGCGTTCTTCTCCACGGAATTGCCCTGCGGCACGACGATGGTGGCCGCAATGCCGGCCCTGGCCGCGGCGAGCGCGATGCTCTGGCCATGATTGCCGCGCGTGGCGCTGATCACACCCTTCACACCGGCTGGCGTCGTTCTTGAGGTGGTCAATATAGACCAGTCCGCCGCGCACCTTGAAGGCGCCGATCGGCGTGTGGTTCTCGTGCTTCACCCAGACCTCGCACCCGGTGCGCCGGGCGAGCAACGGCCAGGCATATTGCGGCGTGGGCGGCATGGCGGCGTAGACAATGGCGCGCCGCGTCTTCGACATCCTGCAGAGACAACATCATGCCACTTTGGGCTAAGATGCGTGACGTTCCAACCGGAGTACCTGATGCCTGTTCTTCCTCGTGCGCTGGAAATCCAGGGTGAGATTGCCGCCATCCGTCGCTGACATCCATGCCCATCCCGAGTTGGCCTACGAGGAAAACGCGGACCTCCGACATCGTCGCCGCCAAGCTCCAGGAATGGGGTCTCGAGGTGACGCGCGGGCTGGGCAAGACCGGGCTGGTCGGGAACCCTGCGCAAGGGCAATTCGTTGAAGTCGATTGGATTGCGCGCCGACTATGGACGCTGCCTGCCGATGGACGAAACCAACGATTTCGAGCACCGCTCGCAGAATCCGGCGCGCTTGCATGCCTGCGTGCCATGACGGCCACACTGCCATGCTGCTCGGCGCCGCCAAGGCGCTGAGCGAAAAGCGCGACTTCGAGGGCGCCGTGCATTTCATCTTCCAGCCGGCCGAGGAGGGCGGCGGCGGGCGCGCGCGACGATGATCGCCGGACGGCCTGTTCGAGCAAGTTCCTGCGATGTCGTGTTCGCATCCACAACAAGCCCGCGTGCCGCTCGGCCATATCGTCACCAAGGGCGCGGCCGCTGCTCGGCCGCCGCCGACCGCTGGGACATCCGCATCACCGGCAGGGCGGCCGCGCCGCGCATCCGCACCTCACCGTCGATCCGCATGGTGGCGGGCGCCAATATCGTGCTGGCGCTGCAGACCATCGTCAGCCGCAACATCGATCCGATCGACCGCGACGGTCGTGACGGTGGGCTTCTTCAAGGCCGGCTCGGCCTACAACGTCGATCCCGGGCGACGTGCATATCGGCGGCACGACCCGGCACCACGTCGCCGGAGAACCGCGCGCTGGTGCAAGCGGCGCATCGAGGAGATCTGCCGCGGCGCCGAGCAGATGGCATGGCGTCGAAGATCAGAGATCGAGCACAAGCCAGGCTATCCGCCGACGGTCAACAATGTCGAGCGGCGCGCGCCTTGCCATACCGACGTCGCCGCCGGCGTCTGCGGCGAGCATGCAGTGGCCGACAATGTCCGCCCGAGCATGGGCGCGGAGGATCTCTCCTACATGCTGGCGCAGTGCCGGGCGCCATGGTGTGGTCGGGCAACGGCGGCGGCGGCCGATGCCGTCAGCCTGCACAACTCGCGCTACGACTTCAACGACATGGCCATCCTGTTCGGCGTCAGCTTCTTCGTGCGCACGTCGAACGCTTCCTGGCGAACAACAGGCATGAGCATGGCTGTCATCCCGGGGCGGAGCGACCTTGTCCCGAGCGTCGCTGCGCTCGGGGTGACAGAGTCGAATGGAGTTCTTCCGCGTCTACGGTCGGGTCATCGGGCTGCTGCGCGACGCCGAGCGCGGGCTTGCGATCATGCTCGCGCTCACCAACGTCGCCGTAGCCGCCCCTGCAGTTCTACGAGCTCGTGTGCAGACCGGCAAGGTGGTCGACCTCCTGGGCCACCGCCAAGGACAAAGTCGAACCGAGGTCGTTGTGGAGCGACGCCAGCAGCTGCTTCGGGCCTGTGGGCCGAAGTGGGCCTGGGCGGCATCCGCCGCCAACATCGTCGTCTCCCTGCAGGCCGACCGCGATGGCCCACCGCCGGCGCGTCTGGGCGCGATGGCGAACTTCGAGCACGTCCTGCTGCTGCCTTTCTCGTTCCACAGCTCCCAGCATTCCGGCCGCCTGATCAAGGTCATGCTGACCGGGGTCGACGATCTGTTCGCCATCTGGCTGTCGTTCTTCCGGCGAGAACCTCGCACCTTCGTCGCCCCTGTTCATCATGCTGCCGCTCAGCCTGTTGATGAACTGGCGGCTGGGCGCGCTGCTGGTCGTCCTGATCCTGTTCTTCGCAGCCGCCAACATCTTGTGGTGAGTGCGCACCGATCGCCTTCAGCAGCAGGTCGAGGACCTGCGCAGTGAGCTGGCCAGCCGCGCCGGGCGACGCACTGGGCAACATCAGTCTCATCCAGAGCTGTGTAGCCTGACGCACGAAACCGGCAGATGCACGCATCATGCAGGAGACGCCGGCTGCGCAGTTCCCGGTCGCTGAACTGGTGGGCGCTGCTGATCGGTCATGACGCGCGCCGCCTCGACCATCACCGTGATCCTGATCGCGTGCTCGGCACCTGGCTCTACACCAAGGGTGAGGCGACCGTACGGCGGAGATCGTGAGCTTCATGGGCTTCGCCACCATGCTGATCGGCCGCATGGACCAGGCGCTCCGGCTTCGTGAGCCGCATCTTTTTCCAGATGCCGGTTCTGGCAGATTTCTTCCGCGTCCTCGATTCCCAGTCGACGGTGCGCGGACAATCCGAACGGCACGGATATCGGCCGCGCCCGGGGCGACGTCGAGTTCGATGATATCAATTTCTCCTACGACGGCCGAGCGTCCGGCGCTGGTGCACTTCTCGCTGAAGCGTGCCGGCCGGAACCAAGGTGGCCTTTGTCGGCCCGACCGGCGCAGGCAAGAGCACGGCGCTTGTCGCTGCTGCACCGCATGTGGGATGCGTCAGTCGGGCGTCATCCGCTCGATGGCATCGACCACCGCGACATCAAGCTCGAATCGCTGCGTCGCAACATCGGCGTGGTGTTCCGCGGACAGCACGATGTTCTACCGCTCGATCGCCGACAATCCGCGCATCGGCAAAGCCCGACGCGACGGCAGGCCGAGCTCGAGGAGGCGGCCAGCGCTTGCCGCAGGCGCACGACTTCATCCTGCGCCAGCCGCAGGGCTACGAGACGCTGGTGGGCGAGCGCGCACGACGCTGTCGGGCGGCGAGCGCCAGCGCCTGGCGATCGCCCGCGCGCTGCTGAAGAACCCGCCGATCCTGATCCTCGACGAGGCTGACCAGCGCCGCTCGATTCGAGCGACCGGAAGCGCGCATCCAGAAGGCACCTCAAGACGCTGACGCAGGGCCGCATCCACCTTCGTGATCGCCATCGGCTGTCGACCATCCCGCAGACGCCGACCAAGTCGTGGTGTTCGAGCACGGCCGGATCGCCGAGCAGGGCGGCTACCAGGAGCTGGTGAGCTGCGGCGACGCTCTTCACCCGCCCCGTCGCCACGCAGCAGGCTGGCATAGTATCCGCCTGATATCCCCTTGGCGGAGGTGCGTCATCCGCCTAAGAGCGAGTCGCCGAACGGGGAACCTCACGAGGGACAAGAATAGATAGGCAATTCGCCAAATGGCTGGGCGGCGCGATCGTCGTCGCGCTGGCGCTGGTTAGCCTGCCCGCCACGAGCGCAGACACCGATCAAATTCACCCTGACTGGGTGTTCCAGGCCCGACCGCGCCAGGTCCTGGTGGCAGCTGGAGAAGGCTACTACAAGGCCAGAAGGCCTCGACGTCACCGATGGATTCCGCGGCCTGGGCTCGGCCGGCGCGGTCCAGGCGGGTCGCCACCGGCGCCTACCAGATCTGCCTTCTGCCGTGACGTGAACTCGACCATCGAGTACACACGCCAAAATCCGCAAGGAACGTGCTGTGCGTCTTATGGCCTACGATTTCGCCGTTCGGCGTCGTACGCCCCTGAAGAAAGCGGCAATCAAGGGCCCGCATGACCTCGAGGGCAAGAAGCTTCGGCGCTCCGGGGTGTTCGACGCCTCGTTCCGGCTGTTCCCGGCCTTCGCCAAGATGAACGGCATCACCAAGTGGGAGCACGTCAACCTGACGCCGCAGCTGCGCGAGCAGGAAGTCCTGTGCAGGGCACGGTCGACTTATCTCCGGGCACTATTTCTCTTCGATGCTCGATCTCCAGGCGCGCGGGCGTGAAGTTCGACTGACATCGTGGCCATGCGCTACGTCGATTTCGGCATGGACGTCTACGGCAACGGCATCGTCATCTCGCCTGAGATGGCCAAGGACGAGAAGGCGGTGAAGGGCTTTCGTCGCCGCCACTCATCAAGGGCTGGAAGGACGTCATCGCCGACACCAAGCTCGGCATCGCCGCCGCCAAGAAGCGCGATCCGCTGATCGACGAGGCGCTGGAGACCGAGCGCCTGCAGATCTCGCTGCAGACCAACATCCCGGACGCCATACGTCAAGGCCAACGGGCATGGGCGACTGTCGATCCGGAGCGTTTTGCGCGGTCGGTCAAGCTGGTGGCCGAGGCCTCGGCCCGCCGGCGGCGCCGGCCCCGGACAAGGTCTTCACCAACAAGTACCTGCCGCCTAAGGCTGACCGCATGGTATCGCCAAATAGGAGACGTGGCTTCGTCGATCTGAAAGGCGTCAGTCTCACCTACCGTCTGTGCAAGGAAACGACGCCGCCCTGGCCGATGCCACGTTCGGCATCGACAAGGGCGAGTTCATCGCCGTAGTCGGCCCTCGGGCTGCGGCAAGTCGACCATCAGCGAAGCTGCGTTACTGGCCTGTTGCCTGCCTCGAGCGGCGAGGTGCGGGTGGCGGGCGGCGAAGGTGATTGGCGCTGATCAAGGGCGTCGGCATGGCGTTCCAGAACCTGACACTGATGCCGGCGTACCGACGCATGACAACATCCTGCTGCCCATGGAGGTGGTCGAGCCGCACAAGCGCGCACTTCCGCCGCAGCCGCGCCGGATAGCGAGGACGCGCGATGAAGCTCCTGCGGACGGTGGGCCTCGCCGACTTTGCGCGCAGAGTATCCCTGGCAGCTCGGGCGGCATGCAGCAGCGCTCCAACCTCTGCCGCGCCCTGATCCACTGAGCCTCGGAGCTGCTGATGCCTGACGAGCCGTTCGGCGCGCTCGACGCCTTCACGCGCAGAGGAGCTGTGGGCGTCATGCAGGCGCTGTGGCTGGAGAAGCGCTTCACCGGCGTGCTGGTGACCCACGACCTGCGCGGAGGCGGTCGTTCATCTCGCCGACACCGGTCTACGTCATGAGCCGCCGGCCCGGCCGCATCGTGCATGAGCCGACAGGATCGACATGCCGCGGCCGCGACGCTGGCCACCACCTTCTGAGCCGCACTTCGTCAGAGACTCGTCCACGAGCTGCGCGACCGCATTCGCAGGAGCACGCGCGCAGTGGAGCGTGCATCGCAGCGGCGCGAGGCGCTGCCGCATCGCCATGCCATGGCTGGCCATGGCGCGTGCTGCTGATCGTCTGGGAGATCGCCTGCGTCGTCTTCGAGGTGCCGGAGATCATCCTGCCGCAGGCCGACTAGGATCTTCGACCGTCTTCGTGCCAGCGCTTTCGACATCCTGGATGGCGTACTGCTGGGACACGTTGTGGACGACCGTGATCGGCTTCCTGCTGGCGATCGCCGGCGGCCTGTTGCTCGGTCTGGCGATCGGCGCGCTCGCCGTTCGTCTATTCCGGCCTCTATCCGCTGCTGATCGCCTTCAACGCGATTCCCAAGGTGGCGCTGGTGCCGATCCTGATGATCTGGGTCGGCGTCGGTGCGCTGCCGGCCGTCATCACCGCCTTCGTCATCAGCTTCTTCCCGATCGTGGTCAACGTCGCCACCGGGCCTCGCCACCATCGAGCCCGAGATGCGTGACGTGCTGCGCAGCCTGGCGCGACACGCGACTCGAGATCCTGACCAAGGTCGGCATCCCGCGCGCCATGCCCTCATCTGTTCGCGAGCTTCCAAGCGTGGCGATCACGCTTGCCTTCATCGGCTCGGTGATCTCCGAGACGGTCGGCGGCAACAACGGCATCGGCTTCCTGATGCTGTCGGCCAGCGCGCGCAACGACGCGCCGACGACCTTCGCCGGCCTGTTCGCCATCGCCATCATGGGCGTGTTGATGTACGCGGTCTGCGCCCTGGTCGAGAAGCGCATGACCGCCAGCGTTCCCAGGCGGCGAGATCGTGGGCTAGAGGAACCCTGCCTCAGAGCACCGCTTCTGGCGGACGACGCAGCGATCTCGAGCGCCGCGCCGCTCAACAGCATCGAGCCGACCTCGTTCCTCTTGCCGGCCTCCTTCCACGCCCGCAGGCGGTCGCTGATGCGGTCCGGTGGCTGCCGACCAGCGAGACCTCGTCCGACCAGCGCATCGGGCACAGCCGCGATCGGCCTCGGTGCGCTCGCCGGCGAGAAAGGCGTCCTGGATCTTCAGCGGCGGCCTCTTCGTAGCCGAGGCGCTTGGTGAAGTCGTTGTGAAGTTCCTCGTCCGGGCGCCCATGCCGCCGATATAGAGCGCGAGCTGTGGCCTGCACCGCGTCGCGGCAGGCCTGCGAGATCGTCGCCCATGCTGATGCGGACATAGGGCGCCACGATCGAAGTCGGCGAGGCTCCTGCCGGCGCCGGCGCTCGACCATCGCCCTCCGCGATCGGGCCGGTCGATCGTCTTCGGCTTCTCGGGCGACATGAAGATCGGCAGCGTGCCGTCGGCCACCTCGCCCGCGGTCCTCGAGCCCGGCCGGCGCGATCGAAGCGGTGTAGATCTGCAATGTCGGGATCGCCGTGCATGATGCTGCGCAGCGGCTTGCCGAGCCCGGTCGCGCCCGGCCCGCGTGTAGGGGATCTGGTAATGCTCGCCGTCATGTTCGAGCGGCGCCTCGCGCTTCGAGGATCTTGCGGAGGATCTCGATGTATTCGCGCGTGCGCGCCAGCGGCTTGCCGAACGGCACGCCGTGCCAGCCCTCGACGACCTGCGGGCCCGATGGCGCCGATGCCGCAGAGAAAGCGGTTGCCCGACATCGCCTGCAAGGTCATCGCCGTCATCGCCGCGCAGGCCGGGGTGCGCGCCGGCATCTGCATGATGCCGGTGCCGGCCTTGATCCGTGTTGGTGCTGCGCCAGCACCCAGGCGATCGGCGTCACCGCGTCGGTGCCGTAGGCCTCGCCGCTCCACACCGAAGTCGTAGCCGAGGCGTTCGGCCTCGAGCACCTCGTTCCATCGCGAGGCTGTTGGGCGCGCGCGGAATAGCGCAGAAGCATGCCGAGCCAGCATGCGGTCCTCTCCTAGAGGCGATCATTGCGCGCAGTCCGCCAGCAGCGGCAGCGCCTCGGCGGCGAAGCGTTCGATCTGCCGGTCGCGCTCCTCGTAGGGGCCGACGAAATCGAGAGTGACGTGGCGGGCGCCGGCCGCGTGGAACGCGCGGATGCGATCTCGACGACTCTGCTGCGGCGGGCCGAGCGCGCAGTAGCGCTCGGGCGGCCTTGCGGAAGTCCATGGCGTAGCGCCGTGCTGAGCGAGGCGGTTGCGGCATCGAGCGCCTTCTCGTAGGTGTCGTCGATGCGCGTGAACAGCAGGTGCGCGGTGCCGAAGCTGCGGTCGAAGCACGCGGCCGCGCCTCGCCGCCGCGCGCGATCTTCTCCAGGCCCTGGCTGGAACATCTCGGGCGTGACGACATAGGACATCCAGCCGTCGGTCATGCGTCCGATGCGCCGCAGCGCGGCGTCAGAGCGGCCGCCGCACCAGATCGGCGGGCCGCCGGCCTGGCGGGGCGGCGGCTGCATCGGTCACATCCTCGAACTTGAAGAAGCGGCCGTCGTGCGCGGCCGGCTCGCCGCTCCACAGCTTGCGCAGCACGGCGAGTGCTTCCGCGCAGGCGCGCGCCCGCGCTCGCCGCATCGGCACGCCGCAGGCCTCGTACTCCGTGGGAAATCTCGCCGCCGACGCCGACGCCGAAGATGAACCGGCCCTCGGTCAGGTGGTCGAGGGTCGACACCTGCTTGGCGACCGGCGTCGGATGGCGCAGCGGCAGCAGATAGACCGCCGTGCCGAAGATGCAGGCGGCGGCTGACCACCGCGGCCTGGGCGAGCTGCAGCAGGGGGATCGAGGATGGCGAGCGGGAAAGAGATGTGGTCGCCGACCCACAGCGAATCGTAGCCGCTGCGGTCGACCAGCTCGACCAGCTCGCGCATCTCGTCGATCGTCGGCAGCCACGGCCCGACTGCCGGTTCCGTGCGGCGGTGGATCGGTCTGCACGCCGATGCGCAGGCGGTCGTCCAGTGGCAGGTCCATGGCGCCTAGGATGCCTCGGGCCGGTCGAAGAAGGCGTCGGCGATCGTCGATCTCGACCAGGCGGCCCTTGCGGATCTCGAGGAAGCGCGTCGCCGCCGTGCGGGTGAAGTAGCGGTCGTGCGCTGACGAACAGGCAGGACACGTCGCATCTGCTCGAGCTGCGCCTCGAGGTCCTCCTGGCCCTCGATGTCGAGATGGTTGGTCGGCTCGTCGAGCAGGTAGAAGTTCGGCCGCAGCAGCTTCATCTTCAGGAACACCAGCGCGCGCGCGCTCGCCGTGGCTCAGCACGCCGATCGGCTCGCCGATGCGGGCGAAGGCGAAGCCCGCCTGCGCGAGCAAGCGGATGGCGTCCTGCTCGCTCGACGCCCTCGGCCGTGCACGACGTAGTCGAGGATCGACGTCTCGAGCGGCAGGTCGCGCATGGCCTGGTCGAAATAGACCAGCCGGCAGGACGGATTGAAGCGCACCGCCGCCTGGCCGTCATAGTGCTCGCAGTTCCGGATCGTAGGCGGCGGCGAGCGTCGACAAGCAGCGTCGACTTGCCGGCGCCGTTGGCGCCCAGGAGGGCGACGCGGTCGCCGGCGGCGATCGTCAACCGGTCGATGGCGATCAGCTTGCGTTGCCGTCCGGGCGCCTTGACGTCGAGACCGGCGATGCGCAGCGCCACCGCGCGCATCGATGTCGCCGTCGCTGAGCTCCAGCCGCCGCTCGCGCGCGACATAGGTCTGCGTGCGCTCGGTCTCGATGCGGGCGATGCGCGTCTCGACGGCGTTCTTGCGCTTGTTGAGGTCGGGGTTCTTGACCGCCCAGACCTTGTAGCGCGCCGCCGCCTGCTCCAGCCGGCTGGATCTCCTTGTCCTCCAGCTGACGCGCGCGCGGCTGCCGCGGCGTCGCGGCGCAGCAGCTCCTCGCGCGCCTGGCTGAAGCGCGTCTTGAAGGCGTGCATGCCGTCGCTGCGCAGGAACAGGGTGCGCTCGGTCACGCGGTCGAGGATCTCGCGGTCGTGGCTCACGATCAGCATCGGCACCTGTGAACTCGACGGTGAGCCAGCGCTCCAGCGTGTTGATGTTGGCGAGGTCGAGATGGTTGGTCGGCTCGTCGAGGACCAGGATGTCGGGCTCTTCCAGGCCGCGCCGCCGCCGCGATCAGCAGCAGCCGCTGCCAGCCGCCCGACAGCGTCGCCGAAGGCGCTGGTCGAGGATCTCCGGCTCGACGCCGATCTCGTCCAGCAGCACGTCGATGCGCCAGCAGTCCTCGCCCAGGCCCGACCTCGGTCGAGCGAGCGGTGCAGCACCTCGCGCACCGGCCGCTCGGCCAGGCCTGGCCGGCACGTCCTGCGGCACGCTGCCGATCCGCAGCCCGCGCGAGCGGATCACCTTGCCGCCATTCAGCTCGAGCGCGCCGGTCAGGCATTTCAGCAGCGGTCGACTTGCCGGCGCCGTTCTCGCCGACCAGCGCCGTGCGCGCGTCGTCGAGCAGGAACGACACGCCCCGGAAGACGCGGCTCGAGCCGTAGAAGAAGCTGGCCTGCTCCATGCCGAGCACGGCCTGACGCGACGCCATTGTCGATCCCCAGATTCAGGGGGACCAGTACGCCATCCCTGGCGACAATGCGACCGGCTTTGATCACCAATTTGCGCCGCGGCCGCGCGGCGACGGCCTCGGCCAGCGATCCGGCCTCGACGCACGACGAAATCGGCCGGACCGCCGAGCCGCGATGCCGTAGGCGGCGATGCCCAGCACGCGCGCCGCGGCCGCCGGTCACCATGTCGAAGGCCAGCGCCAGCTCCTCGTCGTGGCGGAAGTTGGCGCGGTAGCCGATCAGCATGGCGCGCTCCAGCATGTCGCCGTTGCCGAACGGCGACCAGGCATCGCGGATATTGTCGGAGCCGCCGAACACCTCGACGCCATGCTCGCGCAGGAGTTTCAGCGGCGGCATGGCCGCGCCGCCCGGGTCCGTGGCTCATGATGGCGACGCCGGCCTCGGCCAGCGAGGTCGGCGGTGCGCTCGGCGACGTCGGTCGGCACCGAGCCCAGCGCGAAGGCGTGGCTGACCGCGACCTTGCCCTGCAGGCCGGCTGCCTCGCGTGCGTCGCGCGATCGCCGTCATCTGGGCGATGCCGCCCTCGCCGCCGTCGTGCAGATGGATGTCGATGCCGACGCCGCGCGCGCTCGGCGATGGCGAAGATCGCATCGAGATGGCCGTCGAGGTCGCCGTCGATGCCGACCGGATCGAGGCCGCCCAACAGGTCGGCGCCCTCGGCGATGGCGGCGTCGAGCAGCGCGGCGGTGCCCGGCGAGCGCAGGATGCCGCTTTGCGGGAAGGCGACGATCTGGATGGTGACCGAGGTCGCGGAAGCGCTCGCGCACCTTCAGGATCTCGTGGAGATTGCCGAGGCCGAGCTGGTTGTCGATGTCGACATGGCTGCGCATGTGCAGCGTGCCGCTGGCCACCACCTGGCGCACCAGGTTGGCGCCGGTCTCGGCCTCCGGAACCGGTGCGCGCCGCGCGCACCTTGCGTTCGGCCTCGATGCGGTCGGCGACGCGGTTGCCGGCCGCCTGGTTGGGCACCCAGGGCAGGCCGAGCAGGCGTCTTGTCGAGATGGATATGGCCGTCGACCAGCGGCGGCAGGACCAGCGCGCCTCTCGAGATCGAGCGTGTCGCGCGCCTGTCGCCTGGCCCGAGGCCGGGAGGAGGGCGGCGATCCGCCCTCCCTCGATCTCGATGTCGCGCTTGCTGCCGTCGGGCAGCGTGGCGTTGGCGATCAGCACGCCGTTACTTGTCGGCGACCGCGCCCGCTTCCTTGCGGGTCTGGGCGACCGC
>ERZ1370068.6313-contig-5303_pt1 | contig 34881 bp, 52 predicted proteins | sample MGYA00561227_ERZ1370068 | MGnify/ENA primary metagenome ERZ1370068 (study PRJEB38410, sample SAMEA6850437) | metagenome | study: Metagenomic assessment of the ecological functions of the soil: analysis of the soil microbiota associated with the...
TTCCACCTTGCCGCTCTCGGCGGGAACCGCAGTTGGAATTGTCAGGAGTAAGAGTGTGCGGCCGAGAGCCGCGCTTCATGAAGCGTAAACTCCGAGGAAACGTCCGACGAGACTCCAGTTTGCCGTTGACTCTCCCCGAACCGCTGTGAGTTACAGCGAGACAACGACAACTGAAGTTCGTCGGGCGTTACCAGCGCAAGCTGCCGACGAACACCGCGCTTTGCCGCGTCAGCGGTCCAGATCACACCCAGGTCCGGGCGTTGTACTCATCAAGTTCCGCCACTGCCGGCATCGAATGCACCAGCCGGGTCAGCGGCTGATAATAGATGTTCTCATTGCCGCAGAGATGGTCACCGGCCCCGATGGCGCGCGTCTCAATGCCGACCAGGTCCACCGGCGCGGACGGAAGTGGTTACATCGTGCATGCCCTGATGGCTGACGTCCATCTTGATTGTCGCAACTTTGACATCCACGACGTCCTTCAAAAGCTCGTCAGCCATCTCCGGGGCGAAACCAACCAGCGCTTTCGTTGCTCGGCTGTTGCATTGGCATCAACGATCGCGACCGCCGCGCCGGGTAGGGATTATTGAGATTGATCGCCCAGCGTGGCGGGAGGCCGCCGACCACGCACCGACCACCCCCAGACCGGGTCGAGCGAGACACCGTTCCAGGCGCCTTTGTTCACCCGCCACGCGAGAATCGCTTCTGGTCTCCGGCAGAGAATTCAATTCACCGTTAGCCACACACGCGCCTGTCCACACGTCGGCGTTGCGAGTCTCAATGTAATCGCCGGAAATCTTCTTTCTGGGCCTGACGGTTGCCGCCAGGCAGCAGCAGGTTCAGACCAAGCGCGCTAATGAACATCAATTTTCGCATCAGTAGTTACTCCTAAGTGTATTGCTACCAAGTGTATTGCTCCCAATAAGTGCTCATTAAATCGAGTTTTCGACATTTAACAAGCTCGATGTGCCTTCAGGTTTGAATAATACCACGATCTTCAGCAGTGGCCGGCTCCTTGCTCTTGCATTGTTACGTCTCAGTTTGCTCAGCGGCGACAAGTCATACAACCCGGTGGCCCGCAGGTTAGAAGGCGGACCCTGTCCCCCGCCTCAAGATTGCCGGGCACTCAAGAATGCCGGTGAGTGGCTTTCGAACTTGGGGCGGGGATACAGGGTCCGCCTTCCTAACCTGCGAATTTGCGGAAGTTGAGTGTCGTGCACATCTTGATTCTTAAACAACACCTGCTGTCTTCATGCTCGGCCAGTTCCATAACAAGCGCGATCAGCTGATTTGCAATTGCCGGGTTCCGCCACTTCGCGATCCGGTCCCAGACAATTGTGGGTATAGACGCACCAGAAGTGGCCTGAGTTGGCAGGTGGCACTGTTGGATCGACGATCGGCTTGAATAAAGTAACTCTTCCACCGCAAATGTGGACAAAGCGCCGGATGGGTAACATCGAAGCGTTCAGCCTCAGAAATCATTTATCGCCTCCTTTCAGCAATGAGCCACTCAGGCCGCGGCCAGGATCGCGCGCTTGACTGCCACGCGAGCGATCTGGATCTTGTAAGCCGTTATCGCCCAGACTTTTGGCGTTGGCTACCGCTGCGTTGCCGGCCGCTTGCGCGACCTCTTCGCTGATCGTCTTCCTTGACCAGCGCCGCTTCGGCCTCGGCCGACCGCCAGGGCACCGGCGGCGACATGGCCCATCAATACGCGGGCCGAGCTCACTGTCTTGCCCTTTCATGTTCAGGACCACGGAGGCCAGCGCCAGCGGCCACTCCATCGCCTCTTTGTGCCGCACTTCATAGGTAGCGCGCCTTGGCCCCGGCCAGTAGTGGCATGACTACTTCGGTGACGATCTCGTTTGGCTTCAGATCGTGTTCTCGCTCAGTCGTCGGATTTGGGAATCAGGTAGAACTTCTCCAGCGGCACTTCGCGCTTCCCGCTGGGACCAGCCAGACGAACCGTCGCGCGCAGGGCGATGAACAGCGGCGCCAGCGTTGAGGGACTGACGAAGAAGGCCGGACCATCGTTGCCGAGGATCGCGTGATAGCGATTGTCGCCTCCGGGCACCAGCGATTTGCCCTGGCGGATCCATGGCCAGCAGTCCATAGCCAGCCGCGGTAATACCAGCAGCGCGGGCCGCTGGCATAAGATTGCCGCCGATCGGTGGCCATGTTTCTGATCTGCGGGCCGGCGATTTCGCTCTGCCGTTTTGGCAATCACCGGATAGGCGTGAGCGACTTTCGGCGTTGTCGGCCAATTCCTGGATCGTCACGAGTGCCCCGATGCGCAGGCCCTGTTTGGCATCAATGGTGAAGTCCGCGCAACGCGGCCGATGTCTTTGATATTCACCAGACGCTTCGGCGCGACAATGTCGTCCTTCATCAGGCGACAGCAAATCGGTGCCGCCCGCCAAGCGGCGCTGCATCGTCCCAGGAATTACCCAGCAGGCGCAGCGGCCTGATCCACGTTTGCCGGACTGGCGTATTCAAATGCTCGCATTGCTGCCTCCTTTCTGTTCCAGAGCGGCCAGCACCCGATTCAGGTGTCAAGGGCAGAGTCGGCACCCGGACACCGATCGCATTGGCCACGGCGTTTGAGATGACCGCTCCCGGCGAAACCGTCGGCGGCTCACCCAGGCCGATTGGACCGCGCTCGTCGTAGCCCTTGCCGGTCATCATGTGGACCACCAACTCGCCGATGTCTCCCAGGCCGGCCAGCTTATAGAACTCCATGTTCGGGTTCAGCATTGTGCCGGTTTGCTGGTCCATCACTTTCTCCTCAAACAGCGCGTAAGTCACGCCCATAATCAGTGGCGCCGTAGACCTGACTCTCGGCTGTTTTCAAGTCGATGACCAGACCGCAATCCTGCACGGCCACGATCTTATTGATCTTGACGACTGCCGGTTTCGATGTCCACGGAAACGTCGGCCATCTGCACACCGCCGACACCCTGATCGTTCAAGCTTGCCGGGTCCGGGATTCTTCCCTCGCACCGTGATTGGCATAGCCACCGAGCTTGGCGCAGGCTTGGCGCCCAGGTCAGGCTGCGAGACTGGATCGGTCTTAACGCGAATATTTCCGGCCCAGGCTTCTAACTCTTCCGGTTTGGCGTTTAGTGCCGGCGCCGCTTTGGCGAAGATCCGGTCGAGTGCATCAAGCGCGCCGCGGCGTGATGAAGCACTGATGCCGCCGATCGTCGTGCTGCCGCCGGACGGACCAGATGGTGGATAGCTGTTGTCGCCAATTAAAATCGTGACTGCTTCGAGCGGCAGACCGAGCGTGTCCGCCACCACGATCGCGAGCGCAGTGCGCGTACCCACTCCGAGATCCTGCGTGCCCATCTTCAGTTCAACCGAACCATCGGGTTGCATAGTGATGTCGCAATCGCTCGGCATGGCCCGCGCCACCCCAGGTATGAATCGAAAGTCCCAGGCTGCTCTTGATTGGACCAGGCAGTCTTGTCACCACGCGGATGCCACTTCTTGTCCCAGCCGATCAGGTCGGCGGCGATCTTCAGTTCGTCACGATAGGTCTGAGCTCGTGGTCCAGTCAGCTCGATGTTCTTGAGAAAGAAATCGAGCGGACTCCATGTTCAGTTTCGCCGCCATGTCCTCCAGAGCAGCCATCGTGATCAGGCAGCCCTGTGGATGATTAGGCGCGCGCCAGGCTCGCGCCGGACCGATATTCGTCGCTACTGCGGTGTGCTGTCTGTGCTGGTTCGGAATATTGAAAACGTATGGCAGGGGCGGCGAGCCTCCGCCGCCTGGGACCACCGGTACCCCAGGACTCAGAGTCCCAGGCGACGATGGTGCCGTCTTTCTTCGCTCCGACTTTCACGCGAGCATAGCTGATGACGGGCGGGCTCCCGGCGACCATCAGTTCGGCAGCCGCGCTCCAGGAAACAGCTTTACCGGTTTGCCGCCAGCCTGTTTCGAAAGTCTGGGCGCACTCGATGCCCCATGGAATCCGGACCGAACTTGCTCCCAAAGCCGCCGCCGATGTGATCCTGATGCACCCTGATGTTAGCGGCAGGAATTTCCAGAGGCGTAGCCATCTGGGCTGCCGTGCCGGAAATATTTTGCGTGGACGGAAATGCACCAGCAGGCTCTTATCGTCCGACCATTCGGCGGTCATTCCATGTGACCTCGAGACAGCAATGAGTGATCACTCGGTTGCCGTAGAAGCCTTCGCTGATCACTTCGGCTGCTGGCGAACGCCTTGGCTGGATCGCCCTGGCTTTGTGCCGCAACGCGCCGGTAAGGTCCCGGATCCACGAACGTCGGCGGCCGCGAATCGCATTCTAGCAGAGATCTGGCGAACCAGCCAGCTTGCTTGACCTGCGTGAGCAATGTTGTCGTCCAGTGAAGATTCTTTCGCCTGTGATCCTGGCGATGATCTCGCTTTCCGGAGTCTTCCTGATTCAAGCAGATCGCGAAGATCGCTCGGTCGACAGCGGCGTGCTTTCCTCAGGAGGCAGCCGGCGGTGGCGGCATCGGCGTCGATGACCGAGGTGTGGCAGGATTGCCTATACCGAACTTTGATCGCGCGCACCGCATCTTCCGCTGTCGATTCGTCAACCGCCGCCACGCCGACGATATCGTCACCAGCCCACTTAATCTCTCAGTGTCGGCTTCCTTTCGAGATTCCTACGATGCGCACCGCTTTCACGCCGGGCATCTTCTCCGCGGCGCTGATATCGATACCGACGATCTTGGCGTGCGCGTGCGGGCGAGCGCAGCATCCTGGCGTAAAGCACGCCGGGTCGCTTGACGTCGTATGAATACTTTGCCCGGCCGGAGACCTTGTGTGGGCCATCAATGCGCGAGATTCGCTTGCCGATCAAACTGCGCTTGTCAGCCTCAGGCCATTTGTACTCAGCCATTGTGACCTCCTTTGGCCGCCTGCATCACTGCAGCCCGAATGCCCATATAGGTGCCGCAGCGGCAAAGATTGCCGCCGAGCCCGACGTCCTCAACTCCGCACGGTGTCGGATGCGGATGTTTATCAAGGAAAGCCTTACAAGCGACAACAAAGCCAGGGGTGCAGAAGCCGCACTGTTGCCCGTCATTATCAACGAAAGCCTGTTGCACCGGATGCAACTTGTCGCCATCCATCAAGTCCCTCGACAGTGGTGATGGCCTTGCCCTGCGCCTCGAGGGCCAGTACCGTGCACGAGTAAACAGCCTTGCCGTCCACAATCACAGTGCAGGCACCACAGCTTGCGCGATCACATACGCGCTTCGCCCGGTCAATTCCAGTTCGTTACGAAGCGTGTCGAGCAACGTCGCCCGTGGCTCAACTTCGGTCGAATGCTTCGTTGAGTTGATATTCAAGGAGATCGGCACTTTTCCAGGGCCGTAGATCTTGACGTCTCTCACCGCCAATGCGAATTGTTCGCGGGCCAACTACCAGGGGCACAGAAAGAGAAATGCCGGAGACTTTCAAAAAAGTCTCTGCGTGAGAAGCCCGAATCTCGTCCTCTCTCTCTTCGCGACGTCTCTTTTTTCGTCATCATTCATGAGTCAGTCTCCTAACGGTACCAAGCTTGACGCCAACAAACATCCGCAGACCAACTGGCGCAACTATTGGGCGGATGCAGATGCTCTTACTCAGATAGAAGGTTTTTCCTGTTGCCAGATTCCAGAAATCTGTAGCGCGTAATTAGATGGAATCGCAGCTCCCACCCTCAAGCATTCGGTGATTCAGAGGAGTATAACCCCACTTCGCGCTTCATGGGAATACACTTAGGCTATATATTATGCGGACATATGAATCGATCCTATTCTGGATCATCGAGGATGACCCCGATATCGCGGAGAGCGTGAAATACAATCTCGAACGCGACGGGTTTACTGCCGTAGTGGCCTTGTCGGGCGAGCAGGGTCTGACCCAGGCTTTGAGCCAGCAGCAACCGCCTGTGCTGATCATCCTGGATTTGATGCTGCCAGGCTTGAGTGGCACTGAGTTGTGCCGCTGGCTGCGCCGTGAGCCGCAGACCAGGACGTACTCCGATCCTGATGCTCACGGCGAAGCCGTCATGAATCTGATCGGGTCGCCGGTCTGGATCTGGGAGCAGACGACTACATAACCAAGCCGTTTTCGGTGCGTGAACTTACGGCTCGGAGTTCGCGCCGTACTGCGGCGGGTTGATGAGGCCGGCACAAAAGACCTATGAAGACGAGTTGCTGGCCATTGATTTCGATGACCTGCGAGTCGTATGCAAGGGCGGCAGGATCAAACTGACGAACAAGGAGTTTGCGCTGCTCGCAGTGCTGGCCAGGAGTGCCGATCGGGTGCTTACTCGGCAACACTTGCTGGACAACGTCTGGGGCTATAGTTACTACGGCGATGAGCGCACACTCGACGTACATATCAGGCGTTTACGACAAAAACTCGGTGAATGTGGTAACTGCATCGAAACGGTTGTCGGAGTCGGCTATCGGTTTACCGGCACCACGCAACCATTGGCAGCCGGTCGAGAATGAGGGCCAACCTTGGTGTTCAGGCGTCTCGGGTTATATTGTTTGTGGCCGCGGCTGTGCTGGCGTTCGTAATCCTGCGCGGGCCCGCTTTGAGCGGGCCCCTGCTGATTGTTCTCCTTGGCGCTCTTATCGCCGGAGCCCTCGATAGCTTTTCCCTGCGCCGGGATGCAGCTGCACCTGCTTCGTCGACGAACCGGAACGGCAGCCCCCACTGAACGCCGGGGCCAATACTGAGATCTTTGCCCTCGGTAAGTTGTTCGAGGCCACTACCAGCGGCATGCGCGAGGGGCTGCTGGTGATCGACGCCGACATGCGCGTCGTGGCGTCAAACCAGGCGGCACACCAGCTGTTCACTTTGTATGAAGGAAAACTCGAATCACAACGTCTCACCGAATTGACTCGGCAGCCCGCAGTCTTAGGTGCCTTCCTGGGTGCCCTCAAAGGAGAAGAACGCTCTGGTGTAAACGTCGAGACCCACGGTCCTGATCGGCGCATCTTCGACCTGCGCGTTGTTCCGTTGAAGGGGGGTAGATGGCAAAAGCACTCAGGGAGCAATTGGTGTCTTCTTCGATGTGACCAGGATCGAGCGGCTCGAGCGAGTCCGCCAGGAATTCCTTTCGAACGTTTCACATGAGGTTGCGAACCCCACGCCGACCGCAATTCTTGCGTTCGTGGAAACGCTGGAATCCGGTGCGCTTGGCGACGTCGAGAACAGCCAGAGGTTTCTTTCGATAATTCGCCGAAATGCCAACCGGATGCACACGTTGATTGACGACATCCTCGAGTTGAGCGCGATCGAGGCAGGCAACGTACAAGTAACGACGGAGGAAACTGCCCTCCATCCCCTTGTGGATGAAGTCTTCACTTCTCTTGCAGCTGGTGCGTCTGGCCGCCAGATCGTGCTCGAGAACCGGGTCCATCCCGGGGCAATGGTCCTTGCCGACAGCCGGCGACTCGAGCAGATGCTTACCAATCTCATCGACAATGCAATCAAGTTCAACCGGGAGGGAGGGCGAGTGTCCGTCTCATGCCATAACGGCCTCCGAGATCGAATACTCGTCGAAGATACCGGCGAGGGGATCCCCGCACAACATCTGCCAAGGATTTTTGAGCGATTCTATCGTGTTGACCGGGCTCGTTCACGAGAGATGGGCGGTACCGGGCTGGGCCTGGCGATAGTCAAGCATCTGGCACGGGCACATGGAGGGGATGTCGCTGTTGAGTCCCGGCTTGGCGAAGGAAGCACCTTTGCGATCGAACTGCCGCAGGCCGAGCAGGACCGTTAGAAGCACTGGAATTGAGAAAACGGCCAATGGATGCCGAGGGGGCGCTTTTAGTATGCCGACTGTGTTTTTGCTGGCAGCGACTTGCTTCGTAGCAGTGCCTCGGCGAGGATTCGTAAGATTAACCGGTGATTGTCGGTGGTTTCGCCTCAACCTTTGCCTGGGCGCCGTGGTGACCCAGCATCTGGATTTCGGCCCAGCAAAAATCACAGTCTTCCAGGTGCCACTTGACCAGCTTATCCATTTCCACTGCTAGCCGGTGCAAGCGATAGTCAAGCAGGGATTTTGCAGACGGACAAGGTAGTCTGTTTGGTGAAGGATTCTCCCCAGAAGAAACCATATTTTCCCCTAAGTTAGCGCTGCGAGAAATACTATCAACCCTTGGATCGGACGGCCAATTCGTCAACACATTGAGGAACAGACAAAAGCGGCAACGGAACTCCGCACGCCTCAACTGAAACTTCAATCCCGCCCGGACGCTCTTCGCTTGGTCAGCACAGGGGAAGAGCTAATACTCCGGAGTTTCCAAACTTTTTCTCAACATGCACAAAATGCCCATTTCGCCGAATAAAATCAAGGTGTTGAGCAAAATGTAAAAAAATGTAAAAAAACGTTGCCCATTTTTGATTTAGCTGGTAACATCCCTATCGTCGGTTGAGGGTTCTAGGACCCCACGACACTTTCCAGAGGATGGCTCGCCTGTCTCGTGCGGTAGGCAACTCAATCAAAGCGGTCTTCCCTATTTTGAAAGCCATGTGAGTGAATCGCGCAGGAGGAGCATGTTGCTCTTTGGCTCGAATCTGCTCATTACGAATGGATCTGGCACTATTGTGTAGTGCTCAGCTTTCCGGGCATGGTGGTTCCTGTCCCCTCTTCTTCAGCTTCTCACCCAATACCAAAGTTGTCGTTTGCTAAGCGCATCTACGAGAATCGACGCGGAAGCCGTACCTGATTGAGTAAATTAGCCTGTCTAATTAGAAATTCAGATTCAAACCTCATTCGTCTACGAAATCACGAAACACTTCAAGCCATTCGGGCAATTACGGTTGAATCTTGTGGAACCCTTAAGTCACGATTATCCAAGCGAACTCGAAGTTGGCGCTGTACCTGAACAGCCGCGCGCGCAGCGTAAAGCGACCGAACGCCACCTGAAGAGCGGTAAATGGGTCGAGAGTCTACGCAGTTCGGACGTCAGCCGACTTGTGGACCGAACTGCATCGTATTGTCTCTCATCATCCGCTGGTGCGCGCCTCCAGGAACGCCGGTTTGTTGGTGGAGCAAGGCGCCAGCAGTGCTTATACCGACCTTACTCAGGAGCTGTTCGTGCAGTTACTGAGCAAGAATCGGTTTGAACATTAACATCGACACCAGCATGACCGATAGCGAGATCGAGTGTGGATTAGTCAGATCGAGTTGACTAACCTCTGACCGGCCGAACTCCGCAAGCGTCATCCAGAGAGTTATCGACTCGCTCGTCGCATCTCGACACTGATCCAGTCCAGCGCCAATTTTTCGCCCGTTTTGACTCCAGCGGCATTGGCGATGAACCGCATCGCCAGCTGGCAGATCGAGTTTATGGCTTGAGCGAATGGGCCGATGATAACGAAGGCGCGACAGTCACGACCTCGAAGAACGAGTACAGATGGTTCCCGTGCGACAGCGTGACACACGAATGGTAGGCTGCACCGGCGACTCACAGGTAGTGATTAGCAATTCCGATCTTGAGGATCTGATCGTCTCGGTGCTCGGACGCTGTTGATTCTCCCGTCGATGTCCGCACGCTGCGCAGCGTGGTGATGTCGCGGCTCGCCGGTGATGGATATTTACCTTGTGCCGCTGGACACCGACGACAGTGACAACGACAGTTTTCAGTTCGAGCCTGTTGACCGGCGCGAAAATCCCGAGCAGGGGCTTGCTGCGGCGCGAGTCAGAAGACGTAGCTGCGACTTTTGTCGATGAATTCCTAAAGAATCTTCATGAAACAGTTCGCGGCAAGGTCAAGCAACACAACCGCATCCTCGGAGTTCTTTGGCACTGCTATTTGAGATCTGGAGAATGCTACGCAGTTGGAAGTTGCCGGCCACTCTGGGTGTGTCCGACTCGCTGGTATCCGATTATCGCCGTCGAATCGAGCAGGAACTCAGGCTCTTTCTTTCGGCGAAGTAGAAGAAGCACGCCGCTTTGAAAGCGCCGCTGCGCGAACGAGTCCGCGAGGCTAATCCTGGCGAGTGAACAGGAACAGATCGCCGTTGTAGTTCCGGGAAGGCGCCCTCCCACTTTTGCCTGACGCGCAGTTCATAATCCGCGTCACTGTCCAACCAGCCGATATGGAAGGCTGCTGCGCCCGATGCGTGCAGCTTCTTTTGCCTTTTTCAGGAAGCGTCCTAAGATCAATTTGCCGAGCCCTGGTTGCGATGGAAGTGCCTGGCCAGATCAGTTCTCCGGGGCTTTGGATCTTGCTGAGATGCCGGAAAACCCCACGTCAATGACTACGAACCGGTAACCCGTTCGCAGAGTCGTCCAGCTGACGGGCGACAGCGAGAAGAGAGCTGGTTCGGCGAGTAGAGCCCACCGTGACGGAGCCCGACTCCGCCGGAGACCGCGCCGCACAGCGCGCGGCAAGCTCCCGGTTGGCAAACGCTGGTAGTAGCAAAACACCGAGACCTTCGCTAAAGTGAGGCCATGGCGTTGCTTTCGCAGGGCTATTCTTGTTTACGTTCGTCGTTTACTTTCGTCCTTACGGAGTTGTTCTCCTGGCTCTCGTGGGCCTCCTCGATGGCCTTCGTCCTGGCTGTTCTTACATTGCTTGGCGTATTTGCCCACTCAACTAGGACTCGAAGGGAATCCCTCACCACTCGTCCTCCGGAGATCAATCTTGTTCTCGCTTCTGCTGCTGTGCGGCGCGTTTTCAGTTCCCCTGGCATTAGACAAGACGGCGGCATTCTACGGCCTAAATGAGTTTCTCAAGGTGGTTTTGATGTTCATCGTGATGGTGAATGTCGTGCGCACAGACACGCGACTGAAGGCCATGCTTGCGCTTGGCCGATTACCAGCTGCATCGTCAGTGCGCCGCGGTGAACGATTACCGGATGGGGGTATTCCTGCGAGATCTGGATCACAACCGCATTCGTGGTTCGATTGGGAATCTGTTTGACAATCCCAACGACCTGGCCCTGCACCTGGTGACTATGGTGCCGCTGGCTATTGGCCTGCTGTTCGGGCTTGCGCGGAGGTCTGAAAAGACTATTCTTCGCGGGCTGCTGCCGTATTAATCAGTGTGGGCGTCGTAGCAACGTTTTCGCGCGGCGGTTTTATTGGACTCGTTTGTGTGGCGGCGGTGCTGGCGTGGCGGATTGGCCAGCGCAACAAGTTTCTCATCATCGCGGGGCTACCGATTGTCCTGCTGCTGTTTCTGGTACTTGCTCCCGGTGGGTATAAGTCTCGGATATCCAGCACTACCGACGATTCCGGCATCGCGCGTCGTGAAGAACTGAAGAGGTCTCTCTTCGTAGCGATTCGCCATCCACTATTCGGGGTGGGGATAAACAATTACATCCTCTTCTCCGATCTTAATCACGCGACCCACAATGCCTATACTCAAGTGGCTTCAGAGATGGGCCTTCCGGCCATGATGATTTACATTCTGTTTCTGGTTACTCCGCTGAAAGCGTTGCGACGGATCGGCCGCGAGACTTCCGCGACGCGCCGCACTTCGCGATATTACTATCTGGCTGTTGGCTTAGAGGCAAGTCTTATCGGCTACATGGTCTCCAGCTTTTTCCTTTCGGTTGCCTATCTCTGGTACGTTTACTATCTGGTTGGTTATGCAATTTGCTTTCGACGACTCTACGAGGCGTCCCTAATCGGCGAGGAGGGCCAGGCGCTGCCGTTACCAGAGGGCCAAACCGTGGGTGAGCCGGTTAGCCGGGATCAGGTCGGTCTGGCACAGAGCTTCGACTCAGTCGGTAAACCGATGACTATCAACTCAGCTGCAGAGATCGTCTTTTGGTCCAGCGTAACGGCGCTGGTCTACATACCTACCTGGGCTACCCGGTGCTGTTGATGCTGGTCGCCAGGTTCCGTACCCGGCCCGTGCAACGTGCAGAGTGGACTCCTTCAGTCAGTGTGATCATTTCGGCGTATAACGAAGAGCGAGACCTGGCAACAAAACTCGAGAACACCCTCGGCGCTGGACTATCCGACTGATCATTTGCAGATCATTGTGTCATCTGACAGCTCGACGGACCGCACTGATGAAATTGCCCGGGGCTTTGCACTCGCGCGGGGTAGAGCTTCACCGCCAGCCTGAGCGTCTGGGAAAGACTGCCGGCCAAAACGCCGCCGTTGAACTGGCCAGCGGCCAGATCATTCTGATTTTCCGACGCCACCACCCATTACAACGCCGACGTGCTACGGGCGCTGGTTCCCAGTTTTGCTGATCCGACTGTGGGTTGCGTTGCCGGACGTCTGATTTATGTCGACCAAACTTCATCTAGTGTCGGCCGCGGCGCGCGCTCTTACTGGGGCTATGAGACCTTTCTGAAACAACACGAGAGCCGTGTGTTGCTCGCTCATCGGAGCGTCGGGTTGTTTGTACGCCGTGCGCCGCTCAGCGTATGTACCCCTTCATACATGAGGCGTGCAGCGATTTCATTATCGCCACGAAGATGGTCGAACAGAGGTTTGCGCGCGTGTCTTTGAGGCCGGGCGCTGTTTGTACCGGAAGACACGAACCGGCGCACTGACAAGGAGCTGGGTATGCGGGTCCAGTGATCACCCGTGACATTTACGGACCTCTGGCGGCATCGTTCAATGCTCAATCCATTGCGAAGCGGGTTCTATGCGGTGCAGCTGTGGTCGCTACAGATCATGCGTTACCTGGTGCCGTTGTTCCTGTTTGGCTTGCTCGATCTAGCTCGAGGGTGCTGGTCCGCGCAATCGCCTCTATTCGCGGAGCCTGTTCTTTGCGCAGATCGGCTTTTACGCTCTTAGCGGCGGCGGGCTGGGTGCTGGAGTATCTCGGTTTCCACAGCCGCCTTCTGGCCCTGCCGCACTATTTTGTGCTTGCTAATCTGGCGTCACTGCTGGCGTTCTTCAAATTCGTGAGTGGCGAAAGCGTATGCGTCGTGGGAGTCCGCGCGCGACGGACTAGGTGCCACGCAGCTTTCGTCGTCGGTTAACGCGGCGGACGGGAAGAAGTCTCTGATGACGGAAGGCGTTTCCATACCATCACGATTCAATCGAGGCGGTTCACGATCCGCTTGTTAGTATCGCCATTCCCGCCTACAAAGTCGCGCCCTTTATCAAAGAAACTCTGGATTCAGTCTTCGCGCAAACGTTTACCGATTTTGAAGCGATCGTCATAAACGATGGCTCACCGGATACCGATGAACTGGAGCGCGCCCTTGAGCCTTACCGCAGCACGAATTGTTTATCTGGGTCAGGAAAAAATCAGGGTGCCGGTGCGGCGAGAAACCTTGGCTTACGCAGTCGCCCGCGGCCACTTCGTGGCCTTTCTTGACGGTGACGATACCTACTTTCCTGCATTCCTGAGCGAGCAATTGGAGCTCATTCGAGGCCACGGCGGCTACGATTTGGTTTATGCCGACTGCGACGAATTTTGGCTGCCTTCAACGCCCGATGGCTCGACCAACATGGACGTGAACCCATCGCGCGGCGCGGTTGATGCTGAAGGGCTGATTAGGCGGCCGTTGCAACGTGATTACCTCCGCGGTACTGGCGGCCGAGATCTGATCGTCGAAGTGGGATTGTTTGACGAAACCTTGCGCAACTCACAGGACTTTGACCTCTGGATTCGTTTAGCCAAGCACGGAGCACGCTTCAACTATCAGCGCAAGGTGCTCGGTCGGCAGGCGGATTTACGCCGGAGTCTGGCCTCCGACCCGGTGAAATCGTTTACTGGTGAGTTGCAAGTTCTGGAAAGACAAGCTTGCGTGACGATTTGACCCCGGGAGAGCGTTCCGCGTTAGAAGCAACTTCGAAACTGCGTCTGGCTGCGATACGAAATAATCAGAGCAAGCGTTGTTTGCTGGATGGTGACTTTCAATTCCCGCAGCGATCGTTCCAGTTTGCGAACGAACAGCTGCGCAGCTGGAAACTGCGACTGGTGCTCATCTGGTTGCGTTTGGCCCCTGGACTGTTGCAGCGCTGCTACAAACTGCGGCCCACCTAACTGTTGCAGAAAAAACAATGATTTGTTTAGACGCAGGTGTTTTCTTTGAAGGCGGGCGATTTGTTTTCGAGGCGTTACGCCCGCCGGTTCGAGATGGGCTCTCAGAGACTCCTGTAGCGAACTCAATTTGGGTTGGCAGGCAATGCCCACCTCAGAACAGGGTTTGCTGAAAAAAAATGATGACGATCCACGAATTAACACGAAGCAGGTGAGATTTTGAGTTTTCAGGAACCTGCTAAAAGTCTTCCACATTAATAACGCGACATGGCGATCAACGAAACTGCACCGCTTCCGAGCCGATAGCGGACCAGCACGACGTCTATTTCCGCACCGACCACCTGAAGGCTGACTTAGGTGGGCGAACGGCGCGTGGCGGGCCGTGACCGTTGATCTCTCAGGGTTTGAAGTTTCTGATCAGCATGATCGCCACCGTGGTACTGGCCAGGTTGCTCACGCCCCAGGACTACGGTCTGGTTGGATGGTGGCTGTGGTGATTGGCTTCGTTTCGATGTTCAAGGATCTGGGGCTATCAACCGCAACTATTCAGCGACCGGAGATCAATAACGCACAGATTAGCACTTTGTTTTGGATCAATCTGGCACTCGAGTGTGGGCGTGATGCTGGTGACCGCGGCGATCGCGCCGCTTATTGCCCGCTTCTATCACGAGCCCCGGGTAGTCTTCCATAACTCTCGCCTACGCGTGTGGCTTTCTGTTGGCGGTTTGACTGTGCAGCACGAAAGCACTCTTGCGCGGCAGATGCGCTTTATGGCCCTCGCCGGGCGGCGAAGTTTTCAATCGTGGCCCAGCGTTGTGACGGCGATTCTATTGGCCTGGCACGGTGCGGGTTACTGGGCTGGTGGGCGGGGCGCTGAGCTTGAACCTGGCGTACCTGATCGGCATCTGGATCAATGCGGTTGGCGTCCGGGTTACCGTCGCGAAGTTCCGGCGTGCGATCGATGCTGGTCTTTGAGGCGAACTTCACCGGGTTCAGTATCGTCAACTACTTCGCGCGCAACCTCGATAACATGCTCATCGGTTGGTGGTGGGGGCGGCGGCGCTGGGGTGTACGCCAAAGGCTTATCAGTTGTTGTTGCTGCCACTGGATCAAATCAACAGCCCGATCACCGCCGTGGCCGTCGCCGGCCTGAGCCGGTTGGCCGACTCTCGGAGCGCTATCGTCAGGCCTACCTGCGCATCCTCGAGAAAATAGCGATCATGACCATGCCGCTGATGGCTTTCATGATCGTGACCTCAGACTGGCTAGTGCTTCTCTTGCTCGGCCCAAAATGGACGGGCGTCAGCCGGATCTTCGCTGCTGGCGATTCGCCGGTTTCGTGCAGCCGGTAGGTAGTACGACGGGTGGTTGTTCTTAACTCAGGGACGGCCACATCACATGTTTCAGTGGGGTCTCGTTGGATCAGTTTGATCGTCGCTTCGATCGCCGGTTGGCTTACCGTGATGGGGGGCCAGTAGGCGTGGCCACCTCTATTCGGCGGGTTTCATGTGCATCACCTTTCCACTGCTGCTTTGGTTCGTTGGTCGCTCTGGTCCAGTACGGAGCCCGGAATATCTACCTGGCGATGGCGCCGATCCGCGTTTGCTTCGTTGTCCCGCGTTACTCGCCGCGCTGGCCCCTGCGACGTTTCATCCCCATCAGTAATCCAATCGTGGGCATCTTGTCGTTGTCTTTTTGTCACCATCCTGATCCACGTTTCTTGTTTTGCTCGCGATGTCGACGGGAAGAAAGGGTTTTGCTGGATTTAAAAGCAATCCTTTTTTCTGCTGCTCAGAGGTGAGCATCTTCGACTGAGGATTCCCCAGGCGCCTAGATGAGCAAAGCGGGCGCTAGAAACTTCCCGTGATCAATCACAGCCCCTACCGGATCGCTCTGTGCTTGGTGACCCCTTACCTTGCCGTCTTCCACCGAGACATTCATTCGTGGCCACATCGAAAACCTACTCGGCTCGGGTAGTGCTGGTTCACGGTTGGCGCCCCAGCATCGGCGACCAGACCGTGTTGTCGCCACACGCACGACTTGCCGCTCATAAACTTTGGCGCATGCTCGCCCGTGAGGAGCTTGGGACGCGAGACCACCGCCGCATACTTGAAGGTTTTCGTCGCTACGAAGTGGAAGCGGTGTTGGCTGAGTACGGAGAAATGGGCGTGTTGGCGGCTGCAGCTTCTCGAGCGCGCCGAGGTGCCCGCTTTTGATCGTTCACTTTCATGGTTATGATGCCAGTGTGCACTCGGTCGGCGAGGGCATGCAAAAACATATCCATTGATGTTTGCGCAAGCGTGCTCGCGGTCATCGCGGTTTCGCTGCCGCGATGAAGGAAGACTCGAAGTCTTGGGGCGCCGCCGTGCGAAGGTTCACTACAACCCTACGGCGTTGACTGCGGGGAGTTTGGCGGTGCTGACCCGGCGCCGCGCCGCCGACATTCATTGCCATCGAGCCGAGTTCACCGAGGAAGCGCCCCAGGCAACGCTGGGGGCTTTCGCCCGGAGTCTACAAACCCCCCCATGCGTCCACGAGGCTCGATTGCGGGCGATCGTGCGGTCGCGGCTGCTGATCGAGACTGCCTGGCAATTGGCGGCGGAGCAGGCTGTAGGCGCGAGGCACGTGACCATCTGCTAGGCGCCCAACTTTGGCCTCTGGAAGTGGTGCTGCTTTGGGGACTCCCAGAATCGCTGCAGGAGCTTACTTGCGTGCAGCTCCGATCTGACTCGGCCGACGGTGATCGCGACGGCACATGGATATCAATTCTCGCAGCTTCAGGAGCTTAACACGGTTTGCCATCCAGTTTCAAACTCGATCAGCGCTGCGTTTTATTCCTATTTCTTGAGTGTTGTAGCTCGAGGAGCCAGCTCGGGTTTTTCCACAGTCGATGAAGCAGCGGGATTGTCGATGGCATGGCGCGGCACACCTTTGAGCCTGGTTGCGGACCCTGGCCTGACCAGAAATGGGAGAGTCAGCAAGAAAGCAGATCCAGCTACGCATTTTTCAAAAGAGCAGGGCGGCCAAGGGAAATCTTTTGGCGAATCATCGAGTCGTGTATTCGAGCAAAGACGGTGGCGTAACCCGCCTGGTAGAACATTGCTGCCTGAGGAACGTGGCGAGGTTCGGCCCCGCCATGACGCGTCTTTTATTGCGGATTCAACCGCCCCGCCAAGCAGCTAGAAGCGGTTACTCGACCTAGCTAAAGGAGGATCACGTTCCGTCAAGTGCTGGCTTGAAAACATACCGCAGCAAGTGAGGGGCCTGCTGATCAGAGTGGAGACTATCTTTCCTGCCAAGTCGAGGGGCATCTCCAGGTTCATGGAAAAAAGTAGCTTTGGCCCTTGGCGCGGAGCACGTTTGTTGTCTCACCGGAGTCGACCAGTGCAGAGATGGCCAACCAGAACAGCTTGAGCCGGTAGTCTATCGGTATCCATCGTTGTTCGAAGCCGGTTCAGAATGATCAAAGCGGCGAGGCTGGATCGTTGCCCCTAACGCGGATAATGCTTCGGGAGCGACCGCAGGTCGTGATCCCTGGCCAGCGTTGACGATTCAGCTATTTTGGAGGGCTCTGGCTCCTTACCGCTGGTTTTCACATTCCCTTCATCGTCTTTGCCTACGGTAATGAAGTTCTGGAGACAATGCAAGAGGGATACGCGCGCCAGCGGTGGCTCTGGGCCTGGCCCGAATCGATGTGCTGGCCATCAGCGAGTTCACAGCGGAGGTTGCCAAAAGGGCGGGCGCTGAGCCTGAAGGGGTGCGGATTGTGTGGCCCGGATGTGATTCAGACTTTTCGACCGATAGTTGCCGGAGATGAATTTCGACGCAAACTCCCTGGGCGCCCGGCATGGAGGTCGTGTAATCCCTGACTGTTGGCAATCTGGTTTCACGCAAAGGCCAGGACATGGTTATTCGAGCCTTGCGCGGAGCTTATCCCGGCGCTTGCCCGACCTGGTTTACCTGATCGCCGGCGATGGACCTTACCGCGGCGAGGTGGAAGGTTGGCGCTGGATCTGGTGTTCTACGAATCCGGGTGGTTTCTTGCCGGCCGCGTGGCGGACGAGTTTGCCTGCTTTCTTTTACGCGTTGTGCGGTGTGGCTGTAATGGCGAGGCGCGAACGCCTCGAGGAGAGAATGATGTCGAGGGCTTTGGGATTGTGCTGCTCGAGGCGAATGCCTGTGGCAAGCCCGTCGTCGGCGGCCGCTCGGTGGGCGCCGACGCTCTCGGAAGATGGGGTAAGCGGGTTACTCGTCGATCCGAGAATCTGAAGGATCATCGAGGCTTTGGTGAGACTGCTGTCGGACCACGATTTCGCCACCCATTTGGGGATCGCAAGGTCGCTTACGCGTGGAGCCGCGATTTCCAATGGAGACGAGTCGGCGCAGATCTGCTGAGCACTCTGAACTCAGTGCGGCGCGAAGGAACAGCGCGCTTCCAGATTACTTGTCAGGTAACACTTGATGCGAATGAGTCCAGATTTAAAAGTCGGCCCTTCGCGTGCTTTTGCGCCTTTGCGCGAAACTCTTTTGCAAGTGATTGCTGCCGTGACTAACCTACAGATTTCACGCAAGGCGCAAAAGCGCACCCAAAAAGGCTTTCTTGTTGGCTCGCCAGTGTAGTGCTCTAAACTTCGCTGAAAAAATGTGGACGCCGTGAGTTTCCAATGGATCAGGGTAGATTCATTATCAGGAAGCCCTCTTTTCCAGCAGCCTTGCCTGGACGCGTAACCCACTCCGAATGGGTAATTCTCAGCGTCGCTTACCTGGATAGGGCAGACGATTAACAGTATGTACTCAAGGACAGAATGTCTGTTTTAGACGTGCAGATTGTGATTGAAAGCGTTCGGTCGAGGTAGTTACTGATGTGCGGCATCGCTGGATTTATTGATCTTTGGGACACGAAAAATGTTCGTGACGCGGGAGCGACGCGCCCGGATCCTCGAGAACATGTGCGAGGTGATTCAGGCACCGCGGGTCCCGATGACTCCGGGTCGTTGCTCAAGGACGGGGTGGCGCTGGGCATGCGCCGTCTGTCGATTATCGATCTCGGCCGGTGGTCATCAACCGATCTCCGGCGAAGGTGGCTGGGCGACGATTGTCTTCAACGGTGAGATCTACAACTTCCGCGAACTGCAATCACAACTCGAGAGCGCGCGGCCACGTCTTTCACACCCGCTCAGACACCGAAGCTGATCGTCCATGCCTACGAAGAGTACGGCACTGCCTGCGTGGACCATCTGCGGCGGCATGTTTGCCTTTGCGATCTGGGACGACCGCCAGAAGAAGACTACTGATCCTGGCGCGCGATCGCGCGGGCGAGAAACCGCTTTACTACACGCATCACCCCGACCGGCACGCTGGTGTTTGGCTCGAACTGAAATCGCTGCTGGAGCATCCTGGCAGTGCCAGCGCCGAAACCAGCTGCGGAATCCCTCGATGCCTATCTCTCGCTGGGCTATGTCCCCGATCCGCTGAGCATCTTCAAGGACATCAAGAAACTGTCGCCGGGCCACTTTGTTGACCTTCAGCAACGGCCGGGCTGGAGATCAAACAGTATTGGGAGTTTCACGTACGGAAGACTAATGGACACCAGCGCAGGGAAGAGGACTACCTGGAAGAACTGCGCGAGTTGCTCGATGAGGCGGTGCGCATCAGACTGGTTTCCGATGTGCCTCTGGCGCGCTTTCTGTCGGGAGGTGTTGACTCGAGCACCGTGGTCGCCTTGATGGCCCGCCACATGAGCCAGCCGGTCAAAACTTTCTCGATCGGTTTTCGAAGACAGTTATAACGAGTTGAAGTACGCGCGGGTGGCAGCCAAAGCGATACGGCACCGATCACCACGAGTTCTTCGTCACGCCTGAGATTTGCAACTAGTAGATGAGTTAGCCTGGCACTTTGATGAACCGTTCGCCGACTCTTCGGCAATACCAACCTACATAGTTTCCAAGCTCGCGCGTGAGCACGTCACCGTAGTGCTCTCCGGAGACGGCGGCGACGAACTATTCGCCGGGTATACTCGCTACGCTGACCGAGCGCAAAGCGTCGCAAGATATGGTCTGCTGCCCCGACAGCTTCGGCGGGGCTAATGGCGCCGATCAGCCGTCGCTTGCCTCATGGGGCCTGGGGCCGCAATTTCATTCACAACGTCGCTCTCGATCCGATCGACAGGTATTTTGACAACGTGTCCATCTTCACCGGGACTGAATAAAAGGTTGTTGTATACGTCCGGACTTTCTCCACGGTCTGGGCTCGACACACTGGTCAGGCGGCCGCTCGTTTTCAGGAGTATGGCGATAACGTTGGCACAAACGCCCTGTTGGATGCGCTGCTGTACATCGACAGCAAGACATACCTTGCCGGGCGATATCCTCGACCAAGGTCGATCGCATGAGCATGGCCGTCTCCCGCTCGAGGCGCGGGTGCCGTTTGCTGGACCATAAGCTGATTGATTTTGTCACGCGCATCCCGGCGTCGATGAAGATGGCCGGTTTGGAAACCAAGACCCTGTTCAAGCGTGCGGTCGCCGACCTGGTACCGGAAGAAATCCTGAGCGCGGCCCAAGCAGGGATTCGGCGTGCCCATCCAGCAATGGATCAACGTGCAGCTTACGTGAATCGCATCCGCGACACCTGACGGATGCGCGCTTCCGGCAGCGCAGGCGTCATCTCTCCCGCTTACACGGACGTGTTGCTGGATGAGCATGAGCGAGGCCGCCGCGATCACTCGATGGCTCTCTGGTCCCTGTTGATGCTGGAGCTGTGGCATCGGGTCTTCATTGATGGCGAGATCGGCGCGCAGTGTTGAAGAGATTTCCGTCGCTTGACTATTACGCGACTGGGCGCGTGATTGAGATGCTCAAATAACGAGGCGGAGTTCTTTGCTTCTTGAAACCAGTTGTCCTTCAATTGATCGACAGTTTTGAGCAGGGCGGGTCCGGAGCGTCAGGCACTACAACTCACTCAACTCCTACACGACAGCGGCCGCTTCCATCTTCGCCTCGCCAGTCTCAGTCCTGATGGTCCACTAAGAAAAGACATCGATCGCCTGGATCTGGGCGAGATTCCCGCCTATCCCCTGAACAGTTTCTACGATTGCAGGCCGGCAAACAATGGCGACGTTTCGTGGTCCAACTGAGAAGCTCTCAAGTTGAGATCCTGCATACGCACGATTTTTATACCAACGTTTTTGGCATGTTTTGCCGGGGCGTGGGCGCGCCTGCCGGTGCGCATCGCTTCGCGCCGTGAGGTTAGCGGCCTGCGTTCCGCATTCCAGCTGCAGGCCCAAAGCCTCGCATACAAGTTGGCCCATCAGGTGATCGCAAACTCTGAGGCGGGGGCAAGCTCAGTTGATCGCCGAGGGGGTGCGCGCGGAAAAGATCACGGTCATCTACAATGGCCTGGATCTGGAGCGCGTGCGGCTACCATCCGAGTCTGCCAAAGAAGTGTCGCTTGCCGCCCTCGGTCCCGATCCGGAACTGAAGAGTCGTGACCGCTGGTGACGATAGTCGCCAATCATGAGATTAGCAGTAAAGGATCATCCGATGTTTCTGCGGGCGGCTCGACGAAATAATTGAAGCGATTCCAGGCGCGGCCTTCCTGCTGGCGGTGCGAGGCGCATTGATGCCGTCAATCCGAGAGCAGGCAGCAGCATTGGGGCTCTCCTCGAATGCCTTTTTCCTTGGCCGTTGGCGACCGCCTGGCTGAATTGCTGGCCGTTTCGGACGTTTGCGTCTTTGACTTCCGAAGTCGGAAGGGTTCTCCAACTCGATTCTGAATACATGGCGTCGGCGCGCCCGGTGGTGGCTACCGACGTGGGCGAGAGCGCGCGAGTCAGTTCTGGAAGCGCGAAACAGGTTATCTCCGTGTCATCTGGTGACGACGTGCGCCCTGGCCGAACGAGTGGTTTCTCTGCTCAAAGATGCGGACCAAGCGCGAGCTATGGGAGAGCGAGGATCCCGGGTCGTCAAGTGAAAATTCTCGCGCTCCATTCAGCTCGAAGCGAACAGAGGGAGCTTTACGATAGACCGCTTGCCCGCACCCGGGTACAGAACTGAAGGGTAGGCGTCAACTCCCGGACGGCGGGGGCAAAGCCACCCTTCCTGACCATAAGCTGATCCGAGGTTCCCGGATTTCTGCATTGAAAGCCACTCGGTGGAGCCCTGCATTGAAAGGCATTCGAGGTTGGTGAAGAAAATGCAACTTGAGCGTCTCGGGGTTAGGAAGGGTGGCTTGCCCCCGCAGTCCGCCACGGACCCGCTCGCTACCGCCCGCACCAACACCGTTGCGAGTCTTGATCGTGGCGCTGTCCCTGGATATCCTCGGCGGCCAGGCGGGCAGGCTCAGCGATTGCCGGCGCACTTGCGCGCAGAACCTCGCTCGAGGTTGGTTTCCTGCCGATCAATCCCGCCGCCTGCCGGGAATCCTGCGCCAGCTGCAGGCCATTGAGTATGTTCGTACGGTCGTCACGTCCATTGCTTACTGGGCAGCTTGCTGACTCAGGTGCGCAAGTACGACAATCATTCATACCTTCTCAGCGTCATACTTCTTCTTTCATTCCTGGCGCCGACACCGGCGATCCTGTTTGCGAAACTCTACAGGAAGAAAGTGTTGCTGAACTATCACAGCGGCGAAGCAGACGATCACTTGACGCGCTGGCCAGTCACGGCGATTCCGATCATCCGACTCGCCGACGAAATCGCGGTACCTTCGGAGTATCTGGTGCAGGTCTTTGCGCAAGCATGGTCTTCAGGCGCGGGCGATCTGCAACATTATCGGCAGGAAACCTTTCGCTTTCGCGAGCGCCGGCCGCTCAAACCGGTCTTCCTTTCGAATCGAAATCTGGAATCTCACTATGGAGTCGACCGCGTGTTGCGCGCGTTCGCGATCATTCAGCAGAGTCTTCCCGAGGCGAGTTTGACCGTGGCTGGTGACGGCAGCCAACGCCGTGCCCTGAACGGCTTGACTAGCGACTTGAATCTGCGCCAGGTCGAATTCAGCGGACAGATCGATCAGGACAAGGTGCTTGCGCAATACGATGCGGCGGATATTTATCTGAACGGCTCAGAGATCGACAACCAGCCGTTATCGTTGCTGGAAGCCTTTGCTTGTGGGTTGCCGGTGGTCACGACAAACGCGGGTGGCATTCCGGACATCGTGACACATGAACGGACCGGATTAATGGTCCGGTGCGGTGATTACAAAGCCCTGGCGCGTGAGGCCATTCGTTTGCTAAATGACGTGCCGCTTGCCGACCACATTACCACCCAGGCGCTCGCGGAGTGTCAGAAATACAGCTGGCCGGCCGTGCGCCCGCAGTGGCAGGAGCTGTATGAGGAACTTGCCGCTGTAAAGCAGAAGGCAGAAGGCAGTAGGCAGAAGGCAGTAGGCAGAAGGCAGTAGGCAGAAGGCAGTGGGCAGTGGGCAGTGGGCAGTGGGCAGAAGGCAGTGGGCAGAAGGAGAAGGCAGAAAGCAGTGGGCAGAAGACAGTGGGCGGAGGGCAGAGGTGCAGGTTCCGGCGGCGCGGCTGCTCTTCAGTGCGGTAAGGCTCCGCCTTACCGCACTGCGTGTATTAGTTTTCTGTGAGAGGGCTAAGCCTCGATCTGGGTAGTCTCCAGGTTGATAAAACTACGTTGTAAGTAAGGCGGCCTTAGCGCACTGGTGAGCGCCCAGCCGCCGAGATCTCGGAATAACCCCAGTCGAGTGTGTGGTGAGTAAACTGAAACGAATCAGACGTATCGGTTTAGACGAGTTGCACGTTCGCAGCGCGCAAGCCGTCAGTTCGTTCCTCGAGCGCCGCGGGTGGTCGGGGCTTACCAAACTGCCGACGGACCAGGGGTTCTTTGAATTACTCGATGACTCGCAAATCTCAGTTGAGTCCGATTCTTCGGAAGCGTTGATGGGTCACTTCCAATCGCGCTCCCACCCTGATTTTTTCAGCGCCTTCAAAGACCGTGAGGGGACGGTCATCGAATTGCGCCGCCGCTGGCCAAATGCAGCAAAGTCCATCATTGGCAAGGCCGATCGCATTCTTGCCGGCCGGTTCGATCTGCTGGGACTTCGCGATCTCAGATTTGGCGATCCGATCGATTGGCAGCTGGAACCGGTTTCCGGGAAGCGCGCTCCGCTCGTGCACTGGAGCCGTTTGAACTATCTCGACGCTGGTGTGATCGGTGACAAGAAAATTGTTTGGGAGCTAAATCGTCATCAGTACTTCACAACGCTGGGCCAGGCCTACTGGCTGACGGGCGATGAGTGCTATGCGGCAGCATTTGCCACGCACCTTGTTTCCTGGATGGATCGAAATCCACCGAAGCTCGGCATCAATTGGGCCAGTAGTCTGGAGTGGGGTTTCGCGCGATCTCCTGGCTCTGGGCTTTCCAATTTTTCAAAGACTCAGCGGCCTTGACTCCGGAAATCTTTCTGCAGGCACTCAGGTTTCTTTATTTGCACGCCGGCCATCTGGAGACCTATCTTTCAACATATTTCAGTCCCAACACGCATCTGACCGGCGAAGCGCTGGCCTTGTTTTATCTTGGCATCATGCTCCCCGAGTTTCGGGCTTCCGGCCGCTGGCGCAAAACTGGTAAGCGCATCTTGCTTGAACAACTCTCGCGTCAGGTGCAGCCAGACGGCGTCTATTTCGAACAGTCGAGCTACTATCAACGATACACCACGGACTTTTACCTTCACCTGCTGATCCTGAGCAGGGCAAACGACGAAGCCTTACCGATCGAAATAGAAGAGAAGTTGGGGCTGCTGTTTGACCATCTGCTGTACATCACGCGACCCGATGGCACGACACCGTTTTTCGGCGATGACGATGGTGGCCGATTGATGATGCTGGACCAGCGACCGGCGAATGATTTCCGCGCTGTCCTGGCAACTGGAGCGTCGCTGTTCCAACGAGCTGATTACAAGTACGTCGCTGGTGAAGCTGCGGAGGAAACACTCTGGTTATTAGGTGCCCAGGGTCTGGCGGACTTTGATCGAGTGGCGGCTCACCAGCCAGGGGAGCAGTCCGAGGCGTTTCCGGACGGTGGCTATTGCACGTCATGCGCGACGGCTGGACGGCCGACTCCAACTATATGCTGCTGGACTGTGGCCCACATGGCGTGGATAACTGTGGCCACGCTCACGCCGACGCGCTGGCTTTCGATCTGGCTGCGCGCGGGCGGGACCATACTGGTCGATCCGGCACGTATACCTACACCGCCTCGCAGGAGTTGCGTGATTGGTTTCGCTCTTCACCGGCGCACAACGCCCTGACCGTTGATGGCGAATCGTCTTCGGTTCCCGACGGTCCATTTTCCTGGACCAGTGTAGCCCGGGTTGAGCGGCGAGCATGGATCAGTGGCGATCGATTCGATTACTTTGAAGGAAAGCACGATGGCTACGAGCGACTGGTGCCACCGGTAGCGCACTCGCGGGCCGTTTTGTTCCTGAAGCAGGACTACTGGGTGATGCTCGATCGGGTTAAGTCAGAAGGCAAGCACCGCTATGACCTGTGGTTTCACTTCGCCGTTGGCGCTTCACCCGCTCTGCAGTTCAACGACGATTATGGCGCCAGCGTGCAAGAAATGGGCGATCAGGCCGGACTGACCGTTAGCAGCTTTGCCAGGCGTGCCGGATGGCGCCGGAAGACGCCACAGTCTCGCACTGTTATGGAGAAAGAACGGCGGCTGGGACCTATGTCTTTCCACGACTACGAGCGGCGATGACGGAATTGATAACTTTCCTGATGCCGCAGAACAAAGCTGAATCGGCAAAAGGAGTCTGTGGAGATCGAAGCAATCGGCGGTCGCGCTTTGCGGTGGTTGGTGAAAGGGCCTATGACATCGTTATGATGAAGACAGCAGCAGACCGGGTTGAGATGGCCCGACTCAGCTTCTGATTTTGAATGGACCTGGGTGAGATTCTCCGACGAGAGCGCCGCGGTACCCGATGAATTGGTCTTGATTGGCGGGCAGCGACTGGAGCTGGAAGGCAAGGAAGTGCTGCGCTCTGGGCGGCGCATCAACTATTTGCTGGCCAGTCGTGTCGGCGATCAATTTCGCATCGGAGACGGATGATGGCGTGACGGAATTTAGGGATTTAGATTTTAGATTTTAGATTTTAGATTTTAGATTTTAGATTTTAGATTTTAGATTTTAGATTTTTCACGCGAATTGAAGTTCTCAAATAGTTTCAGAATCGCACATCAATCAGTAAAAAAGTGTCCAGTCAGCAAGCGCAAATCACAAATTGGCAATCGCAAATCAGCAATGACATATGTGCGGCATTAATGGCATAGCATTATCGACAAAGTCGGGACGCCACGTTGACGGCGGCGTGCTGGCGCGGATGCGCGACGTGATCACCCATCGCGGCCCGGATGATGAGGGCTTGTTCATCGACGGCGCGGTCGGTCTGGGTCATCGGCGGCTAAGCATCGTAGACGTGGCCAGCGGTCACCAGCCGATGGCCAATGAGGACAAGACCCTCCATATCACCTACAACGGCGAGATTTACAATCACGCCGATTTTCGCAGAGCAGTTGGAAGCGCGCGGCCACGTCTACCAGACTCACTGCGACACGGAAACGATTCTGCATCTCTACGAAAGAACACGGCAGCGCCTGCGTTGAGCAGCTGCGGGGCATGTTCGCATTCGCCATTTGGGATCAGCGACGCCGCGAACTCCTCATGGCCCGCGACCGCCTGGGTGTCAAGCCGCTTTACTATGCGCATACCGACGATGGTTCGCTCTACTTCGCTTCTGAAATAAAAGCTCTGCTCAATGCGCATGCCGTGAAGCCGGAGATCAACTTCGCTGCGCTGCCCGACTATCTCGCAAATCATGCCACCTCGGGCGAAGAAACTTCTGTTTCGCGGGATCAAGCGTCTGTTGCCCGGCCATACTATGGTTTGGCGTGACGGAAAGATCGAAATAAATCGTTACTGGGATGTGAGCTTCGCGAAGGTCGATGGTCCTCGAAGGCGGGCGCAGCGATCGGGATTACGTTGAAGAGTGGACCGAGCTGTTTCGTAGCTCGGTGCGCTTGCGCCTGATGGCCGATGTGCCACTCGGCATGTTCCTTTCGGGAGGCATCGATTCGTCGGCTATCGCGGCCGTGATGAGCGGAATGGTCGGCGAGCCGATCAGGACCTTCAGTGTTGCGTTCAAAGAACGCGAAGCCAACGAGCTCGAATATGCGCGATTGGTAGCGACCGCCTATCAGACAAATCACCACGAAGTCGTGATTGTCAGCCCTGAGGAATTCTTCGCCGCTTTGCCCAGAATGGTCTGGCACGAAGACGAACCGCTGGCACATCCTTCGAGCGTCGCGCTCTACTTTGTTTCCCAGCTTCGCTTCGCAGCATGTCAAGGTGGTCCTTACTGGAGAGGGCAGCGATGAATTACTGGCCGGCTACGCCCGTTATCGCAAGACGATTTACAACCTCGCGTTCGGCGCCCGCTATCATGGGTTGATGCCTGCAGCCATCAAGAACGTGGTGCGCAATCAGATCGCCGGACTGCGCGGCTGGTTCAGAGTACGGCAAAAGCTGGTACGGACGTTCCTCCTCACTGCAACCGGACATTGAGAGTATCTACTTTGATAACTTCGCCGTCTTCCGCGTTCCATGCAGCCGGAGTTGCTGTCGCCGGAAGCGCGGGCGCGTGCCGGTGCCATTCGATCCTTGCGAGGGCGTGCGGCGAGTGCTGGAGAGACCGATGCGCAGTCTTTGCTGGACCGGCTGCTTTACGCCGACATAAAAACCTATTTGCACGAGCTTTTGATGAAGCAGGACCAGATGAGCATGGCGGCATCCATCGAAAGCCGAGTGCCTTTCCTTGATCACAAGTTGGTTGAGTTCACGTCTTCGTTGCCGGAGCGCTTGAAACTTCGCGGCTGGACCACCAAGTACGTTTTGCGTCAGAGCATGAAGGGTGTCTTGCCTGAGGCGATTCTTGCCCGTCCCAAAATGGGTTTCCCCCGTGCCGATCGGAAAGTGGTTTCGGGGCCCTTATCACTCCGTAATCGGTGAGTACGTATTGAGCGATCGGGCGCTGGACGCGCGGCATATTCGATCCGGAGTTCGTTCGTCGTCTGGTACAGCGCCACCAACTCGGGGAGGATCATTCAGAGCGGCTCTGGGCCCTGGTCAACTTCGAAATGTGGCAGCGACAATTCATCGATGGCGAGTGTGTTGGAAACTGGAGCCGTGAGCCGGCCGAAGCGCTCGCCGTTTCAGATTAGCTTTTGGGCTATTCTGAATTGAGCTTCGTTGATGATTCTTGAGAACGAAATCCGGCAGAAACCATCCACGAAAAAGCACGAACAATCACGAGAATAGCACGAAAATGGTTTAGTGTGTCTTCGTGTGATTTCGTGTCAGTTCGTAGATCGTGTCCGGCTGTTCTGGTGTCGCGGGCTAAGTTATCTGATCCAGGGATCGAAACTCGAAACTCGGAAACTCTTTAATGCGCATCCTTTGGTTAAAAACTGAACTGCTCCATCCCGTGGACAAGGGAGGAAAAATCCGCACCTTCCAGATGCTGAAGCGAGCTGAAGCGTAATCATCAAATTACCTATCTGACGCTCGACGATGGTTTTGCAGACAGCGATGCACGAGGCGCGCTGCGGAGTATTCCCACGAGTTGGTTTGCATTCCACATCAACAGCGCGAAAAGTTTACCTCTGGTTTTTATTGGGAGTTGGCGCGGAACCTTGCTTCACGGTTGCCCTATGCCGTAGTCAAATATCGTTCGGGAGCAATGCAGAGCCAGATTGACAAGCTGACTCGGGCGAATAGCTACGACGTTCTGATTTGTGACTTTCTCGCGCCCGCCGTAAATGTGCCGCGCAGTCTTTCCTGCCCAGCTTTCCTGTTTCAGCACAATGTGGAGGCGATGATCTGGCGGCGTCATTACGAAGTGCAAACCAATCCGATCAAGAGAGGCCTATTTGTACGGACAGTGGCGCAAGATGCGCGCCTTCGAGGCCGCTGCCTGCCGGCGTTTTGATCAAGTGGTGGCCGTCTCGCGCGAAGATAGCGAGTTGATGCAAAGCCAGTATGGCATTTCTGGCCGTTGACGATGTGCCTACCGGTGTTGACACTGCGTTCTTTCGACCGCATGGTGCAGAACGGCGCGAACCGCACAATCTCGTGTTCACTGGTTCGATGGATTGGCTGCCGAACGAGGACGCCATTCGTTATTTCACCGAACAGATCATGCCGCTGGTTAAACAGGAGATTGAGGACGTTACACTGACGGTGGTGGGGGCGCAATCCGTATCCGGCGCTGATCGACCTGAGCAAGCAGCGAGACCCTTCGATTATGGTTACCGGGCGAGTGGCAGATGTGCGACCCTACATGGAACGCGCTGCCGCTTATATTGTGCCGCTGCGAATCGGGGGCGGTACGCGGCTCAAAGATTTATGAAGCCATGGCCATGGAAAAGCCAGATTGTGTCAACGACGGTGGGCGCGGGAGGGCTTGCCGGTGCGTGATGGCGTGGAATTGCTGTTAGCTGATTCGCCTGCCACGTTTGCCTGCCGCCGTGGTGCGAGTGTTGACTGACTGAAGTCGTTGCTGAGCGTCTCAGCGACGCGGCAGCTAAACTCAGTGCGCGAACAGTTTGGCCGGGATCGCGTGGCCACCCGATTCGCTGAGATTTGTGAGAAGGTGACAAGTCGGAACCGCCTGCGGTAGCGAGGCGGTTGATCGGCCCGGCCTTAGCGGCCAACTGGTCCAGGACCCGCTGCGCTCGATCTGATTTGCTCGTATACCAAGGTTCAACCACCCGCTACCGCAGGCGGGTCTGACCAGAGCAGAGCCTTACCGCACTGGAGAGCGGCAGAGCCGCACGACGAAGACATAGAACTGACCAATGACAAATGAACAATGGAAAATGACACTGGGAGTCGGCGGATGAAACTCAGCGTGTTCGGACTAGGCTATGTGGGCTGCGTGTCGGCCGCGTGCTTTGCCAAAGAGGGCACGACGTTACGGGTGTGGACGTCAACCCAACCAAGGTTGGCATCATCAACCGTGGCGAAAGTCCCATCGTCCGAGGCCGGTCTGGCGGAGCTGATCCGCGAAGTGGTTGCCGGCGGACGCTCGCGAGCGACTGCTAAAACCGAGGACGCGATTCGGAGCAGCGAGAGAGTCTACGGTGGTTCGTGCCGTGGCGCGCGCCAGAAGCACCCCATCGCGCGCAGCCTGGATCTGACTTACCGGTGAAGGCGCGTCGGCCAGGTAGGAGAGGGCGCAAAGCGCTTAGGCAGGCAAAGCCGGCGTCTTTCAATATCAACATGCAGATGGTCATTCAGCAAGCAACACATGCTACCCTGGCACAACTGCGAGCATCAGCTCTGCAGCGCCCATCTCTGGTAAAGCACTGGAAGTGAAGCCGGAAAGCTTGCGGCAGTCCGCCTCAATCCTGGGAGTTCCCGCGCGAAGGAACACCCTGAAAGGATTTCTACGCTTGCCTTCCGTTTACACCTCTGATCGGCGCCGATGGTCGGAACGAGCCGGCCATCAGTGTGCAGCGCCCTTGAGTCCCAAATAGAGAATAGGAACGCATCTGACTGCCGTTGAAACAGTTGTCACAGTGCGGTGAATACGTGCTAGAGAGTGAGTCGATAGTACGTCTGCAACTCGTTTTCACGCGTTGAAGAGTCAGTTTCGCCAACCCAGATCGGCAATCTCGTGCGTGGGCCGAGCGATCGATCAGCCATGCAGCGGATGGAGATCTTTGGCATGGACACTGAACCTGAACCTCTCGTCGTACTGACTTCAAGACCGGGTTTCTGCCTTTGATGCCGGTGTTCGTGCCGTGCCAAGATCTGCAGGTGCTTCTGGCTTAACTACAAGGTCAAACGTCGCTTGATGTGGAGGCGCCGTTGCTTTCTCAGCTGATCTCTGGAGAGGCAATCGCCGTGCAAGTCGCGCGGGCGGTCGAGACGGTTATTGCGCACTGGAAAAAAACGAGTGGGGAGTACTCGGATTTGGTTTCAGCGGCCGGCAACCGATGACCGGCGCTGAACCGCCGATGGTCGGTCGTGCCCTAGCTGTCTCGGCTGCGCAGCAGCCAGTTTCCAGCTTGCTCTCTATAGTATCAGGGCACAGTCGCGCTGCGACGCCTGCCTCGGCGCTACCATGCGATACTTATATCGAAAAAGTGGGGAGATTCCGCATTACTTCGCCCAACTCATGCGCGCGCCGGCATCGAAGAGGTGCTGGACAGTTCAGACGTCATTATCGTAGGCAACAAGGGGCTCAAGAGTTTCAGGCAATCGAAGACCAGATTGCGAGGGGGATCAGCAGGTGAGCGTATCTGGTGCGGTTGTTTGACCAGACCCCGGATGATTGGTATCAGGGGGCGATCTCGCTGGTAGCGAAAAAGGAATTGGCCGCGGATCTCACGCGGATCTACGCGGATTCGAGCGAACTCTCCGGACTACTTCGTGATCGAGCGGCTAGTTTCAGCGGCTCAAGCAACCGCGTCTGTCTGCGTCTTCGCTCGTCTGTGGTTTGTATTGGTCTGACGTTCGTGTCGCTTGCCTTGTTGCGAGACTCCCCCTCCTTATGCTGGTGAGTTTAACCAGAAGCGCCTGGATCTTACTAATCCTTTCTTTGGCCTGTTGCGTTCGCAGTGGCAAGCGCATAAATACTGCCGATCGCCCCGGCGCCCTGAGCACGGCGCAGAGCAATCGCGGTGCTGGTGATCGGCAAAGATCAGAGAGCGGCGTCCAACTGGCTGGCGCAACTCTATCGTCGGGCGCTTGACATTATCCTGACTAACGCTGACAATCAGCAGGGCGGTGGTCGCGCCGGAACGCAACCTCCCTTTCTATTATTACGAGCTGGCGGTGACGCTGCTGACTGACGCTGGCGCCGCGCAGGATCGAGATTCTGCCGCAACCGGTACGCACTTCGGCCAGCGAAGAAGCGTTGACGTTTGGGCGCTGCTATGCCGCCGAAGAGCACCGGCTTAGCTCAATGCTTGTGGTAACGTCGGCCTAGCCATCGACCGCGCCGCGCGCGGTATCCTTGCGGTTTTTTGCGAACAGCGGACCCTGATTGCCTGAGACGGTGCCGCCTGGTTTTCAGGCGCCCTCGCCGACATGTGTGGTTAACATTCGCGGCTGGCAATGGTGGCTGCGGTGAATACGTAAAGAGGGTCTATTACCGCTGCGTTGACTAATCACCACCAATCTTTATAATCGGTGGTATGAAGCCTGACATAGGTGCTTTTCCGTTTCAGACGTCATTGCAGCTGTGTCTTCGTAAATACACGAACCTAAAAGGCAATAATGACTTTCGAACCTGTCAGAATATTTTTTGATCTGGCCAAATTGCGATTTTCAGCGGCAAGGCGCCCGGCGCTCGCGAAATCCCTACCTTCAGTGCAACGCCGTGGCTTCGTGAATGGAGACGCAGGCTGGGATTTGTTTCTAGTCAGGAACGACTCTGCTTGGACCACAGATCAATGCTTCTGGTAGACATAATCATAGCTCCAGGCCCGGTAGTACCAACTCACCCTTGATCACCCATTCCGAAGCAGGCAGTCGCCGGTTACACAGATCTACCAAATTCCTGCGTGCTTCGGCAGCATTCAGCCTCCGTTGACCAACTCTTCACGATCGTCGCCGTGGAGCTTACCAGGGAGTGCTGGCCAGCTTGACGATTGATATTTTTGTAGCAGCTCGCCCGATTTCCTGATCCCCGGTGGTCCAAACGTTTCGCACACGGTCAACCTCTACACCCACTTTCAACGTCGCCCAGCGTGCTGGCCCGTGTCTGGTCCTCTTTGGAACAGGGCACTGCATTGGCAGCGTTTCCAGCCGCAGACGACGAGCGCGAACACCGCGAGTCCTTTGGCCCGCTGGCTGCTGAAAACCAGTGAATCGCCTCTTCGATGGCGGGCGTTGCCCGCCGGTTCAAGATCGGTTTTCAAAGGAGTTCGTTGCCAACTCGCGTTGGGTCGGCGGGCAACGCCCGCCTCTAAACGGGAGTAATCCGAGTTTTTCAGCAGCCGCGCTGGGGACCGAATATCTATAGTCCAGCGAGCTCCGGGGCGTCCAGGTTGTCAGTGATCGCCAGTCCGTTTTGCTTCTACCGACATCTCAATCCTCCGGGGCTGTTACGCCGATCTCGTCGCAGATGAGTCGTAGGTTTCAGACCACGTCCACTTTTCGGTTGGCACCTAACCGCGTTGCGGTTAAATCCAGCGAAGCCCCGCTGGCTCACGGTCTGAGGCAAAGCCTCGCTGGTGCATAGGCGTGGCGTTCGACTCGCCTATAAATACTCGGCTCCCTCCGGAGCCAACTTGTCGCGCCTATGTATAATGGGATCGCCATGTCGATATAGCCAGATATTTCGCTGACTGAGAGGCCGCCTTAGCTGGAGAGTAACTTAGTGAAGCAGAAGAGTCTGAGAGCGGTCCCCTAAAGTGACAAGGGTTATTGCCGTCCTGGTGCTGGGTCTGTAGTGGTCTGGCCTGCGCTCAGCGACCACGCCGCTGTCGCCGGAGGCGTAGCACGCAGGCCTACACCACCATCACCGTCCATGCCGGCGAGAACCTGCAGGCGGCGCTCGATGGGAGCCCACTACGGAGACATTCTTGTGGTACCGGAAGCGGGCGCAACCTTCAGATCGGACCATCTGCCTGCCTGCGCGATAAAGGCGCGGGATCTGGGCAGCGATGCTGACTACATCAACGATCCGCACGTCGGACCTGGCGGGTATCTCGCGCGAAGGCAGACCGTGTCAACCCGGCTCAGCGCGCGCGGTCGATGCCCAAGCTTTCTGGTCTCTGCCAAACGAACAAGCGGCGGTCAATCCGAGATCCTTGGCGTCATCACTACAAGTTTGTGAGGCGCTCTGGAGTTTACCGCCGCCAAACGCGAAGTATGTCTACAATCTTTCGATCGAGCATCGACCAGGGGTGACAAGCAGATCCCCGGCCCAATTCCCACATCATCTGGTTTTCGACCGTTGCTAGCGTCCACTCCATTGCGGGACCAGAACAATCGAGCGCGCCGGGGATTTGCCGCGAACAGCGCTGGGGCTTTACATGGCACTCAAATTCGCACGTCTCGGGTTTTGCCGGCGCCGGCGATGAGAACGCAAGCGATCTCCGCTGGGTGGAATGGTCCTGGCCTTTCTGTCACGTTAGCGAACAATTTCACCTGGAGAGGGCGGCGCCGCGGTGGTAATTGTTCGCGGCTCCGGACCGCTTCAATCTCCGAGGTTTGATTCCTTCAGAATATCGGAGATTCGGGACTTTCGCCACAAGCCGGCCAGAATGGGCAGGTCACGCGATGATCAAGGAGGACGTTTCGGAATTGAAGAACGCCAAAAACGCGCCGTGATTGACGGCGGTCTGTTGGACAGTGGGACTCTGGTTACGGCGTTTATTGTGCTCACGGCACGCAATCAGTGATGGCCGGGCGCCCTGGAGCACGATCGAGGACGCGACCATCACCAGCAACATCGTGCGCCATGCCAGTACCATGGCGTGAACATCCCGGGGCACGCGGACAACGAGCACCAGAGTCAGGAGGCGAAGCGAATTCGCATGGCCAACGACGTCGCTGTCACGGATCTAACGCCGATGGATGCCTGGCAGCTTACTGCCTACTTCATTACCGTTGTTCGTTACCATCTACGGCATCGCTCTGATTCAGCGACCGTCGAGCACAATACGGTCCAGCAGCAGAGCGGAGATATCCACTCAGGAGCTGCGGTGCCGCTCCGCGGCATTTCACGGCATTTCGCGACAGCATCGTGCAGCACAATCTCTACGGTGCCATTTAGCCTGGTTCGATGGTCCAAGTTGTCCTCAGAATCCCTTGTGCAAACTGCTTTGGCCCAGCCGCAAATCAAGGGAAATGTAATGGCCGATAAAGCAATACGTACTGAACGAAGTAAA
>ERZ1370068.9912-contig-8654_pt1 | contig 34878 bp, 55 predicted proteins | sample MGYA00561227_ERZ1370068 | MGnify/ENA primary metagenome ERZ1370068 (study PRJEB38410, sample SAMEA6850437) | metagenome | study: Metagenomic assessment of the ecological functions of the soil: analysis of the soil microbiota associated with the...
TGACACAGGTATAAACCGTTTACCGGTGTTCTGACCACCCCCCAGATTTCAAGACAGAGGCCGTCATGAGCAGCGAGGCAGCATTGCCCAATCCCCGCATCTTCTATGGCTGGTTCGTCGTGTGCGGCCGCGTTCGCCGTGACCTTCGTCGGCTTCGGCTGCGCCTATACGTTTCAGCGCTTCGTCGAGTCGCTGCAGCGCGATTTCGGCGCCTCGCGCGGCTCGGTGTCGCTGGTGTTCTCGCTCGCCGGCTTTCTCTATTTCGGCCTCGGCATCGTCAGCGGCCCGCTCGCCGATCGCTTCGGCTCGCGCCGCCTCGCGCGTCATCGGCATGCTCCTGACCGGTGCTTGGGCTTGCGCTCGCGGCGCAGCTGCTGCGCGCAGCCTGCTCGAGGTCTACGCGGCTTACGGACTTGGGCGTCGGACTCGGCGTCGGCTGCGCCTATGTTCCGGCCATCGGCGCGGTGCAGCGCTGGTTCGTGCGGCGCCGCGGGTTTGCGTCCGGGCTCGCCGTGAGCGGCATCGGCGTCGGCACGCTGGTGATGCCGCCGCTGGCGTCGCTGCTTGATCGAGACGCTTGGGATGGCGCGGCGCCTATCTCGTGCTCGGCGCTCTCGCCGCCGTCGTCGGCGGCGGGCATGGCGCTGTTGATCGAGAACGATCCGCGCGACCGCGGCCTCGGCCCCGACGGCGATCCGCCGCAATCGGGCACGCACTCGGCCGCGCCGCAAGGCGCTTCCGTGCGCGAAGCGATCCGGTCGCGGCGCTTCATCAGCGCTCTACGCCGCCTGCCTGATCTGCTCGTTCGGCGTGTTCGTGCCGTTCGTTCACCTCGTGCCCTATGCCGGCGATCACGGCGTTGCGCCCTCGTCGGCCGTGCTGCTGCTCGGCGTGATCGGCGTCGGCAGCTACCGCCGGACGCTTCTTCCTCGGCGGCCTTGCCGACCGGATGGGCCGCCAGCCTTGCGCTGCTGCTGATGTTCGTCGGCATGGCGCTCGCGTTGGCGATCTGGGCGATCTCGGCGAAGTTCTGGTCGCTGGCCGCCTTCGCGTTCGTCTTCGGCGTGTTCTACGGCGGATGGGTCGCGGTGCTTCCGGCGCGTGGTGATGGACTATTTCGGCGGCCGCAATGTCAGCGGCATCATCGGCATCCTCTACACCAGCGTGGCGTTCGGCACCCTGATCGGCCCGAGCGCCGCCGGCTTCGCCTTCGATCTCAGCCACAGTTACACGCTGCCGATCCTGGCCAGCGCCGGCGCCAACATCGTCGCCGCGGCGATCGTGGCGGCGACGTCGAGAGGAGCATCTGCGAACAAACAAGGCGGCTAAGATAGATGCAGCGTGCCCCGCAGTTACTGGCGGCCGGACGCCAGTTCAGTACCCTCATTAACCCAGAATTCTAACGCCACTTCCATATCGGCGCCGTACCTATGTCACGGGCCGGGTGGCGTGCGTAACTGCTTCCGGCGTTCAGCTCTGGCAGCGATCAACGACCAATGATCGGCAAACGGTCACCGCCTCGTCCAGCGTCAAACACTCCCGTTCTGCGGCAATCCGATCCGCTGGCTTATCCTTGGCGGCGTCCTTCTGATTGCGGCAATCACGATCGGCACGACGATCATGGCCGGCAATTTCCGCGAGCGCGCGCTGAACAGCAGCAAACGCGAGCTGGAAAACACCGTGCTGTTGCTGGCCCGTCACTTCGATCAGCAACTCGAAGACTTCGAGGCCATTCAAGAAGACCTCATCGCCAATATGCAATCGCGCCGGAGTCGACTACGGGCGAGCATTACAGGCGTCGGATGTCCAACCCGGACATCCATCTGATGCTCAAAGCCAAGATTGGCGCATTGTCCTATGTCGGCGGCATCAACCTGTTCGATTCAGACGGAGCGCTGATCAATTCGTCGTTGCATCTGGCCGGTTCCGGCCGTCAAGCGTCGCCGATCGAGCCTATTTCAAGATCCTTCAAATCGGGCGCCGCGATCGCCGATCGTTCTGGTCGAACCGGTGTACAGCCGTGTCACCGGCGCCTGGACCATCGTCCTCGCCCGCAAACTGACCGGGCCGAACGGCGAATTCCTGGGCGTCATCGGCGAGAGGCATCGAGCCCGCGCACTTCGAAAAATTCTTCGCATCGGTCGCGCTCGGAGACGACGCATCGATTTCCATGGTTCCATCGCGATGGAACGCTGCTGGCGCGCTATCCGCACGTCGAATCGATGATCGGGCATAATTTCAAAGCGGTCCCATGTTCCAGCGCGTCCTGTCACAGGGCGCCACTGCCACAGGTGCGTTTGACAGCCCGCTGGACGGCCAGGACCGGCTGGGTGCGGCTCGCACACTGAGCGGCTTTCCAATTCTGGTCGTGGCGACGACGACCGTATCGGCGGCGCTGGCCGATTGGCGCGAGCAAATCAGCATTCTGATCGGCGTGGCCGGGCTCTCCGTGCTCGCCATCGCCGCTCATGCTGTTTCTCGTCGTTCGCAAGCTGTCGCAGCAGCACCGATTGTCGCAGCAGCGGCTGACGCTGGAAAAGCAGCGGCTCGACACCGCCGTCAACAACATGACGCAGGGCCTGCTGCTGTTCGATTCGTCGCAGCGGCTCGTCATCTGCAACCAGCGCTATATCGAGATGTACGGGCTGTCGGCCGACGTCGTGAAGCCGGGCTGCAGCTTCCGCGAGCGTCATCGCCCATCGCAAGGCACACCGGATCGTTCGATCGGCGACGTCGACGAATATGTCGCGCTGCGTGCTGCGCGACATCGGGCTAGCGAAATTCGATGGTCATCGAGACGCCCGACGGACGTTCGATCCAGGTCGTCAACGAGCCGCTGGCCGACGGCGGATGGGTGGCGACCCATGAGGACATCACCGAGCGCCGCCGCGCCGAGGAGCGCATCACCCACCTCGCCCATTACGACGCGCTGACCGACCTGCCGAACCGCGCGCTGTTCCACGAGCAGCTCGAAGCGCGAACTGCCTGCACGTCGCGCCGGGCGAGCAACTGGCGGTGCTCTACATCGACATCGACGAATTCAAGAGCGTCAACGACTACGCTCGGCCATCATGATCGGCGACGAATTGCTGAAATCGGTGGCCGCGAGCCTCGGCCAGTTGCGTGCAGCGACACCGATTTCGTCGCACGGCTCGGCGGCGACGAATTCGCCATCGTTCAGACCGCGGTCAGGACACGCGACCGACGTCACCGAGCTCGTCGACGCGGATCTTCGATGCGATCCGGCAGCCCTATCGAGTGCCTCGGCCACCAGGTGACCACCGACGCCAGCATCGGCATCGCGCTGGCGCCGCAGCACGGCGCCGATCTCGATCAGATCCTGAAGAATGCGGATCTGGCGATGTATGCCGCCAAAGCCGCCGGACGCCGCACCTATCGCTTCTTCGAGCCGGAGATGGACGCGCAGGTCAGAGCCCGCCGCATCCTGGAAATGGATCTGCGCCAGGCGATCGCGGACGGCGCGCTTCGAGGTTTACTACCAGCCCTGCGTCAGTCTTCGAGACAACAGGATCACCGGCTGCGAGGCGCTGCTGCGCTGGCGCCATCCCGAACGCGGCATGATCTCGCCCGCCGAATTCATTCCGATTGCGGAAGACACCGGCCTGATCAATCAGCTCGGCGAATGGGTGCTGACGACGGCCTGCGCGGAAGCCGCGACCTGGCCCGACGATATCAGGCTCGCGGTCAACGTCTCGCCGGTTCAGTTCAAGAGCGGCACGCTGGCGCTGAAGATCGATTGCGGCGCTGGCGGCCTCCGGCCTTGCCGGCGAGCCGGCTGGAACTCGAGATCACCGAGGCGGTGCTGATCCGCGACGACGAGGCCGCGCTCGCCATTCTGCATCAGCTTCGCGCCATCGGCGTGCGGATCGCGCTCGACGATTTCGGCACCGGCTATTCCTCGCTGAGCTATCTGCAGCGCTTTCCGTTCGACAAGATCAAGATCGACCGCTGCTTCGTCAACGACATCGCGGAGCCGGACGGCTCGTCCGGCATCGTGCAGGCGGTGGTGAACATCGCCGCCGGCGCGCCACATGACGACGACCGCGGAAGGCGTCGAGACGCGACAGCAGCGGGAATTGCTGCGCGCGCTCGGCTGCTCGGAAATGCAGGGCTATCTGTTCAGTCCGGCCAAAGCCGGCCGCGGAGATCAGGCAGCTATTCCGCCGCGAACAGTCAGCGGGCGCGGACCTCAGCCCGCGCCGAAAGCGACGGCAAATGCCGACCACCGCGTGAGGTCCAGAGCGTCTTCAAGCGAAGTGGAGACCGGTTCGCGTCAGAAAACACGTCAAATCAGCAGATCCAGGGGCCCGTTTCGATTTTGTCGAAATGGGGCTCTGAGCTCTACCCACTTTCTCTGGATCGTGAGTCGTGATTCAAGGTCGGGATGATACCCGAAGCAAGAGAAGTTCACCTTTCGAGGAAAGATCGCAAGGTGCTTGAGGCGTGTTGTCGCTCACCGATGACAATTCAGCGCGATTTGAAGCGGGCGCGGATAGTTCTGTTGGCGGCGGCCGGGCGCAGCACGCGGTCGATAGCCAAGGAAGTTGGGGTCCAGCCGCGGATTGTCAGCCTTTGGCGGCATCGCTATGCCGACCATGGCCTTGAAGGGCTGCAAGACAAGCCGCGGCCTGGCAAGCAGCCGATCTATACGAAGGCCACTGACAAGCGGATTCTGAAGCTGCTGGACAAACCGCCACCGGAAGGGTTCGCACGCTGGACCGGGCCTCTGCTGGCCGGGGCGCTGGGCGATGTTGACGTCCAATATGTCTGGCGGTTCCTGCGCAGCCACAAGATTGACCTCGCGGCTCGCAAGTCCTGGTGTGAGAGCAACGACCCGAACTTTACGGCCAAAGCCGCCGATGTTGTTGGCCTCTATGTCGCCCCGCCCGAGAAGGCCATTGTGCTGTGCGTGGACGAAAAGCCTTCGATCCAGGCTCTGGAGCGAGCGCAGGGCTATCTGAAGTTGCCCAATGGCCGCGCCTTGACCGGCCAGAGCCACGACTACAAGCGGCATGGCACGACAACGCTGTTTGCGGCGCTCGAAGTCGCCACCGGAAAGATCATCGCAACGCATTCAAAACGCCGTCGCCGCGTCGAGTTTCTCGACTTCATGAACAGTGTCACCACGGCTTTTCCGAACCGCAAGCTTCACGTCATCCTCGACAACCTCAACACCCACAAAAAGAACGAGCATTGGCTCAAGGCCCATCCCAATGTGCAATTTCATTTCACGCCGACAAGCGCGTCCTGGCTCAATCAGGTCGAGGTATGGTTCTCGATCTTGCAGGGGCAGTCGCTTAGCGGCGCCTCCTTCACAAGCCTCAAACAGCTCCAGGAGCACATCGATGCCTACATCAAAGCATATAACGACAAAGCTGAACCCTTCGTCTGGACCAAGAAAAGGTCCGTCAACGCCGCTTCAAAGGCCGCCGTATCACTCAGCTCTGATTCCGGGTACTAGTTCGGAACCGCCGCCTTGGGCGATGAAGGCACACCCGCATTGACCGTGACGCCGCGCAGGAGGTTGTAGGCCGCGCCAAGCGCCTTGTCGTCCTTCTCCGCGGGCGGAACGTAGGACTGCGAGCCGGTCTGCTCGGCACCCTCGGCGGAAAGATGGCCGCGCATGGACGCCTCGCCCTTCATATCGAACCGTGCCTTCAGCTCGTCCGGCACATCCTGCAGCACTTCGATATCGGGGACGACGCCCTGCGCCTGGATCGAGCGGCCGGACGGCGTAAAATAGCGCGCGGTGGTGAGTGCCAACGCACCGTTGCCGGTGCCGAGCGGAATAATCGTCTGTACCGAGCCCTTGCCGAACGAGCGGGTCCCGATCAGGGTCGCGCGCTTGTGATCGTGCAATGCACCGGCCACGATCTCCGAAGCCGATGCCGATCCGCCGTTGATCAACACGACCAGCGGCTTGCCCTTGATGAGATCGCCGGTTCGCGCCGTGAAGCGCTGGGTCTCCTCGGCGGTGCGGCCCCGCGTCGAGACAATCTCGCCCCGCGCCATGAACGTGCCGGACACGCGAGACCGCCTGATCGAGCAGTCCGCCGGGATTATTGCGCAGGTCGACCACGTAGCCGGCCAGCTTTTCCGGCGGGATCTGTTTCGATATGTCGGCGATGGCTTTCTCAATCCGTCGGTTGTCTGTTCGTTGAAGGTGGTGATCCTGACGTAGCCGATATCGCCGCCGTCGGTGTGGTAGCTGACCGGGCGCATGCGAATGATTTCGCGCACGATCGAAACTTCGATCGGCTGCCTCCGTGCCCTTGCGGATGATCTTAAGCCGGGTCTTCGTGCTGATCGGTCCCTTCATCTTGCTCACGGCCTGCTCCAGGGTGAGCCCCTGCACCGCTTCGTCATCGATGTGGGTGATCAGGTCGCCCGACATGATGCCGGCCTTCGCGGCGGGCGTATCATCCATCGGCGCAACCACCTTGACGAGGCCATCCTCCATCGTGACCTCAATCCCCAGCCCGCCGAACTCGCCGCTGGTTGGTCTCCCGCATGTCCCGCCAGGCCTTCTCGTTCATGTACCGCGAGTGGGGATCGAGGGCCGTGATCATGCCGTTGATCGACGCCTCGATAAGCTTGGCGTCGTCGGGCTTTTCAACATAGTTCGGTCCTTATCCGCTCGAACACCTCGCCAAACAGGTTGAGCTGGGAATAGGTGTCGGGGCTGGTCGGCAGCCATGGCCGCCGCAATCAATTGCGAGCCCTGAGGCCCGGTGACCAGAAGGGTTAGACCCACACCCGTAGCCGCACCGAGGAGAAAGAGGGAGTTCTTGCGCATTGTTCGCGAACCTTCCTGCTGTCAGTTGCTGCCCGCCACGGGGTGGTTAAATCGGTGTCTTGCTCTGCGCCGGCCGTCTCACGATATACGCGCTCCGCGACCGCGGCAAAGCCGGAAATCGCTCGTTTCACATCGGTTTGCAATTGCCCGGGTTCAGAATCCGCACCCCCACTTCATCACGACCCCGTGCCCGCCGGCCGTTGGCCATGCGCAACAGGAGGATGCGGACGAAACGCGGCCGCGAAGCTGTTGGTGCCGGGCGGGAACGCGCCAACTCAGGATCGGAGAGACGTTGCCGCCGCTGATACCAGCCATACCAATTTTTGCGATGGCGCCGAGGCTCAGGGAAGCTATACGCGAAAGGTTAACCAAAGAACTCACGCATTCCCTGGGGAGGACAGCCATGAACGAAGCGACCCGCATCCGGCCGGGGACGGCCGCCGAACTCGGCGCCAGCGGCGAAGAATTCCAGAACCTGCACGAGTTCGTGCGAAAAGCCCGCGCCAGGCCTCAACCAGAATGCCTGGGACTACATCGTCGGCGCCGCCGAGACCGAGACCACCATGCGCCGCAACCGCATGGCGCTCGACGAGATTGCATTCCGGCCGCGGGTGCTGCGCAATGTCGCCGAGGTCGACGCGTCCGTCGAGCGTGTTCGGCCGCAAATTGCGCTTGCCGGTCGTGCTCGCGCCGGTCGGCGCGCTCGAGATCTTCGATCCCGGTGCGCGGCGCCGCGTCGCGCGCGGCGCCGGCGAGTTCGGCGCCGCCCATATGCTGAGCTCGGTCTCCGAGCCCGGGCTCGAGAAGGTCGCCGAGGCCGCGCCCGACGCGTTGCGCATCTATCAGCTCTACGTCCGCGGCGACGACGCCTTTGTCGAAGACCATCGTCAGCCGCGCGATCGCCAAGCGGATATGCCGCGTTCTGCCTGACCGTCGACACCGCGCATTACAGCCGGCGCGAGCGCGACATCGCCAAGCGCTACGTCCGCGAAAGCCGCGTCCGCGCCACCGGCGGCGACTTCCAGAAGGGGCTGGAATGGCGCACCGTGAAGCTGATCAAGGACAAGTACAAGATCCCGCTGGTCATCAAGGGCATCGCGACCGCGGAAGACGCGGCGCATCGCGCTCGATCACGGCGTGGACTGGATCTACGTGTCGAACCACGGCGGACGCCAGCTCGACCACGGCCGCGGCGCGATGCATGTGCTGCCTGAAATCGTCGACGCCGTCGCCGGCCGCGCCAAGATCATGGTCGACGGCTCGTTCTGCCGCGGCACCGACATCGTCAAGGCGATCGCATCGGGCGCCGATCTCGTCGGCATCGGCCGCCTGCAATGCTGGGCGCTCGCCGCGGCGGGCGAGGCCGGCATCGTGCGGATGCTGGAACTGCTGGAGGATGAGGTGATCAGGTGCTCTGGGGCTGCTTGGCGTCACCAGTTTCGCCGAACTCGACAAGTCCTATCTGCATGCGGCGACGCCGACCAACCTGCCGCAGCGTGTTCAGCGCCTTCCCGCTGCTGGAGATCGAGCCTTATCGTTATTGACGCAATGACCCCACCCCTGCTCTCCCCGGCACCGCCGACGCGCTGCTGTTCGATCTCGGCCGCGTCGTGCTCGATATCGATTTCGACAAGGTGATCGCCGGTCTGGGCCGGCCACGCCGGCTGCGCGCCCGCGCGATCTCGCCGGGCGCTTTCGTGGCGTCGACGAATATCTATCAGCATCACGAGACCGGCGAGATCGAGCGACGCCGCATTTTTTGCAGAACCTGCGCCGCTCGCTCGGCATCGAGCATGTCCGACGCCCAGTTCCTGGAAGGCTGGAACGCGATCTTCGCCGGCGAAATGCCGGGCATCGCGCCGCTGCTGGCGCGCGCCGCGCAGCGCATGCCGCTCTACGCCTTCTCCAACACCAATCCGGCCCATGTCGAGCATTTCTCGAAAGCCTATGCCGGCGTGCTCGGCCATTTCCGCGAGATCTTCCTGTCGTCCGCGATCGGGCTTCGGAAACCGGATGCCGGCGGCCTATGATCATGTGGTGAAGGCGATCGGCGTGCCGGCCTCGCGCATCGTGTTCTTCGACGATCTCGCCGAGAATATCGAAGGCGCGCGGGCGCGCGGCCTGACCGCCGTTCACGTGACATCGCCCGATGACGTGGCGACGCACTGGCCGCGCTCGGGATCTAGCGCTTGGGATTTAGGAGGCTTTGCCCGTGGCCTTGATGCCGGTTGCCGATGCGCTGTGCCGCGATCCTTGCGGGCGCCGAGCCGCTGCCCGAAGAAGATGGTCGCGCTCGATGCGGCCCATCATCGCGTGCTCGCGCGCGACGTCGCGGCGCGGCGCACCCAGCCGCCGCAGGCGATGTCGGCGATGGACGGCTATGCGGTGCGCGCGGCCGATGCCGCCGATCTCGCGGCGCGGCTGAAGGTGATCGGCGAGGTCGCGGCCGGCCGCCCGTTCGAACGCAAGCGTTGGCGCCGGCGAAGCGGTGCGGATCTTTACCGGCGGCGTGATCCCTGAAGGCGCCGACGCCGTCATCATCCAGGAAGACACCGGCGCCGACGGCGATCACATCACCATCACCGAGGCGGCGCGTACCGGGCGGCATATCCGCCCCGCCGGCGTCGATTTTCGCGAGGGCGACGTGCTGCTGCCAGCGCGGAAGCCGCCTCACCGACCGCGATCTGTCGCTGGCCGCCGGCATGAACTATCCGGAGCTTGCGGTGCGCCGCCGGCCGAAGGTCGCGGTGCTCGCCACCGGCGACGAGCTGGTGATGCCGGGCTCGACCCCGGCCCCGGCCAGATCGTCTATTCCAACGGCTACGCGCTGCGGGCGCTGGCGCGTGCCGAGGGCGCCGAGACCATCGATCTCGGCATCGCCGCCGACACCGTCGCCGCCACCACCGAAGGCATCCGCCGCGCCCGCGACGCCGGCGCCGACATCCTGATCACCACGGGCGGCGCCTCGGTCGGCGACCACGACCTCGTCAAGCGGTCGCTGGAGGCCGAGGGCGTCGCCATGGCGTTCTGGCGGATCGCGATGCGGCCGGGCAAGCCGATGATGCACGGCCGGCTCGGCGCGATGCGGGTGATCGGCCTGCCCGGCAATCCCGTCTCGTCCTATGTCTGCGGCTTCCTGTTTCTGGTGCCGCTGATTCGCGCGCTGTCGGGCCGCGACGAGCGTCCATCACGCGCACGAGACGGCGCTGCTCGGCCGCGATCGTCGCCGCCAACGACCAGCGCGAAGACTATCTTCGCGCCCGCCTCGAAGCTGCGCGAGCGACGGCGCGCTTGATCGCCACGCCGGTCGAACCACCAGGACTCGCTCGCTGCTTGGGAATCTCGCTGCGGCACGGGCGCTTGTGATACGCCCGCCGTTCGCGCCGGCGGCCGCCGAGGGCTCGGCTTGCGAGATCCTCCGGCTTGCCGGAATGACGCCCTGAAGCCGGCGCGTCCGCGACAAAACGCAGTCTCGTTCACCCAAAATTAAGTGGTTGCGGAACACATATCGAACATATAGTGTCCGTTCATGATTTGTTTCGACTGCTGGTGTCTGCGAATGGGAGTTTGGGACTCCCGCGATGGACCCGGACGATCTCGGGATCGAACAGACGACGCTACCAACCGGGGGAATGCTCGAGATGCTTACGCGCAAACAGTATGAACTTCTGCGTTTCATCAACGAACGGCTGAAAGAGGCCGGCGTGCCGCCCTCCTTCGACGAGATGAAGGACGCGCTCGATCTGCGCTCGAAGTCCGGCATCCACCGCCTCATCACCGCGCTGGAAGAGCGCGGCTTCATCCGCCGCCTGCCCAACCGCGCCCGCGCCATCGAAGTCATCAAGCTGCCCGAGCTCGCGGCGGCAGCGGCGGCAACGGCCGCCGCGGCTTCACGCCGAGCGTCATCGAAGGCACGCTCGGCAGGCGCTCCGTGCAGCGCGCCGGCTGCCGAGGATGACGGCAACCGCCCGGTCGCCGTGCCCGTGATGGGCCGCATCGCCGCCGGCACGCCGATCGAGGCGCTGCAGACCCGCAGCCACACCATCAGCGTGCCGCCGGACATGCTCGGCTCCGGCGAGACATTACGCGCTCGAAGTGCGCGGCGATTCCATGGTGGATGCCGGCATTCTCGACGGCGACATGGCGCTGATCCAGCGCAACGAGACCGCCGACACCGGCGACATCGTGGTGGCGCTGATCGACGAGGAGGAAGCGACGCTGAAGCGCTTCCGCCGCCGCGGCGCCTCGATCGCGCTCGAGCCGGCCAATGCCGTCCTACGAAGTCCGCATCCTGCCGCCGAACCGGGTCAGGATTCAGGGCAAGCTGATCGGGCTGTATCGGAAGTACTGAGCGAGCCGGCCCCAAAACCCTCGGACGCGCCGATCGACGCGTCGGAGAACGGCGTCTTGCCAAATAGTCGCAGCCACCCGCCTCTGCCGTCATATCCCGCCACCGGGTCTCGCCAACGGCGAGGCCGATGACAAGCGCCAGCAGGGCGGCATTGCAGTACGATCCGCGACATTCCTCGAGGGTCGGGACGAACCAGCTGGATCGCCAACCTCGGCGCTGGCGCCGGCAGTAGCGTCCACGCCTCGCATCGGCCCACATTCTCAAACGCATTTGTGATCAGGCGCGTCGGGTAGAGCCGCACAATCTGCCTACAACGAGGCAAAAACTGACGCACTACTGTCCACTCTGATAGAGGCCTGCGCCTCCGAGGGGCGCGGGTTGCTATCTCGAACGAGGAGCAATCCGATGTGTGACTATAGTCTGCACGCTGTAGCAACGCGCCCCGCCCGAGTTGGGGAGACACTCATCACCACGACATTCCGCGGGACTGCGACCCGTGGTTTCGCCTCAGAAAGTGAGCCCGCGGTGGCGGTCTGCATGCTTCCTGGGACCGAACTGGCATTCGCCCAAAATGTCAAATACGACAACCGATGGATTTGGACGAAAACCCTGAATTTCCGGGTGGGCAAATTCGGCGCGATAGAGCCCGATGTTGCGCATCGTCACCATGATGCGATCGAATTTCCAGATGGCAGCCACGTGCTCGTGACGCAGCTCTGCGAGGGCAGCGAGCGACCGTGCTGCAATTGCCCGTGACTGATCGGGTGATGGAGCACGCGCCATCGGTTGCCAATACAAATGCAGCAACGCCGGTTTCCGTTGACTGAAGTTGATTAAAGTTGATTGAATGGTCGTTTGGATATCCCCCGCCGGTTCCGGCCGGCGGGGCGTGCCGAGTACCATCCATGGATATTGCCCGCAGCGAACCGCAGGCGACACCCACCGGGGACCACCGGGATGACGCGCGCGCGAAGAACTGAGTAATCTGAGGCTGGCGCTGGCGACGTTCGCGTTGCAGCTCGACGCCTTCGAAATGCGCACGAGCAGAGTAGCGCACGGACCAGGCGCGAGGGCCGTCAAGAAGGTCACATGGCGACAGGTCGGGCGAGTGACCGAACCGGGCCGATACATGTTCAGGTTCGGGTGGCTCACGATTGCGGCGGAAGATCTTGCTGTCTGGGAGCAGCTTCCGAACGCGGCGTTTACGCCTGGTCAGGACGGCGGCCGAAATCGAGGAATATCGTTTGGGCGCATTCGAACTGCGGGAAGATCTCGCGCTTAGTGAGAAGTGAAGCGCTTTTTCAAAGTATTGGCCCGGCGTCACGTCAGTCCTGACCCCTGCAGGCCGGCTTCCAACAGCAGCACATAAGGGGATACCCGCCAGAGACGGCTTGGCGGCCGAGTCGCCAACCGCAACGTCCAAACTGCGCCGAAGGCGAGCGGGATAATCGCGGCTTGAAGCTGTGGCGCTGGTCTATACCGTTCGCTTTGGCTCAGTGCCGTTTTGGAGATCGATGATGAAGAAGGCAGTCATAATCTTGGCTTCGGTTGCGGCCCTTGCGGTGACCTCGCTCGCGGTCCCGAGACTCAGCCGAGGCTCGCGCACACCGGCATCGGCACCATAGCGGTTATGCGCTGTATTATGACTATAGTCATGGCAGCACGCTGTCACCGGCGAGCTATGTCTACCCGGCCGCGAATTGGGGGCCATTTTTCCACCGGGTACGGCACTACGGTCCCGTTCCTGTTGTCCCTACCAGCCGGCCGCCTGGTAGAGGAACTGCCGGTTCGCCGGAATTGCCGAACCTGGCGCGGGCTCTTTGCCCCTCGCATGCGTGGCTTGCGAATACCCCGCGCTTCGGTCTCTCACCACCGGATAATAGTGCTGCCAAGCCCGCCGGCGTGAACCGGCGTCTGCATCGCATCGTCTCAATGGTCGGCCGAGTTTGTCCGGTAAGTGACCTGGTTCACATATGCCCCGCCCCGACTCGGTTACCAACGCTTACTGGTCTCATCATGCCAGGGGGCGAGCTTTCGGAGATCGCAAATGACTGCTGTCGCCAGAAGTCCTTTCGCGCGAGTTTCCCGCAACCACATCCGCAACCAAACACGAATATATGACGTTCTCCTGTCGGCCAATGAGATGGAGCGACTGGGCTCTAACGTGAAAGAGCATCTCATTTTGGGCACCGACAAGCGGGATGCCGAACAGCAAAGAGACCTCTGGCTGTCAGAAAATCCGTCTATCAGGGTGATCAAAATTCACAGAGTGAAGCGAGAGCCGCAGACCTTGCTGACACTTATCGGCAGCAAACACGTCCCACGCGTTTCGATCTTGGTGGAGTACGAGGAGACCGAGGTCTCCGCGGCGAACGTCGCCGCGGAATAACAGCCGCTTCATTGACGGCGACTCCACCGGAAGAAGGCGACGAGCGAGAAATATGGCGACAGCGGCGGCTATCAAAACCCCGTGCGAATATCTTCGCGGGCGATGCCGACTTGGGTGTGAAGCGACGTGACGCAACACTGCGGCGGTCGCCACCGCCGCGAGTTACGCCGAGCAGGTACCTCATCCGAGCTTGGTCGGGTCCATTACGCAGAGTAACACCGCTGGCAATTTACCTTTCAAGACAACCCTGAGTGTCTAAAGGTCATTTTCCACCAGCGGCGAAATGCGCGCGAGCGAATTGGCAAATCAGTCCTCAGCCTGCAGGTCGGCTTCCGATGGCGTCGCATCGACGGCGCGCGGGGCCGTCGGGCGCGTCGCGAGGTTTGTTTCAGCCTCGATGTCGCCTGCGGCCGCCGGCGACCACGGCCGATCGACGCCTGCTGGCCTGACCGCATCGACCGACAAATCCGTCACGGCTTCGCCGCAGCGCCATCGCGCCCTGCCGTCGCAAGCGATCCCGGTCGATCACCGGCGACGCACATGACGGCGGCGCCTGCCTCGCGGTCACCACCAGCGCCGCGCGCTCGCAATCGTCAGCCAGCGCGTCAGGCCGCAGCGCCAGCGCGACGAAGCCGCCGTCGGCCGCCTGCGTCACGCAGCCTGCTGTCATCGCACGAGACGCCCTCGGCGAGCGAGGCATCCGTCGGCTGCGCGGCGGTCGGCATCCGCCGCCAGCCATTCCTTGAGCAGGAACGCGTCCTTGGCGGTGCGCATCAGATGCAGCCGTCCGTCGCTGCCGCGGACGCCGACATTGCGGCCGTCGGCGGAAATCAGGATATCCGGCTGCGGCACCGCGCAGCGCCCAGACCGCCGCCAGCACCAGCACGGCCGCGCCGGACCAGCGCAGCGGCGTGCGCAACAGCCCGAGCAGGATGATCCCGGCGCTCGCCGCGATCAGCGGGCCGATGCCGAACGCCGCCATGCGGCCGATCGGCGCCGGGCAAGCGCGGCGACCCATTGCGTCACCACGATCATCCAGTCGATGCCGACGCCCATGATCGCGCCAGAACACGCCGTCGAAGCCGAACGGCATCGCGAGCAGGCCGAGCAGGCCCGCCGGCATCACCAGCGCCGAGACCACCGGCATCGCCGCGAGATTGGCGAGCACGCCATAGGGCGTCGACGCGGTGGAAGTGAAAGGCGGCATAGGGCGTCGTCGCCAGCCCCGCCACCAGCGACGCCAGCAGCCAGCATCGTGATTTCGCGCCCGCCCCACAGCGCCACCCGCGCGGTCGGCGGAATGGTCCGGGCGCGGCAAACAGGCTGGGCATGCCGATCTGCACCAGCGCCACCAGCCCGAGCGTCGCCGCAAACGACATCTGGAAGCTCGGATGCACCAGCGCTTCCGGCGCGATCGCCAGCACGATCATCGCGGCGACCGCGCAGCGTGCGGAACGTCACGGCGCGGCGGTCGACCATGACGGCGATCAGCACCACCGCCGTCATGAAGAACGAGCGCTGCGTCGCGACCTCGGCGCCCGACAGCAGCAGATAGAACGCGGCGGCGACCAGCGCGGCCGCGGCCGACCATTTCTTGATCGGAAAGCTCACGGTGAGCGCGGGATCAGCGCCAGCAGCGCGCGCACCGCGAAGAACACCACGCCGGCGACCACCGCCATGTGATAGCCCGAGATCGACAGCACGTGGCCGAGGCCGGAGATGAACATCGCATCGTTGACCGGCGCCGAGATCGCATCGCGCCGGCCGGTCAGCAGCGCGGTCGCGATCGCGCGCTTGTCGCCTTCCAGCACGTTGCGGATGCGCGCGTCGATCGCATCGCGCAGGCCCTGCATGAAGGCGGCGTAGCGCAGCGACAGGCCGCCGCTGCCGGGCGGCTCCACGGTCTTGATCGCGCCGATCACAAAGCCGGAGGCGCCGATGCCGGCGAAATACATGTCGCGGCCGAAATCGTAGCTGCCCGGCCGCAACGGCGCGAGCGGCGGCTGCAGCCGCGCCTTCAGTTCGACAAAGCTGCCGACCGCGGGCGCGGTGCCCTTCCGCACCGACAGCCGCACGCGCTCGAGCTGATCTGGCCGCGCGGGCTTTCCATCGTGGCGACCCGCAGCACAAAGCGGTCGGTGCGCTCGCGGATGTCGCGGGTCTCGACGAAACCCGTCAGCGCCACCGAATACATCGGCCGCGCCAGCACGCCATGCGCGACCCGCGCGGTCTTCCAGGTCGCGATCGCAAAGCCGGCCGCGACCGCGGCGATCATCACCGCGATCGGAAACACCTTCTGCCGCCGCAGCAGGAACGCCGCCGCGCAGAAGCCGATGCGCCGTGACCGCGGCGACCGACAGCACCGGCTCATGATCGGCGCGCAAAATAAAACGCGATGCCGGTGCCGAACGCGATCGGCACCCACGGCAGCAACCGGCCGGCGCCGGCTTCGGCGCGAACCCAGCTCCGCAGCGTCTCGACGAGCGATGGCCATGCGCTGAAACCAGACGGCGCAAAGCCGCCGGCCTGCGCCGCTCGCGCGGCGGCCAGGTCCCCGCATAGCCCTGCGTCCGGCCTGGAGCCTGCCCGGCTCTGCCATCCGGCTGTACCCTACGCAACTGTCACCGACCGAACCGGGCGATACTTCGCATCGCGCCGAGGCGATCCCCAGATCGGCGATGCTGGCCGCAAGGTGCGACAGGGCGGATATCAGTGAACGGATACAGAATACCTGCGGCGGCTGTTGCCGTCGACGCTTAGGTCCCATCAACGGGGCCGCTTGGCCTCAGCTCACCCTCGCGCTACCGGGAAATTGCGCCCCAAGCTGACGCAAGGCTGCCCGTGACGCGCGCCCCGGGCTTTTGGCGGCCTTGAGCTAGCAGATGAACTCCGCGGGCGAGCGAATTCACTCGCGTTTGAGATCCCTGCGGCGCATATTTGCGACCAATCACCGCTCCGCCTCCCAGGCATTACCGGTGACAGAGAGTGTTGCGCTCCCGCCTATTCGAGGAGAAGCATCATGCCCCAACCTCAACGCCTGTCGTCCGCCATTCCACTGGTTGCATTTGAGCGCCCCGCCTGTCCGAAGTGCAAGGCCCGGATGATGCTCGTCAGCATCGAGCCAGCACGCCCAGGCGTCGACTTGCATACGTTTGAATGCGCTGTCTGCAATCACGTACTTACGACCTCTTGCCGCGTATGAAGATCCCATGAAGTCCAAGGCGTCTTGGACGCTGGCTTCAAGGCGATCTGCACCCACCGAAGTAGTGCCGCTTCAGTGACGCGATCACGCCTCTCATGAGCTTGGTATTCAGTGAATCGAGAACAGGCGGGCGTTGTCGGAGGCCCTCTTGGTCGCCTGAAGAGGATCGGCGCCTTCGTGAAATGGCGCGGTCAGGAGAAAGGCGTGCGGCGCTCGGGGAGACAGAGCAGGGGTGCAGGCGAAGGCGGCACGATAGATAATCGTTGGAGCTTTGCAATGCACAGAAGTGCTCTGATTGCAGCAGTCTGCGCGAGCTGCGCTCCAAAACCGCCATATGCCAGGAAGCCTTTCAAATCCACCAACATAACGATCAAAATGATCAAGCACAGCGGCAGAGGCAACTTCCGGATAGACGCCAAGATCACGAAATCCAAACGGTTTCGCGGTTTTCGATGTACGTGTCGACTGCGACATCAGAGACAGGCGGGGCAAAAAATTGGTGTCCTACGGATCCACGATTGTCGACGCTATCCAGGCAAAGGAAGTTAGAACCGCTGTCCGACGCCTTACCTCGACATCGGGGCGTGGCCGGATCAGGGAGAACTGCCTATTGCCTAGTCGTCGAAAGCGAAGCGGCTGCCAGATAGATAACATAGTAGCGAAAACGACAATGACCGAGACCGCCGAGGGCGTTCTGACGCCCTTCTCGACGCCCTTTGAACTTTCCGCGATCTAGGCCGAGAGCCGTTTCAACCAGTCCAGGGCCTGCGCCGCAAGCCTGCGCAGGAGCGAATCGTCTTCATCCCGCCTGCGACATCGATCTCTTCAGCGTGAACTTCTTACGCGGTTCAGTGGCAATCCTGTCGGCGAGCTCCTGCGCGTTTCTGTTGTGCTTCGGCGCAGTGACGACCGTCGGACGCCAGCCGAGGATGGGATCCTTGCGCACCGATACGAAAACACCGCCGATCAACAGACGCTGAAGGATCATCTCTCAAGTTCCGCGTCGGTCTTCCTTGCCTTGCCCATTCGTAACCCTCCGGCGAAACAGCAGAAGCTACGACTCTCGCAGATGATACCTCGTTTCGAAACAAACATCACAAAGACGAGAACATGAATGCGGAAGTGAAACTGTGCATCTCTAAGCGCGGGAAGACTTTTCTTCGAATCACGTCATCCCGCTCTATCTTTGTTTGAGCATGATCTTTTCGGAAAACCAGTACCCACCCTCGGATCAAATCAAGGGCATGCTTTTTCCGGATCATGCTCGAACCGAAAAACCGGTTTTGTTTTTGAGCGCCGTCGGCGGCAGAATTCGCCGTGCAGCCGAGCACGACCAGGCGGCGACTGGCCAGGGGATCGATGGCGCGCGCGGCGTTAACCTTTGCTAACGGCACTACGATAAGGTTCTCGAATCAATCGGGGGGCTTGACCATGTCGCGCGCAGGATAACGCTGTCCGTTTTTTCGCTCTCATGGCCGCGGGGGTGAGCGCGAGCGCCGCCGATCTGCCGGTACAGAGCCGGCTGGGGCGATTTTGAGCTGCCGAGGCGGCATCCGTGCCAAAGAGGAACGCGAATATTCGGCCCCCATTATCGCCTTACAATCGACTGCCAAATCCCATATAGGAGCTCACGTGGCGGCTACTATTATGGCTCTGCGTGGTCCTACGACAGCGGCCCGTATAATACGGCGGGCCCACCGTTTTCGACGGCGGCCGCCTGCCCTGCGTCTGCGGCCTCCACGGCTATTGCTGGGGCCCGGTCCGCGCCGCAAGAACGCGGCGGCGAGACGGCGCTACCGTATCGCTAGATCAGCGCGAACCTTGGAAGAGACGTGGTGGCTGGCGATTTTCCAGTCGCCCGTCTTCCCGAACGATGACCAGGTTAGCTTGACCGACAGCGGCGCCGCGCCTTCGTCGACGACGAAGGACGCCGTGCCGGCGACGTTGATCAGATCCGGGATCCGACCGGCGCGCTCATGAGTCGGTGAATTGAACGGCTGGGCGAACTCCATCTGCGGCAGCGCGTTGAAATAGGCCGCCAACACCGTCGTTGCCGCGATAGAGCGTAGGGTTCGAGGCCGTAAAAGAACGCGTTCTTCGAGTAGAGCGATGCGAGCGCGTCAGCGTCGAGCTTGAGAAGCCGGCCGACCACTTTCTCGATGATACCGGACACCGTGTCGTCGGCCACGTCTCGCATCGGATCATCCCATCACAAGAACTCGGTCGGCAGCCGCGCTCGATCGGCCGCATCACCCCTTGGCCCCGACTTCCTTCGCAAAGGTATCGCGCAGGCCGATGGTGCGGTTGAACACCGGACTGTCCGGCGTCGAGTCCTTGATCGCGCACGAAATAGCCCTGCCGCTCGAACTGCATCACCTCGGTCGAATTGCTCTGCCGCGATCGCCGGCTCGATCCGCGCGTCCGTGCAGGATCTCCAGCGACTGCGGATTGAGGTCGGCGGCGAAATTGGCGGCGTCCGGGTTGGGCTTGCAGAACAGCTGGATTGTAGATGCGGATTTCGGCCGGCATCGACTGCGCCGCCGGCAGCCAGTGCATGGTCGCCTTGACCTTGCGGCCGTCGGGCGCGTTGCCGCCCCTGGTCGCGGGATCGTAGGTGCAGCGCAGCTCGACGACCTCGCCGGCCGCGTTCTTGATGACGCTCGGTGCATTTGATGAAATAGGCGTAGCGCAGCCGCACTTCGGTGCCCGGCGACAGGCGGAAGAATTTCTTCGGCGGATTTTCCATGAAATCGTCGCGCTCGATATAGAGCTCGCGGCCGAACGCGATGCTTGCGCGTGCCGGCTGCGGGATCGTCGGGATGGTTGACGGCCTCGAGCTCCTCGCTCTGGCCTTCCGGATAATTCTCGATCACGACCTTCAGCGGCCGCAGCACCGCCATGCGCCGCAGCGCGGTGCTTGTTGAGCTGCTTCGCGGATGCAGAATTCCAGCATGCCGACATCGACCACGCTGTTGGCCTTTGCGACGCCGATGCGCTTGACGAATTCGCGGACCGCCGCCGGCGGCACGCCGCGCCGCTTCAATCCGGCGATCGTCGGCATGCGCGGATCGTCCCAGCCGGCGACATGGCCGTCGCGCACGAGCTGCGGTCAGCACGCGCTTCGACAGCAGCGTGTAGGTCAGGTTGAGCCGCGCGAATTCGTACTGGCGCGGTTTCGACGGCACCGGCAGCTTGTCGAGCAGCCATTCATAGAGCGGCCGGTGATCCTCGAATTCCAGCGTGCAGATCGAATGCGTGATGCCCTCGATCGCGTCCGGACTGGCCGTGCGCGTAGTCGTAGCTCGGATAGATCGACCATTTGTCGCCGGTGCGCGGATGGTGGCGTGCAGGATGCGATAGAGCACGGGGTCGCGCAGATTGATGTTGCCGGAGGCCATGTCGATCTTGGCGCGCAGCACGCGCGCGCCGTTCGGAAATTCGCCGGCCTTCATGCGGCGGAACAGGTCGAGGTTTTCCTCCACCGGTGCGGTCGCGGAACGGGCGAGTTCTTGCCGGGCTCGGTCAGCGTGCCGCGCGTAGACGCGGATCTCTTCCTGCGACTGGTCGTCGACATAGGCGTGGCCGGCCTTGATCAGGCCCTCCGCCCATTCGTAGCAGCCGCTCGAAATAGTCCGAGGCATAATAGAGGTCGGTTGCCCCAGTCGTAGCCGAGCCAGTGCACGTCGGCCTGGATCGGAATCGATATATTCCTGCTCTTCCTTGGTCGGATTGGTGTCGTCGAAGCGCAGATGGCAGCGCCCGGCAAATTCCTGCGCGATGCCGAAATTGAGCGCGATCGACTTGGCGTGGCCGATGTGCAGATAGCCGTTCGGCTCCGGCGGGAAGCGCGTCACGATCTGGCTGTGCTTTTTGGAGTCGAGATCGGCCTGGACGATGTCGCGGATGAAATCGCGTCCCGCCTCTGCCGCCACCGGTTCTGCTGGTCATTCAGTGTTCCTGTTCGGATTAGGCGGACCTTCTGCCAAATTCGCCCGCCCGCCAAGCCTGCTTTGCGACCCTGGCTGAAGGCTTTAGTTATGCACGGTTCCTGCTATACACCACCGCGCTCATTCCACGCCATTGCGAGCCCGCTCCTGCAATGACTGATTCCGTCGTCACACGCTTTGCCCCCTCGCCGACCGGCTTCCTCCACATCGGAGGCGCCCGCACCGCGCTGTTCAACTGGCTCTACGCCAAGAAGCGCGGCGGCAAGATGCTGCTGCGGATCGAGGACACCGACCGCGAGCGCTCGACCGAAGCCGGCGATCGCCGCGATCCTCGACGGGCTGAAATGGCTCGAGCTCGATTGGGACGGCGACGTCATCTACCAGTTCAGCCGCGCCGCGCGCCACCGCGAGGTCGCCGAAGCAGCTGCTCGCCAGCGGCAAGGCCTATCGCTGCTACGCCACGCCGGAGGAACTGACGGCGATGCGCGAGAAGGCGCGCGCGGAAGGCCGCACCCGGCTCTATGACGGCCTGTGGCGCGACCGCGATCCCGCCGGAAGCGCCGCCCGGCATCAAGCCGACGATCCGGCTCAAGGCGCCGCAGACCGGCGAGACCGTGATCGAGGACCAGGTGCAGGGCCGCGTGGTCTGGCAGAACGAGAACCTCGACGATCTCGTGCTGCTGCGCGGCGACGGCAACCCGACCTACATGCTGGCCGTCGTGGTCGACGACCACGACATGGGCGTCACCCACGTCATCCGCGGCGACGATCATCTGATCAACGCCGCGCGCCAGAAGCAGATCTACGACGCGCTGGGATGGGACATCCCGAGCATGTCCCACATCCCGCTGATCCACGGGCCCGACGGCTCAAAGCTCTCGAAGCGCCACGGCGCGCTCGGCGTCGATGCCTACCGCGCCATGGGCTATCTGCCGGCGGCGCTGCGCAACTACCTGGTCCGGCTCGGCTGGAGCCATGGCGACCAGGAGATCTTTTCGACCGCAGGAAATGATCGACGGCCTTCGATCTGTCCGGCGATCGGCCGCTCGGCGGCGCGGTTCGATTTCGCCAAGCTGGAAAACCTCAACGGCCACTATATCCGCCACGCCGACGATCAATCGCTCGTGACCATGTTCGAGGACGTGCTGGACTATGTCCCCGACGGTGCCGACCTCGAAGGCCAAGCTCAACGACACCACGCGCGCGCAATTGCTGCGGGCGATGCCGAGCCTGAAGGAGCGCGCCAAGACGCTGATCGAGCTGATCGACGGCTCCTATTTCATCTTTGCCGACCGGCCGCTCGAGATCGAGCCGAAGGCGGCGGCGCTGCTGACGCCGGAAACCCGCGCGCTGATCGGCCAGCTCCGCGCGGCGCTCGAGGCGGTCACCGACTGGAGCGCGGAAACCACCGAAGCCGCCATGCGGAATTTCGCGGAGCAGCAACAACCTCAAGCTCGGCGCGGTCGCCCAGCCGCTCCGGGTGGCGCTGACCGGGCGCACCACCTCGCCGGGCATCTTCGACGTGCTGGCGGTGCTGGGACGGGAGGAATGCCTGGCCCGGCTGGCCGATCAGGCCGCCGCATGAGCGCTACCGCGGCCTGCACCGGCGGCCATCTTGCAGTGCACAGGGCAATAAGCTACCCATTTGACGCCGCCTTCTAGACAATCCGGCCTGCCTCGCTATCTGCCTCGAGAATGGCACCAGGGTCAGGCCCGGTTTTCGCAACGATTTCATCGGGGACTTCACGATGGACGCAAAATCCAGCACCAAAACAGCAACGCTCACGGTCGGCAACAAGACCTACGATTTCCCGATTCTGAGCGGCACGGTTGGGCCCGATGTCATCGACATCGCCAAGCTCTACGCCCAGGCCGGGATGTTCACCTACGACCCCGGCTTCACCTCCACCGGCAGCTGCCAGTCCAAGATCACCTATATCGACGGCGACGCCGGCGTCCTGGAATACCGCGGCTATCCGATCGAGCAGCTCGCCGAAAACGGCGACTTCCTCGAGACCTGCTACCTGCTGCTCTACGGCGAACTGCCGACCCCGGCGCAGAAGGAGGATTTCGACAACCGCGTGATCCATCACACCATGGTTCACGAGCAGATGGCCCGCTTCTTCCAGGGCTTTCGCCGCGACGCCCATCCGATGGCGATCATGGTCGCCGCCGTCGGCGCGCTGGCCGCGTTCTATCACGACTCCACCGACATCAACGATCCGCAGCAGCGCATGATCGCCTCGATGCGGATGATCGCGAAGATCCCGACGCTGGCCGCGATGGCCTTCAAATACACCATCGGCCAGCCCTTCATGTATCCGAAGAACTCGCTGACCTTCGCCGAGAACTTCCTGCACATGTGCTTCGCGGTGCCGTGCGAGGACTACAAGATCAATCCGGTGCTGGCTGACGCGCTCGACAAGATCTTCATCCTGCACGCCGACCACGAGCAGAACGCCTCGACCTCGACGGTGCGGATCGCCGGCTCCTCCGGCGCCAATCCGTTCGCCTGCATCGCCGCCGGCATCGCCTGCCTGTGGGGCCCGGCGCATGGCGGCGCCAACGAAGCGGCGCTGGCGATGCTCGCCGACATCGGCACGGTCGACAAGATTCCGACTTCATCAGCCAGGGTGAAGGACAAGAACAGCGAAGTCCGCCTGATGGGCTTTGGCCACCGCGTCTACAAGAACTACGATCCGCGCGCCAAGATCATGCAGAAGATGTGTCACGCGGTGCTGGCGGAGACCGGCCACGGCGACGATCCGATGCTGAAGGTCGCGCTGGAGCTGGAAAAGATCGCGCTCAGCGATCCAGTATTTCATCGACCGCAAGCTCTATCCGAACGTCGACTTCTATTCGGGCATCACGCTGAAGGCGATGGGCTTCCCGACCTCGATGTTCACCGTGCTGTTCGCGGTCGCCCGCACCGTCGGCTGGATCAGCCAGTGGAGCGAGATGATCGAGGATCCGCAGCAGAAGATCGGCCGTCCGCGCCAGCTCTACACCGGCGTCGCCCGCCGCGACTACGTCGAGATGGACAAGCGCGAAGTAACCGCGCAGTCGAGCGTCAACCACGGGAGCGCGGATGCGATCGTCGCATCCGGACTCTTTTCGTCGACCGGCCGCGACGTTCCGCATCGGTCTGCCAGCACGATATCGGCGCGCCCGTACGCTGGGCGACTGATTGCCCGTCGACATGATGCTTGTCGATCTTTGCGAAGGCCTCGAGCTGTTGCCGCCGCAGCGGCGTATCGCTGAGCACGTCGCGCAGCGCCTGCGACAGTTTTTCCGGCGTGCAGTCCCGCTGCAGGAATTCCGGAACGACATTCTCGCCGGCCACGAGATTGGCCAGGATCACCGAATTCACCTTGATCGCCCGCCGCAGGATCCAGGCTTCCATCGCGCCGGTCCGGTAGGCCGTCACCATCGGCACGCCCGCCAGCGCGAGCTCGAGCGTCACCGGTGCCGGACTTGGCCAGCGCCGCGTGCGCGATCCGGAACGCCGCCCGCTTCTCCTGCTCGCCGATCACGATCCGCGGCTGCACCGGCCAGCCTTCAGCGCCGCCGTCACCGCCTCCTGCAGATGCGGCATGGTCGGCAGCACCAGCTCGAACGCGCACGCCCTCGCCGCTGCAGCCGGCCCAGCGTCTCGCCGAACACCGCCATGTGGTGGCGGATCTCGCTGCGGCGGCTTCCCGGCAGCACCAGCAGCACCGGCGGCGCGCTCGTCGCGCCGCTTCTGCTCGTCGGCGTCCGGGCCGGAGCTGCGCCGATCTGCTCGGTCAGGGGATGGCCGACATAGCTGCAGGGCGGACCGCGCAGCGCTGCGATAGGCCTCCGGCTCGAACGGCAGCAAGGCCAGCACGTGATCGACATAGGCGCAGCATCGCGCGCGCCCGGCCGGGCCGCCACGCCCAGACCGACGGCGAGACGTAATCGACGATCGGGATCGAGCGGATCGCGCGGCGCGGACGCGCCTGCGCCACGCGATGGGTGAAATCGGGACTGTCGATGATGACGAGAATGTCGGGCGCGGCCTGCGATCACCGCGTCGGCGGTTTCCCTGATCACGCCGCAGGATCATCGGCAACTGCTTCACGACCGCGGCAAGTCCGATGATCGACAGTTCCTCGATCGGAAACAGCGACGTCAGGCCCTCGCGCGCCATCGACGCGGCCGCCGACGCCCTCGAACCGCACCGCGCCGCCGAGCCGCTGGCGCAGCACCTTCATCAGGCTGGCGCCGAGCCGGTCGCCGGATTCCTCGGTCGCGATCAGAAATATCTTCCGCCCGGCAGTGGCGGTCGCGCGCGCCGGCGTCACGCGGACAGACCCGGTCACGAACAGGCCGGCCTTGTCGGCGGCTTCGATCATGGCCTGCGGTTCGACGACGATCGTGTTGCCGGCGACGATCGCAATACCCGGCGAGCCCGGCCTGCGCCGCGCCCTCGACGGTTCGCGGCCCGACCGTCGGCAGATCGAAGCGCAAATCCTGGCCGCTCTTCGGCGCCTTCACCAGCACGCCGCGCCCGGCCTTGGCGCGGATGCGGCCGTCCGCGCGCAGCCGCGCCACCCGCGCCAGCAGCCCGTCGGTGCCCTCGATGTCCTCGACCGCCGACCACGTGGCCGTCGATCACAACGGCGGCCTGGCCGATGTCGAACGGACTCGAGCGCGCGCAGCACGTCGCGCCCCTGGCGATATCGGCGGCCGCAGCGTCGGATCCGGCGCTGCGCGGGTGATGCATCCCTCCGGCATCAGCAGATCGGGCGCGACGTCCTTGATCCCGACCATGCGAAAGCCGTCCTGCTCGAGGATGCGGCCGATGCCCGACAGCAGATGATCGTCGCCGCCGCGAAACGCCGCCCACGACCTGGCCGATGACGCGCAGCGTTCCCCAGTCGAGCCTGATCTCCGACAGCGCCGGCCGCACCAGGCTGCCGATGAAGATCAGGTCGCGGCAGCCTTCGCTGCGAAACAGTTTTGTGGCCCGGCCGAGCTGGCCGACCGAAATCCAGTGATGGCGAAAGCGCGCCACGCGCACCGGATCGCAGGCGCCTTTCAGCGCGAAAAGCACCGGCGTCGATGCCGCGCGCGGTCAAGCGAATCCGCGACCGCGAACGGCATCGACGCCGCCGCCCGCGATCGACGCCGACCGGCGATGAAATCTCCAAAGCCGCTGATCGTCATGGCTGCGGCGATCCCGCGACTCAATGCCTGTTGCCGTCGTCGGCCGGAAGGCACAGCGCGCGATGCTTGCCGTCGCCGATGAAGGTCGAGGATTTCCGCGATCGCCGGATCCTCGCGCCGCCAGTCGGCTGCACCGCGTCGAGCCGCTCGGCAAAGATGCCGGGGCCGTGAAACAGCTTTTGATAGAACGACCGCACGGTGGCGAGCCGCTCGCGCGTGAACTTGCGGCGCTTCATGCCGATGATGTTGAGACCCTCGAGGCTGGCATACTGGCCGTTGACGAGGCCGAACGGGATCACGTCGCCGCGCACGCCGCAGACGCCGCCGACCATCACCTGCGGCCCGATCCGGGTGAACTGATGCACGGCGGACAGCCCGCCGATGAAGACGAAATCGCCGATCTCGCAGTGGCCGCCGAGCGTCGCCGAGGTCGCGAAGATCACGTCGTTGCCGACCGTGCAGTCGTGGCCGACATGGCTGCAGTTCATGAAGTAGCCGCGCATCGCCGACGCGCGTCATGCCGCCGCCCGCGACGGTGCCGACGTTCATGGTGACGCCTTCGCGGATGGTGCAGCCCGCGCCGATTTCGAGCCGCGTCGGCTCGCCGCGATAGCTCAGAGATCCTGCGGCGGTCCGCCGAGCGCAGCGAACGGATGAGATCGTGCAGCCGGCGCCGATCCGTGGTCTGCGCCGCTGACGTGCACATGCGCGATCAGCTGTGCAGTCTCGCGCCGATCACGGCGTTGCGGCCGATCGACGCAGTAGGGACCGATCGACGTGCCCTCGCCGATCACGGCGCCATCCTCAATCCGCGCGGTGGGATCGATCTTGCTCATCGACACACCTCGTCAATCGGTCAGCATCGCGCCGACGTCGGCCTCCGCGACCACGCTGCCATTCACCTTGGCGTCGCCGTGAAACCACCACATCGCCTTGCGGCGGCCGATCGAGCGCATGTGGTACTCGATGGTATCGCCGGGCATCACCGGCTTGCGGAACTTGCACTTGTCGATGGTGAGGAAATAAACCGCGCGCGGCTTCTCGGTGCCCTCGACCGACTTGATGCCGATCACGCCGGCGGTCTGCGCCATGGCCTCGATCATCATCACGCCGGGATAGACCGGACGGTCAGGAAAATGGCCGAGAAACGGCGGCTCGTTGAAGGTGACGTTCTTGATGCCGATGCCTGCTGTAATCGGTCCGGATCTTGATCACCCGGTCGATCAGCAGCATCGGATAGCGGTGCGGGAGCGTCTTGAGGATCTCATTGATATCCACGAGCTCAAACCTGACCGGTGCCTCCTCCATCACTCCCGCCCCTCGCCTTTCGGATCGGCCGTGCCGCGCTGCACCAGACGCTCCACTGCAACGATCTCCCTGAACCACTGCTTGGTCGGCTTTGGCAAAGAAGCCGCCCCAGCGGCCGTTGGGCGGGATGTCGTCCTTGACCCCGCTCATCGCCGTAACCTGGGCGCCGTCGCCGATCTTGAGGTGGTTGTTGATGCCCACCTTGGCGCCCAGCGCGACGTTGTCACCGATCGTCAGGCTGCCCGCGAGCCCGATCTGGGCCGCGAGCAGGCAGTGCCTGCCGATGGTCACATTGTGGCCGATCTGGACCTGATTGTCGATTTTGGTGCCTTCGCCGATCACGGTATCGCGCAGGCTGCCGCGGTCGATGGTGGTGCCGGCGCCGATCTCGACATTGTTCTGGATCAGGACCCGGCCGGTCTGCGGCACCTTCAGATGGCCCTCCGGGCCGAAGAAGATGAAGCCATAGCCGTCCTGCCCGATGCTGCAGCCGGGATGGATCAGGACGTTGTTGCCGATCAGCGCAGAACTGGATCGCGGTGCGGGCGCCGACATTGCAGTCCCGGCCGATCTTGACGTCGGCGCCGATCACCGCGCCCGCGCCGATCACCGTGCCGGCGCCGATCTCGACCCTGGGGCCGATCACCGCGAGCGGATCGACGATCACGCCGTCCTCCAGATGCGGCGGACGGATCGATGATCGGCCGATGGCGCGATGCCGTCATTGTCGAACCAGGATTGCGGGCGAAGCGCATCGGCGTGCCATTCGCGCGCGAGCTTCACGAAGGCGCGGAACGGCTGGGCTGGCCCGCAGCACCGCCACATGGGCGGGCACCTGGGCCTCGAAGCGCGGGCTGACCAGGCAGGCGCCGGCCTTGGTCGCCGCGAGCTGGTCGGCGTATTTGAGGTTGTCGAAAAACGCCAGATGCATCGGGACCGGCTTCGTCGAGCGAAGCGAGCCCCTGATCACCTGACCGCCGCGCGACGGGATCGACCAATACCGCCTCCGTCAACGCGGCCAGTATCGGCCAGCGTCGACGAAGGTGGTTGCTTGAAGAATATCGGCTGCGCCATTCCACCCGTCGCAGTCCGGCCGGCGTTCACACCGGAGCGCCGGCTCTGACCAAACGGAGCCGACCCTCCTCTTGTGTTCCGAGGCGTTCTCGTCACGCGGACCTGACGTCCGTTCGCTTCGAAGCCACCCTAGAACGATGTGCCGCCGCCAAACTTGAATTGCTGCACGCGGTCAAACTGACCCTTGGTAAGCGGAACCGCATAGTCGAAGCGCAGCGGACCGAACGGCGAAGCCCAGATCAGGCCGACACCCACCGAGGTACGGACCACGTTGCCGTTGTCAATACTGCAATCCCAAGCAGGTTCCGGCGTCGGCCGCGACGTGACCGTCGCCTGGGTCGGCTCGAGTGCAGCCGGGCACGTTGACTTCGCCCGTCGCGCCCACGACGTCGGTCCCTTGTAGTCATAAAGTCCGCCGGCGTCGGCATAGACCGAGCCCTTGAGCCCGACTTCCTTCGGCAGGAACCAGAACGGCATCTGCAATTCCGAACGAAGCGCCCCAGTACTTGGTGCCGCCGAGCGCGTCACGCGTGCCGAACGGATTGATGTCGCGCGGACCGATGCCGTTCGGCGCAAAACCGCGAACCAGGTTCGGACCCATCTGGAAGTGATCGAGCATGCGCAGCTCGCTGCCGCCGAACTGGTTGAGCATGCCGCCCTGGAGATGGATCAGGCCGACGATATCGGCGACCAGCGGGGTGTAGTACTTCGCGTCGACCGCGGACTTGATGTACTTCACGTCGCCGCCGACGCCGGCGAAGTCCTGCTTCGCAGTCGACCAGCAAGCCGTCGGTCGGGTTCTTGTTGTTGTCCAGCGTGTTGTAGTTCAGCGAATAGCCGACCGACGAGGTCAGCGTCTTGCCGCTCTGCAGTTCCTTGCGGACCGGCAGCGAGGCTTCGCCATCGCTGTAGCACCACAGGCCGATGCCGGAGGTGTCGGTGGCGGTTGGCCGCCGATGTGATCGATCCGCCGGCGGAGCGCCGACCAGATTCGCAAATGCCGGGCTCGGATTGAACGCGAGCAACGAGTTCGACGGAATTGTTGTTACAGTTCGCGAGCTGGCTCGGCAGCTGAGATTTCCTGCTGATAGATCGAGTAGCGCAGCTGCAGCGCGAGATCTTCCCGCAGGGTGAAGCCGAGCCGCGGGCTGAAGCCAAGCGTCTTGGTGCCGTAGGAGATATAGCTGTTGGCCAAGTTGCTCGCGATAGAACAGGTCGAGGCCGAGCGCGACGCGATAGTCGAGCAGATAGGGCTCGACGAACGACAGCGAACCACCGCGCGCGTACTGGCCGTAGGTCACGGCCGCCTTCGCATACAGGCCGCGGCCGAGGAAGTTGCGCTCGGAAATGCTGACTTCGGCGAGCGCACCGTCGGTGGTCGAATAGCCGCCCGACACCGAGAAGTCGCCGGTCGATTTCTCTTCGAGATCGACGACCAGAATCACGCGATCGGTCGACGAGCCGGGCTCGGTCAGCGATCTTCACGCTCTTGAAGAAGTCGAGGTTCTTCAGCCGGCGCTCGGCGCGATCGACCAGCGCGCGGTTGTAGGCGTCGCCTTCGGACAGGTCGAACTCGCGGCGGATCACGTAGTCGCGGGTGCGGGTGTTGCCGCGGACGTTGATGCGCTCGATATAGGTTCGCGGGCCCTCATCGACGGCGAACACGATCGAAACGGTGTGCGCTTCGAAATTGCGATCGCCGCGCGGGCGCACGATCGGCGAAGGCGTAGCCGCGCCGCGAGGCCTCGATCTGCATTTCCTCGACGGATTTCTCAAGCGCTTCGGCATTGTAGAGCGAGCCGACGCTGACGCGCGAGAAGCTGCGCAGCGAGTGCGGTATCGAGCGTTGCGATGCGAGGTCTGGAAGTCGACCGACGCCGACGCGATATTGCTGGCCCTCCTCGATCTTGAAGGTGACGAGAAGCCCTTCTTGTCGGGATCATATTCGGTCAGCGCGGCGACCACCTGCACGTCGGCATAACCGTTCTTGAGGTAGAAGCGGCGAATCAGGTCGCGGTCGGCCTCGACCCGGTCGGGATCGTAGACGTCGGCGCCGCCGAGGAAGCTCAGCAGGTTGGATTCGCGCGTCTTGATGATGTCCTTCAGGCGATAGGACGAATAGGCGACGTTGCCGACGAACTCGATCGACTTGACGCCGGTCTTGCCGCCCTCGGTGACCGTGAAGATCAGATCGACGCGGTTGTTCGGCTGCTCGATGATTTCAGGGGTCGACGCGCACGTCATAGCGGCCGGAGCGCCGGTAGATTTCGGCGATGCGCTGGGCGTCCGACTGAACCATCGGGCGCGACAGCGTGCCACGCGGCTTGGACTGGATTTCAGCCGAAAGCTGCTCGTCCTTGACCTTCTTGTTGCCCTCGAAGGCGATGCGCCCGATCACGGCGGTTTTCGACCACGGTCACGACCAGCCGGCCGCCCGCCTGGTTGATTCTGCACGTCCTGGAACAGGCCGGTCTCGATCAGCGCCTTGAGGCCGTCGTCGATCTGGGCCTGTCCGAGCCGGCCGCCGGGGCCTGGCTTGAAATAGGAGCGGATGGTCTCGACCTCGACACGCCGGTTCCCCTCAACGGCGATCGACGCCACGGTCTGGGCCGCAGCCGGCGACAGACACCAGCGCGCCAGCCATGGCGGCACGGCACGGCGAACCATGATCAGAGCGGCCAGCAGAGCCCCCGCACTCGCATTCCAAACATCATGCGCAACGCGCCCTCGTCATTCCAATGCCGGCCCGCACCCCTACGAACCGGCAGATTCCCAAATGTTGCACTGCTTGTAGCCAATTTCGCCGGGGCGGCAAACCAGACATCGCGGTGCGATTCCATTTTCATTCCAAGACGTTGCCAATGGGCAACGTCACAAAAAGCCGCCTACGATCACGAACAGCCCAGCCAGGCACCTGCATGGAAGTCGTTATAGGTCGCAAACACCATCAACATCAGCACCAGAACCAGCCCGATCCGGAACCCGCATCTCCTGGGCTCGTTCCGACAACGGACGCCCGCGCAGCAGCCTCGACCGCGTAGAACAAAAGGTGACCGCCATCGAGCAGCGGCACCGGGAACAGATTCAACAGTCCGATCGAGATCGACAGCACCGCCGCCAGGTGAAGCAGGGCGGTCAGTCCCATGGTGGCGACCTGCCCCGGAAATCTGGGCGATCCAGATCGGACCGCCGATCTGGTCGGCGCTTGCCCGGCCGGTGAAGACGTTGCCGATATAGGCGAGCGTCTGGTCGACCACGAACCAGGTTTCCTTGACGCCCAGCCAAAGCGCGCGTCGCCGGATCGACCTTCTCGGTCGTCGCTTCGCCCGGCGAGGTCGCGCGGGTGATGCCGAGAACGCCGAGCCGCTGCGTGTTTCCGAACGGGATCCTTCACTTCGCGCAGTTCCGGCGTGCCCTTCAATTGCAGCGTGGCATCGCCGCGCTTGACGGTGAAGGTCAGCGTGTCGCCGGCGCGGACGCTGACGATGCGCTGCATGTCGGAGAAGCTGCCGATCTTCTTGCCGTCGATCGCGGTGACGACGTCGCCGACCTGGAAGCCCGGCCGCTGCGGCGGCGCTGCTGGCCTCGATCTTGTCGACGCGCGCCGTCGTGCTCGGCTTGCCGAAGAAGGTGAACAGGCAGGTGAAGATCACGATCGCGCAGAATGAAATTCGCGATCGGACCGGCGGCGACGATCGCCGCGCGCGGTCCGACTTTCTTGTGATGGAAACTGCCCGCGCCGCTCCTCCTCGGTCATGCTGGCGAGCGCTTCGGACGAGCCGGCGTCGAGGCCTCCGATTCGTCGCCGAAGAACTTCACATAGCCGCCGAGCGGAATCGCGGAAATCTTCCAGCGGGTGCCGTGGCGGTCGTTGAAGCCGACGAGTTCCGGCCCGAAGCCGAGCGAGAACGTCAACACTTTCACGCCGGCCCAGCGGGCGACCAGGAAGTGGCCGAGCTCGTGGAAGAACACGACGATGGTCAGCACGAACAGGAAGGGAATGATGTAGCCGATGAGCCCATGGCTCAACGTATTGAAACTATGCAGAAAAAACTCTGATCATCCGATTCCCCTCGACGAGAGCCAATGGCCCCGTCCCCAACCCTCTAGGATGCCTTTAAGGCAATTTGAGGCAATAGGGAGGCAGCTCTATTTCGCGCATTATGGTCAACGGCAATCGCGTCGTCGGCCGAGCGTCAAAGGCGCGCAGGTTCCCGGCGCGGATCCAGTCGTTCATGGTGGCTTCGACGAGGCGCGCGATCGCGCCGAACTTGATCTGTGCCGGCGATGAACGCCGCCACCGCCACCTCGTTGGCGGCATTGTATACCGTGGTCGCGCCGCGGCCGGTACGCAACGCCTCGTAGGCCAGCCGCAAGCGCCGGGAACCGCTCGAAATCCGGCGCCTCGAAGGTCAGCTGTCCGATCTTGGCGAGATCGAGCCTGGCCGACCGGACCGACGATTCGATCGGGCCATCCGAGGCAGTGCGCGATCGGGATGCGCATGTCGGGCGCGCCGAGCTGCGCGACCACGGAACGATCGGAGAATTCGACCATGCCGTGGATGATCGACTGCGGATGCACGAGAACGTCGATCTCGTCCGGCGTCAGCGCAAACAGATAGGAGGCCTCGATGACCTCGAGGCCCCTTGTTCATCATCGAGGCCGGAATCGATGGTGATCTTCTGGCCCATGCTCCAGTTCGGATGCTTCGAGCGCCTGCGCCAGCGTCGCCTGCTCGATGTCGGCGGCAGCCCAGGTGCGGAACGGCCCGCCCGAGGCGGTGATGATCACGTCGACACCAGTTCTTCGCGGTTGCCGGAACCGCAGCGCCTGAAACAGCGCGTTATGCTCAGAATCGGCCGGCAGGATGCAGGCGCCGGCTTTCGCCGCGCGCTGCATGAAGAAATCGCCGGCGCAGACAAGGCATTCCTTGTTGGCCAGCGCGCACCGTCGCGCCGCGATCGCACCGCCGCCAAGCGCGGGCTTCAGTCCGGCCGCGCCGCTGACCGCGGCCATCACCCAATCGGCCGGACGCGCCGCCGCCTCGATGATGGCGCTTTCGCCGGCGCCGCATTCGGTGCCGCGTGCCGGCCAGCGGCGTCCTTCAGCTCGCCAAGCCGCGCTCGGGATCAGCGATACGCCGCAAATCGCGCGCCGAATTCCCTGGCCAGCTTGGCCAGCCCCTGCACGTTGGTATTCGCGGTCAGCGCCTCGACCCGATAGCGGTCGCGCGCGCCTCGCAGCAAATCCATGGTGCTGTCGCCGATCGAACCGGTGGCACCGAGCACGGTCACGGTGCGTACCGCCGGATGCCGCGGCCTTGTTGTTACGCAATGGAACTGCGCTCATAATTTCACCAAACCATAAGACCGCGGCCGACGCCATCCGCGCCGCCCCGCAAAAACCGAAAATCGCCGCCACCGACGACGGCTGCGACGAAACCCGTCGAGCCGGTCCAGCAGCCCGCCATGGCCGGGAATGATGTGACTTGAATCCTTGACGCCGAATCGCCGCTTCGACCGCGGATTCGAACAGGTCGCCGAGCTGCGAAACGATCGAAAGCACCGCGCCCAAAGCAGCAATAGCGGGCCGGTTCTGCCAAGACCGAACGCCGCAAATCCGCGCGGCAACGACGAGGCTCGCGGCAAAGCCGCCGATCGGCGCCTGCCCAGGTCTTTTTCGGGCTGACGCCGCGGCCAGAGTTTTGGTCCGCCAATGCCGCGGCCGGCGAAATAGCCGCCGATATCGGTCACCCAGACCACCAGCAGGACCAACATCAGCGCGGCGAATCCGTATGACTGATCGAGCCGCACCAGCACCGAGGCAACCTCGGCCGCGGCGGCATATGCAAACCCCAGTCGCCGCCCAGCTGCGCCGCTCAGGCGACAGCAGCGCCACGCGCGCAGAAGCCGAGCGCGAGGACGACGAGCGCGGCATCGATCCGGCCGATCGGCGAGAGCAGAACCCGGCGACGACAAGCGCGACGACACCTGCGGCGCGATCACGCGCATCGCGCGCGACGCCCACGATCATCAGCCATTCGACATAGAGGCCGATCGCGGTCAAGCGTCACCAGCCCGAGCCAGAGCCAGCCGCCGGCATAGGCGATCGCAATCGCCAGCGGCGCGAGCACCAGACGCGGCGGCAGACGCGCATCAGCAGATTGCGCGAACCGCTGCTCCCCGGCATGTCGCCGGCGCGGCCTCGCCCTCGGTCACGATCCGGTTTTCGCGGCCAGGCCGCCGAAACGGCGCTCGCGCCGGGCATATTCGGCGATCGCGCTCTTCGAGCGCGGCCTTGTCGAAATCCGGCCAGTGGATCGGCACGAACACGAGTTCGCTGTAGGCCGCCTGCCACATCAGGAAGTTCGACAGCCGCTGCTCGCCGCTGGTGCGAATGATCAGATCGGGATCAGGGAATATCCGGGGGCGTCGAGATATCGGCCGAGCGCGTCGGCATCGATCGATGGCGGGATCGCGCTTGCCTTCCGCGACTTCGCGCGCCAGCCGCTGCGCGGCGCGTGGCGATTTCCTGGCGCGAGCCGTAGTTGAACGCGACCACGAGATTTACAGCAATACGTAACTGAACGAAGCAGCTAC
>ERZ1370068.2756-contig-1887_pt1 | contig 34870 bp, 55 predicted proteins | sample MGYA00561227_ERZ1370068 | MGnify/ENA primary metagenome ERZ1370068 (study PRJEB38410, sample SAMEA6850437) | metagenome | study: Metagenomic assessment of the ecological functions of the soil: analysis of the soil microbiota associated with the...
TTACGTATTGCCTACACTTAAAAACCTTGACAAGTAAAGGATTGGATGCAAAGGCAACAGAACCTTAAAAACACGTAGAACATCCTGATCGTGGGGAGCAGGAGCGAAGTGCAAATGGAAAAAGCACTTCAAAGAATAAGTTGGGAATGGCACAGGTTATAGTGAATAGTAAAAAAAATTATAAGTGGAACCAGAAAATAGGTGAGAAGCTTTTTAATGATATTATTACATAGGCAGATAAGCCCGTGCTTATCGATTTCTTTGCCGAATGGTGCGGCCCCTCGGCAAATTGATGAAACTGATCTTGACGCGGAACTCCGCAAAAGGATGGGTGAGCAGATCGGGGCATTTTGAAAGTCGATGTGCGACAGGAAGCCCGGTGGTATCTTCTGCTTTTGATATACGCAAAAGTGTTCCCACTTTGATGTTGATCCGGTACAATAATAAGATACCGTGCGAGCGGCAAGCCGGTGTAGTGCAAGCCATTCAATTAGAACAAATCATTAACCAGTTTTTGTTAGCGTCAACAATAATGAGCTCCGAAAAGAAAAATCAAGAGGTTATATATATCGTCGACATTAGGTTGTTATTGTCCCCGTGCAGAGAAGGAAAATTATTCAAAAGCTCCATCAGTATGAAAATTGAAAAAGAATATGGAGATGTATAAGGACTGCGCTGTATGTGGCTGGCCAACAGCAAGTTGAAGTAGGGTTTTATTACGGTACCAGCTATGTAAGTTATCTGCTAAGTATTTTGATAAGTGCATTCATCGTGATCATCTGGTTTTAGTAATTGGATTGTCAGAAATACCCTTCTTGTTTCATGGATGGTTTTAATGGCATTGTATTAATTCTTCTTCAGCCATGGTTAATGAGATTCAGTCAAGAAGCATTTGGATCTCCTGGTTTGTGAGATATGATCCTGACTGGAAAGAACATCAGCCTGATGATGTAACCGAACGGCTCAATGCTGACCAGGCAAACAACTGGTAAAGAACCACGATTTACATGATTAAAATGGATTGCCGGGAGAAGTAAATATCGTTAACCCGAAACTACGTTGCGGGAGACTGAGGATTCGAACCCTCGATACGGTTTCCCGTATACACACTTTCCAGGCGTGCCTCTTCAACCACTCGAGCAAGTCTCCAGACCGGTGCTAGCTTCGGCGCCGGCACAAGGGGTGCAAAAATAAAGAATCTTCTTTGCTCTCATCTCTAGTTTAGGAATTGAAAATTCCAACAACTTTAAATTGCTTTCACGTAATCGTTTCCCTTCAGGCAAGATAACTCCGCCTCAAATTTACCTCGTTTGACTATCCAAATCATTTGAATAAAATTTCGCTGCATTGTGGATCATTTCTCCAAACCAACTTTTTCAAAAATGTTATTGAACCGTGGATCGAACGTAACGGATCAAACTTAAAATCAATTTTCGAGACTGCACAAGGACTCCTCATGCATCTTGATAACTTTTTCTAAGCCAGGCGAAAGCTACATATCATTTTCCCCGAGGCAGCATAGTAGCAAGGCCATCCCGCGATAATCATTTCCACCCAGGTCGCCCGCTTCTATATGCTCAATTATTTTTCTTGCCTCTTCTTTCCGTCCCGCAGAGCATAGATATGCGGCAAGAGCAACATCGGTTTTTACTCTTGTTCCCGTGTGAGTTCTCCCCAACGCTGGTTATTGGCACATCGCCTCATTAAGCATTCCCTTGCCCTGGTAGGCCAGGAGAGAAGACGATGAACCGGAACAAAGTTCGGGTCAAGCTCGAGTGTTTTCATCGCCACATCAATTGCCTCATCGTATTGACGGTTGTAATAAAAATGTATTCCTTTATCCTTTAAGTACTCCCTGCGAAACCGGATCAAGGTCAATCGCCAGAGAAATTTCCCCGAGGGCTTCCTGAAATTCCCTGTAAATAATAACCACTCAGCATACCAGTGCCGCCCGTGTTGCATAGTTCGGATTCAATTCGATTCCAACCCTGAATTCCTTTTTCTGCATTTACCCAATCCCACTCATTCAACATAAGTGAAATGGCCAGTGAGATATGTGCCTCTCCAAGATGGTTGTCAATTTCTAATGCCCCTGTGTACCGCTGCCATTTGCTTTGGATATAATTCTCTCCGTGAAGTATTGGTGTATTCGCCTATCAGGCTGTAGGTATCAGCAAGACCCGCCCATGCCAATGCGTAGTCCGGATCCTTTTCGAGTGCTTTTTCAAAAACCTTATCGCCGTTTTCAAACCTTCCTCATTTCTTTTGTTCCAGAAGTAGCGGCCCTGCAGGTAAAGTTGATAAGCTTCCGTATTTTCTGTATATCGTTTTTGAAGACGTTCTTCTCATCACCGGTAAGTTGCACTCTTAATGCATCAACAATTTTTATAGCCACTTTTTCCTGGATATCAAAAATATCATCCATCGTTCCGCGATAGGTCTCGGCCCATAAGTGTATGTCACGGTCAGCGTCCAGAAATTGCGCTGTAATCCTGAGATTGTTGCCATGCTTTCTTACACTTCCTTCCACTGATATAGCCCGCCCCGGCCTCCATACCGATTGTTCTGATATCTTTTGTAGTGCTTTTTGTATTGCATTGAGGTCGTTCTGGAAATAATCTTCATGTCTTTGAGCCTTGCCAGGCTGGAGATCAGCTCCTCGGTCAGGCCATCGCTGAAATATTCCCTGTTCCGGATCATTACTCATATTCACAAATGGCAATACCATGATACATTTTTGCTGAACCTTTTTCACCCTTGCCTTCAAGGCTGGCTATACCGGGAATTTTTATGCCGGGATTGCTGATGGCAAAGATCTCAACCTGTTCCTTTACATTTTTGAGTGCATATTTTCCCAGGGAAACGGTTTGAATGTCTTTTTGGTTTTTTATGTCATCGTATACTTTACCGGAAATAAAAATGCTGCCGGGCAGGGCAAAGGATTCCATTCTTGATGCAATATTCACTCCGTCGCCATAGATATCGATTTTCTTCAAAGATCACATCGCCGGTGTGCATGCCTATGCGAAGAGGCACAACAGGATCAGTTTGCATATTCAGTTGCAAAGACAGGGCCGCTCTTACCTCCTTCGATAGTGCTGGTAAAACCGCACAGTGGCGCCATCGCCCCTGAAGTCCAATATACGACCGTGATGTGTGGCTACTTCTTCTTCCAGCTTTTTTGCAGTTTGTGCCGGAGCTGCATCGCCGATGCCTCATCTTCCTGCATCATAGCTGTGTATCCGACAATATCGGTAAACATGATGGCGGCGAGCTGGCGGGATTGGGGCATAGATTTGTTATGGATTTCTATTTTTGAAGTCATTTGTTTATGAATACCTGGGATTCAAATAGCATTCTGACTAACGTCCATAGCATTAAGTCATGGATAATCCCAGTTGTTCATTAGTCAATCCAAATTTATCTATTTGTTTTCTGATTCGTTTTTACCAGACCGAGCTTTCTTTTTCATCGAGGAAGAGATATTGAGTTGGAGATGTGTATGTATTTTTCACAACCATGTTCCAGATAATGACGGCCAGTTTTCTCTTTGTGGCACTTTTCCCAATGTAACTGAGGAGAAAGGTTCTTAGCTTAAAGACAAGTTTAACCAGAAATAACATAGGTGATAGTCCTCAGTCTCTGTACTATCCCTCTTGTAAAATTTTTAAAACTGCAAAAGAAAAGCTGTCCCCTCCTCCTTCTACGGATTGCACCTGGACATTAATCGATGGAGCATCATGATCTGCTTGCAAAGACTGGAGACCAATACCGCTGCCATTCTTTTGTGCTGAAAAAGGAACAAATTTTATCAATTAATTCAGGAGGCATCCCATTTCCGTTATCCGCCAATTCTAATGACCGTCCTGTAATTGGACGCGACATAAGCTGATAACACACGATCTTTGGAGCAGGGCTATCCTTTTATCGCTTCGATCGCATTTACCACGAGATTGATCAGAACCTGCTCGATCAGGATTGACGTCAACTTCCAATTGAAGATCCGTATCTTTTAAGATAGTTTCCAGCTCAATGTCTTTCTGTTCAAGAGTGGGTTGCATTAACTGGAGCAGGTTGCCAAAAGTTCCCGCACATAAACTTTTTCAAATTCAGTGTTGTGATCTTATTCAGGTTGCGGTAGGTCTCGGCAAATTTTAATAAACCCTCACTCTACCTTTTAATGGTATCAATTCCCAGTTCGAGATCGTCTAAGCCGATCCGCTATCATCATTTAATGAAGTAACCGATTGCTGCAGCCTGTGTTTTAATGTATCCGCCAAAGATGAGATCGGGGCTACTGAGGTTCATGATCTCGCAGAGTCATCACGCTCAATAATTTTTGCCAGGCTTTTGACTCTGTTTCATCCAATGCCTCATTCACATTTTGAAAAGCAACCAGCTTATATATCTTTCCTTCCGTTTGGAAAGCTGTCGCAGAAAGTAATATTTTGAATGATGTTTTTTCAAAATGAGCAGAAGCGATCTTGCTGATACCGGGCTTTAATGTGAGAACTTCTTTATACAATTCCAGGATCTCTTCTTTCCAGGGAATGAATGGTTTGAGATAAGGCAACTGCATCATTTTTTTAATGATTCATTCATCAAACTACATCGCCTTTCTCTTCTTCATAGGAAAGAATGCCCGTATCAGCCAGCTCCAAAATTTTTGAAGATATTGGTATTTGTGTTTCTTTCTCTTTGCTGATCACCTTAAAGGTCGTGTTGATCTCGTTAAAACCTTTACGCAAGGGTTGCAATTCAATAGGCGCATGCTTTACATCGAAATATCTTGAGAAAATCGCGATAGTGAACAGATTCTACAAACTCATTCAGCTCATCTTGTGCCTTTTTTTGAAAACGAAAAATATCAATCAGCTGGTAAATGAATAACCGGGGCGGCAATTAAAAGATAAACATACCACTGCTTTTACTACCAGGAAGAAGTACAAGAGAGTGTGATAAAAGAAATAACACCACTTATTAAAATCCGCCACTCAAAATTTTTAAAATTCATGCCCTGTCCCCTCGAAGATTTGCCCATCCCTAAAGGGGTGTTTGTAAACACTCGAATAAGAGAGAGATTTAAAGTTCAGATTACGCGCAAAGTTCAGAAAGTTGAAGTGAGTGACACGAACAAGCGCCGCATAGTATTATTATAGCTGGTTTGCATCAAACATCAACTTCAAACCAAAAGAATGCAACTACTATTTCCAAAAAGTTTGTTTCGCTCCAAGTTCCCCTTTAGGGGGGACAAGAGGCAGCTTATATCTGATTATCATACTTACTTAATCTCCTGTACAGAGCCGTTCTTGTTAATCCTAGTTCCTTTGCAGCCTTTGTAATATTTCCACTTATGTTTTTCAATGACTTTAAGAATTGTATTTTTCAATAGCACTCAATTTTAATTCGGCCGGTTCATTTCTGAAACAGAAGGGCTTCAAGAGGTGAGAAGATAAGATCTTTCTGGCTGCAGTACTTCTTCATCAGCCATGCCATCTATCGCTCAATAGTATATTTAGTAGTTCACCGAACATTGCCTGGGTAATTGTAAGCTCCAACTAGTTTCTCCATGGCTTTCTTATCGAAGTCGGGTGTGATCTTCATGTATTTGTTACTGTATAATTTCGCAAAATGCCTGGCCAGCTAATAAAAATAATAATCACTTCCCCGTTTACGGAGAGGTGGCATCATTATCTCCACCGTGTTGATACGGTAAATAAGATCTTTTCTAAACCTGTTTTTCATTGCCTAACTCAGCTAAAGAAACGTTAGTGGCGCAGATCAGGCGAATATCAATAGGAGTTATTTCATTGCTGCTATTCTCGATATCTGCCTGTTTTGCAGAACACTCAAAGTTTTGCCTGCTGGTGCGAGGAAATATTTCGATCTCATCAAGAAAAAGCGTGCCATCCGTTGGCCATTTCAAATCTCCCGATCCTGTCTTCACGCGCATCGTGTAAAGCTCCTTTTTATGGCCGAACAACTCACTTTCAAACAATAGATTCGGTCAGGTGCCCCCACATCAACTTTAACGAATGGTTTGTCGCTCTCATCGATTGCACTGATGAATGGCTTTCCGCAATGAGATCTTTCCCTGTTCCGTTTTCTCCCATTATCAAAATATTCGCATCTGCGTAGGGGCGATCTTTCCTATTTACAAAATAACTCTTCCATTACTTCGATTCCCGATCAATTCCTTCCCGATCACTGAATCACCGTTTTTGGTGACTGACAGAACTGCTTTGTTCTCTTTTTCTGAGGGCTTCCTTTATGATGCCGAGTAATTTTTCATTATGCCACGGTTTGATCACAAAATCTGTTGCTCCTTCTTTCAACGATCGCACTGCGGAGATCAGTATCTCCATAAGCTGTGATCATAATGACAGAAACATCAGATTTTTATTTTCCTGATCTCTTTCAACCAGAATAATCCTTCATTGCCGGTATTGATCGAACTGGTAGAATTCATATCAAGCAGAACTACATCATAGGCATCCTTCAAAAAGCCAGCGGAGGTTTTGAGGATTTTTTTCAGTAACCACATTTTTAACCTCAGTCTTAAGCAATAACCTGACTGCTGTTAATACATCATCTGGTCATCATCGATCACCAATATTGATGCATTCTTTAAATTCATCGTTTGAGTAAGTTGAGTACAAGGCGCAACGGATTTAGATGTTTTTCAATAGCTAAATGGTATTGATCCATAACTTGTTGGCCCTATCTCAATGCCTGCAAGTATACCTATCAAATACAAAGCGGTGGCAACTAAATTTTTACAAAAGGGGTGTAAAAAGACTCGCTATCAAAAGCGAGACAGTTAGTGTATCATAAACGAGGCGATCTTCGTAGATTTGGGTAGATTTAAATAACTGGTAATCACTATGGTTTCAGATTGGCATATTCTTCCATTTTGGAAACCAGTTTGCAAGTTTTTAGTTCAAGTTCAGGGGTCAGTCCCGGAAAATTTTTTGAAACGAGCTTACTCCGGTATTGGCTCTGAACTTCTCACCTAAAACCGGCATTCGGAACAATAAACAAAAACAATAAATCGCTAATACGTGGATAGAGTTGTAAAGAGAAAAAAAAATGGGGCAGGGGAAACGGATCTTAACCATTACGGGCATCACTGCTTGTACTTTTGATCGTACTCAGTTATTTATACACTTCCGGTAAGAGCAAATTGAATGTGGACCTCGAGCGTATAGCTTCGTCACGGTGAGGTAAAGGGCCTTTCGGAAGCGATCCTGTGAGGTGGAGTCGCGTCGGCCGCTTGCGACTATTCTGTCCTCGATGCAGTTGAAGGCGGAAGGGTCGAGGGAAAAATTTGTTGATGATGGCGCACGGCAGTGAAAAAGGAGAGCCGATATTGAGGTTGTCGATGCAAGATCTGCAGCTGGGACAATCGTCACACAACAAACGAAAGATGTATACAGCAGCCTTCTTGCCCAATTGCAGATCGCAACATCATGCTGCCAGAACAAAACTTGCCGTTACCAAGCTCAACCCAGATGACTGACGTGGAAAGCCAGTTAAAAGAAGCAGAGCGCATTTACATGTTAGATAAAGGTCTATATGACCAAAAGTGATCGGCTTACAGGAATTTAAAAAATCGGAAAACGATTATAATTATTTGCCTGAAAAAGAAAAAACTGCATCGGAACGGCTACTGCAACTTGGGATTTCGGTCTCAAATGCCCAGCAGGTTTCCCAGGCAAAACAATCCCTATGCAAGGGGGCTCGCAAAATGCGCGCTGAATGTAATGCGTCAAAAAGCGGGGAGATCTTATTGTCCGTGCCCCGGTTGACGGGCTGACTCAGCTTCTCCTGGATGCTGAGGTAGGCAGAGTCAAAAATGAAGGTGAACGCCTTGGGCAAGGTGAAGTGTGATTGAGTGGATTTAAAGTCAGAGCTGACATTAGACGGACATTATCGAGCTCAAGGATCATAAACGGTTTATATGGCACATTCACTTTCCGCCGGCCAAAGACTATCAGCTGGAGATCAAAAAGTCTACACACAAGTTGCAAACGGGCGCTTCAGGTGGATATGGAATTTGTTGGCGACGTACCCCAGGGAATTCGCCGTGGCCAGACCCCTGCAAATACGCCTTGCTTTCAGTGATGAAGTGGAGGCGGTGTCAGGTTGCCAAGGGTGGTTTTACCAGCAAACCGGCGGCGAACTGGATCTTTAAGGTAAGCGATGATGGGAAGAAAGCATAAAGTGGACACGTACAGCTTGGCAGGCAAAATCCGGATTACTATGAAGTATTGAGCGGATTAAATCCGGGCGACGAGGTCGTCACATCCAGCTATGAGAACTATGGCAGACCTTGCAGGAGGTGGTAGTGAAGAAGTAAGCTTCTGAGCTTGTGAAAGGGAAGAAGATCATTTGTGCGCGCGGTAAGTTACGCTTGTGGTGTGCATGGGTTCCTATCATCATTTAAACAAGTGTGTTAACGATAACGACGTTGAAGCGTCTCATAGAAAAGATACCGGTAAAAATATGCCCGAGTAAAACCACAGCAGGAATTAAATATTTCACCTCTCTATAATCTTTTAGAGATCTAAACCGATACATCACCTTAAAATAAACACAATGATCAAGATCAAAGACCTCGAAAAAAATTTACAGAACTGAAGAAGTTGAAACCGTAGCACTTGAACAAATTATCGCTTGAAGTAAAGGAAGGCGAGTTTGTTAGCTATCATGGGCCCTTCCGGCTGCGGAAAATCTACCTTATTAAATATACTTGGTTTACTTGATGATCCTGATGGTGGCAGCTTTCAATTCAACGGTATCGAAGTAGCAAAATTCAACGAACGTAAAAGGGCCGACCTGCGCAAACAGAAATATCGGTTTTGTTTTCCAGAGCTTTAATCTGATTGATGAACTAACCGTTTTTGAAAATGTTGAATTGCCTCTTGATTTATACAGGTGTAAAAGTGCGCCGAGAGGAAAAACGCGTGGAAGAAGTATTGGATAAAATGCAGATCATGCATCGCCGCAATCACTACCCGCAACAACTATCAGGTGGTCAGCAGCAACGTGTAGCTGTTGCAAGGGCAGTTGTAAACAAGCCTAAACTCATACTGGCTGATGAACCTACAGGAAATCTTGATTCGAGCATAACGGTAACGAAGTAATGCAATTGCTCACCGATCTGAATGAGACAGGAACTACCATCATGTAATGGTGACCACACTCTGAGCATGATGCCCGTTACAGCCATCGTATTGTCAGAATGCTTGACGGACAAACCGTGCTGGAAAATATAATGGTATGATGATTCGTGAGTAGTGAATGGTCAGTGAGTCGCTAGGCTAATGAGATTACAAAGACTTGTAGCTATTCACATCACATGACCAACAAAGTATAGCCATGATTAAAAATTATTTGAAAATCGCCTTCAGGAATTTATGGAGGCACAGGGTATTTTCTTTTATAAATATCATGAGGATTGCGCCGTTGGCATGACGGCCTGCTTTCTATATTTTTATATGTACGCTTTGAATTAAGCTATGATTCATTCCACAGCAAAGCCGATCGCATTTACCGGGTCGTCTCCGATATAAAAACTCCTACAGAAGTCATTAATGCCAGCGGTCACCTCACTGGGCAGTGCCGCCAAATGCGAAAGAGGAATTTCCCGAAGTAGAATCATTTGTCAGGCTTTACTAATGACCAGGTTCTTGTAAGAAAAAGGTGATATAAAATTCCAGGAAGAAAATAAGCTTATGGGCTGATTCTGCATTTCTTAATGTGTATTTGACTTTTAAGCTTCTCGAAAGGAGATCCGCGACTGCATTAAAAGATCAGTTCAGTGTGGTATTTTCTGAGACAGCCGCAAAAAAATATTTTGGAAAACAGGATCCAATGGGTCAAACTCTGTTGCTGACCGGAGATGCTTTTCCCGCGAAAGTTACCGGCATTATGAAGACATGCCGGAAAACTCGCAAATAAAAGCGGATATGGTTCTGTCGGTGACGACCATTACTCAAAAGTTTGCGCGCTGCTATCGATAGTCAATGGGGAAACTATGGAGCACATTGCCTGTTTATTAACAAAGCCAAATACTAATGCAACAAAAGCTGACGGGCAAATTTCCGGCCTTCCCTGGAAAAACGTAATGGAACAGGAGATGAAGAAATCGCAGATGTATCCACTTTATTTCTTGAACCCCTGAGGGACGTTTACCTGCGCTCAACCCGCGACGGACAGAAAACGGGTAACATTACAAACGTCTATATATTTTCTATTGCTAGCCATTTTCATTTTGCTCATCGCCTGTATCAACTTTCATTAATCTTACTACTGCACGATCTGCTGGAACGAGGCAGAGAAGTCGGGATTCGCAAAGTTGTAGGCGCATTAAAAACACAACTTTCAAAACAGTTCATTGGCGAATCGATCATACTTTTGTCTTATTGCTTTTATTCTGACCATCTTTTTCCTGGCTTCTTCTTCCTTGTATTCAATCAATTAGCTGGTAAGACAATTAGCCATAGCATTTTTGGAAACACAGGATATATTGGTTTTCTCCTGCTGGCCGCTATGGGTATCGGTTTCCTGGCCGGCATTTATCCCGCGCTAGTTTTATCAGTCATTCAAACCTGTCACTGTTTTAAAAGGAAAGTTTGCAACCGGCACACGTGGCATACTGTATTAAGAAAAGCTCTTGTTGTATCCCAGTTTACCATTTCGATCGGGTTGATCATTGCAACGATCATTGTATATAACCAAATGAGTTTTATGCGTAACCAGGATCTTGGTTTCAGCAAAGATCAAATGATCGTAATGGATACTTACGGAGATGCTTGCAAAGATGCATTCAAACAATCCCTGGCCGGATTACCAAATGTAAAATCCGTCGCCACATCATCAAGCGTTCCTGGTGGCGGTAACCCTGGCGCTTATTCTGAAGTTGAAAATAATAAAGGTGATTCCATGGATAGCAAACCTCGATCTCTACTTTGTAGACTTTGATTATATCAACCAGTTCAAAATAAAAATGGTAGCAGGCAGGGGATTTTCAAGAGATTTTGCTACGGACACAACGCAAGCCATGGTGTTGAACGAAGCCGCCGTAAAAATGTTTGGATATACCTCCCCGCAGCAGGCGATCGGAAAACGTTTCAAACAATGGGGAAGAGAAGGAAAGATCATTGGCGTAGCAAAGGATTTCCATTTCCGTTCATTACAGCAATCCCGATCAAACCATTGAGTCATGCGTATTGAACCAGGAGGTTGTAATCTTGTTTCTGCCAACGTATCCGCACACCATTTGCCCGCAACATTAAGCAGCTATTGGAAACAAATGGAAAACACTAATACCCAACAGGCCCTTCAGTTACTTTTTCCTCGATGAATTTTTTGACAAACAATATCGCAACGAAGTGAGATTTGGTAAACTGTTTTTGAATTTTGCTGTACTGGCCATTTTCATTTCCTGTCTTGGTTTGCTTGGTCTTGCTTCGTATAGCACCATTCAACGAACAAAAGAAATTGGGATCCGGAAAGTGCTTGGCGCTTCCGCTATCAAATATTGTGAAACCTGCTATCGAAAGATTTTTGAAACTGGTTGCTGTTTCAGCATTGATCGCTTTCCCGATCGCATGGTTCTCCATGCATAAATGGCTGGAGGATTTTGCTTATCGCATTGGTGTATCGTGGTGGGTATTTCTGGCGGCGCGGAATTTTAGCAACGCTTATTGCTCTATCTCACCATCAGCTTCCAGGCCATCAGGGCTGCCGTTGCGAATCCTGTGAAATGTTTGACGAACAGAATAACGAAGCTATGAGCTTATAGCTTATAGCTAAAAGCTTTGTTATGATCAGGAACTATTTCAAAATTGCTTTACGGAACCTGGCGAGGCATAAAATATATGGCCTGATAAACGTGATGGGACTGGCTATGAGCATGGCTTGCGGTATCGTCATATTTACACTGGTAAAATATCATCTAAGCTTTGACAACTTTCATAAGGATTCCAATCGCATTTACCGGTTTGTAACAGAACAGCACAGAGATATTATAAGCTATGCAGGAAGTGTGCCACCACCATTCGGAAAAGCATTTCGCAATGATTATGCATTCGCTGAAAAAGTAGCCCGGGTCGTTACACAACATGATGCTTTGATCAATATTGATGACAGGCCCGATCTCAAAAAGTATAAAGAAAAAGAAGGTGTCGGAATTGCCGAGCCTGAGTTCTTCGACATTTTCAATTTTCCTTTCTTACAGGAGACAAGAAAACTGCTCTTGCAGAACCTAATTACTGCAGTGCTCACTGAAAGACTCGCAAAGAAATACTTTGGCAATGAAAACGCGATCGGTAAAACCTTCAAACTCGAAAACAAAACCATTTTCAAAGTAACAGGTGTTTTGAAAGACATACCTGTGAACACTGACCAGAGATCGAGAGATATATGCATCATGGGCAACCATGAAAAGCATGAATGAATGGTTTGCCGACGATGATGCATGGGAGGAATCTCAACCGAACTCCAGTGCTTTGCACGTCTTCGCCCGAATGTGTCAACGGCGCAAATAGAAAAATTATTAACCGCTTATGCTACCAAATACAGGCCAAAGAATAAGAATGTTCATCATCTATAAACTGCAACCGCTGTCAGAAGTTCATTTTGATAGCCGATATGGTGGAGTGATGGAAAAACGCAACCTGTGGATATTGTCATTTCATCGGCCTGTTTTTAATCATCACAGCTTGTGTGAATTTTATAAACCTTGCTATAGCACAGGCGCTCCGCCGTTCAAAAGAAGTCGGGATACGGAAAGTACTTGGCAGCCTGCGCGGGCAATTGTTTCGCCAGTTTGTTGCTGAAACAGCGGTGATAACAATTATCGCCACCATAGTTGCTATCGGTCTTGCCTACCTGGTTTTGCCTTATGTAAATACATCGTTCAAGACGCAGATGACCATTCATCTCTTTACAGATATTCAATTGATGCTTTTATTCCGCTTGCTTATACTCGTGGTTACATTTGCTGGCGGGATCATATCCGGGTCTTATCTTATCACGCTTTCAACCGGTAACAGCATTAAAAGGAAAATTGTCCCGCCAGAATATCGGCGGCTTCAATACCCGTCGTGTTTTAATTGTTTTCCAGTTTACCATTTCATTGATTCTTATCATCGGGATGATCGTTATCACACAGCAAATGTTATATGTGAAACGATCTGATCTGGGGTTTAATAAAGACGCTGTATTGATGATACCGATAGGGTTTGATTCATTGGGCACTGAACAAAAAACGTTGCGAAACGAGCTGTCGAATATTCCGGGTGTTGAGAATGTAGCACTTTGTTACGCGGCGCCTTCCTCCGATGACAGCTGGACCACATCTGTGCGCTTTGATACAAGAACAGAAGATGAATTGTTCAGGGTAAATATGAAAGCCGCGGACGAAAATTATGTCGCCACATTCGGGTTGCAACTGGTTGCCGGCAAAAACATTTTTCCTTCTGATACAGTTCGCGAGTTCATTGTCAATGAAACGATGGTGAGAAAATTACAACTGAAATCGCCTGGAGAAGCATTGGGCAAAAAAATATTTTTCCAGGGTGGATCTATTTCTGCACCGATTGCCGGGCGTGGTGAAAGATTTTCATGATTACTCCCTTCACGCTGATATAAGCCCGGTTTGCATCACTCCTATTCACAAAACTACAACGATTATGCAGTAAAGATCAATATGAAAAATATACGTACCGTATTACCTGCTCTTGAAAAAATGGAATAGCGTGCATCCGGGAAAAATATATGAATACCAGTTCCTCGACGACAGCATCGCTGAATTTTATGAAACAGAAGAAACAATGCTGAAACTGGTCCGTGCATTTTCTTTGATCGCTATTCTTATTGGTTGTGTTGGCTTGTATGGACTAGTGGCATTTATGGCCGCACAAAAACAAAAGAGATAGGAATACGGAAAGTATTGGGCAGCAGTGTCGGTGAAATACTCTGGATTTTCGGAAAAGAATTTTCGATTCTTATTCTTGCAGCTTCGCGCGGTGGCAGCGACCTGTTGCGTGGTTGCTGATGAATGCATGGCTGCAGGATTTTAAATATCGTATACAAATAGGTGCACTGACTTTTATATTGGCAATCGGGCTCACGGCTGTTGTGGCAATAATTACTATAGGATGGCAAAGTTTAAAAGCAGCATTTATGAACCCTGTGAAAAGCCTTAGAACGGAATAGTGACCGATAGCTATCGGGTGGTCAATAGTGAGTTGTGAATGGATCCACTATTGACAAACCTTTTTTGACAATTTGACAATTCACATCATTGACAAAAATTTGTGAATAATGATAAAGAACTATCTTTAAAATTGCTTTTCGCAATCTGACAAAGTACAAGTTCATTTCTTTTATTAATTTGTTTGGACTTGCTGTTGGATTGACATGTTGCCTGTTGATCACGACCTACATACTCAATGAACTGAGTTACGACCGGTACAATAAAAACGCAGATAATATCTATAGGGTTACGCGAGACTTTAATAATGAAAATGGAGTTGTATCATTAAGGCTGAGTACCATTTCTCCTCCCTTTGGATATTATCTGCCTAATGATTTCCCGGAAATACAAAAGATGACTCGCTTGCTTGACAATGGCATTACACCATTGCGCTACAAGGATAAACTCATCAACGAACAGAGTGTCTTTTTTGCGGATGAAAATTTGTTTGATGTCTTTACTATAAAAATATTGAAGGGAAATCCAAAGACTGCTCTCTCGGGTCCCTTCTCTGCAATGCTTACTGAAGAAACTGCAAGGAAATATTTTGGTGATGAAGATCCAATGAATAAAATTATAAGAGCAAACAACCAGTTCGACGTAAAAGTAACTGGCATTTACAAGGCTTTTCCGCCAATTCACATATGCATCCGGGCATGCTTGTATCGTTCAATACTTTAAAAGACTCCGCTGTATACGGAGAAAGAAATTTAAGGACAAATTGGGGCAACAATTCATTTTTACTTACCTGCTGTTACCTCCTAAATACAATACTTCGCGGATGCTGACCCAGTTTCCCCGTTTCATTGACAAGCATATGGCCAATGAAGAATATATTGGCAAACAAGCATCAAAATATACCAGTCTTGGTTTGCAAAAATTAACAGACATCCATCTTTATTCTCATACAGATTATGAAGCAGAGCCAAACGGCGACATAAAAAGAGTTTACATTTTTAGCCGCCATTGCATTTTTTATCTTACTCATTGCATGCATCAATTACATGAACCTTTCCACTGCACGTTCAGCTTTGCGGGCAAGGGAAATAGGAATAAGAAAAGTCATCGGCGCAAGAAAAGAGAGTTGATATCACAATTTCTCAGTGAAAGTGTATTGCTTTCATGGGTCGCTATTTTTCATTGCTTTGGTCTTCTGTATTTAACTTTACCGGGATTGAATAAAATCTCCGGCCAGCAAATTTCTCCCGATATCCTTATGAAATGGCAGATACTTGTTCCCTGTTCTTATCACTCCCTTCGTAGTGGGGATTTTATCAGGACTTTATCCCGCACTATTCATGTCATCATTTCAACCTGTTAAAACACTGAAGGGTTTGTTTAAAACAGGTGGAAGCAATATCTCTTTCAGAAAAGTATTGGTGATAGTACAGTTCGCTATTTCCATCGTTCTGATCATCACTACAGCAATCGTATTTCAGCAATTGCATTATATGCAGAAAAAATCTTTGGGTTTCAACAAGGACCATATTGTCGTGATACCTTATAATAATGCACTTAATGATAAATATGAGGCATTCCGCAGTGATCTGCTATCAAATTCTAATTTCAAAAATTCTACAAGAACCTCACGCATACCGACCGGTAGACTATTGGATGATATGGGGCGCCTACGTTTTATCAGGCGATTCAATGAAAGCAACGAACACAGATATAAAATTTGTTTCTGTTGATTATGATTTTGTGCCTGCTTATGGCATTCCTATGGCCGCCGGAAGAAATTTCTCAAGAGAATATGGTACCGATACTTTAGGGTTTGTATTGAATGAATCCGCGGTAAAGTCGATCGGTTGGAAATCTCCACAGGAAGCAGTTGGAAAAGATTTCAAATACGGGAATACAAAAGGACACGTGATTGGTGTGATAAAAGATTTCCATTTTGAAAGCATGCATCAATCCATTGTTCCTTTGGTACTGGTGATGTTTCCACCGTCGGTCTCTTACTTCAATAATCTTTCTGTAAAATTCTCGGGAAACAATCTCGCTGCCTCCTTATCTTATCTTGAAAATACCTGGAAAAATTCCTTCCGGAAATACCTTATCAGTATACTTTTCTTGATGAGAACTTCGACAAGCTTTACCAGGCAGAGCAAAGACAAGGGAAATATCTTTACCATTTTTGCATGCATAGCTATTTTCATTGCCTGTCTTGGTCTATTTGGTCTTTCCGCATTTGCCATTACCCAACGAATAAAAGAAATTGGAATCAGGAAAGTTTTGGGCGCCGATGTAAGTACAATTGTCACACTTCTTTCAAAGGATTTTTAAAGCTCGTACTTATTGCCGCCATTATTGCTTTTCCTGTGGCCTGGTACTTTCATGCACAAATGGTTGCAGGATTTTGCATACCGTATTAGTATGCCCTGGTGGATTTTTATTATAGCCGGAATTATCGCCTCAGTTATTGCACTGTTTACGATCAGTTTCCAGGCGATAAAAGCTGCCGTTTCTGAACCCTGTGAAATCTTTACGAACAGAATAATATGAACAGCTATAAGCGATAGCTTATAGCTTAAAGCCTTTTATATGTTTCAAAATTATTTCAAGATCATTGTAAGAAACCTTTGGAGGAATAAACTATATACACTCATCAATATTGTTTGTCTTTCATTTGGCATTGCCTCCATCGTGTGGAGTTATCAAAATTATCGTTTCAGTTTTAGCTGGGATAATTTTCATGCACACCGGGAAAATATTTTCCGTGTGCTCACAATGGAACAGGGTAGTGATAACTTGAAAAGCATTTGCCCGATGCCGGTTGCCATGGCAGCTAAAAATGATTTTTCTACCGTCAAAGAAGCGGTGCGCTGGGATTATCGTCCTCTTAATATTAAGGCAGAGCAAAATGAAGCTTTTATAATTCCTGTGAACTTTACTGATCCTCAATTTTTCGATCTTTTCAATTTTCCACTTGTAAAAGGCACAAAGAATTTGAACGATCATTCTACAGTACTGATCACCGAACAGGTTGCAAAAAATTTTTGGAGAGGCGGATCCTGTTGGAAAAACGCTTCTGTTTTATTCAGACGAACCTTATAAAAGCCCTTGACTGTAACAGGTGTTTTAAAAGATCCACCACTGAATTCTTCGCTGAGATTTGGAGTAATAACTGATTTTGATAACGAGTATAAGATGGATGGCAGCATTATCAAAAGTGATGACTGGGGATTTTTTCCGGAAGCTGTTTTTTTGAAATTATCTGATCCTTCGCAAGCTGCACGATTGAGTGATGATTTTAAAAATATCTTCCATTAGAGCAAGGAGTAAGGCAGGATATAAAACTTACCTCATTTACTTTAGATCCGCTCACGCAGGTTGCCAATCATTCACGTGAAATCGGAGGTAATAGTTTAATGCCAAGACCTGATGATGCAGCGGCTTACGGTCCTATTGTATTGGCAATATTCATACTCTTATCGGCATGTTTAAATTTTGCAAATACATCTGTAGCACAGAGTAACCGTCGTTTAAAAGAAATGGGAATTCGAAAGGTGATGGGCAGTTCAATCAGGCAGATCATGGTGCAGCAATTGCTTGAGTGCGCAATTATCGTATTATTTGCGATTGGTCTGTCTGCTGTAATAAATAATTACTGGTTACCTGCTTTCAACGCGATGTTTGTTTTTGTGGATGTTAAAGCAAATTATCTCAGTGATTTTACACTGCAGGCTTTTCTCGCCTTGATATTCTTAACTGTTACACTGTTAGCCGGCTCATATCCTGCATTTTATATCAGCAGGTTCAATGCGATCAATATTTTCAGGGATCGGTAAAGTTTGGCGGTACTAATCTTTTTCACGTTTATTATTAGGGTTACAGATAGTTGTATCGTTTATTACCGTGATCGCGGCAATGGCTTTTTCACGCAATGCTGAATTTCAGCGCACGTATGATTATGGATATGACAGGGAAAATATTATTGGTATCAACTTGCAAAATGCAGCGGCTTACATACCGCTACGGGATGAACTGAATAAAATTCAGGGTATTGATATGATCGCAGGTACAAGTGATCATATTGGTTTTGCATATCATAATGTTCCTCTCTCATCAACGGGAAAAATTAAGGAGGCAATTTATTTAGATGTGGGAGAAAAATATGTTGACCTGATGAAATTAAAACTCGTAGCCGGAAGATCATTTAACACTTCGGGTAATAGCGATTATGCACACTCTATGCTGATCAATGAAAAACTTGCATTTGAATTTGGCTGGAAACCGCAAGAGGCAATCGGACAACAAATAAGAAAAGATGATACAACTGTATGCACCGTAATTGGAGTATTAAAAGATTTTACACAGAGTACACTTTTCCTTCCTGTTGAACCTGTTGCAATGAGACTTGAAGACCCTTTAAAAATATTCGCAGATCATTATACGCGCAAAACCCGGTTCATTAAGCAGCGCATAGTGACCAGGCAAAAGCAGCATGGACTAAACTGTACCCATTGAAGCCTTTTATGGGATATTACCAGGATGAGATCACAGCTGAATCAAGTCGTGTAAATGAAAGCATCGCTACCATATTTTTTGGTTCGCAATTATATCAATGCTTATGGCTGCAACGGGAATGTTTGCATCTGGTTTCATTGACCGTGTTGAAACGAATGAAAGAAATAGCTATAAGAAAAGTTGTGGGAGCAAGCGGCAATCATATTTTCAATCTCGTGATGAAGGGATACTTCTGGATATTCCTGCTGGCTGCGGGTTTAGGGCTGTTATGCAGGCTATGCACTTTCCAAATTATTAATGGATATGATATTCAGGATCAACTCAGGTGTGAGATATGAATTCGCTGATCTTTTCATTTATCTGTGTGCTTGATAATTACCACTGGTTACCATTGGATCACGTGTATTGTATGCATTGAGAACGAAAGCTACGGATGTACTGAAGGCGAATTAAACCCTGGGTTATCAAGCTTTGAAGGATTCATGAAAAATTTTATAAACAAAGAAGTAGAATGATGGTAACGATGGAGAAGTGATGTAAAATGTTTTTTGATTAGTAACTTAAAACGTACAACCTAAAACTTAAGACGTGTTAAAGAATTATCTAAAGATCGCATGGAGAAATCTTGTCAAAAGCAAATTCTATTCAGTTATCAAACATACTTGGTCTTGCTGCAGGCATGGCAGTAGCCATGCTGATTGCGTTCTGGATCTGGGATGAAGTTACATATGACAGGTATCACGCCAATCATGAACAGCTTGCTCAGGTGATGACCACTTTTATCGGCGACGATGGCAAGATGGGAACAGGCGAGGCAGTTTGTATGCCAATAGGAGATGAGTTGACGCAGCAAGTTTGGAAGCGATTTTAAAAATGTATCAATGGCGTCATGGAATTTTCGGTCATGTGCTGGCTGTTGACGATGAAAAAATCACTGCCAACGGCATGTGGGTTGAATCGAATTTTCCATCAATGTTTTCCGTAAGAATGCTGAAGGGAAATATCAATGCCTTATCTGGATCCTTCCACTATTTTAATCAATGCTTCGCTTGCAAAAACATTCTTTGGCGATGCTGATCCGATCAACAAAATGATCAGGCTTGATAACAAGGATAATTATAAAGTCGCCGGTGTGTTCGAGGATTTTCCGCACAACACCAGCTTTATACGATTCGAAATTGTTTTTACCCTGGAAAAAATATATAACGACAGAGCAATGGCTGAAAGATGCAGCAACACAATGGAACAATCATTCATGGCAGGCATTTGTCCAGGTGGCTGATAACATCAACATGGATAAAGAAACAGAGAAGATAAAGGATATTGTGATGGTGCATAAAAATGCAAAGACTGACGGCAAGGAACAAGCTGTTTTATTCCCGATGAATAAATGGCGTTTGTACAGTGATTTCAAAGATGGCAAAGCAGCCGGTGGTCGCATACAATTTATCTGGTTGTTTTCAATAATTGGGGTGTTTGTATTGATGCTTGCCTGTATCAACTTCATGAATCTTTCAACTGCACGTAGTGAAAAAGAGCAAAGAAGTTGGTATTCGCAAAACCGTTGGTTCTGCTAGAGGTCAATTAATAAGACAGTTTTTGAGCTGAGTCTCTTTTAGTAGCATTTGTCTCGTTTGTATTTTCTATCATTTTTGTTGAGCTGTTATTGCCGATTGTTTAATAAGCTTGCTGATAAAAATATCGAATTGCCCTGGAGCAGCGCTTTCTTCTGGCTGGTCGCATTAGCATTTACTTTCATCACAGGATTAATTTCAGGCAGTTATCCTGCACTGTATTTATCAAGGTTTGAACCTATAAAAGTTTTAAAAGGAACATTTCGTGTTGGCAGGTTTGCTTCATTGCCACGCAAAATTTTAGTTGTTGTTCAATTTACTTTTTCCATTGCATTGATCATAGGCACCATCATCGTTTTTAAACAAATTCAATATGCCAAGAACCGGCCGGTGAATTACAGGAATGAAGGGCTTATAACCGTGATGATGTCAACGCCTGATCTGTATGGTCATTATGATGCCATAAGATCTGATCTGCTTAGCAACGGGCGTTGTGGATAATATGGCTGAATCTTCAAGCCCATACAACAAATGTGTGGTCGAACCAGATCGGGTTTAACTGGCAGGGAAAAGATCCCAACTCACTACCCAGTTTTCGGAACCATTGCCGTGACTGAAGATTTTGGCAAAACAATTGGCTGGCAGATAAAAGAAGGAAGAGATTTTTCCAAAGATTTTGCAACCGATAGTTTGGCAATGATCTTAAATGAATCTGCCGTAAAACTGAGTTGGAATGAAACGTGATATTGTTGGGCAAACCATTCAGTTCAACGACAAAAATTATACAGTTAGTCGGTGTGATAAAAGATATGATCATGGAATCGCCTTACAGACCTGTAACACCAACCGTTTTTCTATATGATCGTAATTGGGCAAACGTTATAACTGTTGCTATAAAAACATGGTGCACCTGTAAAAACTGCTTTCAGTAAAATAGAAACTGTTTTTAAAAAATACAATCCCGGTGCACCTTTCGATTATACGTTTAATGACGAAGACTATGCAAAGAAATTTGCTGATGAAGAACGTGTCGGCAATCTTGCAACATTCTTTACCATACTCGCCATATTTATTTCCTGTCTTGGATTGTTTGGCCTTGCATCATTTGTTGCGGAACAGCGCAAAAAGGAAATTGGGGTACGCAAAGTGTTGGGTGCATCTACGTACAATTTATGGCGAATGCTATCCAAGGAATTTGCTTTGCTTGTAATCATATCCTGCTTCATCGTCAATTCCTTTGGCATGGTACTATTTGAACAACTGGCTTAAGCATATATGATTACAAGAACAACAATATCAGTTTGGATATTTATTGTTTCAGGTATTGGAGCATTGGCAATAACATTGATCACAGTGAGCTTCCAGGCAATAAAAGCCGCTATTGCAAACCCTGTGAAATCTTTACGAACAGAGTGCAATAAACAAGCTATGAGCTAATAGCTTATAGCTAAAAGCTTTTTTTATGATCAGAAATTATCTAAAGATCGCTCATCAGGAACTTGTGGAAGAATAAAACTTTTCTTTTTCATAAACATTGCTCAGGCTGGCAATTGGTTTAAGCTGTTTTCTTTTAATTGCTCTATACGTACTAGATGAGCTGAGCTTTGATAAATACAATGCCAATGCGGATCGTATTTACCGGATCAACTCTGATATTCGTTTTGGTGGCGCTGGACCTGCACATGCCGGTTACCTCTGACATGATGGGGCAACTATTAAAAAAGGATTATCCGCAGGTTGAACAATATACCCGGCATCTTATACTTTTTAACGGTGGATAAATTAATAAAAAAGGAAACGACTATATTAATCGAGGAGCATGTTGGCCATGCTGATTCCACTTTCTTTGATGTGTTTACGCTTCCAGCCATAGAAGGCGATACAAGAACTGCTCTCAATGAACCGAACACAGTTGTGATCTACCGAATCGATGGCGAAAATATATTTTAGCTCTACCCAGGCTCTTGGGAAAAATCTGGAAGTAAAGGACGAAAAAACCCACTGTATAAGGTAACAGCTGTTATTAAAGACATCCCGGAGAATTCTCATTTTCATTTTGACTTTCTTTCTCAATGAAAAATGTGGATTACAACTGGGGGCAGCTTACCAGTCATAATTTTTATACATACATCCGCCTCAAAAAGGAACAGACTATAAGGCATTTGAAAAAATTTTGATCAATACATCGACAAGTATGTTCTCCCTGAAGCAAAACAGTTCTATGAACATTAACAGCATGGAGGAATTCAAGAAGGCGGGGAATAGCCTGGTTTATACATTAATGCCATTGACACAAATTCATTTGCATTCTGACCGCTCATTTGAATTAAGCCCGGGTGGTAACATTCAATATGTTTATATTTTCCGCCGTGGCATTGTTTATTTTAATTATTGCCTGTATCAATTTCATGAATCTCACATGACGGCAAGATCTGCCAACAGGGCAAGGGAAGTAGGCATAAGAAAAGTATTAGGCACTGAAAAAGGCAGCTCGTAAAACAATTCCTGTTTGAATCAACCACAATGGTCATCATGGCCTTGTTGATCGCCATTCCTGCAGTCTGGCTTGTTCTTCCTCCTCTTTAATGACATGGCTGCAAAGCAAAATGACCGCAGGCAGCTTATTTACTCCATACATATTACCGTTACTGATCGCTCTTCCGTTTGTCGTGGGATATAATTGGCGGGCAGTTATCCTGCTTTTTTCCTTTCTGCATTTCGTCCCATCGAAGTATTGAAAGGAAAATTAAAATTGGGAGCGAAAAGTGGTAGCCTGAGAAGTGTACTGGTAGTCTTCCAGTTTGCTACATCAATCATTCTTATCATCGGAACAGTCGTTGTTTACCGGCAACTTCATTATATACAAACCAGGAATCTTGGCTTTAACAAAGACCAGGTATTAATTGTAAATGGTGTCGGCGCATTAAATAATAATATGGTTCCCTTTAAGAATGATGTATTGCAGTTACCTCGGTGTTTCAAGCGGCACATTAAGTGGCTATTTACCCGTCGCAAATTCTTATAGAAGTGACAACACCTGTTCTACTGAAGCAGTAATGACCAGCAAAAACCGGATTTGATATGCAAAACTGGCAGATCGATTATGACTATATCAAAACAATGGGAATGCAGATGATCAAAGGCAGGAATTTTTCAAAAGAGTTCGGTGGCGATTCAAGTGCGTATGATCATCAATGAGACAACTGCAAAGATCATTGGCTATAGTGATCCGATAGGAAAGCAATTATTCAGGTCCATAGATCAACAGGGCCATATTGGCGCTTTCACTATAATCGGTGTAGTAAAGAATTTTAATTTCGAAACGCTCCATCATGATGTTGGTCCATTAGCCTTTTCATTAGGAACCGGCGGTGGACTCGCTTCTTTAAGGTTGGTACGTCCAACATAAATCAACTTATTGCACAGGATCCAAAGCAAATGGAAGTCAATGGCTCCTGGTCTGCCGTTCAGCTATCGCTTTTTAGATGAATCTTTTGATGAAATGTATCGCAACGAGCAGCGTGTGGGAAAAATTGCATTGGTATTTTCTGTGCTTGCCATTTTTATCGCTTGCCTTGGTTTGTTTGGGCTTGCCACGTTTATAGCAGAGCAGCGCACAAAAGAAATTGGAATAAGAAAAGTGCTTGGGGCAAGCGTGCAGGGAATCGTTCAGATGTTGTCAAAAGATTTTATGAAGCTGGTTGCCATTTCATTTGTGATAGCAGCACCGACAGCCTGGTATTTCATGCATAAATGGCTACAGGATTTCTGCGTACCGGATAAATATAAGCTGGTGGATTTTTGTCGCAGCTGGTTTGGCTGCATTACTTATCGCTTTGGCCACTGTAAGCTTCCAGGCGATAAGAGCTGCGATCACAAACCCTGTTAAATCTTTACGAACAGAGTGAGTAAAGATTTAATCCCGACCAAAGCGTCGGGGTAAAGAGTCTAAGAACTGAATAACTAACAACTAAATGAAGCCGAATAAAAAACTCATATCAGTTATCATGATCTCCGCCTGCAGCTGCGAGGGCATCTGAATCAAATGAGGAAAAGGGCAATGTTTCTGCGCAACCAGACGCCGAGACTGCAATATGGCAAAAGAAGATCTGAAAAAATAAAATGGATCGAGGGGAATGGAAAGGTCTGTTTAACGGTAACCCTTTTTATGAAATATACCAGTTTGTCAATGACAGCACTCTGCAGATAACCGCATATGAATGGAATGGCAAAGACAGTAGCAAATCAACACTAAGCCAGGTCTATTTTAAAGATGGTGCTTACTTCGGCTAGGGTGATAAGCAAAATTGGAAGGTTGATTCAATTACCGAGAACCAGATCAAAATGCTGCCAAATGTTGAAGCTAATAATGATATAGTCTGGAGGTACAAGGATAGTCTTCACTGGGATGCAATACTTACTTCGAAAAAAGCGTCACTACATATAATATGGAACATTTTGATCCTTTTAAAAATAATTTATTGAATACCTATGTTTAAAAATTATTTCAAAATAGCCTGGAGAAACCTGTTCCGAAACAAAGGTTTCTCATTAACCAACCTTCTTGGGTTGACAATCGGCATAACCTGCACTATTTTAATTTTTTTATGGGTTCAGGATGAGCTGGCCTATAATAAGTTTCACGCCAACTATGACAGTATTTATAAAATAAAGGCCAACCGTGATTTTAACAACCAGGTGTTCACCGATGATAATATGGTGCTTCCACTGGCAAAGACACTAAAGGAAAAGCTTCCCCAGATAAAAATGCAGTGGTCACTACACATGGAGGCTCTCACATACTTACTTATGGTAGATGCTAAATTGAGAAAGCAGGGTTATACCGTAAGTGATCATTTTTGATATGTTCTCGTGGAAGTTTATTAAAGGAAATGCCGCTTCAGCTCTTCCTGATGCTTACTCCATTGTTTTGACACAATCTGCAGCGACGGCCTTGTTTGGAAATGCCGATCCTATTAATAAAATAATAAAAGTAGACAACGAGTATGATGCAAAGGTTACAGCCATTGTAGCCGACGTACCTGGTAATTCCACCTTTCAGTTTGATTTCATTAATGCTTTCAATTATTCCAATGAATTTTTAAAACAGGCTATGAACAACTGGCAAAATTCTTCATGGGATGTTTATATACAACCGAATCCCAGGACAAATATGAGCCTGCTGGAGAAGAACATTACTGAAATAAAATACCAGAACGACGCGGACGATAAAAAAATAAGTACCTATTTCGCCTTCCCTATGAGCAAATGGAGACTTTACAGTGATTTCAAGAATGGAAAGAATACAGGAGGCATGATCGAGTATGTAAAACTCTTCACCATTATCGCCCTGATCATTCTTTTGATCGCCTGTGTCAATTTTATGAATCTATCCACAGCACGGTCTGAAAAACGAGCAAAAGAGGTCGGTGTAAGAAAGACTTTCGGTTCAGGTAAACGACAGCTTATTCTGCAGTTCTTCTTTGAATCAATGATATTGGTATTTATTGCTTTTATTCTTTCTAGTACTGGCATTGTTTATCTTACTTCTGCCATTCTTTCAATACTCTTGTAGACAAACATTTATCACTAGACTTTATACAACCCATCTTTTGGTTGGGAGCAGTGGCACGTGATCTTGATCACAGGAATTGTGGCAGGCAGTTATCCTGCATTATATCTTTCATCATTCAACCCTGTAAAAGTTTTAAAGGGAACTTTTCTTGCCGGAAAGGGCAGCTGCTATTACCAAGACGCATTCTTAGTAGTTGCACAATTTGTAATTTCTATTCTTGCTGATCTCAGCGACTATCATTGTTTACAGGCAAATACAACATATCAAGAATCGTGACATTGGTTATGACCCGAACAATCTTATCATGATCGGCGCTACTACCGACACTCAGAAAAATTTCACGATAATAAGAACAGGAATTGCTGAATACGGGAATGATCAGCGCAGTAACAAGAACCCTGTCTCCCATTACGGATATATGGTGGAGATCACCGGGCCCTGATTACGATGGCAAACCGGCCAATCAAAGCATAATTTTCTCAGGCGAGAGTAGTGATGTTGACTTTTCGCAAAACAATGGGCATTAAAATTTTGCAGGGAAAAGATTTTTCGGGAACTCCCTCTGATTCTACCTCTCATGCTGCCTGAACAAAGCGGCTGTGGAAGCAATGGGTTTGAAAAATCCACTCGGTATGCAAATGAGATATGGCAGAACATTTACCGTTACTGGGATTACGGATAATGTTATTAATGGGTTCGCCATTTGAACCAGTGGACCCGATGATGGTACTTTTTTGATCCATACGGAGCCAACTCCGTAAGCATACGGCTAAAAATTCAATACAGCCGCAAAAAGTATTGGGGTCTATTCGAAACGATCTTTAAAAATACAACCCCGCTTATCCTTTCGAGTACCAGGTTCGTTGACTGAAGAGTTTGGGAAAAAATTCATCGCTGAGGAACTTATCAATAAACTCACCAACATCTTTGCAGGTCTTGCCATTTTCATTTGTTGTATAGGTCTTGCGGGACTCGCATCATTTACCATTGGTAAACGCATCCGTGAAATTGGCATTCGCAAAGTATTAGGTGCTACCGTTCAACAGTTGCTGCTTTTGATCTCCGAAAGAATTTTAAAGCTGGTACTGATCGCTTTTGTTATTGCTGTTCCGCTTAACATGGTGGTTCATGAATAATCAGGCTCGATAAATACACATACCGGGTTAATATAAGCATATGGCTGTTTGAATTGTAAGGTGCTATCGTATTGTTGTTAACATTGATAGTGGTGAGCCTGAATACAATAAGAGCGGCGGTCGCTAATCCTGTGAAGAGTTTGAGAACGGAATGAAGGTTGGTGAATGGTGAATTGTGATGATCAACGACGACACATCCTTATCGAACGATCATTCACAATTGACAAAATTTCAAAGATATCGTTGCAGCAAATTACTTAAAGATCGCGTGGAGAAGTTTGATGAAAAACAAGACCTTCTCTTTCATCAACATTTTCGGTCTGTCTGTCGGGCTTACCTGCTTGTATGCTTATCAGCGATTTATCTGTATCATGAAGTAAGCTATGATAAGTACCACAAAAATATCGATCAGTTGTATCAACTGGGAACCACTTTCGTTGGAGATGGTAAAGAGTCAAAATACCCCAAACACACCTGCACCCATGGCGGCAGCCATGCATAAGGAGTTTCCTGGAAATAAACGGGACAGCAAGGCTAATGCCTTTGTTCGCAGACGACAAAACGTTGCTGCAGTACAGAGCCGCGAATGATGGAACCAAAATCTTTCTATGAAAGGAAAGGTTACCTGGCGGATGCTTCTTTCTTTACACTATTTAATTACCATTTCATCGAAGGGCAACTCCGCTACCGCGTTACAGGAACCTAACAGCCTTGTACTAAGTGAAGAGATCGCAAAAAATTTTTGGAAACCAGCCTGCTTTGAACAAACATAATTCATATAAACAGCAATACCAATGGTGAATTTGACTTTAAGGTGACGGGCGTTTATCGCCCTTGCCAAGCCCACTCAAATTGATGCAAGATTTTTTATTTCCGATACCTGGCGGAAATATGGAACAATTCATCAATCAGCAAACGGACATGGTCAGCAATAATATGTTTAATACTTTCCTTTTATTGAAGCCCGGTTCTGATGCAAAAACTGGAAGCTAAATTCCCTGCATTTGTTGACAAATATTTGGGTACAGGTTTAAAAGCGGCCGGGTTTTATAAAAACAATTTTTAGTTGCTGTTAAAGATCTGCACCTCTATACGGGAATGAGCAATGATATGGCCTCTTCCGGAACTGTTAGCAAAACTTATTTATATATTCTTGGTTCTATTGCCTTGTTTACTTTGCTGATCGCATGTATCAATCTTCATGAATCTATCCACGGCACGTTCGTCAAAACGTTCTGCCGGAGGTAGGCGTTCGTAAGGTCCTCGGTGCACAAAAGCAGTCATTGGTAAAACAGTTTATGGGCGAATCATTGCTGATGAGCACGATCGCCTTTGTCATTGCACTGGGTATTACGCAACTTTTATTACCAGCTTTTTCCCACGTATCGGGTAGAAACTTGTCACTTCATTTTTCACAGCAATGGTTTATTGTTGTTGGCTTCTTTATTTTGTCCATTATAACGGGTTTGTTAGCCGGAAGTTATCCTGCTTTTTATCTTTCATCATTCCAGCCGGTTAAAGTTTTGAAAAGGAAGATTCACTAATTCTATGTCGGCTATTGCATTAAGAAAAGGATTGGTAATATTTCAATTTATTATCTCAGTAGTACTGATCGTTGCCTCCGTTGTTATCCTGAATCAAATGAACTATTTACGCTCCACATGACCTTGGATTCGCAAAGGACCAGCAAATAGTCATACCATTAAGAAGTACAACCGCAAAAAAGCATTTACGCATCGCTAAAGAATGAGATCAGGAACAATCCCCTGGTGCAAAACGTTGGCGCAACTCTGTTCTATCCGGGTATTGTCAACCCAAGCGATATGGGTTTATACAAGGAAGGAAAACAGTAAACGATGCAGCCGATGTTCACACCAATTGGGTGGATGAATCACTGCTTCAGACGCTTGGGATTACGGCCGTTGCCGGAAGGTTATTTTCAAAAGAATTTCCTGGGGATACAAACAACCGTATGATTCTTAACGAAGCGGCTATAAGAAAGATTGGGATTCTCCTCGCCACAGGAAGCAGTCGGCGGAAAAGGTAAAATTTGACTGGCGCGGAGAATCGTATTCATGGACCATTATTGGCGTTGTAAAAGATTTTCATTTCCAGGACCTGCATGTGCCAATTGAACCTTACGGCTTTCAACTGAATAACCGACCGAATTTCAATTATATTATCGCTCATGCAAAAGCGAGGGATATTGCTTCTTTAGTAAAGTCAGTGGGTGCAAGCTGGCATCAATTAAATCCCAATGAACCATTCGAGTACAGTTTTCTTGATGAAGATTTTCAAAAAAATTATGAGGCAGAAAACCGTTTGGCTTCAATAGTTGGTTATTTCACTGTTATCGCTATTCTCATTTCCTGTCTTGGGTTGTTTGGTTTAGCCACATTCAGCGCCGAGCAGCGCACAAAAGAAATTGGCGTAAGAAAAGTACTTGGTGCAAGCGTCACGGCATTGTAGCGCTGCTTTCAAAAGATTTTTGAAACTGGTCGACTATTTCCATTGTCGCTTGCATCACCCCTTGCATGGTGGATCATGCAGCAAATGGCTGCAGGATTTTGCTTATCGTATTAATATAAGTTGGATGGTTTTTGCAATAACAACAATAGTGGCATTAGCGATAGCATTGATCACGATAAGTTTCAGGCGATCCGCTAAGCGCCGATGCTGACGACGCGGACGGCGCGTGTGCCGAAGACGACCGGGCTGCTCGGCGGCAGCTGGACGGTGGTCGCGCAGGCCATAGACCGGCGCGGCGACGGATCCCCTGCGCGACGATCTTCAAGCGCGGCCTCGATCCGGCGGCGGCGCTGGTGCTGGGCGACTTCTCCGGTGCTGCCCACCGCGTCATCGCGTGAGAGTGTGGCGGCACGTACACGTTCGCGCAGGTCGCGGGCGCGTCGCTGCACACCGCCGAGATCGACGACGCGGCTGGCAAGGCGGTGTGGAAGGCGGTCGTGCTCGACGGTATCACCACGCGACGTGGACGACCAGACGCCGGATCCGCTGCCCACCGGGACGCGCACGCCCGGTCGGCGCTGCGAAGGAGTGGCTTCGACCCGCGCGCATTCGCTGGACGACGAGCTCGAGCTCATCGATTCGCTCGTCGCAGGTCGTGACCCTTCTGACGAAGGCCTCTCTAAGGAGAGAAAATGCGGCTATGATGCGCGCGTGGCCGCTGTTCTACTCATCGATCCCGACCCGCAGCAACAGCAGCAGCCCAGGCCACGCTGAGTGCCCGCCGGGTACGCGCCGCTGTGTGCGCCTCGACCGCCGCCGCGGGAATCGACCGGCCGCGCGAGGGTGGCATCGACCCGGCGGTGATCCAATTACATCGAGGGCATGCAGATGGACGTAACGCGAGCGCCCGAGCGCCTGCCCGACCCGCCGCCATTCTTGCTGCTGTCCTCGGCGCGGTCGATGCCGGCGATGTCAGCGCGTTACGGCGCGGCCGAGTTCGTACAGGCCGTGGCGACGACGAATTCCTCGCGGTGGTGCGACGCGTGCTTGCGCAGCGCACCCCGACGAGCGAGTTCGAGGAAGGACCGACCCAACGAGCGCAAGCCCAACGAGGAACCATGGACGACGACTAATGACGGCGCCTGAGGCGATCCACCGCAGCAATCGTGAGCGAACCACCGCCACGCACACGGCTGCTCGACGCGGCGCTCGCCGCACTCGTCGAGGTGGCTATGCGCGCGCCAGCACGGTCGAGATCTGCCGCCGCGCCGACGCGCCGCGCGGCACGCCCTGCACCACTTCCCGACCCGATCGTCGCCTGATGCGCGGCCATCGGCTACGTCTGGGAGCGGCGTCTGCCTGGAGCTGCGCCGCGCCTTCTCGGTGATCGAGGCCGAGTCACCCGAGCCCCGCCTGCGGCGCGCGCCGTCGAGCTGCTCTGGGAGATGTGTATTCCGGGCCCCAATTTGCATGACGCGTGGATGGAGCTTATCGGCTGCGCGCACCGACGCCGAGCTGCGCAGCGAGCTGCGCTCGGTCCGCGCCGCTTCGACGCGCGCCCGCAGCCTCTCGGGAGCTGTTCCCGACGACCACAAGTCGCCGAACTCGCACGCCCAGCTCACCTTCGCGGTGCTGAACGGCCTGGCGCTCGACCGCATCTTCCGTTCGCCCGAGGATCTCGCGCCGGTCGTGGATGCTACGCTACGCTCGCTGTTGGTCTGAGGTCGCTACTCGTCGACCTCGTTCGCATCGATGTTGTGCCGGCGCAGTGAACAGAAGGTGGTTGCGATCCATGCGCGGCACGCGCCGCGCGTGAGACGTTGCCCCGGCAGCGACGCACCAGGTCGAGCAGGTAGCTCCGCTCCCAGCGGGTCACGACGGCTTCCTTCGAGACGCGTAGCGACTGCGTCGGATCGAAGGCGCCCTCGGCGGAGACGACGGTGCGCGCGCCGGCACCGGCGTCGACGCATCGATGCCCGGCGCGGCGTCCGCGGCGACGGCGCGCTCGACCGCTCGGGGCGCAGCTGGCGCACGTTCCCGGGGCCACTCCTGGCGCGCGAGCGCGCCGAAGAGGTGCGCGGCGGCTCGGCGTTGGCGCGTTCCGCCACCTGCTCCCAGAAGCTCGCGACCAGGCCGGCGATGTCCTCGCGGCGCTCGCTGCGCAGTGGCGGCAGCGTGACGACGATGCTCAGCGCCTGCAGGATCCGCGGAACAGACCACGGTTCACTCTGGACGCAGGTTGCGGTTATCGCGGCGACGATGCGCACGTCGACCGGCACCGGCCTTCGAGCGAGCCGGCGCGCCGGGTTACGCGCCGCCTGAGCACGCGCTGCAGCTTGCTCTGGACCTCTCGAGCGGCAGCTCGGCGATCCGTCGAGGAAGATGGCGCCGCCGCGCGAGCTCGAGCAGCTCGGCGCGGCTCTGCTGGCCCTGCTCCTCACCGAAGAGCTCGCTCTCGGATGCGTGTGGGTGAGATCGCGCTGCAGTCGACGACCACGAAGGGCGCACGGGCGCAGAGCGCTGCGCGCAGCGCCTCGGCGAGCAGGCTCCGCCTCGTGCCAGCCTCCCAGGAACAGCACCGGCGTGTCGGCGCTGGCGACCCGCCTGGAGCACCGCGAAGAGCGTGCCGCATGGCCGCGCCTGCCCACCCGCTGAAGCGCAGCGCGCGAGAGTGGATGCCGGATCCGCCGCCCGACCACGTCGAAGCGCAGACGCGAGCGGCCGATGCCGATGACCGCGCCCGGCTCGAGCAGCGCCTCGCGCACGCGGAACTCCACTCCAGCGTCGTGCCGCCCTGGCCGCTCAGATCGCGCAGCAGGAAGCCATCGGGAGTCGCGCTGATGAGACAGTGGAAGCGCGCCACGGTCGCGTCCGCGAGCACTGGAAGCTGGCTGCCCTCCGCGGGACCGCAATACGGCGAGCTCGGCGGCCTCCGACTCGACCTCGCGCCCACGATCCGGTCCATCGACGACCTGACGCGAAAGCACCGAGCTCCAGCTCAGGCTCGCGCACGACCAGGGCCGAGGAGCGGTCGAGGAGCCTCGTGGTTCGGGGCAGAGCTGCGACCATCAGAGTCCTCCTGGTAAAGGCGGTTGAGATCGGGCGAGCGCACGGGCTGAGCCGTGGACGCCGGGCGTATCGTCATCGGGAACTCCATTCGGCGAGCTGGAGCACTGGCCTGCTCCACGACGCGGCCACCAGCGAGCCGCTGGCGGCGCACGTCGAGGTAGCAACGCAGCCGCGCGGTGGCTGGAAAGGTCGCGGCACGCACGCGTGCGCGACCCGTGCGCGTGGGCGTTCGGCGTGGCTGGGCGCCGCACCTGCTCGCCGGTCTCACCAGCACCCGCGGCGTTGCCGAGCTGGATGACCGGGCACGAAGCCGTGCGCGGTGAAGTGCGCGACCGCGCGCGCAGCACCCGCGTCGAGCTCGTCGCAGAGCGCCTGGTCGGTTAGCGGATGCAGCAGTGCGTCGACGCAGTAGCTCTTTCGAGGTGAACGGCGATACCGTTCACGCCCGCGGCTGCCTTCTCGGTCGGTGCACCGCTCGCACTCGACAGGCGTGCGGCCAACGCCGCTGCCGCGCGCAGCTCGCGCACCAGCTCCCCGGCGCTCTGCTGCCTCAGTGGCGAACATATACACGCGCGCAGCACCACCGCGTCGAGCTCGACCGGCAGGGGCGCAGCGCGTCGAGGGCGTGCGGGACGGCGCGCCCAGCGGTGCAGCTGGCGCATGATCGCGGAGAAGCGTCGGCGAAGGGCAGCTCGCCGGTGGTTAGAGGCTGGAACAGCAGTACGCCCAGCCCGTACACGTCGGCATCGTAGATCCACGCTGCCGCCCGCGCTCGTCGCTGGGGCGAGCGCGGCGACCTGGCCGCGACGCACGGTCTCACCTGGATCGGGGATGAGCTTGGCCACGCCGAAGTCGAGCAGCACGACGCGCTGCCCGGCGGCACCCTCCTCGCTGACGAAGACATTGGCCGCCTTGACGTCGCAGTGATCGAGGCTGCGCGTGCGCGACGGTCAGCGCTACCGCGGCGAGCGTCTCGAGCAGCTGAGCGCCTCACCCGGCGCGAAGTGGCGCCGCGCTCATGAGGATGGTGCCGAGGTCGCGACCTCGAGCAGCTCCATGGCGAACCAGGCCGGCCGTCGACGAGCGAGCCGGTACCGAAGACGCGTGCCAGGCCGGGTGGCGCGCGGGTCTGGGTGGCGCGCACCTCGCGAGCGAAGCGCGCGCTGGCCTTCCTCGAGAACTAATAGCTCGGCGTGCGTGCACCTTCTGTCAGTGCGGCGCGGCGGCGGGTGCGCGGTGGTAGGCCCGGTAGACAGCGCCGCTGCCGGTGGACGACAGCTGGAGCCTCGATGACCCAGGAACCGACGCGTGCGCCGGGGCCGAGCCTGTCTGGGACCAGGGGACCTCATCCGGGGCCGTCGGGTCCTGAGCGCGTATTCGCCACGATATGAAACAAAGCACGGCTTCGTGCCATGGCCCAGGAATGCGATTCTGCGGGGTTAACTCGGTGCCCGGGACCCGGGTTTGCGGGTCGACCATGCGAGAGAGGCCGAATGGCGTCACTGGGTGCCGATGTCGCGACCCGCGGAGGAGGTAAGCGGGAGTCGAGAATGGCAATGAAGTCGGGCGGGACGTGGCGGAGGTCGAAAGGACGAAGCGGGCCGTCCGGCGTACTTCGCTGACGGCCCGGGTTTGAAGGTGCGGGAGGTATGTCGGATAGGCGGCTACTCGATGCTGAGGATGTAGGTCACCAGCGCACCGATGTCAGCAACCGGCATCTGCGAGGTCAGGCCGTGGTTGTCGAACGTACCGGCGTTGGAGGCCGCGAAGCCGAGCTCGCCCGGGACGCAGCTGCACCCGGGGGCAGGATGGCCTTCGCGGACGCTGTGCGTAGGCGTGGTGGAGCAGGCCAGCTCGTTGCCACACGTTGCGCAGTTGAGGGTGTTCATCGCGCGCCGCGGACGTTACCCGGCATGAATCCGACGCCCACGTCGGCCAGGTTGATGGCGATGATGAGCGACAGCCGGCGAGATTCCTCCTGCATCGCTGCTTGATGACCGAGAGCGGATCGTCGAACTGGAGGCAGTTGGTCACGTCGAAGCAGAAGGAATGAAGTAGTCGAGCGGGTCCATCTGCACGTTGATGGACGTGTCGTTCGTCGCCGTGGTGACGCTGTCGAGGAACTTCTGCGGAAGCCGCCCGGCAGCTGCGCGAGCACGCGCGGGTCGTTCTGGTAGCGCGAGATGAAGCGGCTCGCCCAGTCGGCGCCCGGGCCGTGCATGATGTTGTCGGTGAGCGGCGCGCTGGAAGTCCGGTTTGTGGCAGGCGGTGCAGGCGGCCAGGAGAGCAATACGTAACTGAACGAAGTACA
>ERZ1370068.8115-contig-6994_pt1 | contig 34867 bp, 52 predicted proteins | sample MGYA00561227_ERZ1370068 | MGnify/ENA primary metagenome ERZ1370068 (study PRJEB38410, sample SAMEA6850437) | metagenome | study: Metagenomic assessment of the ecological functions of the soil: analysis of the soil microbiota associated with the...
CGCTGATGTATTGCTCAGATTCGTCGACCAATAGTCCGCGATAAAGTGCAGATACCGGAACAAGAGCCCTTTCACCTCGGATTGCCAAGATGGCGGCGCATCGCTTCCTGGATGACCGGCAAATCGTCTTCATGCACGACCTCGTCGGCTTGAATGTAGAACGCCCAATCGCCGGTACAGTGTGCCAACGCAATGTTGGTCTGTTGGGCGTAGATCAGTCCGTCTTTTCGCAGCGTCTCGTCCCAAACCGACTCCACGATTTTGATCTTCGGATCGCCGATCGAGCGAATCAGCTCGAGCGTGCCGTCGTCGCACCGCCCGACATTCACGATGAACTCATCGACCGACCGGCAAAATGGAACGGATCGACTCCACGACCGGATAGTCGTACTTCACCACGTTCCGCACGAATGTAAATCCGCTGACTTTCATAGTTTCGTGTCTAGTTCGGTCCATTCCGGTCTATCTGGTCTATCTGGTCGTTCCAGTTACTACGGATCCAAACAGACTGGATAGACCAGACAGACTCACACTAGTCAGACATTTGTCCTTCGTGAGCTCCCAGAATTTCGCATACTTCATGGCGGTGTAATAGGCATAGAGTCCGGAGAGAATCAAGCCAGGCATGCCGTCGAGGAAGCCGGCCCGCTGCACATACATCTTGAGAAATGCGCCGAGCGGATGGGTGATCGAGTTGATGGGAAGAGAACCGCCGGCCCTGCTCCAGCCATGCGACGGGCCATCAGGTCCGAGTAGCGATCCTGCTTCGCCACGTAGTGATCGATGTCCCGAAACGGATACTGCAGCGCGGACTCTTGAGAAACCCGACCGGTCCCCTCACAATCAAAACTCTCATGGACAAGTTCGTCGCGATAACGGAACCGTCCCTTTCGAAACAACTGCGGTTGCCGATAATCGGGATACCAGCCGCAATGTTTGATCCATCTGACCTGAAAAATAGTTCTTCCGAGGGACAAAGTAGGCATCGGCGTCCGGTCGCGCTGCCGAGCACCAGCCGAATCTCTTCCCGCAACTCGGGCGTCATCCTCTCATCGCTATCCAGACTGAAGACCCACTCATGGGTCGTGAGTGCGACTGCCTGATTGCGCAGATCACCGAATCCTTTGAAGTCAACTTGATAGACCTTATTCGTAAACTCCACGACTGATTGCAGCCGTCTGATCCGTACTGTGGGAATCAACGACGACTCAACTCATCGCCCCAGCCTGCCACAGACTCAAGGCAGGCCCGCATATTGGGCTCGTCGTTGTACGCGATGACATAGATCGACAATTTAGACATGCACGACCCTTGGCGAAGCAGGGATGCGGCAAAAGCGATGCTGGCCCGCCTGGAATCCAATGCCCCGCATGTCCGGGATAAGCCCGATCTATTTGATGATCTGGTCCGACTGGTCCATCTGGTTAGTCTAGTGCAACCAAACAAACCAGACAGACCGAACAGACCAAATGAACATGACAGGCTGGCGGACTTTTTCATCATCCTGCTAGACATGGAGCACTCTCAATGGGGAAGGATCTCCGACAACCTGACCATGTGCTGCGCAACTGCTTTCCACCGTCAGCCGGTCGAGGCAGTCCCAATAGGGACAGGCCTCGTAAATACATTTTTCGCAAGTCGGCACTTCAGGACGCAAGACGACTCCCTTACCGAGCGGCTGCCAACGCGTCGGAAGATTGTTGCGCTCGCGGATCGAACAGACTAACATTCGGAACTCCGCAGGCTGCGGCAATATGGGCCGGGCCTGTGGCTCCGAGACCACCGCGTGACTCGCCGCAATCACGGCCATCAGCTCGCGCACCGATAACTGCCCCATGAGATTCAGGACGCGAGGCAGGAAACGGCACGTCACTGTTCAATGCTGGTTGAACATGTCTGCTTCCGCCTGGCTTCCGGTCAACACCGCCACCCCCACGCTCTTCCGATGCAACTCACGCACGAGCGAATGATAGTGCTCAACGCGCCAGTGCCGGGCCGCAAACCCGCCTGGATGGAGCCACCACCCTGAGTGTCGGCATGCCGCGCAACTGCTCTTGTCCCCACGCTCGTTTCTTCATCAGTCAGCACGAGACTCGGTCGAGACACGATGCCAGGCTGCAATCCAAGCCCCGCGAGCATGCCGACGTTATACGCGGTTTCATGCTTGGAAAATCCTTTCCGATGTTCATAGACTCGACGATCTGCCAACACACTATACCAGCGGTAGCCTGTCGCCACTCGAATCGGAACCCGCGCCAGGAACGCGGCCCACATCAAACGCTTGAACGGCTTGAGAAACACCACGGCATCGACGGCCCGGCGAAACAGCGCCACCAGCTCGCGCAGGGGTTCCCGGCCCGTGACCGTCCAGACCTCGTCGAGGATCCGGGATGGTGAGCCAAAAGTGGGGCTGCATACTCGCTGGACAGGAAGGTGATCCGGGCGCATTCGGCAGGAGTCGGCGCAGGGCGGAGGCGACCGGCAGACACAAAATTTCATCCCCGATCCCGTCAGGCCGGACTAATAGGACATTCATTGGGGAACCATCCGAAGGGACCGCTGTGCTCGAGCCGCCGCCAGGACCTGTTCAGGCGACACCAGTCTCAAACACTCCAACGTTAGAGGGTGGTTGCCGATAATCCGGATACCACTCGCAATGGTTGATCCACCGATCCCCAGAAATTGTTTTTCTGTAGCACGAAGTGGGCATCCGCCCCCGGTCCGCGGTCGAGCACCAGCCGAGTCTCTTCCTGCAACTGGCGTCTTCCTCTATCGTTATCCGAACTGAAGCCCCACTTCTGGGTCGTGAGTGAGCCAGCTCCGTTGTGCAATCGTCCAAATTCGTGGAAGTCAAGTTGATACACCTCATCGTAAATTCCAGGCTGATCGCCGCGGTTCGATTGGTGCTATACGAGTCCACGGGGATCAACTTATCACCCCAGCCTGTTACAGACTCCAAGACAAGCCCGCATATTAGGCTTGTCATTGTAGGCAATGACAGACAGATATCGGGGGAGCACCGGTTTTCATAGTTTTTCCGAGTTCTTTTCTTGACCGTATCTTGTTTGATTGAGGATCATGTTGGTACTGACGTGCAGCGCCATCATCCGTTCGGTGGCGAAGTGCAACTGCCAGGCTCCTTCGACTCGACGGGCACTGGCAGCTCCGGTTCAGGGTCCAGGCCTGGCCTGGCGGAGTGTTTCTCTGCCGCAGGCGGTGAGTAGAGCGAGAAGTCCGCGCATCGGCCAGCCCGACATGAGATCGTCGTAGTATCGCTACCGAGAAACGCCATATTGTTCTCTTTTAGGCAATCCGGGACACGCAACAGAGGCAAACTGAGATCATGCCCCCACCGACAGTGTGGATAGGCGGGGAGCCACACCGTTGAGCATCTCAAGAATCGTCGGGAGCAGATCCACCTGACTGCCGCGACGGCCGTCACCGTTCGAGGCAGGTCGATAGGTCCCCGGCTCCCGCGGTGTGTCGTCGATCCAGAGAAACAAGGGAGTCGGGCAAAATGTCCTGACCTGTTTTTCGCGGTCCGTTCCGTCCGACCTTTCGGTGGCGGCCGCATGGTCGCCCAGAAATCACGACGACCGTGTCCTTCAATCGCACCATCCTGCTTCATATCCCGGTTGGCACGCGCGTCTCCAGTTCGAGATCCGCGTACCGCAGCGACGTGAGGGCACCCGTCCGGCTCGGCCTCTCTCAGGCTTCGGATGTCAGTGGGCAAGCGGAACCGCAAACGGGTGGTGCGTCCTGATCTGTCATGGTCGCGAGAAAATAGGACCCCCCTTGGCCTCAGAAGACTTCTCGACTCTCGTCCGCACCAAATCCAACAATGCCCCATCCGGGTTGTGCCGGATGCTCCCTGTCATCCTGGATCTGTTCAACTCCTGGAGGGAAATCGCCGCATGATCGTAACAATTGGTGGAGACCTATGCCCGTTATACAACATGGAGACGGTTTGGCAGGTCCCGGTAGGCAACTGATCACCATTTCTGTCCGATAGCCATGCTCACGCAGCAGCGACGGATACAAAGATAATCATGGCGTATAGCGCGTCTTCATCGCGGCAGTGCCTCGCAGCGGTGGTGGAAGAGGAGCGGTGAAGGTCAGAGCAACAGACCCCGCGCCGTCTGGACCCCACTTGAACTGAAGTCGCTCGAAGTAGAGTGCTCGTCCTCTTCCAACGATCGAGAAAGCGGAGTGACGCGGAAATGGTTGCGACTGTCCTGTTGAGAAAAACCGTCGATCCGTGCCCTTCAACCGGCAATCATGAGCGTCATTGGCCGGATCGCCCTGAACTGACACCCGTGGCCGAGCCGCCCCTTCGCGCGAACAGTGGTATCCTGGGTAGCGGGAATGCCGCACCTTGGCCCCACAATCTCCCCGCAGCGCGTTTCAGCCGCGGCTTCTGCCAGCGGCATCTCGTCCAGAGCGTCTCAAAACCCATCGTAGGATTGAGTTTCGTTCTTCGGCCTCCGGGACGGCTCGCGCATGCCTTCACTTCGCATGGAGAATCGGATTCGGCGCCAGCACGTGCCAGGCCGAGCTGGTGATGATTCTGCGAGGCGAATCAGACGGATCCTGATAGCGAGAAACCCGGCCGACCCGGGCGACGAATCCCACCAAACAAATCGCATTGACGGCGGGAACTGCCCTTCGATTTGAATCCAGCTGAGCCCCGGTTCTCACTGGAGCATGCGTGAAACAGAACCACCAACGTTGTGATGGCAATCGCTTCGAGGAGGATAAAGCCCACCACACTGCCGACCCATCTCTCCAACGATCGTGAAGTCAAGCGCCGTTTGCTCCGCAGCCTGGGAACCCCGAAGTGCTCCGTCTTCCAGCAATTGAGTCACGAGATTCGCGACGTACCCGGAAGAAGACGAAATCTCAAGCGCCGCTGGTTGAAGCTTGGTAATACTCCGATATCTAGTGAGTAGGCGCAACAACCATGAACGACTCCCATCACAAGCTCCCGCATTGATCTAAGTGGCCCGAACGGCACCTCGGCAACCCCGCAGCGTCGGCATCCGACTGTTGCCAGCGCGCGTGTAGGCGATGCTCCACCCAGAGCAAAGTTCCCCACCATCCCGCGAAAGCGCAGCACATAAATCAATGGCACGGCATTATGACTGGCCAACAGATCAGATCTCGCCTCGAAACCCTGTCGTGAAAGTTTTCACCGAACACTGACCGTCGAAGGTACTTCAATCGCCATGACGTCGTGGCGAGAAAGACGCGCGCTCTACCTGCTGGATCACCACACAAAAAAGTAGGCCACCAAAGACACTACACTCTGTTTAAACGACCGACTCGAACGATTTCGCATCCTCCACGACAGCGTCTCCCATTCCAATACCGGCAGCCTTTGCGCTGGTCGTCTATCAGTACTACTGTCGTTGACTACCCGGGTGGCGGCCATTCGTGATCCAACGCCCTGCGGTGAGTTCGACCGCCCTGGATGCGGCAACTCTTTGGGTCGTGAACAACCTGTTGGGCACGACTGCCGAACCTACTTCCGCAGCAGTCCGGTTAGGACAATCCCAATAGGGACAACGTTCTCACATGGCAACTCCTCTCAGATAAGTCGGCACATCAGGCGTGAGAATGACTCCGATCGCCGAACAGCTTCCACCATACTGGCGGCTGATTGCAGTACGGACTCGAACGGCGTAACCGCCGAGATTATCTCCTCTGACGCCGAGGCGAGATGAGGCCGATCCCAGCTCGATCGGCACCGCGGCAATCAACTCTTCTCTCCGACATGCAGGGCATCAAAATTCAGCTGTGCCGAAATGGTTCTTCCGGAGCCTGTTAGACGTGGAGCACTCTCGGGGAACGGATCTCCGGCTACCTGACCAAGTGCTGCGCAACTCGTTTCACTCGTCAGCCGATCGAGACAGTCCCAATAGGGACAGGCCTCGTAAATACATTTTTCGCAAGTCGGCACATCAGGACGCAGGACGAGTCCCTTTGCCGAGCGGCTGCCAACGGGTCGGAAGATTGTTGCGCCGCGGATCGAACAGACTAACATTCGGAACACCGCAGGCTGCGGCAATATGGGCCGGGCCTGTGGCTCCGGAGACCACCGCGTGACTCGCCGCAATCACGGCCATCAACTCGCGCACCGATAACTGCCCCATGAGATTCAGGAGCTGAGGCAGGAAACGGCTCGTCACTGTTCACTGCTGGTTGAACATGTCTGCTTCCGCCTGGCTTCCGGTCAACACCACCCCCACGCCTCTTCCGATGCAACTCACGCACGAGCGAATGATAGTGCTCAACGCGCCAGCGCCGGGCCGCCAATCCCGCCTGGATGGACCACCACCCTGAGTGTCGGCATGCCGCGCAACCGCTCTTGTCCCCACGCCCGTTCTTCATCAGTCAGCACGAGACTCGGTCGAGACACGATGCCAGGCTGCAATCCAAGCCCCGCGAGCATGCCGACGTTATACGCGGTTTCATGCTTGGAAAATCTTTCCGATGTTCATAGACTCGACGATTCGCCAACACACTATACCAGCGGTAGCCTGTCGCCACTCGAATCGGAACCCGCGCCAGGAACGCCGCCCACATCAAACGCTTGAACGGCTTGAGAAACACCACGGCATCGATGGCCTCGGCGAAACAGCGCCACCAGCTCGCGCAGGGGGTTCCCGGCTCGTGACCGTCCAGACCTCGTCGAGATCCAGGATGGTGAGCTCAACAGTGGGGCTGCATACTCGCTGGACAGGAAGGTGATCCGCGCGCTTCGGCAGGAGTCGGCGCAGGGCGGAGGCGACCGGCAGACACAAAATTTCATCGCCGATCCCGTCAGGCCGGACTAAGAGGACATTCATCGGGGAACCATCCGAAGGGACCCGCTGCGCTCGAGCCGCCGCCAACACCTGTTCAGGCGACACCAGTCTCAAACACTCCAACGGCAGAGTATTGTGGCACGTCCGACTGAAACAGGGGCTGCAGGGTACCTTCCCCGTCAATACATGATGGCCCACCCCATAGGGACCGGTCCGAACTGCACTCGTCGGCCCGAACAGGGCCACCACCGGTGTACCAACCGCCGCCGCGACATGCATCGGACCTGAATCGTTCGTAATCAGCAGCGACGCCCTGCTCAGGAGCGCCGGCAGCAACCCCACCGTCGTGGCTCCGGCCAGATCGATGGCAGGGGTCTTCATCATCCCGCTCACCGCGGCGACATCCGCTCGTTCGTCAGGACCGCCCGATCATCACCACCGCACCACATCCTTCTTGCTGCAGCCGATCTGCGACTTCGGCGAACGACGCAGCCGGCCACCGCTTGGTCGGCCACCGGGCAGAAACATTCATCGCCACCCAACTCGTTCCAGACGTCACACCGGATCGGCTCAACAGGCGATCGACCTCCTCATAATCGGTTTGCGGGATGCGGAAACGGAACTCCGGCGCACCGGACTCCACTGCCCCCACAGCCTTGGCTACAAGCAGGTAGCGATCGACCGCGTGCATCTCCAACTGTGGAACCGGCACGCGCCTCGAATAGAACCAGGGACTCCCTCTCGCCCATTGGCAAATCCCACGAGCAGAGGGAGATCCGCCGAGCCACCCGATGGCGGCGCTCCGAAAGAGACCTTGAAGGTCCACGACGAGATCAAAGCGCTCTGCACGAAGAGGGGACACCTGGGAGAGCCACCCCTTGAGCGTCGATTCCACCGGCCACACCCGATCTACCCCGTCGATGCGCTCGACGAGACCAGCCCATTGGCGCTTGACCAGCCAGGTTAGTCGAGCCTTGGGATAGGCCCGGCGAATTGCCGCACAGGTCGGCATCGCATGCACGATGTCGCCCAGTGAACTCGGCTTGATAAACAAGATGTGGCGATAGTCGGACACAATGTATGCCGTTAGCTGGTGGCGCATAGAGGGTCTCGGCCAAAAGCTGTTTCCGCATGTCGTCCCGGGATTACGCGCGCCGGAAGGCGCCCGGCAATCTGTTCGGGCAAACAACAGCCCTGGGCCAAGTGCGTCCTGAGGTACTGCCACAGCCAGGAGGGGGTCAGGAGTTTCCGCTGCCGCCGCGGCTGAGCCCGGGCCCATACGCCGCCAGCGTCTGCGCTGCAGGCACGATACGGGCGGCCCCTCGACGCGTTGCGGGTGGACTCGCAGCTCACGGTGCAGGAGGCTCCGCCCCAGCACACCGACGCCTTCGTCCTCTGCATGGTGGTGCTTAGAAGGGGGTATAGATGAACGGAGCAACCGCCGATCCCTGGGTCAGGACAATCAGGCTTCCAAGAAGTACGAGCACCATGATGATTGGAAGGAGCCAAGAATTTCTTCCGCTCCTTCATGAAGGCCCAGAGCTCCATCACAAAATCGCCCATACGCACCTCCTGTTGACAAGCACCGGTTCAAAACTGGTATTTCATATGGGAATGGGGCCTTGGAGATCGGACAACCCTGTAGGTCGTACTTGACTCAGCGAATCCCTGCCTCATCGTATCCTTCCCCATGAGACGGAACACAAGGCCGATTGGAGTCAACTAGGGCATAAAATACGATGCTGAGCAGAATCCTGGTATTGATCCACCCCAGAATATGCCCGACCCACATCCACCCTTTATGAACGGGCGCTAACACAGATGGAAGAACTCCACCGCACGCAATGAGCAGGCCTCCGATTCCGATTGCCCACAGGCGCAACGGCTCCCCACGAAATGACGAGCGGCCAAAGACCGATCACGGTGAAGATCGCTCCGACCAACAATCCAAATTGACGTAGCTCTTTGCGTGTGGCTGCTTGATCCATAGTCCCCATCCCCCGTTCAGCTAGTCGAGCTCGAATTCTTTCTTCCAATCAGAATCCCCTTCAAGGGGCTTCTGATCCTCTTTCCTCAGCACATAATTCTCGATCACCAGGATATCCATCTCCGTCCGCATGAAGCAGCGATAGGCATCTTCCGGCGTGCAAACAATTGGCTCGCCTCGCACATTGAACGACGTATTCACACAGGTGGCATACCCCGTCTTTTCCTCAAACGCCTTGAGCAACTTGTAGTACCGGGGATTGGTCTCCTCGTGAACCGTCTGAATTCTGGCAGAATAGTCGATGTGCGTGACGGATGGGATATCCGAGCGTGGCACATTGAGCAAATCAATCCCCCAGAGCTCTTTCTGGCCCGGGTCGAATGGGAGTCGTCGTTTTTCAAGAACCGGAGCCACGAGCAGCATGTAGGGACTATCACGGCTCATCTGGAAGTAGTCCGACACCCGTTCTCTCAGCACGGAAGGCGCAAACGGTCTGAACGACTCACGATACTTAATCTTGAGGTTCAACACGGACTGCATTTTCGTGTTCCGCGCATCCCCGAGAATGCTGCGCCCGCCAAGAGATCGCGGCCCAAATTCCATACGTCCCTGATGCCACCCCACGACTTTTCCTGCCGCTCAGCTCATCGGCCACCAGACCATACAAATCCTTCTCATCAAGCCGACGATACACCGCCCCAAGGGTCTTCAGCCTTGCTTCGACATCCTCATTGCTGAATGCCGGCCCCAGATAGCTCCCCTTCATTTTGTCGTGGATATTGTCTGCAGTCCTGGGCTTATTCTCATACTGGTGCCAGGCGCTCAGCGCAGCACCCAACGCCCCGCCTGCATCGCCGGCTGCCGGCTGAATCCAAATCCCTTTAAACGGTCCCTCTCGGAGCACGCCTCCATTACCGACACAATTGAGCGCGACGCCGCCCGCCAAGCAGAGATAGTCCATCCCCGTTTCACGGTGCATCGTTCGCGACAGCCGCAGCATGACCTCCTCGGTCACTTCCTGAATCGATCAGAGCCAAATCCATCTCCCGCTGACCGAGCTTCGACTCTGCCTTGCGAGCGGGGCCGCCGAACACGTCGTCAAACTTGCGGCTCGTCATCGTCAAGCCGGTGCAGTAATTGAAATACTCCATGTTCATTCTGAACGTGCCGTCCGGCTTGAGATCAATCAGATGTTCGTAAATGGCCTTGACGTACTTGGGCTCTCCATACGGAGCCAACCCCATGACTTTGTATTCACCGGAGTTGACTTTGAACCCCGTATAATAGGTGAAGGCCGAATACAGCAGACCGATCGAGTGAGGAAACGGAATGTCCCACAAGCGGGGTCAGTGTATTGCCCTCCCCCAGCCAAGCCGAGGTGGTCGCCCACTCCCCTACCCCGTCCATGCACAGCACACCAGCCCGTTCATAGGGTGAGGGATAGAAGGCTGACGCGGCGTGGGACTCGTGATGTTCGCCGAAGAGGAACTCCGGCAATTCTGACTTCTCGAGGCCGTTCGAACAGGCCAGCACTTCCTTTTGCAGCAAGCTCCGCAGAAAGAGCTTCTCTTTCATCCAGACAGGCATCGCAGCCAGGAACGATTGGATTCCTTTGGGGGCGAATCCCAGGTAGGTTTCCAACAACCGCTCAAACTTGATGAGCGGCTTGTCATAAAACACGACATATTTCAGATCCTTGATGCCAATCCCGGCCTGGGACAGACAATACTCAACCGCTCGGCGCGGGAATCCCGGGTCGTGCTTCTTTCGTGTAAACCGCTCTTCTTGTGCCGCTGCGACAATCTCGCCGTCCTGCACCAGGCAAGCGGCGCTATCGTGATAAAAGCCGAGATTCCCAATCATGACGGCATGTGCACTTCACGTCCTCCAGAATCCGGTCAACTGCTCAGCCATGGACTGCCACGGCATCCGGCATGGCCTGTTCAACCTTGAGCATATCCAACGCCTGCGCGTCCACCAGCGCTGGTCGTAAGCAGAATAGCCTTGGCGCCCACCCTGTGTGCCAATTGTATGTCGCGCGCGTGATCGCCGATCACATAGGAACGTCGGAGATCCAGTTGCAACTCTGACACAGCCCGTTCCACCATCCCCACATTCGGTTTGCGACAGCGGCAGCCATGCGTCAGGATGGTGCGGGCAGAAATAGATCGCGTCGAGCGCCGCGTCCTCCTGTTCCAAAAGACCTTGCAATCTGGCATGGATTGCTTCCAGATCCTTGAGGGTAACAATCCACGGCCGACACCGGATTGGTTGGTCACGACGACTAATCTCGCCCCGGCCCCTTTCAAGCGCGCCAGGGCTGGCCCGACCCCCGCCAACAACTTCAGCTCAGCGGCGACTTTCAGATAGCCTGGATCATAGTTCAATGTTCCATCTCGATCCAGAAACACGGTGACACCATCGAGAACGTTTGTTTGGTTGATTTGGCGTGATCTCGTTTGTCTGGTTGGTTTGGTTCGGAACCAGATCACACCAGATGAACCAGACAAACCAGATAACTGCTTCGTTGCTGCTTCATAGACTTGATCCACCGAGACCCTTGTCATGCACCGATGGTCGATAGGACATTCACGCAACAGGCAGGGAGCGCAATCGACCGGCTGCCGCACAATAGCATGGGCGCTCCCAAAGGGCGACGTGGTACGCCAATCGGTCGGACCGAAGATCGCAACGACCGGCACCTGGAACGCGGAGGCGATGTGCATCGGACCGGTATCATTCGTGAGGAGCATGGCGCACCGTTTCACCGCCGCCATCAATTCACGGATCGTCGTCGCCCCGGACAAGACCAGGGATCGGGACGACAGACGCGCAGCAATCTCCATGGCCCAAACGCTCTTCCCCCTTGGCCCCAAAATCACCACGCTGACTTGCTGTTCACGAGATTCGCGAATCGTGCGGCAGAGTCGTTCCGTGACCTCGGCAAACCGTTCGGGCAACCAGCGTTTGGCCCCGCCGTAGGTCGAACCGGGGTTGATTCCGACGATGACATCCGTGGCGCTCAATCCGCCCTGCGCAAATCGCCCCGCCATCGCCTGTTCCTCCTCAGGAAAAACAAAGAGTTCCGGTGGTGGAGGATCGCCCGTGAGGCCCAGCGGCTTCAACAGATCCCAATAATAGCGGACTTGATGGACGAGCGTGCGGCGATCCGGCGCAGCGACTGGATCGGACAATAGCAGACTTCGCCCGTCTGTCGCATACCCATAGCGCCGCGACACACCGGCCAGGAACGTCAGGAAGGCCGCCTCGAACGCATTCTGAAACAATACCGCCAGATCGAAGCCTTGCCGCCGCAACTGCCCAGCCAGCACCCACTTACCGGAGAGCCCCGCATGACGCCCCTCGGTATCGTAGGTCAGCACGCGCGTCAATGCCGGATGGCCTCGCGAACAAATCGGCCACAGCCGGTTTGACCAACAGCGCAATCTGAGCGTCGGGGAACAGTTTCCGCAATCCACGGAGCGCAGGCTCGCACATCACCGCATCGCCAAGCCAGTTGGGTCCACGCACAAGAATTCTTTTGATGGTGTCTCTACCCACAAGCCTCCGCCGGAATACTGTCCGGTTGACTCAACACGAGTTGCTTAAGCCGATCTTCCCCCGCTATCACGTACGTGCTCAGTCGGACCGCCCACCAGCTATCGGTGAGGTTGGAGCAGCGCGGCCAACTTGCAGGCATCTTTCTCCGTCGTCACGACCAGCTCAGCCTGGAGTTCAGTCGCTCTGGCTCGCAGTCGCTCGACATCCTGGCTCGTATAGGCATGGTGATCGGCATAGGCCACTTCATCCAGAATCCTGATCCCTATTCGCTCGACGAGGGAACGAAACGATCCGGCATGTCCCACGCCGCTACAGAGCAGCGCTGTTTTTCCCTTGGACCAGGAGAGCGGCTGCGACGCTCCGGTCACCACCGACACGAGACTCTCCGGACGAAAGACCACCTGAATCGGGTCCGGCATCGTACCGAGCGTTGCCTGCAGCCTGCGACATGACCTGTGTCACCTGAGCCGGCACGTCCGCTCTCGTGACCACGATCGCGGTCGCGCGCGCCGCCGCCTGAAGCGGTTCCCGGAGCCTACCGGCCGGCACCAGGGCCGCGAGTCCCTCCGCATCCGTGGCATCGACCAGCAAGAGATTCACGTCGCGATAGAGTCCCAGGTGCTGAAATCCATCGTCGAGCACCAGACAATCGATCGGAAATCGATTCAAGACCCAGTCACCAAGCTCATAGCGATCGGCGCCAACCGCAACGATCGCCTTGGGGCAACGCTGCGCCATCAAGAATGGCTCATCGCCTGCCTCGTTCGGGCCGACCAGCAGGCGCTCGCCATTCGACACCAACAGATACGGATCCGCACTTGTCCGTCGATAGCCCCGACTGAGAATCGCCACCCGTTTCCCCTGTGCAAGGAGCCAATCGGCAAGCACAATGACCACCGGCGTTTTTCCTGTCCCACCCAGCGTGAGATTCCCGACACTCAGCACAGGGACCGGTAATCTCCGCTGAGCGAACCAGCCCCAGTCGTACAGGAAGCGCGCAGCCGCGCAACCGACCCCATACGGGATTGCGGCCCACATCAGCCACCATCTGACCTTTGTCCCAGGATTCAACACTTTTTTATTATCGTCCAGCCATGAGGGGAGCGACCGGTCCCGCGAGAGGAGACCCGCTGGTGCCTTGCTGCGGCGTCAGCAACCTGTCGATGGCCTCCAGCGTCTGTTGCAAGGCTCCCTGATTCTGTTCGACCACCTGACGAGCCGACCGGCCCATTCGCTCCCGTTCCTCGTCATTAGAAAAGAGGGCCAATACCTGTCTGCGTGAGGTCCTCCGCCTGGAGAACCCGACGGCCCCTCCCGCCTGAATCAGAAGGTCTGCAATCTCCGCACAATGGTCGGTGTAGGGACCGAACAGCACCGGCTTCGCCCACTGAGCCGGCTCCAGCAAATTGTGTCCACCAATCGGAACGAGTGTGCCTCCGACGAACGCCACCACAGCTTCCCGGTAGATCGCAGCCAATTCGCCGCGCGAATCGAGCACCACCACACGGGGACCGGTACATCGCGGCGCGCCGGCCTGCCCGATGGTACTGCGTCGCTGCACGGCGAACCCGCGCACCTCGAATCATCGTCTCCACCGACTCCGCTCGTTCAATGTGTCGAGGAGCCAGCAGCAAGACCGCTGAGGGACACCGTGTCACGAGTGCCCGATAGCATTCCACGAGGGTCTCTTCTTCACCGGGATGGGTACTGCCTGCCACAAACAGCTGTTCCGTATCCTGAAGCTCAAGATGAGCCCTTGTCGTCCCACCCTCCGTGACGGCTGGTATCGGCTGGTCGAACTTGATATTCCCTGTCCGCCTGACTCGCGAGGCCTCTGCTCCCAGCGCGATGATACGGTCGACGTCCCGGTCCGACTGCATCAGGCAGAGGCTGAGCGTCTGCAACATCGTCCGGTAGAACGATCGCACGCGGCGCCCACTGCTGCCGCGCAAAAGACCTGGTCGAGAGCCGACCGTTCACGAGAGCAGTCGGCACTCCGCGCCGACGCAGGTGCCACAAGAGATTCGGCCAGAGTTCGGTCTCGACGAAAAGATAGAGGCAGGGTTGCAGTCGTTCGATGAAGCGGGAGACGACCCAGGGGAAATCGAGCGGCGCATAACAGTGGTCTGCCACGCCAGCCAACCGTTGCTCCACGGCTTCCCGTCCAGTCTCGGTCACCGTCGAGACCATCAGGCGATACGCAGGATGACGGCGATGCAGCTCGTTGACGAGCGGTGTCACCGCCACCACTTCACCGAGAGAGACGGCGTGAATCCAGATCACTGGTCGGTCTGGTCTGTCAAGTCTGTCTGGTTCGTTTGGTCTATCTGGTTGTCGGTCGACAAGATGGACCAGATAGACTGGACGACTATTTTCTAGTCCCAGCCGTTGAAGCAATCCGCGACGGCACCGTCGCTTGGCCAGCAGTACCGCCACGATGACCGGCGAAACGATCAGCAATGCACAATATTGTAGAAGAGACGCCACATGGATTGAGCCTTAGGCGAGAGACGTCGAAGCACATGAAACGACGCTGCACTGGATCCGTCAGACAATGACACGTTCGTCTGCGTGCAGAACGGCAGATGTCGGATGAGCTCGAATCTCCGTCTGACCTCCAACGCTTAACACCTGCGTTTCACCTTCTAACGGCCTCTTCCGCCTGATCCGTCAGCTCGATTCAGGACCGTCTCAAGCTCCAGGCATGCAGCTTCCAACGCCTGTTCATCATAGCATTTCGCGGACCCAGATGGGAGCGCCCCAGCAGATAGAGGCCTCGAGACCATGGGTATGGGACCATGAACCGATCCCAGCTCGCGAAGAGTTTTTTTGAGGAGCTAAAGGCCAGCGGCACAATCGGAAGCCCGGTTGCTTTCGCCAGCTGAACCACCCCGAGTTTCGCAACCTGGCGAGGCCCTTTGGGTCCATCGGGAGTCACCACAAGATCAGCACCGGATCGCCCCAAGCGGATCAGCTCCGCGCAAGGCAAGCGCCCCACCTCTGGTGCTCGATCCACGGACCGCCTCGATGCCCGAATCGAGAGATGATGCGCGCGATGATCTCACCATCCTGATGCTGGCTGATCAACACATTGCGCCCCTGTTCCACGATATGCCTGTAGGGACCATGAGCTGCTGCGCGTGCCAAAATGCGAGGATGATATGCCGTCCTGACGATACAAGCGCATCCACCTGCTCGTGGCCCTGCGAATCCATCCGCATCGACCGCCCCAGCCCTCGAATCACCGCGAGCCCCGATCGGAGGAAGGACAGAGAGCTTCAGCCACTTCTCGACTCGGTTCATGGCGGGGTTACGCATCGGGCACATCCTGGAACTGCATCGCATGGAGCCGTTGGTACTGTCCCCCGCGGCGAAGCAGCTCGTCGTGCGTCCCCACTTCGACGATCGAGCCTCGGGCCAGCACCATGATCCGATCGGCCTGTTGAATCGTGGTCAACCGATGGGCAATGACGACGGTCGTTCGATTCTTCATCAAATTGGCGAGGGCCAGCTGGACGACCCGTTCGGACTCGGTGTCCAACGCCGACGTCGCTTCATCGAGAATGAGCAAGGGAGGGTCGCGTAAGATCGCGCGGGCAATGGCCAAGCGCTGCCGTTCCCCGCCGGAGAGCTTCACCCCTTTCTCTCCCACGACCGTCTGGTACCCCTGCGGAAGGCGCTCGACAAAATCATGGGCATAGGCCAATCGCGCCGCCTGGACAATGTCTTCGTCGGTCGTGCCTCCCGTCCAAGCGGCGATGTTGTTGCGAATGCTGTCGTCAAACAAGACCACATCTTGCGACACCATGCCAATCTGCGATCGGAGCGAGCGGAGGGTATACGACTGAATATCGACCCCGTCGATGAGAATGCGACCGGCCGTCGGCTCGTAAAAGCGCGGGATAAGATTGACCAGAGTCGTCTTTCCACTGCCACTGCTGCCCACGAGGGCCACCATTTCTCCGGCGCGAATCGTCAGGTTGATGTCGTTGAGCGCCGGCACCGCCTGGCTCTCATAATGAAACGTCACATCGTCAAACGTCACCGACTGCGCAATCCGCGGCAACTCCAACCGGCCCCGTTCCGCATCCTGCTCGGTCTTGAGGTCCAAGACGCCGAAGACCCGTTCCGCCGCGGCCAGCGCCTGTTGAATCGAATTATTGGAACCGGACAATCGTGCGAATCGGCGTATAGGCCATGAACATCGCTGTCAGAAATGAGAAAAACGCCCCCGGCGTCATCGAGCCGTTGATCACGAGGAAACCGCCATACCAAATAATCGCCGCGACCCCTACGACACCGATCACTTCCATATGCGACGACCCGAGGGAGGAGACTTGAATCGCCTTCATCGTCGTACTGAGGAACGAGCGGTTGCTCTGTTGAAATCGCGCCGCTTCCGACTCTTCGCGTCCATAGGCCTTCACCATGCGAATGCCGGATAACGTTTCCTGAAGTGTGGAGGCCATATCCCCCATCCGCTCCTGGCCGCTTGCCGCCAACGCCCGCAACCGCTTCCCCATCCGCACCATCGTGAATACGGCCAAGGGAATGACGATCACCGAGAGACCGGCCAGCCGCCAATCCTGATAGAAGATCACGCCCATCATGGCTAGGAACGTGAGTCCCTGCTGAAAAATATCTTTCAGCACTCCCGCCACCGCGTTGGCCATCAACGTGACGTCGTTCACCACACGAGACACCAACCGCCCCGACGTATTCACATCGTGATAGGGAACGGGCAGCCGAATGAGCTTCCCGAACAACTTCCTGTCGAATGTCGGTGATCACCTGATTCCCGACATAGTTCATGAGATAGTTTTGCCCGTAGTTGAAGACGCTCTTGAGCACCGCCACGGCGAAGAGCGCGAGCGGGAGCACCAGCAAGAGGCTTTCGTTCTTGTTGATGAAAATCTCGTCGAGGACCGGCTTGACGAGCCAGGCGTAGGCGCCGGAGAAGGCCGCCACCAGCCCCGAGCAGACGAACGCCGCACCCAACCGAACCCGATAGGGCTTCAGGTAGCGGACCAATCGTATCAAACGATCTAGAGTCGACATTCAGACAATGCCACCTGCGCAGCTCGACTGGAGGCGCCGGGTTCCCCAATGATTGCCGTACCTGTCGCAGCCCTTCTTTCATATCATTATATGCCGACGGATCGCGCAAAAGGTGCAGGACTTCCTGACACAACCGCTCGGCCGTCGCCTCATCCTGAATCAGTTCCGGCACGACCGATCGGCCGGCCACCAAATTGACAAGCCCGATCCATTTCACATTGATCAGCCAACGCGCCAGCCGATACGTCAACGGCGACGTCTTGTACAGCAACACCATGGGAGTCCCCACCACCGCCGCCTGCAAGGTCGCGGTCCCCGACGCAATGAACAACACTTCGGACAGGGCCATCACCTCACTGGCCTGATCGTGCACCACTCGGACCGGCACAGGGCTGTGCTGCAGCAGGGCCTGGATCAGATTATCGTCAATTGAGGAGGCCTGCGCCAGGATAAATTGTGTTCCCGGTTCGGCCACGACCAGTTGAGCAGCCGCCTTGAGGAGCACCGGCAGGAGCATTTCGACTTCGCTCACTCGACTCCCCGGCAACAATCCGACGACGCGGGAGGACTCGTCCAAGCCGAATTCCCTGCGAAGCTTCGCACGATCATAATGCGGCGCCACCGTATCAAGCAATGGATGGCCGACGAACGTGCAACGAACTCCTGCCCGGCGATACAGTTCCGGCTCGAATGGGAGGATGACGACGACATGATCGACCCGGCGCTGAATCCACTTCATGCGCCCCGAGCCGCCAGGCCCGCACTTGTGGGGCAATGTAGTGAGAGCACACGTCGACCGGCGGCTTTGGCAACCCGGGCAAAATGAAAGTTCAGCCCCGGATTATCGATCAACACGACAAGATCCCAGTGCCTCTGCCTTTCAGCACCTCGCCGGATGGCACGCACGCGCTGGACCATGACTCGGATAGCGGATAACCCGATCAATCCCATCACGTCCAGCTGCGGGACACCCGGCACAAGGCTCACCTTTGCGGCACGCATTGCAGGCCCACCAATGCCGACCAGCTGGGCCGTCGGGTCGAGCGCCATGATCGCTTTGGCTAAATGAGCCCCGTGGGAGATCACCCGAGGCTTCGCCTGTTACGATCAGTATCCTCATTCTAAGAAGGGGCATGGGGATAGCGGGAATACAAGGTAAGGGGGTACGGGGAAGGGTATAGGGTAGAGGGATAATGGGGTATGGAAATGGTACAGGGTCTGGAACTTCTATCCTGCGCCCCCTGTATCCCGTTACCCCCATTACCCCGTTATCCCGCTTTTTATCCCGCTACCCCCGTATCCCGACTACCTCCTTCTTCATGGCGAGCTGCAAAAGCCGCAATGGCCTGCAAGACCTGATGCGCCACGTCCACTGCCGCCGCGCCATCCTCACCCGATACCACCGGCCTCGCGCCCGTGCCGGCTGCGTGAAGAAACGATTCAAGTTGGAGCTTCAACGGTTCTTCGTCTCCACCCTGCAGCTGCTCGACCTCGACAGTCGGCCGCTCCCCGGCCTTAGCGGTGCGTCGGCAAATCATCCCTTGCCTGGTCTGGAAATCGATCGACAGATAGTTATCTCGTTGGAAGAGGCGCAGCCGGCGCATCTTATTCGTCGACACGCGGCTGGAGGTCAGGTTGGCCACGCAGCCGCTCCAGAACTGAATGCGGGCGTTGGCGATATCGATCGAGGAGGACAACACCGCCACCCCGCAGCGCGCACCTCTTCAACGCGACCGGGATTCAAGGACAGCACAAGATCCAAATCGTGAATCATCAGGTCCAACACCACATCCACGTCCGTCCCCCGTTCACTGAAACTGCTGAGACGGTGACATTCGATGAACACAGGCCTCCCGATATGGGGGCGCATCAGCGACATCACCGGATTGAACCGCTCGCTGTGGCCAACCTGTACACAACAGCCCCGCTGTTTGGCCAGCTGCACCAACTCCTGTGCCTCTCCGGGCGTGACGGCAAGCGGCTTTTCGACCAACACATGTTTGCCCGCCTGCAGACAGGCTTTTGCGATGGCATAGTGGCCTGACGTGGGCACCGCCACACTGACGACATCGACGTGCGGCAACAATTCATCAGCCGTACGAAAGACGCGCACCCCATGCCGATCTGCGACCGTCTGCGCACGCTCGACCGACTGATCCGCCACACCGACGAGTCGCACTCCAGGCAAGGAGGCATAGAGGCGCGCATGGTGCTGCCCGAGATGTCCGACACCGATGACTCCTGCCCTAAACGGTGTCATACTTCGAGGCTCATTTCCCGCTTGGTTCGAGTTTCGAGATCCCGACAATGGCAATACGGGCAGACCGGGCCTTGTCCAACATGATCTCGCGATCCAACAGGATGGTCCGCCCGGCTTCGATCGCCAACACGGAGGCCTTGACCGATGCCATCACCTCGATGGTCCGAGGTCCCACGGTCGGGAGATCGAACCGTAAGTCCTGCTGCGGCTTCGATCGCTTGACTACTACCGCGCCCTCCTTGGCCAAATCGCCGCCGCGCTTGATGGCTCCGTCCGTGCCTTCGACCGCCTCGACGGCCACGACCACGCGATCTTTGATCACGACGCACTGCCCGATATCGAGACGCCCGATTTCATGCGCCACTTCCCACCCGTAGCGGATGTCCTCCCACTCTTTCTCCGATGGGGTCCGAGCGGTCAACGCCCCTTCTTCCACGAGAATCCCCTCAAGCCCGAAGGTTGCATCACAGATCACAATGCCTTCCCGTTCAATCTCCGCGGCAATTTCACGCAGAATGTCATCATCTCGCCACAGAGCCACCCGCGCGAAGAGGGCCAGAGCCCGGAGGTCCGGGCGGACAGTCGTGAAGACATGCGTCTTCTTGACGCCGCCAAGCATGACGGCTCTTTCAACGCCATCGGCCTTGAAGGCGTTGATCAATTTGTTGAGCTGACCAATCTTGATCCAGTGGATACGGTCGACATGCTGTTCGAGTTCCGGCTCTGCTTCGCCGATATGCGCGACCGCCGAGACATAGTACCCCAGCTTTCTGGCATTGTCCGCAAAGATGATGGGGAAGCGACCATTACCGGCAATGAGCCCAATCCGCTCGCCATCGATGACGTGAGGTAGTGATGCCACGTTGCTTACTCCTCATCCTCTTGATCTCTGCCGACCGACCGGCAGATGCCGCGCTTCGTCCCCTCCAGGAACCCCAGGACGGTCATGACATCTGGTTGGTCTCCGAATTCAGCCTTGGCGAGCCTGGCCGCTTCGGCGATTCGGTGCCCCGAGCGGAAGAGCATATCGTACGCCCGTTTCAGTACCGAGATCCGATCGGGAGAAAACCCTTGGCGGCGCAACCCCACCGAGTTAAGGCCATACATCCGCGCACGATAGCCACCCGCAGCCCGCATGAACGGCGGGAGGTCTTGCACGATGCCGCAACAGCCGCCGACCATGGAGTACGACCCGACCCGCACATGTTGATGGATACCGGTCAGTCCCCCGATGATGGCATGGTCGCCGATGGTGATGTGGCCGGCTAAACTCGCGGCATTGGCCAGGATGAGATGGCTTCCGAGATGACAATCATGGGCGACGTGCACATAGGCCATCAAGAAGTTCTTGGAGCCGATGGTGGTCTTCCCACCGCCTTGTACCGTCGCGCGGTTGACTGTGACATACTCGCGAAGGATATTGTCATGGCCGATGATGACCTTGGTCGGTTCCCCCTTATATCCGAGGTGCTGAGGCGGTCCGCCGATCGAGGCAAAGGGATGCAACTCATTCCGCTCACCAATCTCCGTCCATCCGTCGACCGACACATGAGATAACAATCTGGTTCCCTTTCCGATCGTGACATGCTCACCGACCAGGCAAAACGGCCCGACCCTCCACATCATCGGCAAGACTCGCCTTGGGATGAACAATCGCTGTTGAATGAATCTGCACTCTTAACCTCCAGTAAGACGCAAATTGTGAATCGTTATTCGTTCACCGCACGTGCGGACGCCGACCACATTTCTTTTCGTCTCACGTTTCACGCTTCACGTCTTTCTCCTCGGTCACCATGGCGGTCACTTCGGCTTCACAGACGAGCTCCTCCTCGACAAAAGCCTTGCCTTGCATCTTCCAGAACGGCGCCCGTTTCTTGACAACGTCGATCTCAAACCGCAACCGATCACCGGGCACGACCGGTTTTCGAAACTTCGCGCCATCGATACCGGTCAGATAGACCACCGGACGCGTGGCGTGCCCCATCGACTTAAACGCCAGAACCGCACCGACTTGAGCCATGGCTTCGAGAATCAACACCCCCGGCATGACCGGGCGTCCGGGGAAATGTCCTTGAAAGAAGGGTTCATTGATCGTCACGTTCTTGATCCCTACGATCCGCCGGTCGGGGTCCAACTCCTGCACGCGATCGACCAGGAGAAAGGGATACCGGTGCGGCAAGAGAGACTGAATTTCTGCTTGTTCCATCACGGACATCGGCGGAACCTCCTCATAGGCAAGACTTCAGTTGTGTGCATTCTGAAGTTATGTCGACACTAAGAATGCTCCCTCCAAGCTCGCTCGGTATTTCTTCAGGGATGGGGGCTGATTGAGCTTCCACTGCGAGTGTCATCCCAATCCCACACTTCACTTTCGAGGGTAGCCAGGTTGATCCTCCATTTGCGCGCGTCGAACGAGCACATGCTTATCGTGCGCGTTCCGCGAGCAGGAGGACGACCAGGCTGCCCCTCCCACCCTTCTGAGGCCGCGCGTTGCGCGAGCACAGAAGATCATCAGGCTCCATCCCCTCCTCTGCTATTTATTCTGTCGATCGAACTCCTTCACCACCTGATCGGTCAGGTCCAACGCAGGCTGATGATAGAGCACGATCTTCATCATCGCCTCGTTCCCCTTGTCGATGATCGCGACGAACCCGTTCTTTTCTCCCACGGCTTGCGCGGCCGCTTGCACTTTTTCGAGTATTCCGCCACCATTTCACGCTGCTTCTGCTGAATCTCGCGATTGAAGTCGGCCAGGCGACGTTGATAGGCCTCCAACTTGGCCTGGAACTGACCTTGCTTCTCTTGCTTCGCGCTGTCGGTCAACTTCCCGTCTTGAATCGTCTGTTGCAATTCCTTCAGTTCTTGATCGTCGGCATTGATGATCTTTTGCCTGGTCATGGAGTAGGCCTTGAGCTCTTCCAACGCCCGCTTGCCGGCCTTCGACAGCTCGATCACCACTTGTTGGTTCATCACCGCAACCTTGAAGGTTTCATCCGACAACACCGGCGACACCATCGCCAACCACAATGCCACTGCACTGATCAGACTAGTCACTCTCGTTCGTTCCATCGAATCCTCCTCCGCTCTTCACGAGTACCACATCCTACGCATGCACCTACCCCGCATGAATAATGCGGGCTAAGGATATTCACGATTAAATTCATCAATGACCTGCCCTGTAATATCGAGGCCTTCTTCGCTATACAGGGTGGGGCCGCCTTTCCCCTTATCCATGACGACCTGTAATCCGAGACGCTTCGATACTTTCCCCACGATGAGTCCCACCTTCTCACGGAACCCTTCGAGCACGTCTTTCTGCTTTTCCTGAACCTCCCGGTTCAGGTCGCCTGCTTTCTGCTGATACTCCGCCACTCGACGTCGAAACTGCTCTTCGCGCTCCCGTTTCGCAGTTGCGCTCAACACACTGGCCTGCCTCCCAAAATCTTCTTCCATGCGACGGAGCTCTTTCTCATCCATCTCGATCAGCGCCTGGCGATTCTTGGAGAATACGCTCAAGGAATCCTTGGCCTTCTTGCCGCTGTTCGTCTCGTTGAGGACACGGGCCGGATCGACGACTCCTATCTTCCCTTCGACTTTAGCCCCGCCTGCAGCACAGCCTGAGACAGCGAGGAGCGCCATCAACAGACCTCCTGTGCAGAACACCTTCCGCATGACGACACCAACCTGGATCACACCGCTACCCCTTACTCGTGGTCAAAGACTTGCTCCATTAGAACAGAGAACCGATGGTAAACTCGAAGACCCCTTTGCGTTCTCCCGGATTGGGATCCAGATTTATCCCATACGCGGCGCGGAGGGGGCCAAAGGGTGAAATCCATCGCCCTTCTAATCCGGCCGCTGGCCGCAACTTAAATGAGAAAGATTCATTGTCGCCAAAACCTTTCCCGTAGTCAAAGAAGATCACCCCGTTCAATTTGGCCTCAGGGGAAATCGTAAAGATAAAATCGGTATTGAAGATCAACTCTTTGTCAGCGCCGAGTAGGGTATGGGCGGCAGTCACCGGTCCCGCACGCCCGAACACGAACCCGCGCATCGTATTGATGCCGCCGACAAAGTATCGTTCGGTCAATGGAATGGGTTTCCCCTCGAGGCCGACTGCGGCGCCATAGCGAACGCGGACCGCAATCCGCGTATCGAAAGGCAGCGGTGTATATTTCATAACATCCAGAGTATATTTATAGAAGTTATTGCTCCCGCCCAGGTAGGGCGTCCCGCAAGTCGAAGCCCGCAGAAGTTCGCCAACCGCTGCGGGGATCCGTATAGTAGTCTCTCGTGTCGCGAATCAGCGAGGTCCGGAACCCGGTCGTCGACTGAGTCCCAAGTTGACTACACACAAGTGGAGATTGATTCGGGCAAAGGCCTGGCTGTGGATTTTTGTAATTCAACTCCTCCGCGACCAGGGCCACGGTCCCGGAGGCATACTCAGAGAGATATCGACCTAACGTCACGCTGGCACCGGTTTTCGTCTCATAATAGGTGTAGTAGTTCGTCGCAGTGCGGTAGACGTCCAGCTGCATTGAGGTCAAGGAGTCGTTCAAATAGGGGTTACGAAATGTGATCAACCCTATTGTCCGCTGCTGGCCCAACTGACCGCGAATTCGTCCCATCCAGCCATTCCCACCGAGGTTTCCCTCCGTAATATCGGCGATCGCGACCAACTTGTCCAACGTGCTGAATCCGCCGCCGATGCTGAACTGGCCGGTCGGCTTTTCTTTCACGCGAACATTCAGATCGACCTTATCCACACCCACCTGCGCCGGAAGAATTTCCACCGTCTCGAAAAAGTTCAAGTTATTGAGACGCTGAAAGCTCCGCTTCAATGAGGGGGTATCGATGACATCCTGTTCATCGACACGGATTTCACGACGAATCACATTGTCTTTGGTCTTCTCGTTCCCATTGATATTGATCTGACGGATCCGCATCATCTCCCCTTCCTTGATGGTCAGAATGATGGTTGCGGTCCGGTCCTCCATGTTCGGAATCACATTGGGCGAGACATCGGCAAACGAATAGCCCTTGCTCCCATAGAGATCGTTCAACCGCGTAATCTCGTCACGAAGTTTCTGACGCTGAAAAATCTCCCCTTCCTTAATCTTGAGCCCTGGCGAAGTTCCGGATCTTCGAACACCGTATTCCCGCGGAATCCGATTTCGCCGATGGTGAACGGCTCCCCTTCCGTCACCGCGTACGTCACGACGAACCATTTCTTATCGTCACTGAGATCCACAGTCGGCAATCCGACTCGGACGTTTAAATAGCCTTTGTTGAGCAAGATCTCTTTGATCCGCTCGACGTCGTTGTTCATTTCTTCCTGCTTCAAGACGCCGGCATCCGAGATCCACGACGGCAACTTCAGCTGTGTGATCAGACCGTACCAGGGAATCCATTCCCGCGTCGCCATCACATTGAACATTTCGTTTTTCGTCACTGCGTGCAGGCCGTCAAAATTGACCGTTTTGACACGCGCCTTGTCCCCTTCTTTCACGAAAAACGTCAGGCGCTTCCGATCCTCGTCCAAGGTCTGCACGACCGGGATCACCCGGCAATTGAAGTAGCCGTTCCCCTGGTAGGCCAGGCGAATCTTCTCCGCACTCTCTTTGGCCTGCGGCTGATCGAGAAAGGCTTGGCTCTTGATCGTGATCTTCTCTTGAGCTTATCGTCGCTGAGCTCTTTATTCCCATCGAACACGATCTCGGTGATAAACGGTTTCTCGCGGACCAGAAAGGCCAGGGCCACCCCGCCCGCTCCTGATTCCGTCTCCACCTGCACGTCTTCAAAGAACCCGGTTTCGTAGAGAATTTTGATTTGTCCACGGACATTCTCAGGGGTGTAGGGATCGCCGGGCTTCAACGTCAATCGGCCGGCAATCGCCGGCAATTCGATCCGCTTGTTCCCTCGAATCTCAATCGCCGTCACTTTGACTCCGGCCTGCTCCGCAGCGACCGCACGCACCGGCAGCAGGCCGCAGGCCAGGGTGACGAGGACCATGACGAAGAGCCAGCGAGGCCCGGCTGAACAGCAAGTTCCCTCACCGGATCTGAGTTCCATAAGAAGAAGAGGAAGATAATACCAGCATCATGGGTGACCCTAACTTTGGCCGTGATCGTACACCCTGCACCTCTAGCCTCATCACACACGACGCATCCGGGGCGCGTGTGATGAGATCGGTAGAGGAGGTTCCTGACGTGAGAGGCCTAGGCGGTCAACGCAAACGTATCCCTCACGGCAACATGCGTGCAAAACTTCCGAATTATATTGGGCAAGTATTTGAATGTAAAGCTGATATACCACATTCTTCGCGCAGGGTCCTCGCAAACTGGTGGGGTGAAGCGTGTCAGGCGCGATACGGAGTTCGAAGTTCTGGGTTCGAAGTTCCGAAAACCTTGAACTTCGGACCTCGAACCCTCGGTCGTCTCGCCCATCTTGCTTGAGCAAGGCATCTGCACGCGTGGCAGACACGTCATAAATCATCATGTGGACGACGACTCGGTTGCGCGATCGTCTCACGCCGCTACTCCCCGCATTATTCATGAAGCTTCTGCTGCAAGCGCGGATACGCGGCTGTGACGGGCTGTCTCGCCGTTCAGCCCTTCGACATACTGCACGAGTATGCTTCAGGGCTTCACGCCTCCGAGTACTCGTCTCGCTTCGCGTCTGCACGCTTTCGCGACGAACCTTCATGAACAATGCGGGCTACGCTCCTGCATTCCTTGACATCGCCTACCCCTTCACATAGTATCGAATCATGTCACGCTTCGAAGTGCGCAAAGCCGTGATTCCCGCCGCAGGCCTTGGCACTCGCTTCCTCCCCGCGACGAAAGCGTCTCCCAAAGAAATGTTGCCGCTCGTCGACAAACCACTGATTCAATATGCGGTAGAAGAAGCGGTCGCCTCCGGAATCGAAGACATTATCATCATCACCGGGCGGGGCAAACGCGCGATCGAGGACCATTTCGACCGATCCGTCGAGTTGGAAGAAAATCTCAAGGGCAGCGGCAAGGCGCAGCTCCTGAGCCAGATGCGGCACATCTCCACGCTCGCAAACTTCTGCTACGTCCGTCAGTCGGAGGCCCTAGGACTCGGCCATGCGGTCCTCTGCGCCCAACGGCTGATCGGTGACGAACCCTTTGCGGTCATTCTCGGCGACGAAATCATCGATGCCCCCGTCCCTGGCCTCGCGCAACTCATTCATGCCTACAAGAAACGACACGGTGCGGTCCTCGGCCTGCAGGAAGTGCCCCACCATGACGTCAGCCGCTATGGGATCGTGGCGTCTCGAACCATTGCAGCGGGATTGCATCGAGTCGAGGGCCTCATTGAGAAACCGGCGCCGGCCGAAGCCCCGTCCAATCTGGCGGTCATCGGTCGCTACGTCCTGCCGCCGGAGATTTTCCCCATCCTGCGAAAGACCCAGCCCGGTAAAAATGGCGAGATCCAATTAACCGATGCACTTCGGGAGTTGGCAAAGAAGTCCCCGATGTATGGGCTGGAGATACAGGGACAGCGATATGATGCCGGGGACAAGTTAGGATTTCTCATTGCGACCATCGAATTCGCACTCAAGAACCCCTCCCTGGGACCGGACTTCGGCGACTATCTGCAGAATCGGATGCGGCCTTCCGGAGAACGCCGCACGACACGATCACGAAAAGCCTAGTCACGACACTCAACGAAGGCACGACCTCATATCTCATGCACTACTAAGCACCAACAGTGAGACCATACCGATGAGCGACTCGATCGAGCAAGACTTGCAGCCACCCCAGAACGTCGAAATTCCCGACCAGCTTCCGCTGTTGCCGGTCCGAGACATCGTCGTCTTCCCCTACATGGTCCTCCCCTTGTTTGTCGGGCGAGAGATGTCGATCAAAGCGATTGAAGCCGCGTTAGCCGGCAATCGAATGATCTTCCTGTCGACGCAAAAGGCCTTGACGTCGAGAATCCTCACCGGAGGATATCCATGCTATCGGCACGGTCGGCATCATCATGCGGATGCTGAAATTGCCCGACGAACGCATCAAAATTCTCGTGCAGGGGCTCTCGAAAGCCAAGATTGCGGGCTACATTCAGACTGAGCCCTATTACTCCGTGCGCATCGACAAACTCACCGAACACAAGCCGGCGAGTACCGCCCTTGAAACCGAAGCCGCCATGCGGACGGTCAAGGAACAGATCGAACGGATCGTGAGTCTCGGCAAAGTCTTGATCCCGGATGTGATGATCGTCATCGAGAATCTCGAAGACCCCGGACGTCTTGCCGACATGGTGGCGTCCAATCTTGGCCTCAAGGTCGAGGTCACCCAGGCAGTCCTGGAGATCATTGATCCGATCAAGCGCCTCCGGCAAGTCAGCGAGATCCTCGGCAAGGAGATCGAAGTCCTCTCCATGCAACAGAAGATTCAAGCGCAAGCCAAGGGGAGATGGACAAGACCCAACGCGAATACTTCTTGCGCGAGCAACTCAAAGCTATTCAAAAAGAGCTGGGCGAGCTCGACGAACGCGCGGAAGAAATCACTGAGTTTCGCAAGCGGATCGTAGAGCTGAAGATGCCGGAGAAGGTGCTCAAAGAAACCGAAAAGCAGCTCAAACGCCTTGAGAAAATGCACCCGGATACCGCCGAGTCTGCGACCGTCAGGACCTATATCGAGTGGATCGTGGAATTGCCCTGGTCCAAGAAGTCCAAGGACAACCTCGACCTCAAGGCTGCCGCCAAAGTGCTCAACGAGGACCACTACGACCTGGAGAAAGTGAAGGAACGGATCCTTGAGTATCTCGCCGTGCGGAAGCTCAAAGATAAGATGAAGGGCCCGATTCTCTGTTTCGTCGGACCCCCGGGCGTCGGGAAAGACCTCGCTCGGGAAGTCAATCGCCCGCGCCCTCGGTCGCGAATTTGTCCGCATCAGTCTCGGCGGCGTCCGTGATGAAGCCGAGATTCGCGGTCATCGACGCACCTACGTCGGCGCGCTCCCGGCCGCATCATTCAAGGGCATGAAACAAGCTGGGCACCAACAACCCGGTCTTCATGCTGGACGAAGTCGACAAGGTCGGAATGGATTTTCGCGGCGATCCTTCCGCGGCCTTGCTCGAAGTGCTCGACCCGGAACAGAACAACTCGTTCACGGACCACTACCTGGGCGTGCCCTTCGACCTGACCGGAGTGATGTTCATTACGACGGCGAATCTGATCGACCCCATTTTGCCCGCCTTGCGCGATCGGATGGAAGTGATCGGGATCCCCGGCTATACCGAAGAAGAAAAGTTAGGCATCGCCCAGAAATATCTGATCCCTCGGCAACTCAACGAACACGGCATCACTGAGAAGCATGTCCGCATCGCCGAGCCGGCGGTGCGTCAGATCATCGCCAACTATACGCGTGAAGCGGGTGTCAGGAACCTCGAGCGCGAGATCGCCAACGTCATGCGCAAGGTGGCAAAGAAAGTGGCGGAAGGCAAAGGCGTGGGGTTCCCCGTCAATCCCGCCAACCTGCACAAATATCTCGGCGTCCCTAAGTTCGTGCCCGAAGAGGAATTGAAGATGGACGAGGTCGGCGTGGCAACGGGATTAGCCTGGACGGAGTCCGGCGGCGATGTGCTCTACATCGAGGCCACGGCGATGAAGGGCAGGGGCAATTGACTCTCACCGGCCAGCTGGGCGACGTCATGAAGGAATCCGCGCAAGCAGCTTTGAGCTACGTCCGGTCGCGCGAGCGCACCCTCGGCATCAATCCCGACGTGTTCACCACTCAGGATCTCCATATCCATGTGCCGGCCGGAGCAATTCCGAAGGACGGGCCGTCGGCGGGCATTACCATGGCCATCGCCATTGCATCGACGTTGTCGCAAATCCCGGTACGCCGCGACCTGGCGATGACAGGCGAGATCACCCTCCGAGGCCGAGTCCTCCCATCGGAGGATTGAAGGAAAAACTTTTGGCGGCCAAACGGGCCAAACTCACTACCGTGATTCTTCCGAAACGCAACAAGAAGGATCTCGACGAGATTCCCAGGCAATATTTTGAAGGGCATCCACCTCGTCTTTGCCGATACGATGGATGATGTGGATGAAGGTGGCTCTCCGGCGGGGCTCGAAATCCACACGCCCAACGGGCAAGCCCCACCAGCCGCAGCCGCACTCAGAAAGCACGCTACGCGCGCGAAGACAGGGCGAGCCGCTCGCTCGCTGCCGGCGCATGCAACCAGCACGGCAACGACCTTCCTAGCACTCCATTATTACGCTGACGGTTCGTCGCGAATACCGCGCTACGTCGCCAGGCGAGCCTGGCGCGCGGCGCGGCGATGGGCGGTCGGCCTCATGCGAAACGGTACTGCCAGTACCGACCGAGCGGCGGCCTCACTTGCCTGGACGATCAGGCCACCGCGTCGAGCCTTCGGTCGTCAGAGCGCCTCGCGAGCAGAGCACTCATGAATAGTGCGGGCTAGGTTAACTCCACTAACCCGGGATGCTGAAACATCCGGCCAGAGGCTCTGGCGCGTGAAGCGCGAGACATGCGAGAAGGGCGCGAGTTCAGTGCGGACAGATTGGAATCCTACCCCGCGTCCCGCCGAACCCGCTCGGCTATCCTGCAGGGGCGCTTCCTCGTCACCTAGGATCATGCGGGTCATTGATTTCGAAAATAGCTCAGAATGGTTTTTCAGGAACCTGCAACCATGGCGTCCACGGTCCGCACGAAGGCCCGTCCCACGATCCACGAATTCGATCTCATTCGAGCCCTCCACCGGCGCCATGGCCGCCGCACTGCCTCGGTGATTCAAGGGATCGGCGACGATGCCGCCGTCATCACGTCACGGGCCGGCCAATGGACGAGTGCTGACGACCGACCTCTTAACAGAAGGGGTCCACTTCGACCTCCGAACCGCCACGATGGCTGATATCGGCTTCCGCGCCGCAGCCGCGAATCTCAGCGACATCGCGGCGATGGGAGGAACTCCGCAGCATCTGCTCGTCGCCTTGGCCATTCCACGCACCGGCACCAGCCGCCATGTTCATCAACTGTACCGAGGGATGATGGCCGCCTGCCGCCCGCACCACGTAGGACTCATCGGCGGAGATACGTCGGCTTCGAGCGGCGGATGGTTTCTCAGCGTGACGCTGATCGGGATGGTCCCTCCCCGCAAGGCCCTGTTTCGGAGCGGTGCACGAATCGGAGATTTCCTTTACGTAACCGGCACAATCGGCGACGCATTGGCCGGCCTGAGACTCTTGAACGAACCACTGCCTCGTACGAAACGCCACCCGTCGCACCGCGACACTTTCGAGCCAGGCACCGGCAATTTCTGATCGGACGGCACCTGCGTCCAACCGCGCGCGTCGCGGAAGGCCAGTGGCTCAGCTATCCATCGCTTCGCGACCTCCGCAATTGATATTTCAGACGGCCTCTCTGGCGACCTCCGCCACATCTGCGAGGAAAGCCATGTCGGGGCGGACCTCGATCTGGGCACGCTCCCGTTATCGCCGGCCTGCCGCGCCTATGCAGCATCTCGGGAACTCGACCCGGTGGACCTCGCGCTGACCGGAGGCGAGGATTATGAATTGCTCTTTACCGTATCACCACGACGACGCCAGCGACTCGAACGGACAGCCCTCAAGCGAGGATTCTCCCTGACCTGCATTGGGACAAATTCACCCCCTTCGCTTCGGGATACAGGCCGTGTCCTCTCACGGCCGGCGTCACCGGTTGGCGAACACCAGTTACGAACATTTCACGTAACCAACTTCATCCACGAAGGCCATGGCCACGATCCCTTCATTTCGATCGCTGCTGAAACAGGTCCTCCATCTGCAGGAATCGCCGCAGCGAACGGCGCTGGCCTTCGCCATCGGAGTCTTCATTGGCTTTTCACCGGCTCTACGGATTACACACCGTCATGGTGCTCTTCTGCGCCTGGGCCTTGGGCCTGAACTTTCTCGCGCTCATGGCAGGCGCCTTTCTCAACAATCCCTGGACCCTGGTCCCTATCCTCGGTGCCAGCTACTGGGTCGGTGCGCTCTTGCTCGGCCGATCGGATAGTCCCCTCCTTCGACTGGCATGATGTGAGTTTCGGCGCGATCTACGCACAGGTCATGCCCTACGCCATACCCTTCTTTCTTGGCGGATTTGTCTTGAGCCTCCTCGGTGCGGCACTCGCCTACCCACTCGCCTACTATTTCGTGGCTAAATATCGGCAGTCGCACCCACTAGACCATGGAGAGCCATTGCCGCCCCCTCAAGATGTACGCTAAGATAATAACGCTCGCCATGTCTGAGTTCGGTCATCAATCCAATGCTCCATATGATGGGTCGGCGCTGATCGCCGATCCGATCCACCAATACGTCTCCTTTACCGTGCCCTTCTCCACTGCGGACCCGCACGAACGGACGGAAAAGGACCTGATCGACTCCCCTGGGTCCAGCGCCTCCGGTACATCTATCAACTCCAAAGCGCCCGATGGGTGTACCCCTCAGCGGAACACACCCGCTTCGTCCACTCGCTCGGCACCATGCATGTGGCAGGCCGTTTTGCACGGCATCTCTATCCGTTTCTCAAGAAAGCGGTAAAGGGAGTCCCGTCAGCGAACTATGTCGAAGAATTTCTCCGCGTCACGGCGCTCGTGCACGACATCGGACACGGCCCCTTCTGCCATTTCTTCGACGACAACTACTTGCACGCCTTCCATGCCAGTCACGAAAAACTCGGGCAGATCATCATCCGCGACCATCTCGGCCCGATCATCCGCAAAATCAGGCGCAGCCCGTCCGGCCCCTTCGCCAAAGGCGAGGAACTCAACCCCGATCAAATCGCGCATGTGATTCTCAAGGAAAAGGGCAAAGACAACTCCCGCATTCCCGCGATGGCTCAACATGCTCCAGCCGGTCATTTCCGGCAGCTATACCGCAGATAACCTCGACTATGTCCTGCGTGACTCCTATATGTGCGGCGTTGCGGTCGGCCCGGTCGATCTATCCAGACTCATTCACTACACGATCATCACGGACAAGGATTTACGATCTCATAAGACGGGCCTTCCTGCCCACTACAGATGTTCCTCAATACCCGCATGTATCTCTATTCCAACGTCTACTATCACCGGACCACGCGCGCGATCGACATCCACCTCCGTGACATCTTCGGCGACACCATGAAACTCCTGTTTCCCCACGATCCTCGCAAGAAGATGGACGAGTACCTGACGCTGACCGACTGGTCTTTGCTCGAAGCAGGTACGGGGATGGAAGACCTCACGCCATGCCACCGAGCGGCGCCTGGGTGCAGAATGGCAGCGGATTCTCGTCCGCGACGTAAAATGGAAGATGGCCTACAGCGCCGTGCTCAAGGAAAAGGGCCAGGAACGCGGCATGGACTTTCCCAGCCATGAGCACTTCGAAGAACAGATCAAAAAGAATTGCCGGCGCGGCTCCAAAAGTGGAGTTCCGTGTCGACATGGCGCCGCTCGACCCACGGCCAGACCCGAAAGACCGGCGCGGCAGTCCTCTCTATGTGTATGACCCCGAGCACCAAAGGCATCTCGACCGACCCATTAGAAGAATTCCTCGACCTGCTGCCTACCCGCTTGGTCCAATTCCGCGTCTATACCCTCGACCACGCGCACGACGAAGCCCTCTCGCGCGCCACCGCAACAGTACTCAACAAGACCCCGTCGAGCCTCGAGTCGAATTTTTAGAATCTACTGACAGACCTCCCGCGTGCTGCAATACTGCTGATACCGAGCGTCAGATCGCGCAGCACCATCTGCACGGAGGAGCCGATCATGCGGACACTTGTCAGGCTACTATTCCTGCATGCTCTGTCTGGTATTCAACAGTACTCGTCCTGGCACAAATGCCGATCGACGGACAGAGCCAGCCGATGTCCTCAAACTGCTCGAGCGAACTGCCGCCTGAGACGATGAAGAACGTTGAGATCCTTAGGGAAGATCCTGCAACAGGATTTGAAAGGAGGGCAAGCTGACCGAAGCACGAATCCAGGAAGAACTGAAGTCGGGCACTCTCGAACAGACGTTGAGAGGCCTAAACCCCGAAGCCGGCCCTCTGCTCGACGACATCGGTCATGCAAATGAAGAACCATCCCAACGCCGAGAACCTGCCGAATCTGCTGAACGGGCTGGCGGGGGAGGGCCGGTAGAGGGAGGTGGCGGGCTGTGCCGGAGGCTTCGCTTCGTGCCTCTCCGGGCGGGCCCTTCCGGGCTCGCCCGAGCGGAACCCTTCTGGAATTCCTTCAGCTGCGATCTGGCGATCGCAGGGCTTCAGTCAGTTCCAGCCTTCCTTCTCGGCCCAAGCCACGGTGGGCACCCCGCTCCTTCGGCAACGTTCGCTCAGCCTCCCGGCACAGCCAGCCCAGAGAAAGTAGGAGGAAATGCGAATGCATGAATGAAAGAGCAAGCCCTTAGAGCCCTTGCTCAGCAAGCGGAGGACTCTAAGGCTTTAAAGTAATTCTTGGGACTATACCGCTCAGTGGCAGCCTTCTTCCCACATGCTTCGAAGACTGTTGGGTTAGCCTGCCGATTTTCCATTCTCTAGCGCTTCAACGTCTGCAATATCTTGCGGGACGGCCAAGCATGCGCTTCTGCTGCAACAGAGTCATCGTACGAAATCACAGGAACCGCAATGCCCATTCCTCATTTGCCGTGACGCGACGCGCGTAAGCTTCTTCAAACGTTGGACCATCCGGCGAAGTAAGCAGCTCCGTCTGGTACCGCCCAAGTCGAATTTGCTTCTTCATTTCAGAAAATAGATTGGCTGGACAGTTCACGCTCTGAAAACCCTAGCGAGCGTAGTGCGGAAACGACTCGAGCGGGGTTGCTATCCGATCTATCTATGAAAATGTCTAAGTCCTTCGCCAGCCGAAGATGTCCATGAGAATTGAACTGCGTGCCACTCCAACGACAAGATAACGCACGTCAGACATGAGTTAAAGCAGCTCAGAAGCTCCGTCTCTTGGGCGTTAAGAAAGAGTGCGCTCATGCATCAGTTATCTTCTACTCCTGGTCGTCGTGAAAGTGGAGGAAATATAGTGACAGGCTACTTTCTGCGTTTAGCTGAGTCAAATTCCATCAGGATGTGCCAGGGCTCAGAGCGAACGTTGCCGGAAGGAGCGGGGACCCAGCGAGACGAGGCGGGGAAGGAAAGCTGGAACTGACTGAGGCACCACGGTC
>ERZ1370068.7193-contig-6124_pt1 | contig 34857 bp, 44 predicted proteins | sample MGYA00561227_ERZ1370068 | MGnify/ENA primary metagenome ERZ1370068 (study PRJEB38410, sample SAMEA6850437) | metagenome | study: Metagenomic assessment of the ecological functions of the soil: analysis of the soil microbiota associated with the...
TGTACTTCGTTCAGTTGTATTACCTGGCCCCCGAGATCATTCATCCCGGACAACCAGTAGCTAATTCGTTAAACGCTGGACCGCCATGGCGGAGGTTCATGTGGTTCCACACCTCAGAACGAGACCCCTTCCACCGAGCCCCGGTGCCGGGACAACGCGGTGAGGATCGGGTGCCGGATCCCGGCAAATTTCCGATATGTTCTTCGCTCGTCTGCCGAGGTGGAGACGGGATGCCGCACGCGCACTGGACGCAGCCGGTATACCGCTTCCACACTCGCCGGCAGCATCCGTGGAGGAGCGGTCAGCGATGGAACTCGGCAAGCTCGGTTTGGGTCGGGATGGACGGCATGAGCGCCGCGCAGGCGGCAGCGGCTTTCGCCAAGCGGGTCGAAGAATGGGGATATGGCGCGCTGTGGATCCCCGAGAGCCGCGGTCGAAACGCGCTCGTACATTCTTCCTGGCTGCTCGCTCACACCGAGCGGCTGATCGTGGCGACCGGGATCGCCAACATCTACGCGCGCGACCCGATGGCGATGGCCAATGGTCAGCGCAGCCTGCCGAGCAGTCGGGCGGCCGGTTCCTGCTCGGCGTCGGCGTGTCGCATCGGCCGATGGTCGAAGGTCTGCGCGGCCACACCTACGGCAAGCCGGTCGCGACGATGCGCGCCTATCTGCAGGCGATGCGGCAGGCGCCCTATCAGGCGCCCGACGCCGCGCGGAGCAGCCGCTGACCGTCGTCGCGGCGCTGGGGCCGAGAATGATGGCGCTGTCAGGCGAGCTCGCCGGACGGCGCCCATCCCTACAATACGACCCCGGAGCACACCGCGCAGGCGCGCTCGATCCTCGGCCCCGGCAAGCTGCTGTGCCCGGAGGTCTGGGTGGTGCTCGAAACCGACGCCGGCAAGGCGCGCAGCGCCGCTCGCCAGGCGCTCTCGCGCTATTTGCAGCTCGAGAACTACGTCAACGACTGGCGTCGCCAGGGCTTCTGGCGACGCCGATCTCGCCGGCGGTGGTTCCGACCGCGTTCATCGATGCCCTGGTGGCGTGGGGCGACGAGGGCGCCGATCCGCGCGCGTATCCAACAGCATTGGGACGCCGGCGCCGACCATGTCTGCATCCAGCCGATCAGCCCGACGGATCCCGCCAGACTCGTCGCCGATCGGGCGCTCGAGCTCTTGGCGCCGGCGCGGCGATCTTGACGGCTTCCGGCACCCGGCCGACATTGTGCGAGTCGACCTCCGTATCGGCGCGGCTCGGCGATCGTGCCGGATCCGGAAAGCGAGGAGCATCGGCGATGTATTCGGAAATCACCCGATCGATCAAAGTCAGCGTCAAGCCGTTCTACCTCGAGGACCAATCCTCGCCGGCCGAGGACCGTTACGTCTGGGCCTACCATGTCCGCATCGAGAACGGCGGCCTGGAGACGGTGCAGCTGCGCAATCGGCATTGGCAGATCACCGACAGCCGCGGGCAGATGCAGGAGGTGCGCGGCGCCGGGGTCGTCGGCGAGCAACCGGTGCTCGCTCCCGGCGAAAGCTTCGAATACACCAGCGGCACCCCGCTGCCGACCCGTCCGGGATCATGGTCGGCAGCTACGAGATGGAAACCCGAGGCGGTGACAGCTTCTGGGTCCGCGTCCCGGCCTTTTCGCTCGACAGCCCGCATCAAGCGGTCCGGCTCAACTGACCGCTGCGCGGGAGCGCCACGGAGCTTCCGCGCGCATGATCCGCCAATCCACAGAGAGAGATCCGATGTCGCAAGCCGTGGCTCCGTCCTGTCTCCTGCACCGGCCGCTCTCCGGGCAACCGGTCTCTGTCCGGCGGCCGACCGCGAGAGAAGCCGAGGAGGCAGTTCGCACCTTGATCCGCTGGGCCGGGGACGATCCGGCGCGCGAGGGGCTGCTCGGCACCCCGACCGCATCGTGCGCGCCTACCGGGAATTCTTCAGCGGCTACGACGAGGACCCGGTGGCGCTGCTCGCAGCGCACCTTCGAGGAGACCAACGGCTACGACGAGATCGTTGCGCTGAAGGACATCCGCTTCGAATCGCATTGCGAGCACCACATCGCCCCGATCATCGGCAAGGTGCATGTCGCCTACCTGCCGGACAAGCGGGTCGTCGGCATCTCGAAGCTTGCCCGGCTCGTCGACGTCTTTGCCAAGCGCCTGCAGATTCAGGAAAAATGACCGCTGCAGATCGCCAACACGCTCGACGACGTGCTGCAGCCCAAGGGCGTTGCCGTGGTGATCGAGGCGGCGCATCAATGCATGACGACGCGCGGCGTTCACAAGCCGGGCGTGACCATGGTCACCAGCCGCATGCTCGGCGCCTTCCGCGACGACCCGCTGAGCCGGCGCGAGGTCTTGGCGATGATCGCGACCCCGGGCGGCGCCAAGCTCGACAACGTCTGACCCGGCCCGGCGATTTTGCGCGAATTCTGTGCGCAAACACACCTAGCGGACCAGCGGCGCCGGCTCGGCCCAAGAAGTAGCCGCCTTTACGCGAGGACGCACTGGCAGGTTCCGATCCCAGGGTGATCGGATGCCGCGTCCCTTTGCTTGGGCGCCGCCTCGCAAAGTTGAGGCGCGGCAACGGCCGGTCGCTTTTCGCCCTACGGTCCCTTTGGCATACTCGCTCCGTCGCGTGCTTTACGATAAGCACGTATGGCGACCACGCCCAAGAGCGAGGTGATCGTATGAACGCGCCGCGAGCTGATGCTCCTGCTGGGCGGCGCGATGACGGCGCAGCGCGCGCACTGCGCGCGCAGCAGAAGGCGATGCCGGTGATCGGCTTCCTCGGCGGCGCGTCGCCCGGCCCGACTGCGCTGTATGTGGCCGCGTTCCGCCAGGGACTGAGCGAAACCGGCTATGTCGAGGGACAAAACGTGGCGATCGAATACCGCTGGGCGGAGGGCCGCTATGATCGGCTGCCCGCATTGGCCGCCGATCTCGTCGGCCGCAAGGTCGACGTGATCGCGGCCGGGCAGCGCGCCTTCGGCACTAGCGGCGAAAAGCGCGACCTCGACGATCCCGATCGTCTTCGTCGGTCGGCGGCGACCCGGTCGAGCGTCGGCCTGGTCGCCAGTCTCGCCCGGCCGGGCGGCAACCTCACGGGCGTCAGCCATCATCAGCATCGAGCTGACGCCCAAGCGGCTCGAGCTGCTGTCCGAGCTGGTTCCCGCAGGCCAGGGTGATCGCCCTGCTCGTGAACCCGAACAATCCGACTGCCGAGCGCATCATCGCGAGACGTGCAGGAAGCGGCGCGCGCGAAGGGGTGCAGCTCCATATCCTGAAGGCCGGCACCGAAAGCGAGATCGACGCCGCCTTCGCAACCCTCGTCCAACTGCATGCCGGCGCGCTCGTCGTCGGCGCCGATCCGTTCTTCAACAGCCGGCGCGAGCAGCTCGTGGCGCTGGCAGCACGCCATGCCGTTCCGGCGATCTATGAGTGGCGCGAGTTCGCCGCGGCCGGCGGCCTGATCAGCTATGGACCGAGCCTCACGGCTGTCTGTCGCCAGGTCGGCATTTACGCCGGAAAGATCCTCAAGGGCGCCAAGCCCGCCGATCTGCCGGTCCAGCAGCCGACGACATTCGAGCTGGTCGTCAATCTCAAGACCGCCAAGGCGCTCGGCCTCACCGTCCCGCCATCGATCCTCGCCCGCGCCGACGAGGTCATCGAGTGAAACGCGTCTGCGCCGCGTTCGGCCGTCTGGCTCTGCGCCGCGGTTCCGGCACTTGCGCAAGATCGGGGACACAGCTGCCGCTTGTCGGCATGCTGCGGATCGACACGCCGGCCACCGTCGGACTGTCGTCGGGGCCGGCTTCGCGAGGCGCTGGCGGCGCTCGGCGATGGTCGATGGCAGCACCATCCGCCTCGATTTCCGCCTCGCCGAGGGCGATGCCGCGCGGTTCCCGGAGCTGGCGGCGGCGCTGGTCCGGGACAAGCCGAGCGTTATCGTCGCCTATGGTCCGGCGGCCGACCCGCGCGGCGCAGGCAGGCGACGCGCACGATCCCGATCGTGGCCAGCACCGCACGACCTCGTCGCCTCGCGGGCTGATCGCGAGCTGGCCAAGCCCGGCGGCAACATCACCGGGATCAGCCTGTTGGTCACCGAGCTCGACGCGAAGCGGCTGGAGGTGCTGACGGAGCTCGTGCCCTCGGGACGGCGCTTCGGGGTTCTGAACGATCCGGCGATCAGCGGGCCCCCGGGCTGCAGGCGCTCGCCGATGCCGCGCGAGCGCGCGGCGTCGAGCTTCTGACCGTCGACGTCCACGCCCCCGCGGAGCTTGCGCCCGCCCTCGCATCTCTCCGAGCCGGCGGCGCCGAGGCGTCCAACATCCTGTCCTCGCCGCTATTCGACAGCCATCGCGACCAGAGCTCGGCCCGCTGCTCCTTCAACACAAGCTTCCGGCGATCTGCGAATGGCGGAGATGACCGCTTCCGGGTGCCTGGCGAGCTACGGCACGACGTTGCGCGAAGGCTGCTGCCATGCAGGCGGCGCTGATCGACAAAATGCTGAAGGGGGCGCCGCCCGGCGATACGCCGGCCCAGCAGCCGACCAAGTTCGAGCTGGTCCTCAACCTCAAGGTGGCGCGAGAGATCGGCGTCGAGATCCCGCCCGCGATCCTCGCCCGCGCCGACGAGGTCATCGAGTGAAGCGGCGGGTCTTCCTCGTCTGCGGGCTTTGCCTTGCCGGCATCAGCCCGCGTGCCCGCGCACAGGGTGCCGGCTACCTGCCGCGGTCGCGATTCTGTCGCCTGACCGTCGACCGCGGCCGACCCGGCCAGCGGCGACCCGTTCGCAGCGTTCCTCAAAGCGCTCCACGAATTGGGCTATGTCGACGGCCGGAATATCCAGCTCGACTTCCGCTTCGCCGAGAACCGCCTCTCGACCTGCTTCCCCGGGCTTGCCGCAGAGCTGGTGAAGGGACGGCCGGACGTCATTCACACCCACACTTCACCGCCGGGAGCCGTGGCCGCCGCCGGAGCGACGGCCCCGCATTCTCCATCGTCGCGTCGGCCCAGCCGCCGAGGAGGTGGTAGAGCGGCTCGCCAGGGCAACTTTGCGCGGCCTATCACCAACGTGACCCGGGGTTACCGGCGCCGGGGTAAGTGCGCAGCAGCGAAATGCCTGCAGCTGCTCACGGAAGCCGGGCGCGATGTGTGTCGCGGATCGGGGCGCTGTCAGAACCCCGACAACCAGCTCTGGCGCGACTATCACGGCGCCTTGGGCGCGGCGGCCAATCAACTGGGCCTGACCCCCTGATTTTCGTGGAAAGCCGAGGTGCTGTCGACATCGATCCCGGGCGCTCAGCCGGCTGGCGAACACAGTGCTCGACGGCCTCTTGATTGCCAATGACTCGACGCTGTTGCCGGCGGCGAGGCAGCCGCGCCCAGATAATCCAATTCGCCCGCGAGCGGCGGTTGCCGAAGCGCTTCTACGCGCTCTGATCGGTTATGCGCGGGATGGCGGCTTTGCTTTATCAGACTCGGCACGGATCTGGGGTTTCGCCGTCTTCCGACGCGCGGCAGAATATGTGCATCGAATAATCCACGGCGCCCGGCCGAGCTGACCTGCCGGTGGAACGTCCGGCAAAGTTCCGATTATCGTTAATCTCAACACCGCCAAGGCGATCGACGTCGTCGTGCCGCTCGCGATCCTCGGCCGCGCCGACGAGGTCATAGAGTGAAACGCCGCGGGATTGCTGCCGCTGCCGGGCGGTGCGACGATGGCAGGGCGCGCCGGTTTGACGCGCGCGATGTTTGGCCGATGTATTACGCATTTGACGAAATGTAATGGTGGAATGTCAGCGTCGAGTCGGCGATCGCGGCCAAAGGCCAGGCAACAATTCCCAAACGCCATACGCGACCACCTCCGGTTGAAACCAGGAGACAGGGGTTAAGTTCTTGCTGTGCACCCGGACGGCAGTGTGAGTGCCTGTTCGCCGAAAAATTCCCGCCTCGGCCTTGCGGGGCATCCGTCGAAGCCCCGGCAGCAGCGGCCGGTGTCGATTGAGGGTCGCCGCTGCCGCCGCTGCCGGCGGCGCGCGGCGTTCGCCCGCGCGCCCAGCGTCGATGATCAGGACTCGACACCGACATCCTTGTCCGCTTTACCTCGCGCAGGGCGATCCCGTCAATCGCCTGAAGGCGGGGAGCTGATCGTCGAACAGCAGCTGACCGAGGAGAGCCCCGGCTCATCGGAGTGTGGTGGTGATGGCGGAGACCGTACGAGGTGCTCGACCGCGCCTACGGTCTAGCGCGGACCCTGGCGATCCGCCGCCGCGATCGAGCGCACGCTTCAGGCCGAAACGCTGCGGACAGTTGTGGCAAGCTTGAACAGAGTGTGCGCGCGCCACGATCGCGCGCTTAGGGAGGGACACGGCTCGTTCGCCGACGCCCTGATCGGGGGGCTCGGCATCAGAGCAGGCTGTTCCCGCACTCTGGCCTGTGACCAGAGGCGTCGCGACTCCCCGGCTTCGAGCTTTGTGACACGGGAGTAATCATCACAGAGCTTGGTTTCCGCGGGTGATCAGGGCTACGAGCGGCGGCAGCTCAGACGACGTCTGACCCAGAAATCAGACGCGACATCGCGCGAAATTGCCATAATAGCACACGATATATCCTTGCGGATATCGGCACCCTGAGCGGGTGCGGGATTGTCATTGTAGGAGTTGGCGATGCCTGATCTCGACCTGATAAAACAGGGGGAACAGGGGGTGCGGGACCGGCGCGGGCGGTTCGCCAGGGGCCGGTCGGGCAATCCCGCCGGCCGGCCGCGCGGCTGCCGCGACCACGTCAACCGCGCTGCCCGGCTATTGCTCGCCGGGGAAGGCGAGGCGCTGACCCGCAAAGCCGTCGAACTGGCGCTCGCCGGCGATCCGACGGCGTTGCGGCTGTGCCTCGAACGCATCGTCGGGCCGTATCGCGAACGCGCGGTCGAGTTCACGATGCCGCCGATCCGCAACGCCGCGGACCTCGCGGGTGCGATGGCCGCGGTCGCCGACGCGACGGCGCAGGGTGCCGACACCGCGCGAAGCGATGCAGCTGGGTCACGTGTTCGAGGCCTATGTCCGCGCGGTCGAAGCCGACCGAGTTCGAGCGGCGCCTGCGCGTGCTGGAGGCGGCCGATGCCCGTCCCTTGACACCCGCCTCGACCGGGTCGAGGGCGCGGATGGCGGCTGCCGCCGAGCCCGGCTGCGGCCGCGATCCGACCCGCATTGCGCGCCGAGGCCGCGATGGCGGCGGTGATCCGCAGCGCGCTGGCGCGCGCCGGGGTCGACGCGCGCGGATGCGACCCGCCTCGCTTTTGCCGAGGAAGCCGCGGCACCGCCGGCGGCAACCTGACACCGCAGGATCGCAGCGCGAAGACGCGAACGGCACACCGCTCGCCAACGCCGATGACCGCCCTCGGGCGGACGATTTCGAGTCCAAGATCCTGGCAATGGGCGGCGTCAGCCGCCGGGCGGCGGCCAGGGGCGCCAGCTCGCGTGTTTCGCAGGCTCCCGGCGGGTCGCCGAAATCGAGCGGATGCGATAGCCGCGCCAATCCGCCGGTATTCTACCGGGTCGGGCAGCAGGATCGACGCGGTCGCGACCATCGCCAGCGGCGCTACCCGCTGTTGCGGGGCGCCTGCGTCCGACCCGGTGCCGCCAGGCTTGGCGGTGATGTTGCCGTAGCCGAAGGTATCGCCGGCATAAGGACTGTGGCGAATTCGCTGGTCTGAGGGTCATCCCCGGCGATCGGGACGACATTGAGGTACGAGGCCGGGGGTCGTCTGGCCGTCGGGCGCGACCAGCTCTGCCTTGCGCAGCGGCAGGCGGTCGACGGCGTCGACCTTCGATGACGTCGACGACCCCGCCGCGGAGGGAAGCGGGCCCGGATCTGATCGGTCGCCACCGGCGGCAGTCCGCTCGTCCGCGCAAGCCGCAGAGGAGGATCGCTAGCTCGTGGGAGGGAGACGACACCGCGCATCCGGAGCCCCGGCTGGAAGAGAGCCACTCGACATCGTACGACCGCGCCCGATGACATCGTCACGGCTGGCGTGGCAGAATTTGGGAGCGACAATGGGGGTGACGCCGATGCCTGCAGATCTCGGGACCGTCGAGGACCGAAGTTTCGTCCATATCGAACTTTCGCCTGCAGAACGGCGCCGTCACGGCCGAGGCAGAAGATCGCTTACGAGACCTACTGGCCGCCTCGCGGCCGACGGCAGGAACGCGGTGCTGATCACGCATGGCTGCACCAGCAGCCATCACGCCGCCGGGCGCAGCCCGGCTAACGCAATCTGCCGGGCTGTGGGACGGGCTGATCGGTCCCGGCAAGGCGATCGACACCGATCGGCTCTTTGTCGTCTCCTCGAACATGCTCGGCTCGTCTTTCGGCTCGACCAATGGGGCGAGCATCAACCCGCGCACCGGCAAGCCCTACGGCCCCGATTTTCCGGCGATCACGGTGCGCGACATCGTGGCGGCGCGAAGGCGCTGCTCGATGCGCATCGGGGTCAAGCACCTCGTCGCCGTCGCCGGCCCATCCTACGGCGGCTACCAGGCGTTTCAGTGGTCGGTCGACTATCCCGATTTCATGGACGGCGATCGTTCCGGTGGTGACCGCGCCCAGGGCGCAGAATGCCGAGCAGACAGCCTCGCCGAGCTGCAGGCGCGGCTCGCCGCCGATCCCGAATGGAACGGCGGACATTACTACGACCGGGGCGGGGCCAAGACGGTCCTGACCGAGCTGCGCGTCGAGATGCTGAAGCGCAACGGCATCGAGGCGGCGCTCGCGCCGCGCTATCCCGGACCGCGGCGCGCGCGCGAGGCGGAGATCCGCCGGCAGGCGGTCGATTGGGCGCAGCGATGGGACGCCAACTCGCTGGTCATCCTGCGCCGCGGCACGATCGGCTACGATACGGTCAACGACTTTCGCCAAGATCAAGGCAAAGGTCCTCTACGTGCTGTGCCGCACCGACCGGCTGTTCCCGCCATCGATCGCACCCGGGGTCATGGACGCGCTCGCCACCGCCGGGGTCGATGCCCGCTATTTCGAGATCGACAGCGATCTCGGCCATTCGGCAAGCGGTCCCGAACACGCCAAATGGTCGCCGACTTTGCGCGAATTCCTCCGCCCGCTGATCGCCAAGAGCGACCTCACGGTCGGTGAACGCCGCGACGCGTGAGCGTGCCGGCGAAGCCGACGAGAGAGCAGCGCCAGCAAGCTCCGCTTGCGAACCCTCGGCCATGCCTGCGCGGTGCTCTACCGCGACGGCGAGGACGCCGTTGCTGGCCACCGACCCGTGGCTTCTCGGGTCGGTCTATTGGCGAAGCTGGTGGCTGCAGCATTATCCGAGCGCGGAAGAGATCGACTGGGTGGCAAAGAGCCCCGCCGTCTACGTCACTCACGAACACCCCGACCATTTCCATATGCCGACAATCCGGCGTCTCGGCCCCGCCCCGGTCTATCTCTTTCCCGCGTTGGCCGAGCGCGGCTATCTCGACTACATGAGGCAGCGGGGCTATCGCGCGGAGATTGTCGTGCCGTTGCGCTGGCGGGCGATCGCCGGGGACGTCTCGATCCTGTCGATCCCGATCTGGTGCGACGACAGCCTGCTCCTCGTCGATACTCCGACGGCGCTGATCCTCAATCTCAACGACGCAAAGCCGCTGCCGCCGGTGGTCGCGGCGATCCGCCGCGTCGCCGATCGCATCGGCCAAGCCGAGGGTGCTGTTGTGCAGCTACTCGCCGGCCAGCGTCGTCAACAGCTTTGTCGACGAGGCCGGGATCGTCTCGCTGAAGCCGGCGCGGCATTACGTCGATTACGTCTGCCGACTGTGCGACGCGCTCGCAGCCGATTTCTACATGCCGTTTGCCAGCCAAGCCGCGTTCCATCGCGACGACAGCTGCTTGGGCGAACCGCTACCGGACGACCTATCGGCATCTCCAGCAATATTGGCGGTCCGACACCCGGCTACTGCCGCCCTACACCGACATCGATCTCGCCGACTTTACCTACCGATCGACACTCGCCTGAGGAAGTACCGGCCTATGGCACCGCGCGGCTCGCCGTCGCTAACCGCCAATCGCGCTGCCGCCGAGGAGGGCAGCCGAAATCACGACGGCGGACATCGCCGGCCTGCAACGCAAGCTGAACGCCTTTCGTTGGCTCTTATGCCTGATCTTCCCCGTGGTTTCGCCTTCGCGCTCGGCGAGCGCCACCTCAGGTATGATGGACTGCGCGGCCGCTTGTGCGATGCCGATGCGGCCAGCGGCGGCGTGCGGTGATTTCGTCGTGAGCGTCCCCAAGCTGACGATGAAGGAGGCGATCGGCAACAATCACCTCACGGATCTGGGCATCACGATGTTCGTGCGAGTTCGCCTGCTGCGGCGGCTTGATCCGCGAAAGGTCTACGCGCTCTTTGTGCTCTTCCAATTCGACGACTACGGCCATTTGCGGAGCGTCGCCTCGCTGCTGCGCTGGGTGGGGCTTGGCGATCCGCTATACGCTGCTTCTGCGATTACCCGTCGCCGCGGCCGGAAAACCATCACCCGTGATGCGCTCCCGCCTCCCGCCGCACCGCCCTTTGCAGGTAGTCGAAGGCCGCGGCGAGCTGGGCGTCGTTGCTGGTTCCGATGATCAGCGGCTTGATCGGGTGCTCCGACAGCTCGGCGGTGCCCGCCGGAGGTAGAGCAGCCTGACCCCTGCGCCCGGCTCGGATTGAGCGAACCCGTGTTCTTGAGAGCACCGGTAGAGATCGCTCTCGTGGGTGGCGACCGCGTTGGCCACCTGCTGGTTTTTCGGCAGGTTGACGACGATGTCTGGGGCGATGCCTTGACCCTGAATCGACCGGCCGGAGGGGGTATAGTAGAGCGCGGTGGTCAGCCGCAGCGCACCGCGCCCGTCCAGCGGAATAATGGTCTGCACCGAGCCCTTGCCAAAGCTCCGGGTGCCCATCACCGTCGCCCGGTGGTGGTCCTGCAGCGCACCGGCGACGATTTCCGCGGCCGAGGCCGAGGCGCTGTTGATCAGCACGACAATCGGCGTACCACGCACGAGGTCGCCGGTCGCCGGCGCTCGATAGACGCGGTCGTCGGCGCCGTTGCGCCCGCGCGTCGTAACCACGACCCCGCCATCGATGAACTGGCCCGGCGACCTCGACCGCAGGCGTCCAGGAGACCGCCGGGATCGTTGCGCAGATCTAGGATCAGGCCGTTCAACCGGCCGTGCGCGCGCTCCTTCAGCCGGATGATCGCGGCAGCGAGCTCGACCGGCGTGGATTCGGTGAAACGTCGTCACGCGCACGTAGCCGATATTGTCGGCTCTTGAGATCCGACTTGACCGAGACGACGCGAATGACGGCGCGCGTCAGGCGTGAGGTCGAACGGCGCGCGCTCGCTGCGCGCGATCGTCAGGGTCACTTTGGTGCCGGCAGCGCCGCGCAGCCGCTTGACGATCTCCTCGACGTCCATCCCGGTCGTCGGCTGCGCGTCGATCTTGATGATGCGGTCGCCGGGCTCGACCCCGGCATCCGCGGCCGGAGTGCCGTCGATCGGCGCGATGACCTCCGGGACCTTGGCTTCGAGCGTAAGCTCGACGCCGATGCCGCCGAATTGGCCGCGGGTGACCGAGGTCATCTGCTGGTATTGCTCTTGATCCATGTAATCCGAATGCGGATCGAGCCGAGACAAGCATGCCCTTCAGGGCATCCTTGACGAGCTCGTTGCCCGGCACCGGTTCGACGTAGTTCTTCTCGACCTGCTTCACGACATCCGTGAAGAGGCCGAGGTCGCTGGCGCTGGCGAGTCGGAGGCGGCAGCTCCAGCTCCGCGCGTCGCACCCGCCAAAGCGCCAGCGGCAACAGGACAGCAGCGGCCCTGAAGGCCGAGCTATGCACGCGTGATATTGCGATCATGGAAATCTTTCGCGGCGACGCGCCTGTCGTCGGGGGCCGGCCGAACAGCTGCTACCGGACGGCAGCAGACATGTAGTCTTCCGGCCGCCAGCTTCCAGGGTACGGCGTCCCGGCGCCGTTATTCGAGGTTGAAGCCGCGGGCGCGCAGGTAAGCCGGAAAACTCTGTCCTTCGGGCATGGTGGCTTGCCGCGCCTTGTCCTCCGACCAGCCATAAAACGCGGCATGCCCGAAGACCTCCGGCGAGCGTTGCTGCTCGCGCGGGATCGCGTAGCGCGCGCTGCGCCTGGTGTCATAGGCTGTCGACAGCCGCGCCGAGATCGGGCATCGTCATAACGGTCGCTGTGTACCGTGACCTCGAGCGGCAGGCGCATGCTGACGTAGCCGGCGGCGGCCGGATAGCCGACGCACAGACCGGCGACCGGGAACACCTTGTCCGGGCAGGCCCAGTATTGCCGCGACCTGCGTCGGCGATGATTGCGCAAGGCGCTGATCGGGCAACAGCCGAGACCGGCGGTCTCGGCCGCCAGGACAAAGGTTTGCATGCACCAGCGCCGCGTCGATGGCGGCGTTGAAGAACCCTTCGAGTGTCGCCGTTGTCTACGCGCTATGGCCGCGTAGTTCCGCGAGCCGCTCGAGGCGGCGTGCATCTCCGCAAAGACCAGAAATACCGGAGCGCTGCCGATCCACGGCATGTCCGGCACGAGCGCCGCGAGGCGATCGCGCTCGACCCGGTCCTCGACGTGGACGACCGAGGCCTGCTGGAAGTCCGATTTCGAGGAGGCCGAGAACGCAGCCGCCAGCAGCAGGCGCAGCAACGGCTCGGGAACGGGGCGGTCGGCATAACGCCGATGCGTGCGCCGCATCAAGACCTGGCGCAGCCACGCGATCTCCGGAACATCCTGTGGAAGACCGAGTATCTTCACCAAAGCGGGCGCGCCATTCGGCTTCGTAGCTCGCACTCATCTGTTCGCCTAGATGGGAGTCGAGTGGATGCCGCCGCGCACGTCAGGTCGGGATCAGCCGCTCGAGATCGGCCTCATCGAAGACGTAGCGCTGGTTGCAGAACTCGCAGGTTACAGTGGTGACCCCCTCCTCGCGCATCTCCTCCAGCTCGCTCGGCGAGAACAGGCGCAGAATCCCCTCGATCCGCTCGCGCGAGCAGCGGCACCGCGCTTCGAGCGGGTGGGTGTCGTAGACCCGCACGCCGTCCTCGTGGAACAGCCGGAACAACAGGCGCCGCGGCGGCAGGTCGGGGTCGACCAGCTCCTCGGCGGTGGCCGAGCTCATCAACACCATCGCCCGGCGCCAGCCATCCTCGACATCGTCGGCAATGACGCCGTAGCCGCCCTCCGGCGGCACGCGCTGGAGCATCAGCCCGCCGCCGCGCCAAGAGCCGCCGCGCCCGGCGCGCCCGACCGACAGCTTGATCCCAGCCTGGATCTGCTCCGACTGTCGGAAATAGTGTTGCGCGCATTCGGCGAGGGTCGACCCGGCGAGTTCGACGATCCCCTGATAGCGATCGGTGTCCTCACCCTGGTCGACGGTGAAGGCGATGTAGCCCGACCCGACGAGACCGGGCACCGAGCGCAGCGCCGGTCGGGCTCCGCCGAGCGCCGCGTCGAGTTTTGCCGCATCGTATTGGGCATAACCGCGCACCGCCCCCGCCGTCGAGACATCGGCGACCATCAGCTTGATCGGCCCGTCGCCCTTGGTCTGGAGCGTGAAGATCCCGTCATACTTGAGCGCGCCGGCGAGCATCACGGCGAGAGTGATGGCTTCGCCCAGCATCGCCGCCACCGGCTCGGGGTAAGCATGCTGCGATAGGATGCGGTCGATCGTCGGGCCGAGCCGGACGAGGCGGCCGCGCAGCGCGAACGGGTCGATCCGGAAAGGCTGGACGAGATCGTCGGGCGGGAGATCGGAAGAGACGGTCATTCTCGAGCGCTCCGGTAAGCCTGCGGGCCGGCGTCGGCGACGGCGTCCGCCGGCACAGGACCGGAACGTCGCTCCCAGCGTTTCCTCTGGGAAACGCCTGACGCGTCAGGCGAAGCGTCTGCTTCGCCGAGAGCTCAGCCAAGGCACCAGGCGAGAATTCCCTTCTGGGCATGAAGCCGGTTCTCCGCCTCGTCCCACACGACCGATTGCGGGCCGTCGACGACGCCGGCGGTCACCTCCTCGCCGCGTTTCACCGGCAGGCAATGCATGAAGATCGCGTCGGGCTTGGCGTGCGCCATCAGGTGCTCGTCGACGCGGTAGGGAGCGAGCATGTTGTGACGGTTGACGTTGGCTTCGTCGCCCATCGAGATCCAGGTATCGGTGACGACGCAATCCGCACCGGCGACGGCTTCCAGCCGGTTCCGTGGTCAGACGCACCCGTCCGCCCTCCCGCTGCGCCCATTCGAACAGCCGCTGCGGCGGGCTGCAGTTCGTCCGGGCAGGCGACGCGCAAGGTAAAGCCGAAGCGGACTGCGGCGTGAACCCAGCTCGCGGCGACATTGTTGCCGTCGCCGCTCCAGGCCACGACCTTGCCGGCGAGCGGACCCTTCTTCTCTCTGCAGGGTCATCACATCGGCCATCGAGCTGGCAGGGATGCGAGGAGTCGGTCAACCCGTTGATCACCGGCACGGTCGCATGGCGCGCGAGCTCGTCCAACTTTCCCGGCTGGTTGGTGCGGATCATGATCGCGTCGACATAGCGCGACAGCACGCGCGCGGTGTCGGCCACGGTCTCGCCGCGCCCGAGCTGACTGTCGGCGGTGTTGAGAAAGATCGTGTCGCCGCCGAGATGGCGCATCGCCACCTCGAACGACACGCGGGTCCGCGTCGACGGCTTCTCGAAGATCATCGCCAGGGTCTTGCCGGCGAGCGGCCGGTCGCGCCGGCCATGCTTGTAGGCGAAGCCGAGATCGAGGATCCGGCGCAGCGCGGCGGCTGTCGAACTGGTCGAGGTCGAGAAAATGGCGCGGCGGCTCGGGCGGCGTGTCCCGCCCGTCGATCAGCGCCGCTTCGCGCGCGAGGCTTCTCATGTCGGCCACTCCGCGGCCACCTTGTGCATGACGCCGAGCGCCTCGTCGATTTCGCGCTCGCCGATGATCAGCGGCGGCAGCAATGCGCAGCACATTCTCGCCGGCCGTCAGGGTCAAGAGGCCATTCTGGCGCAGCTTGGCGACGAAAGTCCGCCGCCGGCACGACGCAGCGGATGCCGAGCAGCAGGCCGGAGCCGCGCAGCTCGGCGAACAGCTTCGGATAGGATCGCACCAGCGCGTCGAGCCGTTCCCGCAACAGCTTGGCCATGGCGTCGACGCGATCGAGAAAGCCCGGCGCCAGCATCACGTCGAGGACCGCATTGCCGGCCGCGACCGCCAACGGGTTGCCGCCAAAGGTCGAGCCGTGGCTGCCGGCCACCATGCCCTTCGCAGCCCTCTCGGTCGCCAGGCACGCGCCGATCGGAAAGCCGCCGCCGAGCGCCTTGGCGATCGCCATGACATCGGGCGGGACACCTTCCCATTCGTGGGCGAAGAGCTTGCCGGTGCGGCCCATCCCGCTCTGCACCTCGTCATAGACGAGGAGCAGGCCGAACTCGTCGGCGATCTCGCGCAGCCCTCTGAGATAGCCGGACGGCGCAGCGCGCACGCCGCCTTCGCCCTGGATCGGCTCGACAAAGATCGCCGCCGTCTCCTTGCCGATCGCGGCGCGCATCTCGTTCAGATTGCCAAAGGCAACGTGGTCGAAGCCGTCCATCGCCGGTCCGAAGCCCTTGAGGTAGGCCTCGTTCCCCGCCGCGGCGAGGGTCGCCAGGGTACGGCCGTGGAACGAGCCCTCGCAGGCAGATGATGCGATAGCGCTCGGGATGGCCGGTCTCGGACTGGTATTTGCGCGCGATCTTGAGCGCCAGCTCGCACGCCTCGGCCCCGGAATTGCCGAAGAACACGGTGTCGGCGAAGGTGTTGTCGACCAGACGCTGGGCCAGCCGCTCCTGGCCCGGGATCTGGAACAGATTCGAGGTGTGCCACAGGCGCTTGGCCTGCTCGGTTACGGCGCCGACGAGATGCGGGTGGCAGTGACCGAGCCCGGTCACCGCGATGCCGCTGGTGAAATCGAGGAATTTGCGTCCGTCGGTGGCCCAGAGATAGGGGCCCTCGCCCCGGTCGACGGCGACGTCCCACCGGCCATAGGTCGGCATAACGGCTGTAATCACGGCAGTGTCTCCTGCGCGATAGGGGGAAGAAAGAAGCGGGCTGGCGCGCCTATCGTCGTCGCCGGCTTCCCGCCGGCACGATCTTCCGCCCTATTCCCGAACGCCGGTGGCCTGTGCCGGGATCGCGCATCATCGGCCCTCTCCTCGCCTCGGCGATGCCGGCACCGCCGGCCCGCTCCCTAGCAGGAAAGCGGCGGAGTATGGGGATCGCCCGCACCCCTGTCAATTCGGCACCGCCGACCCGGCCTCCGGTTGTCCCCGACGTCCCTGAGCTCAGGGACAACATCCGTTTCGGCTCCCACAAATCGGCCCATCTGACATAGAATATCGTTTGAAATAAATGGCTTGAGTCGGATCGGCCGCAGCGTCCGGCAGGGAATTTCCAAGCCTGCAAAACCGCCCGGCAGCGGAATGGCAGCGGAATTCGGGAGCATGTCGCAAGAGTTGCTTTATCGCCATGATATCGAGCCTATAGTTATGGACACCGCACGATGCTTATATAGGTATGATTGCAAATTACGCAAGAGACAGGTACGAGGCCGCGGCTCGGCGGTCGCATCGCTCCCCGGCACACTCCTGCTGGCCGGATAGGGGGAGCGGCGTATCGTCGCAGGTGATGGCGCGAGCTAGGCCCAGGCGATGCCCGACGACGCACAGGTTGATCCCAGGCGAGACCATGGCGGCACTTAGACGCGGAGCTCGACGCGCGCACGGCCGAGCGCGACGAGGCGCTGGCCCGAGCAGGCCGCGATCGCCGAAGTGTTGCAGGTGATCAACTCCTCGCCCGGTGATCTGATACCGGTCTTCGACGCAATTCTCGAGAAGGCGACCCGGGTCTGCGAGGCGGCTTTTGGTGTGCTGCTGACCTGGGATGGCGAGCGGCTTCATCGGGTCGCCTTTCGGGAGTACCGCCTGAGCTCATCGAAGCCTTGCAGCAGCCGATGACCCCCGTGCCGGGAACCATCGCAGATCGGCTCGTTCACGGTGAATGGGTCATTTCCACGCCGGATCTGCAGGAAGAGGAGCATCGAGGTGGGCCGGGAGCGCAGGCATTCTTGCGCCATGGCGCGCGTAGCTGCGTTCACGTGGCACTGCACAAAGAGGAGAAGCTTCTCGGTTCGATCACCGTTTATCGCGAGGAGGTCCGGCCGTTCACCGACAAGCAAATCACATTGCTGCAGAGTTTCGCGGCACAGGCGGTCATCGCGATCGAGAACGCGCGGCTCCTCGGCGAGATTGCGCGAGCGCACGCAAGACCTGACCAACCGCGAGGGCGCATTGCGTCGCAGCGAGGAGCGCTATGCGCTGGCGATGCGGGCGATCAACGAGGGCGTCTACGAATGGGACGTCACCACCGGCAGCATGTATTACTCGCCGCGGGTGTGCGAACTGGTCGGGCTAGAGCCCTCCGAGCTGCGGACGCTGACCGACTGGACCGACCGGATCCACCCCGATGATCGCCAATCGTTCAGAGATGCCGTTGTCGCCCATTTCAAAGGTGAAACCGATTGGCTCGAGGCGGAGTACCGCTATCGCCACGGCGACGGCAGCTGGCACTGGGCCCGGCATCACGGCATCGCGCTCAAGAACAAAGCCGGCCGCGCTTACCGCGTCGTCGGCTCGACCGGCGACATTACCGACCGCAAGGCGGCCGAAGAGGCTCTGCGTGAAGCCCTAGAGCAGCAGACCGCGACCGCCGAGGTGCTGCAGGTCATCAATTCCTCGCCCGGCGATCTCGCGCCGGTGTTCGACGCGATGCTCGAAAAGGCGATGCGGCTGTGCGAGGCCGATCGCATGGCCATTCTCGCTTATGACGGCGACGCGTTTCATCCGGTCGCGAGTCCGCGGCGATGCCCGCTTTGCCGAATTTGGCGTCAAGGACACCCGTTTCAGCCGGGAGCAGGCAATCCGTTCTGGCTCAGCTCGTGCGCGGCGAGCGTTTCGTCCACGACGCCGACGCTCGCGAAGACGACGGCCTATCGCCGATGTCCCGGTATGTCGGCGGATTGATCGAGCTGGGCGGCATTCGCACGTCGCTGTACGGTTGCCGCTGCGCAAGGACGAGCGTGCTGCTCGGCGCGGTCAGCATTGTACCGCGCAGGAGGTGCGGCCGTTCACCGACAAGCAGATCGCGCTGGTGCAGAACTTCGCCGCGCAGGCGGTCATCGCGATGGAGAACGCGCGGCTGATCACCGAGACGCGCGAGGCACTGGAGCAGCAGACCGCGACCGCCGAGGTGTTGCAGGTCATCAATTCCTCGCCCGGCGACCTCGCGCCGGTGTTCGACGCGATATTGGAAAAGGCGCATGCCCTGTGCGGCGCCCCCTCGGTTCGTTGGTGCTTTGCGACGGCGAACAGCTGCGCGCAGTGGCCACGAGCAGGATTTCCACCAGAATTGCGATGCGCTGGGGCGCCAGGGGTTCCCGCCAATCCCGGCGTTCAGGTTACTGCTGAGCGGGGAGCCGTTTGTTCACGTCCCCGACTCCGCGATGCTGGCGGCGCCCAGCGAAGGCGACCCGATGCGGCGCGCTGCTGTCGAGATCGCCGGCATCCGCACCGCGCTGTTCGTGCCCTTGCGCAAGGATACGACGGTGCTCGGCTATATCAGCGCGCAGCGGCAGGAGGTGCGGCCGTTCTCCGACAAGCAGATCGCGCTGCTGCAGAACTTCGCGGCGCAGGCGGTCATCGCGATGGAGAATGCGCGGCTCTTGACCGAGACGCGCGAGGCGCTTGGAGCAGCAGACCGCGACCGCCGAGGTATTGCAGGTCATCAATTCCTCGCCCGGCGACCTCGCGCCGGTCTGGGACGCGATGCTGGAGAAAGCGACGCGCGTTGTGCGAGGCCGCGTCAGGCATTCTGTGGACGTATGACGGCAGTCGCTTTCAGGCTGCGGCGGTCCATGGAGCGCCCGAGGAATACGTTGGGTGGTTGCATAGTCTTCCCGACCCAGTCCCCTCGCCATCACTGGCACGCATCGCGAGCCCGGCGAGAAGATCGATACGGGACGACGACCTGGCAACCGCTCCGGGCACGGTGGCGTATGCGCACACGCTTGCTGGAATGCGCACCGGCTTTCTGCGTCGCGCTGCGCAAGGGATGCGCTGCTGGGCGCTATCCGCATCTTCCAGCCAAGACCCCGCCCGTTCTCCGATAAGCACATTGCGCTGGTGCGAGAATTTCGCGGCGCAGGCGGTCATCGCGATGGAGAACGCGCGGCTGATTACCGAGACGCGCGAGGCGCTGGAGCAGCAGACCGCGACCGCCGAGGTGCTGCAGGTCATCAACTCCTCGCCCGGCGATCTCGCGCCTGTATTCGACGCCATGCTCGAAAAGGCGATGCGCTTGTGCGAGGCCGATGTCGGCAATTTCTGGACCTATGACGGAGAGGCCTTTACGGCGGTCGCGATGCGAGATCCGCGACCGGAGCACGTCGAATGGGCGAGGCAGCGTCGCAGGGGTGGTCCAGGATCGATCAGCGACAGCCTGATCCGCGGCGAGAGCGTGATTCACATTCCCGATGCGGCGGATACCGATGCCTACCGGGCCGGGGAGCCGACGCGGCGGGCGATCGTCGATCTGAACGGCGGTCGCACGCTATTGGCGGTGGCGCTGCGCAAGGGCGACGAGCTTCTCGGTTACATCAACATCTTCCGCCGTGTCGTTCGTCCGTTTTCGGACAAGCAGATCGCGCTATTGCAGAACTTCGCGGCGCAGGCGGTCATCGCGATGGAAAATGCGCGGCTGCTTGGCGAATTGCGCGAGCGCACCGGCGACCTCGAGGAATCGCTCGAATACCAGACCGCGACCAGCGACGTGCTGAAGGTCATCAGCCGCTCGACCTTCGACCTGCAGCCGGTGCTCGATACGCTGGTCGGAGACCGCCGCACGGCTGTGCGATGCGGACATCGGCGCGCATCCATCCGCCCGCGAGGGTGAGCCTCAATCGGCTAGCAGCAGAGTTCGTTCCTGCCGGAATTTGCACCGATCGCTTCAAGATGTCGGCACGCGACTTCGTCCCAGTACGCGGGCGACCGTCACCGGCCGGACGGCTGCTGGAGGTCCGCGCTGTCCACATCCCCGACATCGCGACTGATCCCGAGCTTGATGATGCCGGAGGCCGTCTACGCTCGGCAGGTCCGTACCGACGCTCGGCGTACCGCTGCTGCGCGAGGGCGATGCCGGTCGGCGCCATCGTTCTTGCCGCGCCAGCGGGTCGAGCCGTTCACCGAGCGGCAGATCGAGCTGGTCCGCACCTTTGCCGACCAGGCGGTGATCGCGATCGAGAATACGCGGCTGATCACCGAGACCCGCGAGGCGTTGGAGCAGCAGACCGCGACCGCCGAGATCCTGCAGGTCATCAATTCGCTCGCCGGGCGACCTCGCCCCGGTGTTCGACGCGATCCTCGAGAAGGCGCACAGCCTTTGCGGGGCCACTCACGGCGCACTTGGTGACCTATGACGGCGAGCATGCCCGGGCGGTGGCGACGCAGGGTGTCTGCGAGCCGCTGGCTGGATTATTGCGCCAGCCGTTCCGCCCGCTGCCGAGCGGCCCCCTGGCAAGGCTCATCCGCGAGCATTGCGTTATCCACATCCCCGATCAGGCGGCCGAGGCTCAATGGGGACCCGATGACCCGAAGCGAATCGCCACCGCCGAAGGGGGTGTTCGCACGATGCTGTTCGTGCCGTTGCGCAAGGACGAAATCGTCATCGGCTGGATCACCGCGAACCGACTGGAGGTGCGGCCGTTCTCGGACAAGGAGATCGCGCTGCTCGAAAGCTTCGCGGCGCAGGCGGTGATCGCGATGGACAATGCCCGGCTCTTGGACGAGATCCGCCAGCGCCAGGCCGAGTTGCGCGTCACCTTCGACAATATGGGCGACGGTGTCGCGATGTTCGACAGCGAGCTAGCGGCTCGCCGCCTGGAACCTGAATTTCCAGCGGATCCTCGACCTGCCCGATCCGCTGCTGGCCGAACGGCCGCGCGTCGCCGACTTTGTCCGCTACCTCGCCGACGCATGGCGAATACGGCGCGGTCGACGTCGAAGCGGAGGTGCGCCGGCTGTCTGAACGGGTCGGGACGCAATGGTCGGCCGAGCGCACGCGCCCGGATGGCCGGGTCATCGAGGTGCGCAGCAATCCGGTGCCGGGCGGCGGGGTTGTGCTGATCTACAGCGACGTCACCGAGCGCAAGCGCGCCGAGGCCGAGATCCGTGCTGCGCGCGACACCGCCGAGCGCGCACTGCAGGAATTGCAGACGGCGCAGGCGAGCCTGCTGCACGCCCAGAAGATGGCGGCACTCGGGCAGCTGACCGCCGGCATCGCCCACGAGATCAAGAACCCGCTCAACTTCGTCAACAACTTCGCCGAGCTGTCGGGCGAGCTGCTGCTGGAGCTGAAGGAGACGACGGCCCCGGCCGTGGCGGCGCTCGCGCGACGACGAGCGCGCCGCGGTCGACGAGGTCGTCGAGATGCTGCGCGGCAACCTCGACAAGATCGCCGAGCACGGCAAGCGCGCCGACGGCATCGTCAAGAGCATGCTCGAACACTCGCGCGGGGTCTCGCGGCGAGCGCCGGGCGGTCGACCTCAACGCGCCTGATCGAGGAGGCGCTGAACCTCGCCTATCACGGCGCCCGCGCTCAGGATGCGAGCTTCAACATCACCCTGGAGCGCGAGTTCGACCGCGGCCTCGCGCCGATGGAGCTGGCGCCGCAGGAGATGACCCGGGTGTTTCTGAACCTCTTCGGCAACGGCTTCTATGCGACCACCAAGCGGCAGCGCGACGGCGCCGGGCCGGACTTTCGGCCGACACTGAAGGTGGCGACGCGCGATCTCGGCGACGCGGTCGAAGTGCGGGTGCGCGACAACGGCACCGGCATCGCGCCGGAGATCAGGGACAAATTGTTCCAGCCGTTCGTGACGACAAAGCCCACCGGCGAAGGCACCGGGCTCGGCCTCTCGATCGCCTATGACATCGTCACCCAGCAGCATGGCGGCACGATCGAGGTCGACAGCCGGGTCGGCGAATTCACCGAATTCACGATCCGCCTGCCGCGCCCCGCGGCCTCCCTCGCCCCGCTTGCGGGGAGAGGCCGGGGTGAGGGAAGGTTTTCAGGCGGAAGGTTTAAGACGTTGCGGGGCAAGGACCAGCAGCGCGCTGAGGCGGGCGCGATCGTCGCGGCGCGCACTCACGCCCGCGGAGTTTACGCTCTGGTCACGAATTCGCGCTCGGCAACTGGGCGGCTTCAAGTTTGTCCGCCAGGAGCCCATCGATCGATACTACGTCGACTTTGTTTGCCGTGAGCGGCACTTGATCGTCGAACTCGACGGCGGCCAGCACTCGGAACGCGCCGAGGACCGGCGACGCGACGCCCAGCTACGTGCCCTCAGTTATCGCGTGATCCGCCTCTGGAACAATGACGTCATTGAGAATCTGAGACGGGGTTCTCGCCACGCTTCTTAGCGAACTTGAAAAACAGCCCCTCACCCGTCCCTCTCCCCGCAAGCGGGGCGAGGAGGTAATCTGCATCGTCAATCAACGCCGATCCTTCACGCAGAGCGCGGCTGGGCGCGGCGATGGCCGCTGACCTCGGCGCCGTCGAGGGGTGAGAGCCGCAGAAAGCCGAGAGCGGAGACGAGCGGGACCAGCGCGATCAGATAGAGGGCGAGGGCGAAATGGCCGATCGTCACTTGGGCGGAGCCGGCGATCACCGCCAAGAGGGCGGCGCCGACCGCGATGCCGAAGCCGCGCGCCAGCTGCTGGGCGACGCCGCCGACGCTGGTGCTCTTGCTCAGCAGCGGCGGCGGGACGTCGGCGTAGCTGACCGTGTTGAGCCCGAGATACTGGATGCTGCGCACGCAGCCGGACAGCAGGAGCAGCGCAACGATCAGCCAAACCGGCGTGTCGACGCGCAACAGGCCGCAGGCGGCGGTCACCGGCAGCCGCGAGAACGGCATTGCCGACAAGCAGTCGGCGAAATCCGAAAATCCGCAGAAACGCAGCCGGAGACGGTGCGCACCAGCATCGCGCCGAGGCTCGACGAGAAGGTCAAGAGGCCCGAATGCAGCGGGCTCAGCCCGAAGCCGACCTGAAAGAACAGCGGCAAGCAGAAACGGCGTGGCGTCGAGGCCCATCCGGCAGAGGCTCCCGGTCACGGTGCCGATGCGAAAGGTGCGGATGCGCAAAAGCCGCAGATCGAGGATCGGATCCTCGCTGCCGCCGCGCATGCCGGAGGTAGACCAAGCAGGATGGCGAAGGCGGCCGGAAAGAACAGCAGGCCGAGGCCTGCGGGGATGATCGGGCGCCCGAGATTTTCGATCGCGAATTCGAGAAAGGCAGAGCCCGATTCCGGCGAGAACAAAGCCGCGCAGATCGAACCGGGTCGGCGCCGGCGCGCGGTAGTTCTCGATCAAGCACAGGGTCAGCACAAAGCCGGCGATGCCGATCGGCACGTTGAGATAGAAGATCGCGCGCCACGAGAAGTAGGTCGTCAGAAAGCCGCCGACGATCGGCCCCACGGTCGGCCCGATCATCGCCGGGATCGTCATCCAGTTCATCGCCGAGACGAGCCCCGAGCGCGGAAAGCTGCGCAGCAGGATCAGGCGGCCGACCGGCGTCATCATCGCGCCGCCGAAGCCCTGCACGACGCGCATCGCGAGCATCATCGGCAGGCTCGTCGACAACCCGCAGAGTGCCGAGCCGGTGGCAAAGATCGCGATCGCCGCGCAGAACACCACGCGGGCGCCGAGCCGGTCGGCGATCCACCCGCTCAACGGGATGAAGACCGCGAGGCTCAACAGATAAGCTTGTGATCACCAGATTGAGCCGCAGCGGGTGCTCGCCGAGGCTCTCGGCCATGTCGGGGATCGCCACCGCGATCATCGTCGAGTCGAGGCCTTCCATGAAGAAGGCGCAGCCGATGACGAGCAGGATCAGGATCCTGCGCCGGAGGCTCCCTCGTGGTGCCGTTCGACTTCATGACGGTATCGCGCGGGGCGGCAGTTGACACCAAGAGGACGTCGGACCATAGCCCGATCGCGAACCTCGGGTGGCGCGATAATGGTGAGCGCTCGCGAAATCGGGACCGAGCTCCTCGAGCGCTGGGCGCTCGGCTATCTCGGGCGATTACGCCAGCTCGGCCGAGAATTTGCGGCGCGTCCTGATGCGGCGCGTTCGGCGGCACGCTCCCGAGGCCGTGCGCAGCCGGCGAAGCCGCTGATCGACGCGATCGTCACCCGCTACCGGGAGGCGGGGCTGCTCGACGACGCCGCCTACGCCGCCGGGCGGGCGACCGTCGCTGCAATCGGCGCGGCGATCTCGCTGAAGGCGATCCGCGCCCGGCTGGCGGCAAAGGGGGTTGCTGCCGGGGTCGCCGTCGGCGCGGTCGGCGCGCTGCGCGAGCTGGGCCCGGACCCCGACCTCGCCGCCGCCTGCGCCTTTGCCCGCCGGCGCCGGCTCGGGCCCTTCCGCCGAGCCGCCGCAGACCGGGCGCGCGAGCTCGCCGCCTTCGCCCGGGCGGGGTTCAGCCGCCGCATCGCCGAGGCCGTGCTCGCCTGCGCCGACGCAGGAGGCGGTTGCGGCGCTCGCCCGCGACGGGCTCGGCTGACGCGGCTTCAGGCGCGCCGGCGCCGCAGGGTGGCGTCGTCCGGCTGGCGCGCTGTCGTCGAGCGCCGGCTGGAGCCGCGATGGCTGCGGCGGCGGGCTCGGGCGCGGTGGATCCCGTGTTTGTCAAAGGCGATCTTGACCAGCCGATTGAAGGCGCGCCCGACGACCCATTGCTTTCCGGCGATGGTGCGAATGCGCACCAGCAGCACGACCAGAAGACCGTGTCGAGCGTGGTCGACCCCTTGGTAGTCGAACGGATCGAGGATCAACGGCCGCAGGGCCTCGTCCGCCATCAGCTCCTCGCTTGACCTGGCGCAGGATCTCGACCACGCGATCGACGTCTTCGCTGATCGGAATGGTGATCCGGGCGACGGCATAGGCGAAATCCCGCGTCAGGTTCTTGACCGACGTGACCTCGCTGAACGGAACCGTGTGGACGGCGCCGGCCTGGTCGCGCAGCCGGATCGTGCGCACCGAGATCGCCTCGACGACGCCGGCATGCTCTTTGCCGACATCGACGACATCGCCGACCGCGATCTGATCCTCCATCAGGATGAAGAGGCCGGTGATGATGTCCTTGACGAGCGCCTGGCTGCCAAACCCGATCGCCACGCCGACGACCCCGGCGCCGGCGAGCAGCGGCGCGATGTCGATGCCGATATGCGACAGGACGATCAGCGAGGTCATGACGATGATCACGCCCAGGATCGCGGTGCGAAACAGCGGCAGCAACGTGCGAACCCGGGTCCGGCGCGGCAGATCGCTTTCGTCGATCGCGTTCAGATAGCGCTCGATCGCGGAGGCGACGGTCTCCCAGACCGCGATCGCGACGACGAGCACGATGCCGATCGACAGCAGGCTTCCGGTGAGCCGCCGGCCGAACATCGGACCCGAGCCAGGCAAAGGCCCCGATATCCCAGGCCTGGAGCACCGTCAGAGCGGCGACAAGGTAAACGGCGGCGCTGGTCAGGCCGGTAAGGATCGGAAGATAGCGGTTGGCGCGGTGTTCGAGCGTGGGAACTGCGCCTTCAGTTCCGGCGTGACAGCGAAACCGCGCCGGCTCAGCTCGCGGATAAACCGGACGAGGAGCTGCGCGCCGACGATGACGACGAGGCTGAGCGTGGTGGCGCGCGCGACGTAGAGGAACCCGCCTTCGATGCGCAGCGCGTAGATCAGATAAATCCCGCAAACATAGAGGACGGCGAGGACCGGCCAGATCTCGGCGAGGCTGCGGCGAATACGGCCCCAGCCGGAGGCGGCGGCCGGTGTCCCGGCGATCCACCGGGCGATCGGCGCGCGGTTCTGCAACAGGAAGATGATCGCAAGCGAGGGCCAGGACCAGGCCTGCCACATTGAGCATCAGCGCGTAGACCGCGCCGGGAGCCCCGAGCCACCACGCCGCCTCCGGCGCACGGCGTAGCCGAATACCGCCCAGAAAACGAACCGCCTGATCCAGATATAGAGATAGTTGCGGGTCTCCGCGTCGAGCGGCACGAATACCGCGCCGGTGTCCGCGGGCAGCAGCATGTTTCTGGCGGCACAGAGCAGCGAGGCGAGCCTCGATCGTTGCGGTGACGAGCACCGATAGCGTGATCCGGGTGCGGGTCAAGGGTTCGAGCACCATCGACACGGCGGTGTACGCGATGGTGGCAAAGACCAGGATCGGCAGCAGATCGAGGACTGAGGCCGAGGGCGCGAACAACGCGCGGACCAGACGGGTGTCGCTGCGGCGCGTCGGCAAGCGCGGCGTCAGCCGGGCGAGAAGCCGACGCAGGGCCGCCTCGGCAACGACGGCGACGCCGAAGACGAGAACGAACGCGCAGTGCGGCCTCGGTCCACATGCCGCCGCGCCGCGGGATCGGCGATCTGCTGCCGGGCCCAGCCGTAGCAGCCGCGGCGCATCGACGATCACGGCAACACCGGCCAGGATCTCGCCGGTCAAGACATCGATCTGCTGCGACAGCTGGCCAAGAAACGTGACTGCCGCCGGCTTCTCCTCGGCGCCGCCGCGTTGCGCCGCGATCAGCGCGCGCAGATCGGCGACGAGCTTCGCGCGCGCCGAGTCATTCTGCAGGGTGTCGACGAGCCGCTCGAGCTCGTCGACCGCCACCGGCGCCGAGCTGCGGCCGCCGGTGGCGGCGCCTCTGCGCGCGCCACGGGCGGCAGAACCGTGGCCACGCAGAACAGCAGTAGAAAAGCGGCTCGATACCCCAATCGCCGAATCCCTCCCAAAATCCTCGCCGCTAACGCTCGCTCGTCAAGTCTGTTCCCGCTCCCGCATCAACTTAGCGACGGCGACAGAATTCTCATCGCCGCCTGCGCTCGAGAGCGGCGATGACACGCGGGCGATCGGCCGCGGGACGGTTCTGGCTCAGCTTGAACTTCCCTTCCAGCCGGGTGACGGCGATGTCGAGGCCGATGATCCCCTTCACCATGCCCTCGAGATAGGCTTCGGGAGGGTCCTCGATCCGCCACGGCACCGGGTTGCCCGCTTCGTGACGATCCGACAGACGGCGCAACAGCCGGCGCAGCCAATCGCCGTCCTCGATCAGCCGGACCGTCCCGTAGGCGTGGACGTCGACATAGTTCCAGGTCGGCACGCTCGGGCCGTCCGCATACCAGCTCGGCGAGATATAGGCGTGCGGACCGCTGAAAATTGCCAGCACCTCGCCACCCCGGCCAAGATCCTCGACCTGCGGGTTCGGGCGCGCGAGGTGGCCGAGCGAGGTGCAGCTCATCGTCACGGCGCTCGACCAGAAACGGGATGTGGCTGGCCACGAGCCCGGCGGTGCCGTGGCTGACGAGGAGACCGAAATCGTACCGCTCGATGTGCGCGACCAGCACCGCAGGGCGCGTTTCGCTGAAGGCGGGAGGCAAATAGACCACGGGATCATCTCCAGCTCGGGCGTCAGCCCGTATGCTTGGCGAGGAGGTCGGCGAGCAGCGCCGCTCCGGATAGGACGAGGATGGCGCCCGAGCCGCGGTTGATCCAGGCCAGATGACGCGGCTCGAATGAACGAAAGAAGAATCCGACGCCAAAGCTGAGAGGCGAGCCACCACAGCAGCGAGCCGACCCAGACGCCGAGCACCAGGATCGCCGCGCGTCCAAGCGTTGCTTCGGCGCCGGTCAGGCCGACGGCGGCAAAGATTGCGAGGAAGGCGAGAATCGTGATCGGGTTGGTCAAGGTCAGCGCAAAGGTCGAAGCGTAATACCAGGAAAGGCTCTCTGGGTTCGGCGCCGAGCCCAGCTTGGGCGGCTGCCTGGCGAGCAGGCTATGTCCACCGACGGCGAGGAGAAGGCAAGCGCCGGCGATGCGCAACCATTGCTGGTAACCCAACAGCCAATCGGAAACGACGGTGAGGCCGAACCCGGCGATGATCCCGAAGACGGCGTCGGCGGTGGCGGCCCCGAGCCCCGAGACGAACCCGGCGAGCTTACCTTCGAAGACGGTTCGGCGGATGCACATGACCCCGACCGGACCGACCGGAACGGCGATGATGATGCCGACCACGATGCCCTTCAGAAAAAACACCAAAAGCATCTGGACGGACCCTCGAACCGCGGCGCGGTCAGTCTCCGGAAAGGGGCGAAAGCGCGCAACCCGAAATCCGGCCGCTGCAAGAACCCACCGGTCGCGCTATGCTGGTCCCGAAACTGGCGGGAGGTCGTCGATGACTGCCACCGAGGATGCGTATCGATTCGAATTTACCTCGATCGACGGCGACAGGCTGGCGATGGAGGATTGGCGGGGTCGGCCGGTTCTCGTGGTCAACACCGCTTCCTATTGCGGGTATACGCCGCAATACAGCGATCTCCAGGCGCTGTGGCGGCGCTACCGCGACCGCGGGCTCGTCGTGCTCGGCGTAGCCGTCGAACGATTTCGGGGAGCAGGAGCCGGGAACGGCCGCCGAGATCAAGCGCTTCTGTGCGGCGGGTTATGCGGTGGACTTCCCGCTCACCCAGAAGTACCGCGTCATCGGCGCCGAGGCCCATCCGTTCTATCGCTGGATCGCCGAGACGCTCGGCGAAGCCGGCACGCCGCGCTGGAACTTTCATAAATACCTGATCGGTCCCGATGGCCAGCCCGCCGGCACATGGCCGGCGCAGGTCGCCCCGAGCGACCGCCGGATCACCGCCGAGATCGAGGCCCTGCTGCCGCCGTCACGCGGCTGACCCCCGCCCTACCCCGGAAGCCCGCCCGATCCCCGGGTAGGGTGGACAGGTTAGCGACCGGCAGATGTATCGATAATCCGCACGAACCGGATGGGTTGTGATAGCTTGCCGTTGAACAGGGCGAGGTCTCCCAACCGGGGTGGCTTATGAGACGGCGGGAGTTCGTAGCCCTCCTCGGCAGCGCGGCGACCTCGGCGCTATGGCCGTTCGCCGCCCGCGCGCAGCAGACCGGCAAGGTCCGCCGTATCGGTTTCCTGTGGGACACCCCGTCTGCGTATGCCGATGCGATTGAAGCTTTCCGTCGAGGGCTGCGCGATCTGGGCTGGATCGAGGGCCAGAACATCACGATCGAGTACCGGTGGGCGGACGGGAAACCGGACCGGATGCGCGAATTGGCGGAGGAACTGGTCCGGCTCGAGGTCGATATCCTCGTCGCACCGACTTCCATCTACACCGAGGCGGCCAAACGGGCGACCTCGACGATCCCCATTATCTTCATGAGCCACGCGGACCCGATCAGGCAGCGGCCACGTGGCGAGCCTCGCGCGGCCCGGCGGCAACATCACCGGGCTCTCCGTGATGCAGACCGAGACAGCGGCCAAAGGCGTGGAATTGCTCAAGGACGCGATCCCCGAGCTCGACGCGCATCGCCGTCGTCTTCGACCCGGCAACGCCTTCGCATGGACCGGGCCTGGCAAGCGGTCGAGGCGGCGGCAGCAGCACTCGGGCTTCAGGTTGCAAGCCGTACCCGTGGCGCAGCGCTGCGGAGATTCGACAGCGCCTTCGCGGCGATCAGCCGGGAACACGCCGGCGCGGTGCTGGTCCCTACAACTCCCTCTACACTCGCGGGGCACAGACGGCTCGCGGAACTCGCGATTGCGCACAAATTGCCGTCGATGTTTGGAGCCAGACAGTTCATCGAGGCCGGCGGCTTGCTGAGCTTCGGCCCTGACCGTCCTGACATGTTGCGCCGCGGCGCCGTCTACGTGGACAAGATACTCAAGGGCGCCAGCCCGCCGATCTCCCGGTCGAGCAGCCGACAAAATTCGAGTTGATCGTCAATCTGAAGCACCGCGAAGGCAATCGGTCTGACGATCCCGCTGTCGTTCCTTCTTCGCGCCGACGAGGTCATCGAATGAAGCGCCGCTGACTTCATATGCTGCTCGATCGGCGGCGCGGCGATGGCGTGGCCGCTCGCGGCGCGCGCGCAGCAGCCGCGGCAAAGTCTGCGCGGATCGGATATCTCGGTTTCGGGACCGCTGCCGCTTCGGCGGATCGCGTAGAGGCGCTCCGGGCGGGCTTGCGCGCTCTCGGTTACGTCGAGGGCAAGAATCTCGTCATTGAGTTTCGCTGGGCGGAGACGGTCGAGCAGCTGCAGGAGGCGGCAGCCGAGTTGGTCCGCATGAATGTCGACGTTATTTTTGCGATCCTCTTCTACCGAGACCGAACGCGCCAGGCGGGCAACCAACACGATCCCTATCGTCTTCGCGACGCATGCCGACCCCGTTGGGCTCGGACATGTCGCAAGCCTGCCGCGGCCGGGCGGGAACATTACGGGATTGTCGGTCGTGCAAACCGAGTTCACCGGAAAGGCGGATGCAGATATTGAAGGAGACCGTACCGCACGCGACGAGGTTCGGCGTGCTCTGGACCCCCACCGCCCCTCGGGGCGTCCTACCCTGCAAGCCGCTGAAGCCGCCGGCCAGAAGCTTGGCGTTCAGGTCGAGGGCGTTTCGGTGCTCACCGTCGCGGATTTCGATGGGGCTTTTGCGACGATGGCGCGAGATCGCGTCGACGCCGTTCTCGTCCACGGGTCCGCGCTAACCGCTCGTCATAACCCCGCGCTTCTGGCCGAGCTCGCACTGAAGCACCGGTTGCCGAGCATGTTCCAAGATCAGGTACAACGTAGAGGCGGGCGGGCTGATGAGCTACGCGGCTGATCTCGTGGATCTGACGCGGCGCTCTGCCGTCTACATCGACAAGATCCTCAAGGGTGCGAAACCTGCCGACCTGCCGGTCGAGCAGGCTTCCAGGTACCAGCTGGTCATCAATCTGAAGACCGCCGGACGCGCTCGGCCTGACGATCCCGCGCTCGATCCTCGCGCTCGCCGACGAGGTCATCGAGTGAGGCGGCGCGATCTTCCTCCTACTCGACGCTTGCCGTCCCTCTTCTTCACCGCCTCGGCGGCGTCCGCGCAAGATGGCGGAGAGGGTCTATCGCGTTGGCGTGCTCGCCCCCGAAGGAATGCGCGCGATCGCGAGCTTCAGGGAGCGCCTGCGCCAGCTCGGCTGGATCGAGGGCAGAAATATCCGGTTCGATTATCGCTCGACGGGAGGAGACGACACCCGCCAACCGGCGCTGGCGGCCGAGCTGGTGGCGCTTCCGGTCGATCTGATCCTGACCTGGGGCACGCCGGCGACGCTCGCCGCAAAACAAGCGACAGCGACGATTCCGATCGTCATCGGCGCGATCGGCGACCCGGTTGCGGTAGGCGTGGTTCCCAACCTCGCCCACCCTGGCGGGAATGTGACCGGGTTCGCGTCGCAGAGTTTCGAGCTCGAGGACAAGCGGTTCGAGCTGTTGCGCGAGCTCGTCCCCGGCATGGCGCGGGTCGTCATGCTGGGGAATGTCGGCAATCTCTATGCCGATTTGGCAATCGAAGCGCATCGAAGCCCTGGCCGGCGCGGCCGGGCTGAAGTTCGACGCTGTCAAAATCGATGCGGTGAATGGTCTCGAAAGCGGCCTCGATGCGGTGCGCCGAGCCGCATCCCGACGGGGTCCTGGTGGCAGCCGTCCCGGCCTTCTATAACCCTCGCGTGTACCGGGCGATGGTCGCATTCATGGCGGCCAATCGGCTCCCGGCGATCTATAGCAACCGCGAATTCGTCGAGGCCGGAGGCCTGATCTCCTATTCAGACGAATTTCGACGATCTGTTGCGCCAGGCCGCGGGCTACGTCGACAAAATCCTCAAGGGCGCATCGCCCGGCGAGCTGCCGGTGCAACAAGCCGCGACGTTCGAGTTGGTGGTCAATCTGACCACCGCGAAGGCCCTGGGCCTGACGATCCCACCGATGATCGTCGCCCGCGCCGACGAGGTCATCGAGTGAGACGCCGCGAGCTGATGCTGCTGCTGGGCGGCGCGATGACGGCGGCGCGCGCGCTGCGCGCGCAGCAGAAGGCGATGCCGGTGATCGGCTTCCTCAGCAGCGCCTCGCCCGGCCCGAATGCACCGCTTGTGGCCGCGTTCCGCCAGGGACTGAGCGAAACCGGCTACGTCGAGGGACAAAACGTGGCGATCGAATACCGCTGGGCGGAGGGCCGCTATGATCGGCTGCCCGCATTGGCCGCCGATCTCGTCGGCCGCAAGGTCGACGTGATCGCGGCCACCGGCGGCACCGCTTCGGCGCTCGCGGCGAAAAGCGCGACCTCGACGATCCCGATCGTCTTCACCGTCGGCGGCGACCCGGTCGAGGGCGGCCTCGTCGCCAGTCTCGCCCGGCCGGGCGGCAACCTCACGGGCGTCAGCATCATGCACCGTCGAGCTGATGCCCAAGCGGCTCGAACTGCTCTCCGAGCTGGTTCCCCAGGCCAGGGTGATCGCCCTGCTCGTGAACCCGAACAATGCGATTGCCGAGCGCATGATCCGAGACGTGCAGGAAGCGGCGCGCGCGAAGGGGGTGCAGCTCCAAATCCTGAAGGCTAGCACCGAAAGCGAGATCGACGCCGCCTTCGCCTCCCTCGTCCAACTGCAAGCCGGCGCGCTCGTCGTCGGCAGCGACCCGTTCTTCATCAGCCGGCGCGAGCAGCTTGTGGCGCTGGCAGCACGCCATGCCGTTCCGGCGATCTACGAGTGGCGCGAATTCGTCGCGGCCGGCGGCCTGATCAGCTATGGACCGAGCCTCACCGGCGTCGTGTCGCCAGGTCGGCATTTACGCCGGAAAGATCCTCAAGGGCGCCAAGCCGGCCGATCTGCCGGTCGAGCAGCCGACCACGTTCGAGCTGGTCGTCAATCTCAAGACCGCCAAGGCGCTCGGCCTCACCGTCCCGCCATCGATCCTCGCCCGCGCCGACGAGGTCATCGAGTGAGAGCGCGTCGCGAGCGCAGGCCAGGTCGCCGACCGGCCCCTAGCGCCGTCGCAACGCTCCGAGCGCCGGCGCCAGCCGCTCGCCGCATCTCGGGCCGACCGCCGAGATCAACCCTCCGCCTTGCACGGCGTGGCCGAAACACCCATATGATTGCGATGTTAATAATTATCAAATTGGGTTGCCATGCTGAACAACAGGTGCGGGATCGTGCCGGTCGAATTCCCCTGCCAATCCGCTGCCGGCGCCGCCAAATTCCGCTGTCGGCCGACGCGCCGAAACCACCTACAAACTGTTGATTATACGTATATTTCCGGCGTTCGCACGGCGCCTTTTGGGCGCCGAAACGAGTTTCTCCCCTGCCATCAGGGACAACCCTTCATTCCGGACCCGCTCGCTTGCGGGGAAGGATCACACCGTCGAGGAGCGTGCTCGCGCAGTGCGGCGGCGCGAGGATCGGGAAGCTCCGCGGCGCTCGCCACCGTCCTGACGGCGAGCATGTCGCGCTTGCCGCGGATCTCGATCTCGTGGCGCGGAAAGGCGGAAAGGTCGAGCCCGGCGCGCAGCACCGTCTCCTCGGAGACCACCAGCTGGCAGCCATAGGTCTTGGTCAGGGTTTCGAGCCGGCTCGCGGTGTTGACGGCGTCGCCGATCGCGGTGATCGCGGTTGCGGTGCCATAGCCCATCTCGCCGACGATCGTCGGCCCGACATGGATGCCGATGCCGATGCGCAGCGGCTGATCGAGCTCGCCGCGCAGCGACAGGTTCAGCTCCTCGAGCCGCTCCGCCATCAGCCGAGCGGCGGCGAGCGCTTCCCGGCAGCCGGCTCGGCATCCCTCTCGATCCCGAACAGCGCCATGACGCCGTCGCCGATGAATTTGTCGACCCGCCCTCCGGCCGCTTCGACGGCGCGCCCCATCGCTGCGAAATAACGGTTGAGGACAAACACGACATCGTAGGGGAGCCGGCCCTCGGCAAGCCCGGTGAAGCCGCGGATATCGGCGAACAGGATCGCGATCTCGCGCTCGCTGCCCTGCGCGAAGTCGACCCGCCGCTGCCCGTCTGCGGCGTGCGCAAAGGCGGCAACAGCGGCGTCACCTCGACCGCACCGCGCGGGCGCAGCTGGCAGGCGAGGCGCACATTGGGCGTTGCGCCGATGCGGCGCAGCACGCGCGCTTCCTCCTCGCCGGGCGGATCGATGCTGCGGATCTCGCCCGCGAACCCGCACGCGGCAGGTCGAGCAACGGCCGCGCCCGCCGCATACATGGGCGTGCGGGATGCCGGCGAGCCGGCTGGCCTCGAGCACGCTGGTGCCGGGGGTGACCTCGACAAAGCGGCCATCCGGATAGCCGATGCGCACGAGGCCGCGGCGGCGCTGCCAAGCCCGGCGGACGAGCCGCGCGAGCAGCACCGCCGCGACCACGCCGCGCGAAAAACCAGGTGAGGATATCGGTGATCGTCCTCGAGGCTGCGCCTGGTCTCCGGCGACGGCAGGGTCATGTTGGCGAATGCTCTGCGCGGTCCAGTCCGGGATCGGCGCGCCAGTGCGACGACCTGCCGGCCGGCCTCGATCATGCCGAGCAGCGACAGCACCGGGCACGAGCACGGCGACGATCGAGGGCCGCCGGTTGCAGGCGCGCATACCAGGGCCGCACGCGCAGCCAGAAATGCAGGCCGATCATCGCGTGACGCCCAGGCGACGACCAGGACCAGCATCTGCAAGTAGCCGTGACTCGGGCGACGCGGACGAAATAGAGCCACAGCAGATAGGCGTAGTAGCCGACATCGGTGTGGAAGAAATTGTCAGAGATCCGAGTCCGCGACGACATGGCGGACGAGTAGGAGCGGGATCGCAAAGCCGAGGATGATCTGGCTCAGCTCAGCAATACGTAATGG
>ERZ1370068.6558-contig-5532_pt1 | contig 34841 bp, 38 predicted proteins | sample MGYA00561227_ERZ1370068 | MGnify/ENA primary metagenome ERZ1370068 (study PRJEB38410, sample SAMEA6850437) | metagenome | study: Metagenomic assessment of the ecological functions of the soil: analysis of the soil microbiota associated with the...
CTTTACGTATTGCCTCGGCCGAGACGCTTCGACGTCCGGTTCGAACGAGCACGCCCCTGATCGGTGGGAGGCGCGGGCGGCTGGACCGCGTCGAGTTCTCTTCGTGTCGCCGAACTCCGTGAGCGAGTGACCCGCGTCCGCTGGCGCGCGTCGCGTCGGCGGCGGAGCTCTCCCGCGGATCATGCTGGCGCTGCGGACGCACGGTCGCCGGCCGGCGCCGGTCCGGCGGCGGGAGCGCGCGCCGCAAGACGGCGCGCATCTTCGACGAGGAGCGGTTACGGGCATCGGCGGTGTTGCGGCGGCCAGCAGGTGGGCGGGCTGCCGCGGGAGCCCGGCGGCCGCGCTATCAGGTGCTGTGCATCTCCCACCTGCGCACCGATCGCCGCGCGCGGCCACGACGCAGTGCGCGGTCGAGAAGCGAGTCGCCGGCGGGCGGACCGTGACAGTGGTGACCGCCCTGGGCCAAGATGCAGACGCGTGGCGAACTGTCGCGGATGATCCGGGCGATCGGAGGCGCACGCGCGCGAGCGCCGCGGGAGATGCCGGGTCGGCGGCGGCACGGGCAGGGCGAAAGTCAAACAGCCGGCGAAAGGCGAAAGCGAAAGTCGTAAGGCCCTGGGCATGAGCCGGGCGCGATACCTCGATCGAGACGTTCGGCTGTCAGATGAACGTCCACGACTCGGAGCGCATGGGCCGGTCTGCTCGAGCAGGCCGGCTACGAGCCGACGCGACCGACGCGCGACGCCGACGTCATCGTCGATCAACACCTGCAGCGTCCGCGAGCACGCCGAGGAGAAGCTCTACACGCGGCTCGGCGAGCTCCGCGTGCTGGGCGAAGAGACCGGCGCGCAGCCGGTCGTCGCGGTGGCCGGCTGCGTCGCGCAGCAGGAGAGGCGACGCGCTGTCTGCAAGACGCAACGGCACGCTGATCGACGTGGTGCTCGGCACGCAGCGGCTGCGTTGATGCTGCCGGTGCTGATCGAGCGCGCCAGAGCCACGGCCGTCGCCGCACGGTCGGACGTCGATCGCCGTCGACGACGTGACGTTCTCCGCTCGGGACGTGACGCGCGCGGCGATCGCCGTCAAGGCCTACGTCACCATCATCGAGGGCTGCAACGATCACTGCGCCTTCTGCGTCGTGCCGCACACGCGCGGCCACGAGCGCATGCGCGCCGAAGGCCGGACATCCTGCGCCGACGTGCGCCGAGGCCGTGCGCCTCGGGACGCCAGCGAGATTCAGCTGCTCGGGCAGATCGTCAATCACTACCAGGCGCCCGGACGATCCGCGCTGCGACTTCGCGCAGCTGCTCGCCGAGGTCGACGACGTGCCCGGGCGTCGAGCGCATCCGCTTCGCGAGCCCGCACCCGCGGCACACCGGCGCGCGGCTGATCGACGCCGTCCGCGATCTGCCCGAAGGTCTGCAAGCACCTCCACCTGCCCGCGCAGTCCGGCTCCACCGAGGTGCTGCAGGCGATGCGGCGGCGCCACACGCGCGAGGAGTATCTCGACTCGTGGCCAGCGCATCCGCGAGGCCGTTCCTGGCGTCACGCTGTCGACCGATCATGATCGTCGGCTTCCCGGGCGAGACGCGCCGGCGACTTCGACGAGACGCTGTCGCTCGTCGAGGCCGTCGCGGTATCACAGCATGTTCTCGTTCAAGTATTCGCCGCGGCCGAACACGCTGGCGGCGAAGCGGATGCCCGGACGACGTGAGCGAGGACGAGAAGACGACCGCGCGCATCGTCGGCCTGCAGGCGCTGCAGCGGGAGATTCAGATCCGCGCTGCACGCCGCCGTGGCGGTCGGGCAGCGTCGTCGAGGTGCTCGTGGACTCGGTGAGCCGGCGCCGTGGAAGCCGAGCTCTCGGACGCACGGCGGCGGCAACACGGTGGTGAACTTCCCGGTGCCGTGCCGGGAGCCCGGGTCGCCGCCGACTTGTGGCTGGACGCACTGCCGTGCCGATACCTAGTGACGCGCGGGCCGGCCCGCACAGCGTGGCAGGGCGAGGCTTGCCGCGACCGGTGGCACGCAGTGCTGGCGGAGCCGTGCACATGCTGATCGAGATGACCATCAAGGGCCTGATCGTGGACCCGCCCTCGAGCATGCCCGATCGTGATCCTCAAGGACAAGGCCGGCGAGCGTGTGCTGTCGATCTGGGTCGGCATCTTCGAGGCCAACGCCATCGCGCAGCAGATCGAGAACGTCGCGACGCCGCGGCCGATGACGCACGACCTGCTGCGCAACCTGATCACCGACCTCGGCGGGCAGCGTCGATCGCGTGGTCGTCACCGACCTCCGCGAGCAACACGTTCTTCGCCATCATCCATCTCACCGTGCAAGGGCGAGCAGGTGGCCGTCGATGCCCGGCCGAGCGACGCGATCGCGCTGGCGCTTCGGAGCCGCGGTCGCCGATCCTGGTCGAGGAGCACGGTGATCGACGGCAGCCAAGACCGTGCGACTTCGCGCTCGAGCGCGTCGACAACGACCGTCTGCAGAAGTGGCTCGAGAGCCTCGATCCCGACGAGCTTCGGAAGCATTACCAGATGTAGCAACGTAGTCGGTGCCGCAGTCGAACATGTCGGCTCGGCCGGACAGACCATCTCGGCCTCCATGCCTAACTCGGTCGCTGCGCTGACTTTCCGCAGACTCTGCCGATCCGCGCGCTAGGCTCTGGCGACGCCCTAGCCGACTCCGCGCGGAATCGTTGACCTGTGATCAGCGTCCGCTACAATGGCTGCGACCGTTCACAGTTCTAGCATGATCGTTGCCATCGCCAATCAGAAAGGTGGAGTCGGCAAGACCACGACCGCCGTCAACCTCGCCGCGGCGCTGGCCATGCGCGGCCGCAAGACGCTCCTGATCGATCTCGACCCGCAGGCCAACAGCAGCATCTCGTTTCTCGATCCGCGCGTCATCACGCGCGAGCACCTACGACGCGATCGCCGATCCCGACTGCCAGCTCGCGGACGTCATTCAGCCGGCGACCGCTGCCCGAACCTGTTCATCGCGCCGGCGCGCATCGGCACTGGCCAAGCTCGAGTCGCGGCTGGTGGGGGAGCTCGACGCGCACTTCCGAGCTGAAGGACAAGATCGACACGGCTCGGCGGCGAGTACGCGCACATCGTGCATCGACTGTCCGCCGGCGCTCGGCCTGCTGACCGTGAACGCGCTGGTCGCCGCGACGCATCTGCTGATTCCCGATCCAGTCGTCGTACTTCGCGCTCGAGGGCACCGACGATCTGCTCGAGACGATCGAGAAGGTCCGCGCAGCGGCCGAACCCGGCGCTGCGCATCCTCGGCGTCGTCATCACGATGCACGACAAGCGGACGGCGCTGGCGCGCGACATCCGCGAGCAGATCCAGAAGGTGTTCGGCGGGAAGGTCTTCAAGCACGGTGATCAGCAAGAGCGTCCGGCTCGAGGAGAGCCCGGCCTACAAGGAATCGATCTTCACGTTCGCGCCCGAGTCGAGCGGCGCGACCGACTATTACAGCCTGTGCGAGGAGGTCATCGAGCGTGTCGAAGCGCGGACTGCCTGAAACGCTGCGGATGCGGCACGACGAGCACTACGTCGAGGCGCTGGCCGCGTCGGCCGGCGCAGCCGGTCGGCCGCATCGTCGCCGATCGACCTGCTCGACCCGAACCCCAACCAGCCGCGCCAGGTCATGGGCGACCTGTCGGAGCTGATGGCGTCGATCGCCGAGAAGGGCATCATCGAGCCGCTGGTCGTCCGGCAGCGCGGCGACCGCTATCAGATCATCGCCGGCGAGCGCCGCTACCACGCGGCCGTGCAGGTCGGGCTCCGCGAGGTGCCGGTCGTCATCCGCGAGGTCGACGACACCGAGGTCATGGAGCTCGCGCTGGTCGAGAACCTGCAGCGCAAGGACCTGACGGCGTTTGAAGAGGCCGAGGCGCTGCTGCAGCTCGCGCGAAGCTGCGGCTACACGCACGAGGACCTGGCGCGGAAGCTCGGCAAGTCGCGGACGTCGATCACCGAGTCGCTGTCGCTGGCGGCGATGCCCGAGGAGGTCCGGAACCTGTGTCGGCTGGCCGACATTACCGTCCAAGTCGACGCTGCTGCAGATCGTCAGGCAGGCCGATCCGAAGAAGATGCTGGCCCTCGTCGAGAAGGTCGCCCAGGGCGGCGCCACGACGCGGAAGGATCTGCGCGAAGAGACCGCCAAGCCGCAAGGCCGGACGGCCCGAAGGCGTTCGTCTTCGCGTTCCGGCCGCCAGACCAAGGCGTTCAACCTGCGTCTCAGCTTCACCAAGGCCGCGCGTCGACAAGTCCGAGATCATCGACGCGCTCGAAGGCATCATCGCGAGCTCAAGCGCCCAGCGCCGCTGGCGCCGGGCAGCGGTCTCAGGCTCCAGGCCGGCGCAGACAACTGCACCGGACGTCGCGCTGCGCCTGCATTCCACCGCAGGACTGGAGAGCGGCGGCGCCGGAAAAGGCTCAGCCCTTGGATGGAGTCAGCGCTGCGGGCCCAGGAGCCAGGAGCGCCTCCGTCAGCCGTCTGATCTGTCAACATAACGTCTCTTATGCGACGTTGCGAGATTGGCAGGAACGGGGAGTCAGGGCCGGGTTGCCTGGCCTTCTCAGGCCCGCCAGGACTGGCGCGCCGGCGCCCGTCCCGGGCACGCGTCGTCTCGACGGTCAGCGTGGACTCGTCGACGTCTCGTCGACGGTATCGGCGGAGCGTCACGACGAACACCAGCTCGGCGTGCTCCGCCGCAGGCCCAGCGCGCTCGAAGCGGGATCCGCAACTCGGCGACCGGCGTCCGACGGCGGCCTCGACGTCGCGCCACGCGGCTTCGAGCCACGTGCCGTCTGGCGGTCCGCCGCGTAGACCGTGCCGCCGCGACGCTGGGCTGCTGACGGCGATCCGGGTGCCCGCAGGCTCGAGGAACGCCACGGTCAGCTCCCGCCCTGGGCCGAGCGAGTCGGTCGAGAGGCTCCGGTCGGTGGCGACCTGGACGCACAGGCTGTCGGCCCGAAGCCGAGAACCGGACCCCGGCGACGCGCTGGCCGACGCGCCGCCACCTGGTGCATGGCGCCGGCCGTGGCCGACGGCGTCACCTCGCCGGCGCCCAGCCACTCGAAGTAGTTCGAGCTCGCGGCCGTCGATCCGCGGCGCGGTGCGGTCCCGACGGCGGCAGCCAGCGGCGACCTTCGGCGGCATCGTCGTGATGTTGGTGACGAACAGGTCCTCGGGAATCGGCAGCCCGAGCGCGCGGTAGATGTTGCGGACGTGGCGGCGGAACAGGTCGTCGAACTCGCGGTCGTGGTCCGAGTGGTGGTCGTCGCCGTACCACCAGCACCAGTCGCTGCCTTCCGCGATGAGCAGCTCCTCGCGGGCCGCGGCCAGCGCCTCGGCGGCCGGCCGATGCCGGCGGCGTGCTCGAGCGCCCGCCGGGCGTCGGCGACAGCTGGCCCCACGCCCGGCGATCGTCGGCGTGGCCGATCCAGATGTAGAAGTCGGCGTTGATCCACGACCCCGGGATGGATGGCCGGCGAGCCGCTCGGTGGCGCTCGGCGCACGCCTCGGCCATGGTCACGGTCCGCAGCTCGACGGGTGACCGCTCGAGCCGGCCGTAGAGCGCCCGCAGGAACGGCCGTCCCTGGCCTTCGTAGTGCTCCCAGGCGTTCTCGCCGTCGAGGATCGACGAAGATGGTGGCTTCTTCCCCGCCGCGATGCGCTGCGATAGCGCTCGCCGCTGCCGGCGATGCGGCCGACGAAGTCGTCGGCGGCCGCCTGCGGATCCCAGGACGACGTAGGTGAAGCCGACCAGGTCGGACAAGCACGTGATCGCGGAACGCGCACGCGACGCCGGTGCCCGGCGCGCCCACCCGGTAGGGCACGATAGAGGCTCGGCGTCGACGCGCGCACAGCGTGCGCGACGGCCGAGCGAGCCGCGCCAGGATCTCCTCGTCGGTCGCCATCCACGCAGAACCCGGCCTCGGCGACGAGCGGCACCATCGCGTCCGACACCGAGCCCTCCGACGGCCAGAGGCCGGCCGGCGCGCGTCCGAACAGCCGCTGGTGCAGCGCCACCGCGCGCCGCAGCTGTGTCGGCGGCGTCCTGCGGGATAGGCGAACGGCTGCTCGGGCGGCGGCCACGACGGGATGCGTGTCGAGGTACACGGACGCGTCGCACAGCAGCGGCAGGATCGGGTGATAGAACGGGCGACGTCGAGATCTCGATCTGCCCGCGCGTCGGCGCCGTCGCGATACTCGGCGACCACGCGCCCGAGGATCTCGAGCTCCGACGTCGCGCAGCGTCTGCTTTGTCCTGCTCGGAGAAGTCGCGCCCTTTGGCGAAGAGCGCCCGGACGCGCGCGATCGAGCTCGGCGTAGATCGGGTCGATCCACACCAGCTTGTGCCACACCTGCAGATCGCGCAGGTCGTCGGTGGTGAATGACGCTCGCCGGCGTTGCCGTGGCGGCGTCCGGCGTCGCGCGCGGCGAGCAGTTCGGCATAGCGCGGGATACGGGATCGATCATCCGCGGCGCGGTGCGCGTGAAGAAGATGCTCGGCGCAGAACAGGCGGTCGGCGTCTCGTGAGGTGTCGGCCGGGCGCCAGCCCGACGTCGAGATGGCGATCCTTGGCCTGGCCGGCCGGCGAACGCTTCGAGCTGCACGAGCAGCGACGGCACCAGGTTGAACGTGACGCTTGAGGTCGGGGAATCTCGCGCGTGAGCGCGACCATCCCCAGTAGTCCTTGAGCGCGTGCAGCCGCACCCACGGCAGGATGTGCTCGCCGGTCGCGAGGTCCTGGTAGAACGGCTGGTGCATGTGCCAGAGCAAAGCGACGCGCGTCATAATGGGCCCGGTCCATGAAGATTATCGACCGCTATGTGATCCGCCAGCTGCTCCCGCCAATTCTGTTGGGACTGCTGGTGTTCACGTTTGTCCTGATCATTCCGCAGATCAAGAACACGCGGAGAGCTTCATCGCCAAGGGCGTGTCGCCTGGCTGATCGTGCTGCAGGCGATGTTGCTGCTGGTGCCACAGGCCCTGGCGCTGACGATTCCGATGTCGCTCCTGCTCGGCCTGCTGATCGCGTTCAGCCGGCTCTCGGCCGATCGCGAGTTCGTGGCGATGCAGGCCTGCGGCATGAGTCTGGCGCGGCTGCTGCGGCCGGTCGGGTCTCATTTCGCTGCTCTGTGCCGGCGCCACCTATCTACGTCTGGGCGATCGTCGTGCCCGACAGCAACCAGCGCTTCCGCGAGATCGCGTTCAACGTCGTGGCGCAGCGGGCCGAATACAACGTGCGCTCGCGCGTCTTCTTCGACGACTTCCCCAACCTGGTTCTGTACGTGCGCGACGTCCCCACCTCCGGCGGCGGCTGGACCGGCGTGTTCATTTCCGACCGGCGCAACCCGTCGTCGCCGGCCGTCTACCTGGCGCGTCACGGCCGCGTCGCCATCAACCAGGACACGGCGTTCGATCGAACTGGTGCTGGAGGCGGGCGCGCGGCACACCGCGAGCACCACGCGGCACCTACGAGGTGTTCCAGTTCGATCGTCTCGTCCTGTCGCTCGATCCGCGTACGGTCTTCCCGGCAGCGCCGGATCGCGGCGCGAAGCGAGATGACGATCGACGAACTGCGGGCCGCGGTGGCCGCGAAGGCCCGAGGCGAATCGCCGCACACCGAGCTCATCACCATCCACCGCAAGTGGTCGATTCCGGTCGCCTGCCTGGTCTTCGGGTCTGATCGGCATCGCCCTCGGCGCCACCAACCGCCGCGACGGCGCCCTGGGCAGCTTCGCGATCGGTCTGGTGCGTCATCTTCGCCTACTACATCCCGATGTATCTCGGGCCGTCGCTCGCGAAAGGAAGCCTGGTCGCGCCGTGGTTCGCGGCGTGGCTGCCGAACATCGTGATGGGACTGGTGGGCATTCTGCTGTTTGCGTGGCGCGACAAGGCCGCGGACCGGCCGCTGCGCATCCCGGTGCCGGCGTTCCTGCGTCGCCCGCGCGCGTTCGCCAGCGCCAGGCGCTCGTGGGGCGCCGGTGCGCATCCTCGACCACTACGTGGCCTCGTCGTACGCCCGCGTGCTCGTGGCTGGCGGCCGTGGCCCTGGCCGGGATCTTCTACATCTCGACCTTCCTCGATCTGCTCGGACAAGGTGTTCAAGGGCGACGCGACGTGGGGCATGATGGGCCGCTACTTCGTGTTCGCCACGCCGCAGTACGTCTACTACATCATTCCGCTGGCGGTGCTGGTGGCGGCCCTGGTGACGATCAGCGTGCTGACGAAGAACAACGAGCTCATCGTCATGAAGGCGTGCGGCATCAGCCTCTACCGCATCGCGCTTGCCGATGGTGGCGTGCGCGATCGTCGCGGGCGCGTTGCTGTTCGCCCTCGAGGAGAGCGTTCTGGGACCGGCGAACCGGCGGGCGGAGGCTGCTGAACAACGCGATCCGCGGGCGGCTCGAGCGCGAGCGACGCGATCAACCGCCAGTGGGTGGTCGGGTCCCGGGGCGAGATCTATCACTACGATTTCATCGACCCGCAGACCCGGAAGGTGCTCGGACTGTCGGTCTACGAGTTCGACGACGGCATGCAACGGATCTCGCGGCGCACGTTCGCTCAGCGCGCGACTGCGCTCACGCCCGCGAGGCACGGCGTGGCGGCTCGAGGACGGCTGGACGCGCGCGTTCTCGCGAGGCCGGCGCCGCCGACGTCGTTCAGCGCGTTCCCGACGCTCGATCGCAGCCTCGACTCGCTCCCGGCCTTCGTGACCGAAGCGCCCGACGCCCGCTTCATGGGCTATGCCCAGCTGAAGACGCTACACCGAACGGCTGCGAGCCAGCGGCTTCGACGTGCTCGAGCAGGACGTCGCCCTGGCCGGCAAGCTGGCCTTCCCGTTCGTCGACGATCATCATGACGCTGATGGCGGTACCCGTTCGCGGTGCTGACCGGCCGTGGCGGTGCGATGGCCGCCATCGGCGTCGGTATCGGGCTCGCCCTGACCTACTGGATCACGATCAGCGTCTTCGCGGCCATGGGCACCGGCGGGCTGGTGGCGCCACTCGTCGCCGCCTGGGCGCCGAACATGCTCTTTGGCTCGGCGGCGGTCTATCTGCTCTGACCGTCCGAACCTGACGGCCGCCGCGCCTCACCGGACAAAGGCGACGTCGTCGAGCCAGACCTCCCCGTTCGATCCCAGTGCGGTGTTCATCGTGTCCGCGACCAACAGCAGACCGGTGATGTCCGCCAGCGGCGCGCGTGGCGGCGAGGCCGTCACGCACCGGGAGGAAGTCCGCGAAGGACAGCGTGACCACGCGCGGCGTGTCGTCGAGATAGACCGAGCGCCGCCACCGCTCACTCCCCTGTTCCGCCGCGGCCGCGCAGCTGGACCGAGAGGCGCATCGGGCCGGCTCGGCGTGCGCCGTGAACCTCACCCGGTGAACTGCGCGATCTCCGGGGCCGGGAACGCGAAGGCGACGAACGGCGCGTCGAGCCGGGCGCCGCCGAGCGCGTAGCGCAAGTGCAACTGCTGGCCGCCCAGCGGCGCCGACCACGTCCGCAGCCCCCACCGAGCGCGCGCTGTTCTCCACCGTCACGGGCGACGGTCCGTTGCCGTAGATCACCTGCGAGGCGGTTGGGGCCGCCACCAGCGGTGGCCGGTACGGCACGCGCGGCCCGACGTAGATCGGATTCGACACCAGCCACGGCGCCAGCGGTCCGCCACCGCGGCGCACGGGCAGCGTGGCCTCGATGCGATACGCGCCCGGCGCGCCCGTCTGTCTCGAACTTCGAGCTGGAGCCGACGGCCGTCAGCCGCGACGGTGCCGTTGCGATACGAGCGTCAGCGTCGGCGCCACGGCAGGGGCGTCCACCTCGGCTCGGAAGGTCAACGTGGCGCCGGCCGCAATCCGGTCCCCGCCACGGCATGCACGCGGTCGCCGGTCGCGGTGAACGACAATCGCGCGGGCGTGGCAAACGCGTCGATCGCCGTGAACAGGTGCCCGGCGCGGATGGCGTCCAGCACCGCCGGGCGTCGGCCGCTGGCATCCTGCGACAGGCGTGAGCCCGGGCAGCCCGATCGAGAAGGTCCGGAACACCTGCTCGTAGGACGGCAGGTGCAGCGCGGCCGGTCCGCCGTGATCCATGTCGCCGCCGATCTTGGCGTGCGCGTCGCTGCCGCCAAGGCCGACCACTTCGTGGTCCTGCATCGCCCGATCCCAGAGCGCCAGGGCGGCGGTGGGCCGATCGAGCATCAGCGCCAGGCTCTCCGGGGCGCCGGAACCAGTAGGTCAAGAGGATGCGGGCGAGCGACAGCGGCCTTCGTCCCGCCATTCGCTGTCGCCGTTCAACCACTCGATGCCGTCGAAGGGCCTGGCCGCTTCGTGCCAGCGCAGGTCGTTCTCTGAGCGAGGTCGGGTGCGCGACGATCGACATCGCACCGAGGCGCGCGAGATCCTCCAGCACGTCATCCGGCTCGCCCGCGAAGCGGATCACGGCGCGCGGGGCAGGTCAGGGCGATGACGTGGCCACCGGCCGTGCTCACCTCGACCGCGTCGATGACCAGCGACGCCGGAGCGATACCGAGGGCTGTCAACCGCACGCATCGCGTCGCCGTGATCGGTGAGGACGATGAACGACAACCCAGCCCGCGCCGCCGCCGCCGCGACGCTCGTCGGGGGTGCCGGAGCCGTCGGAGTTGGTGGTGTGGACGTGGATGGCGCCGAAGCGGGCTGCGGACCCTGGAGACGGCGGCACCGCCATCGGCCGTCGGCGGCAGCAGCAGGACGATGCCGCCCGCGCCGCAGCAGCACCAAGCCGGCCAGGACGCGGCGGATCACCAGCCGCCGCGCCATTGCCGCGTCGCGGCTCAGATTACGCGCGCCGGATGACGCATAGAGTCGTAGACGGCCCGCATCCGATGCTCGAGCACGTGCGTGTAGATCTGCGTCGTCGACAGGTCGGCGTGGCCCAGCATCATCTGGATGGCGCGGAGATCGGCGCCGCGTTCCAGCAGGTGCGTGGCGAACGAGTGCCGGAGCGTGTGCGGGCTGAGGGAGCTCTTGAGGCCGGCCTGCCGCGCATAGCCCTTGAGGATCTTCCAGAACCCGACGCGGCGTCAGGCCGGGACCGCCGCCGCGCGCGTTGACGAACACGCGCAGGCTGCTGCGCTGGCCGAGCAACGCCTTGCCGCGCCGTCGCGGAGGTAGCGGTCCACCCAGCGCGCCGCCTCGTCGCCGATCGGCACCAGCCGCTGCTTGTCGCCCTTGCCGGTGCACGTCAGAAAGGACGCCTCGAGGTTGAGGTCGGCCGGCCGGAGGCGTCACGAGCTCCGATCACGCGCAGGCCGGTGGCGTAGAGCAGCTCGATCAGCGCGCGATCGCGCAGGCCGCGCGGCGTCGTGACGTCGGGCTGGGCGATGAGGCATCGACGTCGCTCCACGGAGAGGTAGGTCGGCAGCGCCTGCCACGCGCGCGGCGGCCGCAGGTCGTCGGCCGGACTCGCTCGGCAGGCGTCCGTCGACGACGAGAAACCGGTAGAACCCGCGGACAGCAGGCCACCTCGCGCGCGACCGATCGCGGCGACCGGCCCTCGCGCCATCAGGTCGCGCGACGAAGCGCCTCGAGATCGGGACGCGCTCAGGCGCTTCGACTGGCGCGGCTCTGCCCCGACGCGAAGCGCGCCAGCTGATTCAGATCGCGGGCGTAGCTCTCGAGCGAGTTCGACGGCCAGCCGGCGCTCCACGGTGAGATGCGTCGAGATAGGCGTCGATGAGCGGCGACATCGGCTGGCATGGATATACGCCCGCCCGAGGCGGGCAATCAAGTGCTCTAGCGAGGCGAGCCTCATTTGCCGCTTTGAGGCGAAGCCTCGCTAGAATTGTAGCCGTATGGTCCCGCGCTCCAAATGGCAGTCGCTGCCCACCGAGGCGATCAACCCGTCGAGCCTCGGCATCGACAAGCTCGCCGCCGACGACATCGTCGATCTCGATGCTCAACGAAGATCGCAAGATGCTCGGCGGCCGGTGCAGCGCGAGCGGGAACGGATCGCCGTCGGCGTCGAGATGATCGCCGTCGGCGCTGCGGAAGGGCGGGCGCATCGTGTTCGTCGGCGCCGGCACCAGCGGCCGTCTCGGCATCCTCGAGTCGGCGGAGATGCCGCCGACGTTCGGCACCGATCCCGACGCTGGTGCAGGCGATCATGGCCGGCGGCCGCGACGCGATCTTCGGCGCCAAGGAAGGCGTCGAGGACAACTACGAAGAGGGCGCGCGCGCGATCGACGCGCCTGCGCCCGACGCAAGAAGGACGTCGTCATCGGCGTCTCGGCCAGCGGCATGACGCAGTTCGTGCGCGGCGCGCTCGACCCGGGCGCGCAAGAGCCGGGTCGCGCATCATCTTCGTCACCTGCGATCCGGGCACCGAGCTGCAGACGTTCGTCGACCTGCACGATCGCGCCGGGCGTCGGCGCCGAAGTCATCGCCGGCTCGACGCGTCTCAAGGCCGGCACCGCCACCAAGATGGTGCTCAACATGCTCACCACCGGCGCGATGGTCCGCATCGGCAAGACCTACGGCAACCTGATGGTGGACGTGCAGACCGGGTCGGAGAAGCTGAAGGACCGCGCCCGGCGCATCGTCAACATCGTCACCGGCCTCGACTACGAGGAAGCCGACCAGCTCCTGCAAGCCAGGCGCAGTGGAACGTGAAGGCCGCGATCGTCATGCAGAAGACCGGGCTCGCGCTCAGCCAAGGCGCTGGCGCGCCTGCGCAAGGCGCACGACTCGATGCGCGAGGCGATCGGCGAGGACATCGAGCCGCGCCTGCGCGGCATGCTGCGAGGGGCACGCCGAGGCCGCCATGGTCGACGAGCTCGGCCCGCGGCGGCGCGTGGCGACCGGGCCGCGGCAGCTCCCCGGCCGCCGGGTATATAGCCGCGATGGCGCGTTTCGACGCCGCGCGATACCTCCTGCGAGCGCGCGATCGCCGGAGCGCGCGTTTCCCGGCGCAGATCATCGAGGTCGGCACCGATCGCGACGTCTGTGGCAGCTTCGCCGCCAGCAGCCTCAGCTACGATGCGAGGCGCACCGCCGGTTGCGCGACGAGACGATATGCGACCTGGCCTCGCTCGCAGAGGTGCTGATCCACCGGCGCGCTGCTGATGCGCGGGATCAGACGCGGGTCGATTGCACTCGACGACGGGCTGCCGCACTGTTGCCGGGCTGCCGCAACCCGGCCATGGCGTCGATTACGGTCGAGGATCTGCTGGCCGCTGCGCCGGCTTTCCCGCCTATCGCCCGTTCTATTCGACCCTCAGGGCGAGGACGCCTTCGAGGCCGGGATCTGCGCGACCCCGCTCGCCTACGCGCCGCGCTCGCAGTCGATTTACAGCGATCTCGGCTTCATCCTCCCTTGGCATCGTGCTGGGACGCGGCGTAGCGCTCCAGCAGCGGTTCGACGCGATGTGGGCGCAGATGGCCACCGGCGGAGCTGCAGTTCCTGCCGCCGAAACGCTGGCGATCGCGTATCGCCCCGACCGAGCGGCGATCCGTCGGCGGCAGCGGCTGCTCGTGGGCGAGGTGCGCGACGAGAACGCCGCGGCGCTCGGCAGCGTCGCCGGTCACGCTGGCCTGTTTGGAACGGCGCCGGCGGTGGGCGCTTTCGCGCGCCACGTGTTCCAGGTGCTCGACGGCCGGATCGGCGCGTTCTCCGCCGACGTCGCTGCGACGCTGGTCGCGCAGCGCGGGGGATTCGGGCAGCTCCGCGCCCTTGCCTGGGACACGATGCGGCCGACGTCGTCGTGCGGAACGCGGATGTCGGCCGGAGCGTTCGGCCACCGGGTTCACGGGCACCTCGCTCGTGGCTCGATCCCGCGACCGGCGTCTACATCGTGCTGCTGACCAACCGGGTGCACGACGCCGACGACAACGATCGCATCCGGCAGGTGCGGCCCGCCATGCTGATGCCGTCATGGGCGAGATTCGGCTGCCGCGCTGATCGCGCGCGCCATCAGGAGGAGTAGGGCTCAGCGGCCCAAGCCGCCAGGCCCCGGACGCGGTGTCGTTCGAAGCCGCCGCCCGACAGGCGGAACTACAGAACCGCCGGGCCGGGCCGGACCGGTGCCGCGTTACGGCCGGGTGTCTGCGAGCCGCGGCCGCCCTCTCCGGCGCGTCCGCCGCGGCCGCCAGGCGTCGCCGAGTCTGCACCACCGGCCCCGGCGGCGAGGGTTCCGCTGCACCGCCACGAAGGTCCATTCGTTGTAGGCGCCGCGGCCACGTTGTAGAGACGCATCGATTTCTCGCGGCTGGTGCTCGTGACGCCCATGATGCCGCCGGGGACGGCCCCGCCAGCGCCAGCGCCGACGCCGACGCCCCAGCCCGAAGCCAGACGCGCCGCGGTGCCGCCCGGTGCCGGCGCATGCCGCCGAGTTCCGCACCGCCGGCGCCGACTGACGCCGGATGCCGCTCGAACGTGCTGCCGAGCTGCCGCGCACCCTGCCCCGCCGTGCTGCCCGGTCCAGTGCCCATTCCTGGCAGTACGCGCTGCCCGGCACCTGGCCGCCCGGGCACACCGGCGTTGGCCTGCCCTGCCGGACGCGCCCGACAGGCAGCTGGAAGTCTTTGCCGGTGACCGGGTCCTTGTCAGCTCTTCCGGAGGTAGCGGTCGTTGAGGAGGACGTCAGCGCTTGGCGGCAGGGCGTTCGCGAACTTGCGCTGGTGAGAGCGCGATCGCCGCGCGCACTAGCTCGCCGCGGAAGACCAGTTCGGCTTCCTTCTCGCGCGCTTGGCGGCGGTGTTCCCACACCGGCAGCGCCACGGTCATCATCACCGCCATGACGCTCATGGCGACGAGCAGCGCCGCCATCGCGTAGCCGTCGCTGCAGACGGTCCGCTGGCTGACCGGCGAGGGCGCGAGGCGGCGGTGGACAGCATGCGTGCTTCGTATGCGACGCGCGACCTCGCCTACGGGAAGTCCGCGGTCACGACGTCGGCCTGGGCGGTGACCGCAGTGCCGTTGGCAAACGCGGACTGATCACCGTGGCGGTGAACACCTGCTTCTCCTGCGTGTAGCGCGTGCTGGACCGTACGTGCTCGTTCGCTGTTGGGTCGGCGGCCGTCGCCGAAGTTCCACTCTACCTGAACCGGTGAGCCCACGCGCCGTGTTGTTGGCGCACGGTGGCGGTGAACGTAACAGCTGGCGCGAATCGGTGTCGCAGTGCCGCCCGGTCGCAGTCAGGCTCACGGTCGGCGTCGGCACCGGGTTGAGCGCCTGGATCGCGACGGTGCCGGTTTTGGTGCCACCGGCCGCGGCGATTTACGGTCGCGTTCGCGTCCGTCGTCAGCCTGGTCTTCACCGCCGCCCGTTGCCGTCGGTCACCTCGCGCGACGACGAGAGCGTTCCAGCCGGTCAGTGCTGAACGGCACCGGAGCACCGGGCAAGGGCCCGCGATGCCGGGCGCCGTTACGACCGGTCGCGACGATGTCCACCGAGCCGCCGGTGGCCGGCACCGATCCAGCGCTGGCAGCGGACGACGATGACGGCAATCCACCGCCGCCGGCACCGACGAGCGATCTGCACCTGATTGGACGGCGGTCGTGGTGGTCGCCGCTGCCCGACGTCGCCGCCGCCGCGCGGACCCGACGTGGCCTTCGACTGTCCGGCGAGCCCGACACGTCGCCGGCGTAGGAACATCGTCGGTGGCGATGCCGTTCCGTGTCTGCACCTCGACGGGGTCCACGCGTCCCGAGCGTTGGTCGTAAGCCGACGCCGAGGTGCCGTTCTGCACCGGCGTGCCGCCTGGCTCGAACACCGTCGCGCTGATCTGCGTGCTGCCGCCGGTTGGCAGCATCCAGCGCCGAGGCCGTCAGCGTGACCGTAGAGGCTGCTGGGCGCGGTCAGCGGCACCGTGTCGCACGCCACGGTGGGGAGCCCCGCGAGGCCGAGCGCCAGGACGCCCAGCGGGCGTTGCAAAGTCGTCGAATGTCAGTTCGCATGCTCATTACCAATCGGCGTAGCGGCTGCCGTCCAGTCCTGGTCTGTTCGGACCCGCTCTTCACGTTCGAGATTCCCGATTCCAACGACGGATTGCCCGGATCCGGCTCCGACGCCGTGGTCTGCCAGCTGTCGGCCGACGCGGTGAACGGATCCACGGGCACCGCCCGCAGATACTTGTCGCTCACGAGGGCTTCGAGGCTGCCCGGATACTTGTTCTTGTCGGCGTAAGTACTGATCGATCGCGTCGCGCATCCGGAAGAGGTCTTCCTTGAGCGTCGCTTCCTTCGCGCGCTGCACGCTGTTGCCGCATAATCGTCAGGCCGATGCCCGCGAGGATGACGATGAGCGACCATGACGATCATCATCTCCATCAGGGTGAACCCCGACGTCCGCGGCGCGCGTGCCGGCGTGGCCTGCTGCTCGTTCATCTACCAGTCCCTGAATTTCGTACCGTCGAGGCCCTGGCCCTCGCTCTTCGAGTACACGTCGAACACGTTCTGGCCGCCCCAGCGTGGTGCTGTCGGCCTTGTCCTGGTAGGCGCGCATGCCCCACTCGGCCTTGCCCGTCATCGGATCGATGGGCACCCGGCGCAGGAACTTCAGCTTGCGTCCCGAGGCGTCGCCGGCTGCGGTCACGCCGTCCACCAGCTTCTCGAGCGTGTGCCGGATAGCCCTCGCTGCCCGGCGTCACTTCGGTCGACGGGATCAGCCCCTTGATCCGACCGCGTCCTTGAAGCGGTCGATGCGCGGTGCGCATCTCGCGCAGGTCGCGCCGCAGCTCCGATCTCTGCGCTGCCGCTGTGAGGCGACCGTGCGCCAGCGGCATGGCCGCCGACGCCAGGACGAACAGGATGCTGACGACGATCAGCAGCTCGATGAAGCTGCAGCCCCGCGCTCGAGGCACCGGCCCGCCGGCCGCGCACACGCGAGAAGAGCTCGTGCATTCCGTTCCTACTTCGCCGTCACCGCGGTGACCGGCGCGAACTGCAGCGCAATCGGTCGCGCCGCCCGGCGCGGCACCGGTGCCGGTTACCTGGATGTTGGCGGGACCTGCGCCCACCGCGTCGAGGACGAGCGCCGCCAGGAGCCCCGGTGCCCGCCACGCCGGTGGTGTCGCCCGGGCGCACGATGGCGATGTCCACGCGACCTGCGCGCCGCATCGGCGCGGTTGCTGAAGCGTGGCCTGCACGCCGCCCGAGCGCATGAAGCTGCCCTCCTGCACGGTCCGCACGCGCACGACCGCCGGGTTGTAGGTGATCGTCAGCGACATCGACGACAGCCGCGACGCGCCGGTGACCGAGATCGGCAGCGTGTAGGGACCGCCGCCCACGCGGAAGTCGGCCGACGGCGGCGAGACGACGATCTGGCGCGCCGCTCGAGGCGCCGGCGACGCCGGGCGTCGGAGCCGGCGTCGCGGCGGAGTTGTTCACGCGCCGGTGCGGCCGGCGTCGGCACGCGTGGGCGTCGGCGCAGGTCCCAGCGACGCGGCGTGGCGGCGGCCTGTCGCTGCCCGCGCCGGCGACGGCGCGGCCGTGCCTGCCGGAGCCGCGGCGGCTACGGCGCGTCGGCGACCGGCCTTCGCTGCACGATGATCGGCGGCGGCCCTGCGAGCCCGAGGTTCTGCTGCGTGCCGACGAAGATCGGCGTTGACGTCGTGCCTGCGTGAGCTCGTGCGTGCGCACGATGCGCGGCGTCAGCAGCATCACGATGTCGGTCTGGCCGATCGTGTTGTCGTTCGACGAGAAGCAGCTGCTTGATGATCGGCAAGCCGCAGCACGCCGGGGAAGCCGCGCAGCGATCGCCGCTCGTTCCTCCTGCAGCAGGCCGGCGAGCAGGTTCGACTCGCCGTCACGCAGCCGCAGCTTGGTCTGACCTTGCGCGAGTTGAACGACGGCAGGTCCTGGCCGGCGACGGTGAGGCCGTCGCCGAGCGAGCTGTTCTCGATGCAGCAGCTCCAGCGAGATGTCGCCTTCGTAGGTCACGCGCGGCGTGATTTCGACGTTGACGCCGACCGGACGATAGCTGAACGACGTCAGCGGGTTGAACGCCGGCGCCGCCCTGCGCCACCGGCGTGAAGGTGGTGCTCGGCACCGGCACTTCCTCGCCGAGGTTCAGCGTCAGCTTCTGCCCCTCGGCGCCGCGCAGCTGCGGCTTGGCGATGAGGCGCGTCTCCGATGTCGGTCTCGAGGAAGCGAATCGCGGCCGCCGGCACGGCGAGCGTAGAAGTCGGCGGTGTTGATGCCGCGCGACACGCTGTTGACGTTGAACGGGCGCGTCCTGAGCACGGTGCCGTCCGGCGGAGGTGCCGTTCCCGGTGCTGCCGCCGCCGCCTGATCACCGAGCCGCCGCGCGGGTCCTGCTCGGGCGAGAACACCGTCGTGATCGTGTAGTCGCCCAGGTCCAGTCCGAACTGCTTGGTCCGCGACTTGTTGACCTCGAGAATCTGGACGTCGACCAGGATTTCGGCGCGCGGGTTGTCGTTCACCTCGACCAGCCGCTCGATGATCGCCATGACGTTGGTCGTCGGCCCGGACGGTGATCGTGTTCGCGGTCTTGTTGGCGACCACCGACGGCGCCACCTGGCCGCCGCCGACGCGGATCACGGTGTTGACGAGCTGGGCGATCTCGGTGGCATCGGAGTGCGAGATGAAGAAGGTCCGGATCACCTGCTCTTGCATTGCCCGCGCTTCTGGACGTTGTCCGGGATGACCATGATGCTGCGCGGCGTCGCCACCTTTGTAGAACAGCTGAATTCGCCGCGGTGATCTGCGACAGCGCTTCTTCGAGCGTCGAGTTGTCCATCTGGACCGAGCACGCCGGTCCTGGAAGGTGTTGTCGAACGTCACGTTGATGCCGGCCGACATGCCGATCGAGCCCGAGGATGTCGCGCAGGCTGGCGTTGGTGAAGCGGATACCCGGGAGCACCTGCGTGAGATTGAAGAGCGGCGGCGGCCCGATCTGGCGGGCGTTTTCGCGCAGCTGGGCCAGATTCGACTTGGGCTGCGCGGCCTCGGCCTGGTCGCGGATCTTGCGCTCGAGTCTCGGTGACCTTGGCTGCGACCTGGCGGTTTGGCGGATCGTAGCTTCGCTGGCGCGGCGATACTCCGCAGCGCCTCGTCGAGCATGCCGCGAACCTTCGAAGATGCGCGCCTGGTCGAGGTGGCGCTGCGAGGCGGAGATCATCGCGCGCTCGAGGGCGATGACGTAGTCGGCGCGTCTTCGGGTCTTCCTGGACGGCGCGGCGGAAGTGCTCGACCGCCGCCGTCCCAGTCGCCGCGCGAGCGCCGCGGACTCACCCGAGCTGAAAGCGCGGCTCGCCCCGCAGCCGGCCGTGAGCGACGGCCAGCAGCACGACGGCGATCGCCGTGCACAACGTGTGTGTGATTGCATCATTGTCCTGACAGTCGAATCGTCTGGCGCCCGCGACCGTCCACATACGCCATCTCGATGGAATCGGTGCCCACGCGCAGCATGCGGTAGCGCCCATCCACGGTGTCGCCCTTCGCGCCCGGATATGAGGCCGCCGCGGCCGTCGCTGAGCAGCGCCACGCGGCCGGTCTGCGGCGGCGCTTCAATCAAACCGATGAAGCGCAGGGTGATCGGCGGCGGTGGCGGCGGGCCCGGTGGGGCACCGGCGGCGCCACGAACTCGGGTTGCGCCGGCGGCCGTCGGGCTGCCGTTGCCGCAACTGGCACCGCCCGCTCCTGGAAGCGGAACGGATTGCGAGACACGCTGGGGCGTCGCCGCCAGCCGCCGTGCAGCAGGTCGAGGCGCATGTCGGCGACCGGTCCGCGCCGCTCGGCGCCGGGCTGACCCGCGGCCGCAGGTGCCGCGCGCTGCGCGCGGCCGGGCGTCAGCCCACGGCTTGGTCACGTAGGCGCCGCCGCCGAGCAGCACGACGAGCAGCGGGATGCAGGACTTCGCGCCTGAAGCAGACCGTTCATCGGCCGGCGCTCCGGTAGTAGGTGGACAGCGGCGAGCGCCAGTTCCACGCGGTCGCCGGCGTCATTGCTCTCGGCTGAGGACGACGTTGTCGATTACGACGAATTCCGGCGCCGTCTCGAGGCTGTGCAGGAAGGCGCGCACGCCCGCGTAGCTGCCGCCGAGGCTCAGCTCGGTCTTCAGTTGCACCAGCTTGCTGTCCTTGCTGACGACCGGCTCCGGACGAGGCGCGCCCGTAGCGCAGCTTGTGCTCGCGCGGCCATCTGCGCCAGCCGCAGAGTGCGTGAGCCGCCGCGCCGCGGCCAGATCTCTCGGCAACACGTCCGTGTAGAAGGTCGCGAGCTCGGTGACCGCGCTGTCCTTGCTCGTGACCGCGCCGGCCGCCTGACCGTGCTCGAGCCGCGCCGCCGCTGAGCGCCCGCGCCGCGGTCTGGTTGCGCTCGGTCACGTTGGCCACCCGCTGCGACAGCGGGTAGACGCCGAAGGCATAGAGGAGCACGTTCGAGCAGCAGGCCGGCCCCGAGCCAGATCAGCGGCTTGCGGTTCTCGGCGATGACGCGGCGCGCGAGGACCGTCTGCGGAGCGCTCATCGTGCCGCCCGCTTTCCGGCCGCGGTGGCCGCGGTATCCTGGACCGCGGCCGACGCCGAGGCGCTCCGGTGCATAGTGGCCGTCGAGCACGGCCTCGATCAGCCCGTCGTCGCCGGTCTGCTCTTCCACCGGCAGGACGTCGCGGAACGGCGTCTGCGCCTCGAGCGCCTCGATGAACGCCTCGACGTCTTCGACGCGACGCGCCTGGACGCCGATGTTGCACGGCAAACGTGCCGTTCTGTTCGCGGCGCGGCTGGCACCGCGGTGATGCGCACGTCCGGCGGCAGCGACTCCTCGAACTGGGCGAACAGCGTCGTCCACGAGAAGGCGCGGCGGTCGATGATGGCGTTGGCTTCGCGCGCATCGGCCGACACCAACGGCCAGTTCGCGCGGATCGATCTGGCCGCGCAGGCGCACGCGTCGGCGCGCAGCCGGGCCGCTTCGGTTTCGGCCCGCACGGCGTCGGCGCTGAGCGTCCGCTGCGTGGCCGAGAGGCGAATCAACTGCGCCGCGTTGAACAGCGTGAACCCGGCGACGAGCAGCGCGGCCAGGCGTCGAGCAGCGCGCGGACGGCGCGGACGTTGTAGAACGGGCGGGTGGAGAGATTGGTCCGAAGCATCAGACCGTCACCGGTTTCCTGGCGCGTGCGCAGCATCATCCCGACGAGCGGCGCCAGGCGCGCCATCACGTCGCGCGTGACGGTGATGCGATCCGTGAGCGTCGCCACGCGGGTGGGGTCGATGGTCTCGACCGGGCACGCCGAGGCGGTCCTCGAGGCCGCGGCGGGCCATCTCGAGGTCGCCGCCGCGGGGCGCCCGGTGCCGCCGACCAGCACGCGCGTGAAGCCCTGCCCGGACAGGCGGTCCTGGTAGTGCATCGTCGACTGGTGAACCAGATCGGCCAGCGTGTCGCCCTCTCCCTCCCCCTTGTTTCGGAAGAAGATGACGTCGCCGCCACGCATGATGGCAATCGATGTGTAATCCGACCGCATCTGGACCAGCAGCCAGTCGCCGGTCGGGACGCGTCCCCCGCCAGAGTAGCAGTTCACGACGCTGAAGGTCGACAGATCGACGAGGCCGGCGTGCAGTCCCGCGCTTTCACAGGCCTCTCGTATTCCCGGATGGTGTCGCGCTTGGCCAGCGCCACCACGAACTCGTAGCCGCCGTCGATCGACTGGGCTCCCGGCGTCCAGCGTGAGGCTGGCCTCCTCGATCGGAAACGGCGCCGACTTCTTGACCTGCCAACGGATGAGCTGGTCGAGGTCTTCGCGCGAGCTTGGCACCTGGTCGAATCGCACCAGCGAGACACGCGCGTGATCAGGTCCGGCACCACCAGCGCCACCTCTGCGGGGACGGCCGATGCGGTCCACGACCGCTCGAATGGCGGCGATGACCGACGGCACGATCCAGGAGGTTCTGCCCCGTCAGCGACGGCACCAGGGCGCCGGCCGGCAGCGGCTCGAAGGCGAAGCTCTGCACGGTGGCGTCCGCTGCCCCGCGCCGAGACCACGGCCCCCGACACCGAGTCGGGCGCCAGCTCGGAGCGCAGCGTCGGGCGGCGGGCTCGCGAGCCAGGAGGTCAGAATGCTCATCGGTTTGCCGGCTATCGGCGCGCTACTCCACGAACGTGACCTTGTTGATTTCCTCGCAACGTGGTCATGCCCTTGAGGACTTTCTCTGATGGCGGACTCGCGGAGGAAGCGCATGCCCTCTTCGTGGGCCGCCTTTTTCACCCGGACGGCGGGCCTGCGGGCCAGGATCATCTCGCGGATCCGGTCGGACAGGTCGAGCAGTTCGCAGATCGCCGTCCGGCCCTTGAAGCCGCTGCCGCCGCACTCGATGCAGCCGGCGCCTTCGTAGAACTGGTGCGTCTGCGCCAGCGCGGGGTCCATCCCCGACTCCTCGAGCAGCTTCGGGTCGACCATGACCGGCCGGCGGCAGTGCGAGCAGGTGAGCCGCACCAGGCGCTGCGCCATCACGCAGTTGAGGGCCGACACGAACTGGTAGCGGCTCGACGCCCATGTTGAGGAACCGCCCGAGCACGTCCACCACGTTGTTGGCGTGGACGGTGGTGAACACCAGGTGGCCGGTGAGCGCCGACTGGATGGCGATCTGCGCCGTCTCGGGGTCGCGGATCTCGCCCACCATGATCTTGTCGGGGTCGTGGCGCAGGATCGACCGCAGGCCGCGCGCGAACGTGAGCCCCTTCTTCTCGTTGATCGGAATCTGCGTGATGCCGCTTCAGCTGATACTCGACCGGGTCTTCGATCGTGACGATCTTGTCCTCGACCGTCTTGATCTCGGCGAGCGCCGCATACAGCGTGGTCGTCTTGCCGCGAGCCGGTGGGCCCGGTCACCAGCACCATGCCGCACGGCTCGCGGATGTACTTGCGGAAGCGCTTCAGCTCCTGCTCCGGGAAGCCGAGGATGTCGAGCCTCAGCTCGGTGAACTGCTCGCTGATCGACTCCTTGTCGAGGATGCGGATCACGGCGTCCTCGCCGTGCACGCTCGGCATGATCGAGACGCGGAAGTCGATCGTCTTGCCCGGCAGCCGCAGCCTGAAGCGGCCGTCCTGCGGCACGCGCTTCTCGGCGATGTCGAGCTCGGCCATCACCTTGATGCGCGAGATGATCGCGCTGTGGTGCTGCTTGGCGATCGGCTGCATGGCCGGCTGCAGCACGCCGTCGATGCGGTACTCGATGATGCACCGCGTCTTCGCCCGTCTCGATGTGGATGTCGCTCGCCCGCCGCTGGATGGCGGTGTAGATCGTCGAGTCGACCAGCCGGATGATCGGGCTGATGTCGCTCGTCAGCCGTTCGACGGTGATGCTCTCGTCGTCGTTCTCGTCCTCTTGAGGACCTGCAGCTGCAAGCCCTCGCTGGCGCTGTCGAGCACGCGCTGCGAGCTCTCGCTCTTCTTGAGGATCGACTGGATCGCCGACGGCGCGCCGACCGTGACCTTGATCGGCATCTTCAGCACGACGCTGACCTCGTCGATCATCGGCAGGTCGGTCGGGTCGGAGACGACGATGACGAGGGCGTTGCCGTCGCGTGCGGCACGGCACGAAGCCGTAGCGCAGCATCAGGTCGGCGGGGATCGCGCGGAAGAGCTCCTGGTTGATCCGGAACTCGTCCATGTCGATGAACTCGAGCCGGTAGCGCTCGGCGAGCTTGCGCGCGCGCGTCACCTCGTCGGAGGCGTCGTCGCGGGTCGCGAGGCCGGGATCGGTGGTGGTCGCCATCGACTTCAGCCGCCCGCCAGCGAGCTCAGCTCGAAGAGCGGCATGTAGAGGGCCAGGACGACGGCCGCGATGACGATGCCCATCACGACCAGCAGCGCCGGTTCGATCAGCTTGATGAACCGCTCGACGTCGGTTTCGACCTCCTCGTCGTAGAAGTCGGCGAGGCTGTTGAGCATTTCCTGCAGGGCGCCGGTGGACTCACCGACTTCGATCATCTTCACGGCGACGTCGGGAAGACGCCGCGCTCCCGCATCGCCGCGGCAAAGCTCTGGCCTTCCTGCACGCGCCGCTGCGGCGCGCCGAGCTCGGACGCCATGAAGCGGTTCGACAGCGACTTCGCCGCGATGTCGAGCGCCTGGACCAGCGGGATGCCGCCGCCGAGCAGCGTGGCGAGCGTCCGCGCGGCCTGCGACGTGGCGGAATTTCTGGGCGGCCGATCCCAGCCACGGAATCCGCAGGATCGCCTTGTCGATCTGCTGCCGATGGCCCGGACGCTGCGACCAGGTGACGAGCGCCGCGGCTGCCACCGCGCGACGAGGAGCACCAGCAGCCAGAGGTTCGAGCGTGACCCCGTTCGAGATCGCGATGATGATGCGCGTCGAGAGCGGCAGCTGACGGCCGAAATTGGCGTAGAACTCGGAGAACGACGGCACCACCTTGATCACGATGATGCCGACGAGCCCGAGCATCATCGTGACCAGGATGGCCGGGTAGATGAGGGCCGACGGCGTGCGGCGGCGTACGCCGCCGACCACCTTCTCGTAGATGACGTAGCGGCGGAGGACGCCTCGAGGCTGCCGCTGCGCTCCCCGCGAGGAGGGACGCCGAATAGATAGCCGGGAACAGGGACCCGTGCTCCGCGAATGCGTCCGACAGCGCTGCGCCTGCCTTCACCTTGTCATGAACGCTGTCGAGCACCGCCTTGAACGTGGCGTTCGAGACCCGGGTGCGCAGGATGTCGAGCGATTGGACCAGCGGCATGCCGGCCTTGAGCAGCGTGGCCAGCTCCTGGTTGAAGACCAGAAACTCCTGATGAGCGACCTTGCCCTGCTTCTTGCGGGCAAATGACGAGACCCGGCAGGCTGGCCAGAGCCGGCGCGGCTCTTGAGGGAGAGGACGAACAGCCCCCTTCTCCTCGAAGTCGCGGCGCAGACGGGCCTCGCTATCGGCGATGTAAGACGCCTTCGATGACCTCGCCGCCTGGCGTCCCAGAGCCTGCACCGGAATTCCATATTGACAGTTTTGCACAAAAGAAGGGGTCGTCGACCCCGCGTCTGAAGCTCCAGAGTCCTTGTCGGCTCGTGGCTTACGGGCCTTCAGGGCGCTTCGGAACTCCCCGCCCGGCCGAAGGGCAGGGCCAAGGGAACACTGTCGCCGCCTGGCGAGGCTGAGCCTCGCCAGGCCCTACGAACGCGTTGAGCAGCCGGATGCCCAGTTCACGGGTGTCGCTGCTCTTCAGCTGAACCGTGGCCGCGGGCACGAACGTCGACCCCACTCCGAGCGTCAGATCGACCGTCTCGGCCGCACCCAACTGATCCGTGGGAGAGCGGGATGCGGACCAGTTCGGTCGAACCCGGCGCCAACTGGAAGGTCGCGAAGCACTCACCCGGGGCCGCGACACCTCCACGGCTTGAGACGCCGGAAGGGGCGGTGACTGGTTGGTTCACCTGCAGGTACAGCATCGACGCCGTCTTCCGGGTTCCGGAACGCCAGGCGCCCTTGCGCGGCGCGACCACTGCCATTCCCGGCCCGGCCCTTCGCCCGTTTCGGCGTCATGCCCAGCCGTCCTCCACAACCACCGGGTTGGTCGGCGCGGCGACGGCAAGGGTGGCGACTCGTGCGAGCGCATCCCTCGATCGACGTCCGACAGCGGCGGGCGCTCTCCAGAGCCGCGGGAGAACAGGCCCCGCCTCAGGCGGATCTCCCCGCCCCGGTGCTGCGCGGCACGAGACATCGTGCGCGTGTAGCTCACGGTTTGTCGGGCGTCCAGTTCTGCGTTGGCGTCGGCGGCGCGTGGTCGTCCGTCCACAGCGCAGCTCGTTGCTGTCGTCGAGCGCGTGGACGAACACCCACTGATCGGCGGGAAGCGTCCCCGCGGTGTTGGCCACCGTAAAGGGTGACGACAACACTGACCGGCCGCCAGCCTCGACGCGCGCGGGCTTCACGGTGACGCTGACGGCCGCGACACCGGGAACGGTCTCGCTGGCGCGGTCGCAGGCGCCCGCGATCGTGCTCGCGCAGGCCATCAAGACGACGGCGATCAGGCCTCGCATGGCTGGAATGATACTGCGCAATTCTGCTACAGTGCGGCTCGATGGCGGCAGAAGCGCTGGGAATGATCGAGACGCGCGGGTTGATCGGCTCTGTCGAGGCGGCCGATGCGATGGTGAAGGCCGCCAACGTCGTCGCTCGTGGGCAAGAGATGCATCGGCGCGGGCTACGTAACCGTGCTCGTGCGCGGCGATGTCGGCGCGGTGAAGGCCGCGACCGACGCCGGCGCCGCGGCCGCCCGACGCGTCGGCGAGCTGATCTCGGTGCACGTCATCCCCGCGGCCGCACGCCGAAGTCGAACGAGCTCGCTGCCGAAGCGCGTCAGCGAGCGCTTCGCCTGACAAGCGAGCTGACGCCGCCCGGCATGGCCGCCAAAGAGACGTCGGCCTCCTCCGACACCGACCTCGACCTCGATCGCCAACGCCCGCGCGCTGGCGCGCGCCGCGAAGCAAGCCCGGCCGCAGCTGGCCGAACTGTCGCAGGAACGCATCGACGCGATCGTGACCGCGATGGCCGAGGCCGTCACGCCTCAGGCCGGCGTGCTGGCGCAGGATGGCGGTCGAAGAAACCGGCTACGGCGTCGAAGCCGACAAGGTTCAGAAGAACCTGTTCGCCTCGCGAGCGCGTCTTCGAGTTCATCCGGCCGATGCGCACCGTCGGCGTCGTCAACCGGATCGAAGACAAGAAGGTCGATCGAGATCGCCGAGCCGTTCGGCGTCGTGGCCGCCGTCGTGCCGTCCACCAACCCCACGTCCACCGCGATCTACAAGATCCTGATCTCGCTCAAGGCCCGCTGCCCGATCGTGCTGAGCCCGCATCCGTCGGCGGCGCGCTGCATCACGCGCGGTGGCCGAGATCATGGGCGAGGCGGCGGCCGCGCGCCGGCGCGCCCGCCGGCGCAGCATCGGCTGGATGGGCACCGTCACGCTCGAAGGCACGCAGGAACTGATGAAGCATCGCGACGTCGCGGTGATCCTCGCGACCGGCGGGCATGGGGCTGGTGCGCGCCGCCTACAGCGCCGGCAAGCCGGCCTACGGCGTGGGGCCGGGCAACGCGCCCGTGCTACATCGAGCGCAGCGCAGACCTCGCCGAAGCGCCGCGCGCGACATCGTGCTCGGCAAGACGTTCGACAACGGCGTGCTGTGCTCGTCGCCCAACTCGGTGGTCGTGGACGCAGCCGTCGCCGAGGAGGCGCGCCGCCAGTTCCAGTCGCCGAGGGCGCCCACTTCCTGAACGCACGGCGGAGATGGACACGCTGGCCGCGTGCCTCGTCACCGCGCAGCGCCTCCCAACCCGGCGCTCGTCGGCAAGACGCGCCGCGCTCATCGCCGAGAAGATCGGCATCACGGTCCCGGACGGCACCCGAGCGCTCGATCGCGCCGCTGGACGGCGTGGGCCGCGACTATCCGCTCTCGATCGAGAAGCTGTGCCCGGTGCTCTCGTGGTACGTGGTGCAGGACTGGCGCGAGGGGTGCGAGCGCTGCATCGAGATCCTGCGCTACGGCGGCATGGGGCACACCATGTCGATCCACTCGCAGAACGACGACGTGATCCTGCAGTTCGGCCTGAAGAAGCCGGCCTTCCGCATCGTGCGTGAACACGCCGACCACGCACGGGTCGATCGGGCTGACCACCGGTCTCGATCCGGCGATGACGCTCGGCTGCGGCGGCTGGGGCGGCAACATCACCTCCGACAACATCTCGCCGCGGCATCTGCTGAACCTGAAGCGCGTGGCTTACGGTATCCGGCCGGCTAGTGGCGTCGTCGCCCGTGCCGCGCCCGGCCAGCTGCCGCGTCCGCGCCGCCGCCGCCACAGGCGCCCGGTCTGCTCAAGGCACCGGGTCGCGTGGCGCTCCGTCGATCTCGGCCGAGGCGCTGTCGGCGCGCGTCGACCAGTTCCTGGCCTCTCGAGGGTTCCGGCCGGCGGCCGCTGGTGGCGAGGGCGGTCAGCGCGACGCCGCAAGCCGCACGGCTCTGGGAGGCTCTCGGGCCGCGACCGCTCCGGCGACGGAGACGCCCGCGGCGTTCGTCTGTGAGGACGACGTGCGCGCGCGCGTTGAAGGAAGGGCGACAGATCCTCGTGGGCGAGAAGACCATCATCACGCCGTCGGCCCGCGACGCCGGCGAGAGCTGCGCGCGTTTTCCGCCAGGCCGGCTGGCCCGGGGCGCGTCCGCTAACTCTCGCCCGCGCCGATCCGTGCAATCCTGCAAACCGTAGCGTTCAGAACACCTAATCGTTTGACCGCGCCGGATCCGGGATGCTTAAGGTAAATCGGATGCCAATGAGCGAGCAGGCGTGCGGCCATCTGTGTGAGCCTGCTCGTCGTGGCCGGATGCGCGTCCCGTTCGACGACCACCGCGGTTGCGCCAGCCGCTCCCCCCGCCGGCCGCCGCCGTCGCCTCGCCCAGGCACCGCTGCCGCCGCCCCTGGGCCCGCCGTCGATCCGATCGAAGCGCTGATCGCGGAATCGAACCGCCACTTCGACATCGGCCAGAGCGAGGTGCAGGCCGGCCACCTCGAGGCGGCCCGCCCGAAGTTCAACCGCGCCCTCGAACTGGTGATGCAGTGGAGCACCGGGCCCCGGTCCGAGCCGCGCCTGCGTGACCATTTCGACCGCCTGGTCGAGCGCGTCAGCGCGGTCGAGATCCTGGCGCTCGCCGAAGGCGACGGCTTTGCCGAGCAGCGCTCGGAGCCCGCGGCCATCGACGCCCTCCTCGACACGCCCGACACCACCGTCGCCACGGCCGAGACCGCCCGCCGCGCCGAGAGCGACCTCGAGTCCACGCAATACGACATCACCATCCCGCTCAACGACCGCGGTGTTGTCGTAAGTCGAAGCTATTCAGCGGCCGCCTGAAGGGCTATCTCGAAGAAGGACTCAGCCGCGGCACGCGCTACCTGCCGATGGTGCAGGAGGTGTTCCGGGCCGAAGGGCTGCCGCTCGACCTGGCCTACGTGCCGCTGGTCGAGAGCGCCTTCAAGCCGAGCGCGCTCTCGCGGGCCAAGGCTCGCGGCGTGTGGCAGTTCATGAGCGGCACCGCGATCGAGGAACGGGCTGCAGCACGACTGGTACATCGACGAGCGTGCCGATCCGGAAAAAGCCACCCGGGCCGCGGCGAAATACCTCAAGTCGCTCCACGACAAGTTCGGCGACTGGCACCTGGCGCTGGCGTCATACAACGGCGGGCCGGCCGCGTGCAGCGCGCCGATGACGCGCTCGAACAGAGACGACTTCTGGGACCATCGCCTCGAGGCTCGAAGTTCCTGCCCCGCGAGACCCGGAACTACGTCCCGCTGATTCTCGCCGCCGTCATCGTGGCGCGGAATCCGGTGCAGTGCGGGCTCGAGATCACGCCGGTGGTCAGAGCCGATGACCGACATGGTGCGCCTCACGGCGCCCGCCGACCTGCGCCGGATTGCCGAGTGGATCGACGTGCCGGTGCAGGTGCTGCAGGATCTCAATCCCGAACTGCGCCGGTGGACGACCCCGGTGCGGATGACCGACTCACGACCTGACCGTGCCGATGGGCAAGGCCGAAGTGCTGAGCGCGCGGCTCGCCGAGGCGTCGCCCGACGACCTGGCGCCGCTCAACCGCTATAGCGTGCGTAAGGGCGAGACCATCGCCACGATCTGCGCGCAAGCTGAAAGTGAAGCGCGCCGACCTGGCGCAGGCCAACTATCTCCCGAGCGAACCCGGTTGGCTCGCCGGCCAGCGGCAGTTGATCATTCCGCGCGCGCCGACGCTTGCTGCTGGCTGCAGGCGATCGAACCGAGCCGTGAGCCGACGTCACGGCGGCGCGTGACAGCGCGATACCAGGCGCGGCGGACCCGACACCGCGGCTCGACGCCGCTGGCGCTCACCCACCGCTCTCGGCGCAGATCGGCGGAACCGTCGGGTCGTGCACCGGGTGAAGAGCGGCGAGACGCTGTTCTCGATCAGCGCAGAAATAACACCTCCGGTCACGGCCGGCGCCGCCAGGCCAACAAGCTGCCGCGGCAGCGTCATCAAGGTCGGGCGGCGGCTGACGATCAGCGTGCCGCGCGGCGTCCAGGCCGACCAACCGAGTCTAGCCCGACGCGCGTCGCAGTTTCCGTCGTGCCAGCCGCCGCGCCTCGGCGCGAATCCCGCACCACAGTTCCCGGAAATCTCGCGAAGAACCGCACTGGCGTCGCCGTGGCGGCCCGGTCACGCTCGCTTGCAATGGTCCGTGCGTGCTCGCCAGCCTGCGCAGCGGCCGCTGTTCGGGGTCGAGGCCTACCCCGTCGCCGTCGAAGTGGACGTGTCGTTCGGGCTCCCCACTTTCAACATGGTGGGGCTGCCCGACACCACCGTCCGCGAGAGCCGCGACCGCGTGCGCGCGGCGATCAAGAACTCGGGCTACGACTTTCCGCAGCACCGCATCACCGTGAACCTGGCGCCGGCCGGATGTCGCGCAAGGCCGGCTCGTCGTTCGACCTGCCGATCGCGCTCGGCCTGATCGCCACGTCCGGTTCGGTGACGCGCCGCGCCGATCGACGACACGCTCGTTGCTCGGCGAACTCTCGCTCGACGGCGGGATCAACGGCATCCGCGGGCGTGCTGCCGATCGCGGTGGCGGCCCGGCGTCTCGGGACTCTCGCGCCGTCCTGCTGCCGCCGCAGAACGCTGGCGAGGCGTGCGTCGTGACGGCGGCCTGCAGGTGTGCACGGTGCGATCGCTGCCCGAGGCGGTGCGATGCGCTCAACCAGCCCGCACGAAGCGCGCATCGAGCGGCTGGTGCCGCCGCCCACGCCGCTGCCTGCGACGACGAAGCGCGGATCTCGCCGACGTGCACGGCCAGCTCGCGCCCCGCCGGGCGCTCGAAGATCGCCGCGGCCGGCGGGCGCAACCTGCTGATGTGCGGGCCGCCCGGGCCGGCAAGACGATGCTGGCGCGGCGGCTGCCGACGATTCTGCCGCCGCTCACGTTCGACGAAGCGCTCGACTGCACGGCGATCCACTCGGTGGCGCGGCCTCCTGCCGCCGGGCGGCTGGCTGCTGGCACGCGGCGACCGTTCCGCGCGCCGCATCACAGCGATCTCCGGCGCGGCGCTCGTCGGCGGCGGACCGCAGCCCGCGTCCGGGCGAGATCTCCCTCGCCCATCACGGCGTGCTGTTTCTCGACGAGCTGCCCGAGTTCCACCGCCACGTGCTCGACCTGATGCGCCAGCCGCTCGAGGAAGGGCGGGTCACCATCGCGCGCGCCGCGCGCAGCGCGGTCGTTCCCGTCGCGTTTCATGCTCGTGGCCGCGATGAATCCCTGCCCGTGCGGCTACTGCCGGCGACGAGCGTCGGGTATGCCGCTGCTCGCCGGCGCACATCGCCCGGTACTCACGCGCGCGTGTCGGGGCCGCTGCGGGATCGGATGGATCTCATCGTCGACGTGCCGCCGCGTCCCGGCGACCGCGCTCGACGAGCCGCGCGGCGCGCGGACTCGGCCAGCGGTGTACAGCGCGGGTCGTCGCCGCGCGGGCGATGCAGTGGCAGCGCTGGCGAGGGCGGGCCGCGACGCGCAACGCGGAGCTGGCCGGCCGCGGTGTCGCGCGTCACTCGCCGTCCGGACGCGCGACGGCCGGCGGCTGCTCACGCAGGCCGTCCAGACGTTCGGCCTGAGCGCGCGCGGCCACGCCCGGCGTGCTGAAGGTGGCGCGCACGATTGCGGATCTCGCGGCGTCGGATCGGGTCGAGGCCGACCACGTCGCCGAAGCGTTGCACTACCGATTGGCGCAGTAACGGGCTGGGTGCGGAGAGTTGTGGTGTCACATGCAGGCAGTAGAGTTCGAAGCACGTCCCGCGCGGCGGTTCGTGGGGTCGGCGCTCACGCTCGGTGCCGGGACCGCGATCGGTACGACGATGTCGTTTCCGTCGGAACGGCGTGTCACGGCCACGCCGACGGCCGAGGTCGCGGATCTCGTGCACGATGAGTTCGTGCGGCAGATGAAGAACGGCGTGCGCGCGCTGCGCGGACCTCGCGGCAGACGAAGCGGCGAGGCGGCTGGCCGCCGACGCACGCGGGTGCTGGCGGCGCCACCAGCAGGCCGGCGGGCGATGCCGAGTTGCGGCGGCGCCTGCAGGCAGCCGTCCGGCGGGACGGGCGCGACGCGATGCTTGCGCCGGAAGCGGATCCCGGGATGCGCGGCCAGCCGCAAGCGCGAGTTCGGCATTCGATCAGCCGCTCGCCGCCGAGCCGTTCGACCGGAAGCGTGCGCGAGCGCGCGCTCGACACGATGTTGAAGCAGGGCGCGAGCCCCGCGCTGCTGGCGCGCGGCCGACGCAGCTGCGAGCGGCTGGCGCCCGCGCTGGAGCGGGTGGGGGTGACGCCGGTTGCGCGGCAGCGCGAGTGCTGAGGCGCGCCGAACCTGACCGCACGGCTGCTAGCTTTCTCGAGTTCGTCGCGCTGGCGTCCGTGTTTCTGGAACCCGATCGCCTGCGCCGGCTTCCAGGGCGCATACTGCGGGCCTGAGATTCAGCCATCTATGTTGCGGGCTGCTGAGGAGCATGATCGTATGAGACCGAAGAACGATGGTCGCGCTCAATCTCAGCTGGCACGGTGGCCTTCGTCTCGGTCTTCTTCTGGCTCGGTCGGGGACCACTTCGCCGATCGCGCTCGGCGAGCGTGGGTCGGCTCTGTTCGTCTCAGCCCTCGTCCTGCCTGATGTGCTGGTCGGGCAAGGTGAAGGCGGAGTTGGCCCGTCTGCCGGAGCCGCTGCCACGCGACCTGCGGCGGGCCGCGCTTTACCCGGTGATGGCTCGGCATCATGACGCTCTGCGCCGCTGCTGCCCTGCTTCGATCGGGTGCCGTGAGCTCGGCCGTTGCATTCGACCGATGTTCGCCCAGGAATCTCGATCTTGGGAGCCCAGCAGGCGTGTGGTAGGCTCGTGCTTGAAGTTCCTGCCTTCGGGCATCTACCATCCGGGGCTTCACTCAACATTACTGACGCAGGATGCCGAACTGGCGATACACGCTTGTCGTCGCTGAAAGCGCCGGGCTCTGAGCGCAAGGTCCGACTGTCTCTCGGACCGGTGCTCATGGTCGTCGGTGCCGTCGTCACGTTACCCGGTCCTGATCGGCCTGGGCGCGGCGTGGAAGGCCAAGAGCGACGTCGGCTGGGCTGCTACGAGAACCAGCGCGCGCTCGAGCTCGAGAACTCCAACTTCCGCCAGGCCACGGCGTCGCTGTCCGGGCCAGATCGAATCGCTCCAGTCAGCCATTACCGACCTCGGCGCGCGCTCGGCGATCGAGCCCGACCTGGCCAAGGCGATGGCCAACCTGCCGGCGCTTGGTGAAGGCCAAGGCGATGGGCGGCGGCGCACGGCACGCGGCCGCGCAAAGTGAACGCGTCGCTACGCGGCCACGCTGCCGGCGCTGACCAGCCCGGACGACACGTTCGGCCTGTTGCGCACCGCTGCTCGAAGGCCTCGAATCGCGGCTGTCGCTGGTGAAGCAGTCGGTGGATCGCGTCGACGCGCTCGCGGCGGCGACCCCGTCCATCTGGCCGGCGCACGGCTGGCTGTCGTCGCCGATGGGCTATCGCACCGATCCGGTGAACGGCGCGTCCAGCGACTTCCACCCCGGCCTCGACATCGCGCGGCGACCGGGGCCAGCCGGTGTACGCCACGCGCGGCCGGCACGATCAGCTTTGCCGGCAGGCAGGGCGCCTACGGCAACCTGATCGTCATCGAGCCACGGCTACGGTCTCGAAACCCGCTACGGCCACCTGCTGTCGTTCTCGGTCGGCAAGGACGACCAGGTGAAGCGCGGCGACGTCATCGGGCGCGTCGGCAGCACCGGCCGCGCCACGGGCAACCACCTGCACTACGAGGTGCTGGCCAACGGCACCCTCCTCAACCCGCTGCGGCTGCTGACCAACCAGAAGCCGCGCGACCAGTAAGTTCCCCACCATCCGCGCGTTTCCTTGCCGATCCTGGTAGCCGCACGGCTACAATCGGCTGATATTCCATTGTTAAAGTTCGGCACCTAGCATGATCGGTCAACTGCTCGCGAAGGTCATCGGCACCCAGAACGAGCGTGAGCTCAAGCGGCTCCAGCCGCGCGTGGCGCAGATCAGCGCCCTCGAGCCCGGCATTCAACCCCTGTCGACGAGCAACTGCGCGGCAAGACCGCGGAGTTCCGCCAGCGCGTCGCCAACGGCGAGCCGCTCGACGACCTGCTGCCCGAGGCGTTTGCCGTGGTGCGCGAGGCCGGCCGGCGCGTGCTGCAACATGCGGCACTTCGACGTGCAGCTGATCGGCGGCATGGTGCTGCACAGCGGCACGATCGCCGAGATGAAGACCGGCGAAGGCAAGACGCTCGTCGCGACGCTGCCCGCCTACCTGAACGCGCTCGAAGGCAAGGGCGTCCACGTCGTCACCGTCAACGACTACCTGGCCCGCCGCGACTCGAGTGGATGGGCCGCGCTCTACCGCTTCCTCGGGCATGACGCGTCGGCGTCATCCAGCACGAGCTCAACGACCAGCAGCGGCAGGTGGCCTACGGGTCGCGACATCACCTACGGCACCAACAACGAGTTCGGCTTCGACTACCTGCGCGACAACATGAAGTTCGACTTCGCAGTCGATGGTGCAGCGCGGGCACCACTTCGCGATCGTGGACGAGGTCGACAGCATCCTCGATCGACGAGGCCCGCACGCCGCTCATCATCTCGGCCCGCGCCGAGGAGTCGACGGATCTCTACTACTGAGGTCGGATCGCATCATCCCGCGCCTGAGCGCGGCGCCACCACGCAGGGCAACGCCGCGGCGGATCGAGCAGCTCGAGAAGCAATACGTAACTGAACGAAGTACA
>ERZ1370068.10519-contig-9210_pt1 | contig 34840 bp, 58 predicted proteins | sample MGYA00561227_ERZ1370068 | MGnify/ENA primary metagenome ERZ1370068 (study PRJEB38410, sample SAMEA6850437) | metagenome | study: Metagenomic assessment of the ecological functions of the soil: analysis of the soil microbiota associated with the...
CCATTGTGCCCGGCTTAGATTGGATCGTGGACGTGTTTGTGCCATGATGAGGTTCCAGTTTGACAACGGCAGCGTTACAAGTGATTGATTACTAACCGACCGTAATACTCGCTAACTGCCTGAAAATCCGTGTGACGGTGGTTCAATTCCGCCCTTGATCACCAGAATTTCAATGGGATACAGGCATGGACCCCGTTACCGTCCCGAGTCGTGGGACACGGGTGGGCCACTGACGCGTGGTGTTTCCGCATCTGCACCCTCTGCAATCCTGAATCAGAACGCGTAGTCGCCTACCACCGGTAGCCGCTGCGTATCCTGTTCGGCCAGCAACTCCTGCCGGATTTGTTCGATTGCAGAAGGCGGATCGTCGCCGGTAGGGCTCGGCGATTCCCGGAGTGCCAAAGCTTGGGAACTAGCCGCAGGTCAGCGGCCCGCCGTTCGACGATCGTTGGCTAGGCACGGCGTCTGCGCTTGCGAGCCGCTGGACGAACTGCGGTCAAGCACGTCGGCGCTGACGTCCGATACCGCGAGCCAATCCATGCCCGGAGCCCGTCGCGTGCGCGACGTTGAAGCCGCGCACCGTGCGCAATGTCGACGGCGCATGCGCCGACTCGGGTCTGACGAAGACGTCGATCGTGTGCAGCCGATGGCTGTAGACCAGCGTGGCGACCCGCTGCTTGTCGAGCATGTCAAGCCGGCCTCCGGTCAGCGCAAAGCCTTCGCTGGCCAAGATCCTGCACCGGCGGCGAATAATCGAGCCGCGCGGAAAGCCACGGCTTGACCGTGTGCTGGTCCGACGATGCGACCTGGATCAGATGGTTGTTCAGCGTCGCCCGAACGTGCGTCGCCACGGCCTCGACGGCGACGTCCTCGTTCGCGCGCCAATCGATAACCGCAGTGCCGAGCACCCAGGCGAGCACGGTTGCCGTGCAGCCGGCAACGAGCGCCTCCGGTCAGCCAGCGCCAGCGATCGCGCTGCGGACGCGGACGAGCCGGCGCCGCGTCCTGCGCATTGGCGAGCAGCGCCCGCACCCGTTCGCGCAGCGCCGGCGTCGCGGTGAAGTAGGGTACCTCCGCGCGAATCTGCGCTCGCAGCGCAAGCAGGTCCTGGTGTTTCGCCGCGCAGGCCGCGCAGCCGCGCAAATGCTGTTCGATCGAACGCCCTTGAAGACTATCGACTTCGCCGTCGGCGTATTTCGCCACCAGCGTTCCGGCTTCATTGCAATTCATTGTTCACCTCCGGACGTCCGTCCGCGGATCGCAATGCAATAGCGGCGAGCGTCGCAGCAGACCGCGGGCGCGCGCGAGCCGCGACATCACCGTGCCGACGGGGATGTCGGCGATACGCGCGATTTCCTTGTACGAAAGCTCCTCGAGTTCGCGCAAAACCAATACCTCACGAAAAGCCAGCGGCAGCTCCGCCACCGCGTCTGCCAGCACCCGCGACTCGGAGCTGCGCAGCGCCGCCTGCTCGGGGCCTACGGCCGTATCGTCGGCGGCCATATCGATCGCAGTGCCGTCATCCTTCGACAATCTCCGCCGGCCGGTTGCGCCCGCACCAGTCGTAGAAAGCGTGGCGCACGATGGTCAGGAACCACGCCCGGGCAGCGCCGTCGCGAAGCGATCCCGACGTACTTGAGCGCGCGCATGCAGGCGTCCTGGACCACGTCCTCGGCGTCGTTGACGTCGCGCGTCAGCCACCGCGCCAGGTTGTAGCCGGCGTCGAGATGCGGCAAGACCAGCTCTTCGAAACGCGCGTGCTCGAGACAATACATCCTCCTGCCTGCGTTGCTTGCCATACCGCCGATTGCGGACCCGATTTATTCCGCGCTTGCCTGACGCCGCATACCGGATCGGGGCCGGTGCCGCAGACAACCGGGGGCCGGAATTAAGCCCGGCCTCCGGCGACTCGACCAGCATCAGTTGGCCAGCAGCGGTCGCAGCCCGCGTGCAAGAAGCCGAAAAGCCTCGCGATTCCCGTCGCTGACGGTCGTCGGCAGCGCTCGTCGTAACCGGGGCTGCATCCATCGACGCAACCGCAACTGGTAGGCCGACGGGTTGGGCAATGGCCACGGCCTGCCGTCGGCAGACCAGTGCCTCGTACGACGCTGATCGGCAGCCCGTGCGGGTGGCTCTGGCGCCATGCCTTGGCTGCATCCATCGACGCCAATCGCGGTCGCGTCAGACCGATTCGGCAGCTGCCAGGGCCGGCCGTCCGACGACAATGCCTGGTATTCATCGATCGATAGCCCGTGTGAGCGAGCGAGCCTGGCGGAATGTGGAAGGCGCGTTGCCGACGGCAGGCTTGTCTCTCGATGGAAGTATGCATACCGCCTGTCCACTGAATCGAGTCATGCTGCTGTCGTCGGCCAGCGGTGACGCCGGACGTGCCGAGCGCGAGCGCCGCTGCAACGACCAATTAGCTTGCTCGGTGAGAACTGTTTGCGAGACATGAGCTTGCTCCTTTAACGTACTGCTGTCGAAAAGTGGTGCCGCGCAGACTGCGAGAGACATGCCTTTGCAGGCACCGTCGGTACGCAACCGGAAGTTCGGTGCGATAGCGATCGCGAGTCCTGGGATGGCGTTTCCGACTTCCGACGACGCCACAAACCGCAGTGCCAATGACGCACGCTCGCATACCTGTCAGACCGCAGCAGCTATGTCTGATATGCCCGTTGGAATAACAGGAGCCCGTCGCCGGTAGAGGCAGGTGGTTCCGGAGCGCCAAGCACCAAAAATCGCGGCTGGGCGGCGGCAGCGGCTCTGGGTTCTTCAGATTAAGGGACGGGAATGCCAACGTGCGGGGATTCAAACACCCTGGGGCGTGTGCTGCGACTCCAATCTGCGTTCGTGAATGCATCATCTATCCATAAGCGACCGTATTACCGCGCGTGTCGGGCTAATGGTTGCGCATCGTCGAGTTGACAGGAACGCCAGGCCCAGTTTCTACATGACCATAGTGGCCTTCGCCCGAATAGCGTGGTTGCGCAATCGACTTCGATGCCACCTTCAGCTGCACATTGTTGGGGAGTACGATCTCGCGCCAGTTTGCGGCACCCGGGTCAAGACCCGCGGCAATCATCACTGCGCCCCGAAAGTACATTCGCGCAATCCCTATGGTCATGCCGCGCGGCAAATTGCCGCGCGACGTCGATCGCGTTGCCTACCGCCGCAGGTGTTCGCGTCGCGTTGTCGCCGGTCTCACCGACACCGGCCGACCCCGTGTGCAGATGGATGACAAAATCGGCGGCCCAACCCAAGTTCCTGCGTCGAGTCGATCACCTAAGGCGCTGCAAGCGCCGTTCGATTCGTGCGGCGGCCGCGAGCGCTTGTCGGTTAGCCTCCTTCGCTCCGACTTCGAGACCGAAGACCGCGGTCACGCCATCTCCCAAGAACTGGATTGGGATCCCCCTTCCTTCCGCACTGTGTCTCCAACGATCTCGCTATAGCGGTTGAGAAGGTACAGGAGGTCCTGCGGGAGCAAGCCATGGGGAGTAGCGGTCCATCGAAAGCCGACGAGCATCACGGCGATTTCCCGCTCAACGGCTCGCATTCGCGGGCTCGCGCAAGGTGAGGGCGTCGCCGCCAGGAGCGGAATCACGCTGACGTTGCCCTGCGGTCGCAGTTGACATGCGAGCCGCGTGCCTTCGGGAGCGTGAATGCGGTTGAGGGTGTCGAGTTCGTTCTGTGCGCTGGTGGCGGGCACTGATCGCCGCCGGCGACGATGCGCACGCGGCAGGTGGAGCATCGGGCGCGCCCGCCGCACATCGAAAGATGTGGAATATGGTGGCTACGACTCGCCTCGAGTACGGTCCAGCCACGCGGCACGCGCACGGTGCGTCCGGGATAGGTGATCGAGACCAGCTTGCCCCGAAAACTCTCGACAGCTGCGGCGAACCATCCGCGCCACAAACACCGCGCCGATCAAGGCGAAGTACAGGCAAGCAGGCCGTCGCTCGTCCGCGCCAACTTGTCTGTCTGCACCGCGTCGGGACTCAAGACATGGGCACTGAACCACGCAGGGTCTTGCGCAAGTATCGAGACCTCCTTGAGCATCTCCAGGAATCCGAGGGTCTGCGAGTATCGGCAACAACAGCGCGGCGCCGAACAGGATCAGACGCAGACGCTGGAACCAAGCCCGCCGGCCGAACGCAAAATTGAGTCCCAGGCAACCATGCAGCCATCCTGGAACCAACAATGCCATCTGTCGACCTTCGCGATTCGAATGCCAAAGCATCCAGACGACGCGGGCATAGTCTGGCTGAGCGCCATACGCTTCGAAGGCCGAGCCGCGTCGTGACCGCGTGGGCGATCAGCAGCGTTGGAATCGCGAACCCGAGCGCGATCCGCAGCAGCTCCATTGGCGGCATGCGCAAGGTGCGATGCTCGTACAGCGCCACGAACGCCAGAGTAATGTGGATACCGGCGGCACCGTACAGCAGCACGGTCCCGGCAGGCTGTGCCAAACGGCGACGGCAACGCGTAAGCCACGCTCGGCCGCCGCGAGCGAAATCAATCCGAGTGCGTGATTGGTGAAATGGACGGCGACGTAAAGCGAACAGAATCAAGCCTGAACCCAGGCGCAAGTCCTGCCGTCAAGCGAAATGTCGCAAGTTGCATCGAAATAGCCGGTCGTTTTGACGAACCGAGTAGCCAGGCGGACCACCGATCCAGTTGCTGATTCGACAGATTCTGCCTCAGAACGTGAAGCGCAAACCGATTGTCGGGTCGATGGTGGAGGTGTTAAGGAAGCCGCTGGCGAGACCGTTCGACACTTTTGAAAACATGGCGCCTGCATAGACATCGAAGCGCTTCGCAAATCGGTAATCCGCCACGAAAGACACTGCATCCAACTGTCCGCTGCATGCCGCGAAGGTGTTATTCGAGCAACCGTTCCCTTGAAAGCTGTTCTGTTGTTCGTGGTAATAGGCCGCAATCAGATCGACATCATGGCCTGACGGCGTACTTTGCGCCGACCCAAAATACCTGCAGAACCTTCTTGTTCGTGAAGGCGGTGTTGTTGACCGTGCCGAGACTATAGCCGCCGCCCGAGTTTCGGAATTTGCGAGCCAACCGCCAACGGGTGACCGGGGTTGGCGAACTGGATGTGCTCGTAGCCGGCAAAAGGTTGAACCGGGCCGGTGCGCATACTTGGCGAGAAGCATGAAGCTGGTGTTGTCCGAGACAGTCCCGCTACAAGTCCCGACCCCGCGCTCGCAAGCTGTGCGGCGGTGATGGCTGCCACCGAAGCGAGCGGAGCTGCCGTTACCGCATCATTGACACGGCTGTAGATCGCATCGAACGACGCGCCGAGATAATCCACGCCGACGCCCGCCTGGTAGGCACTGCTTCCGGAATCGCCGAACCTATAGAGCGCGGAGGCGCGGAACTGGCCATAGCTCACGCGATATTTGACCGCATTGTCGAAGCGGGCGTCCTCCGTGGCGCCCGCGCCGGCCGTCGCGCCCTGATAGCCGATCACCGAGAAGGCGCCCGATCCGCCCATGGGGTCATAGGCAAGCACACCATCCAAGGTCAGTGCGTTTTGCCGACCGAAGGTCAACGCCCCATATGTTGGTGAGCTGAGGCCGGCCCAGGCCGCCGTGGTTGAACGCCTGGCCGTTTCTGCTGGAATCGGCATTTGAGGTTTGCGAGCCGAGCGGCACGCCATTGTTTTGCACGATCGACCCGAGTCCGTCGGCAAGGCGCCCCGAGGTTGGAAGAAATGACGTCTGAAGATTGAATATGGCCGATACCTCGGGAATGATCTCCACGGTTCCTTTGAGACCGATATTCGAAGACGACATCGCGTTGGGAGCAACGCTGAATTGCGAGCGGTTGCTGTTCTTCGAGATCAGATATTCCAATCCATGACCCTGCGACTGTTGCTCAATGGGGTGCCGTGGCTTTGATAAGCCACGCCAATGTCGATCGTGCCGTAGAGCGTGATGCCATGAAAGGTCAAGGCTGCCATCATCGGCTACGAACGGGAGACCTTTGGCGTGATCGGCGCCGATCGATCCTCGGCCGGTTGCGTCGGTTGCTTCAGCGTCCATTTCGCCGACTTCTTTTCTGCAGTGCCTCGATTTGGCGCTGTTCAAATCCTGCAGCTCATCGGCCCGAACCGCGGTTGCCGGGCTGCCAACGCCGATGGCAATCGCCAACGCAAGCGCCTTCGCTTTCAGTGCATTGCTGGATTCCATGACTCCCCTACCCAAAGATGGATTGCTGTTAAGTCGCGAATATCGCGTCGCCGCCAAACAGGCGGGTGCATGCAGCGGATGCTGCTCGTTGCGACGTATATATCTTCGGAAGACGGCCGCGTCATTCCCGCGGGAATAACGGCGAGGAAGCGAGGTACAAATACGCGCGCGAGCGCGCCGCCTACGTTCCCTCGTTCACGAACCGGGCGTCGCGGGAATATTTCTGGCCGCGTGCGGGTATTGCAATGCGTGACACCCTTCGTTTCCGCAAAGAGAGGAACGTGGGGTACCGACCCGATCGCCGCGGCGCGCCGCCGTTGACGGACCGAACGAATGATGCGAAACGACGACGGAGGACGAACATGGATGAAAATCGACAGAACGAGGTGTACGTCGCGCCCTTATCAAAGGCAGCATCCGTGCGCTGGCGGCCATTACGATTGTCTCCCTCACGGCCACACAAGGCGATGGCCGCAGAAACAAAACTGGCAGAGTCGGTCGTGCAATACGAGGACGTCGGCAAGAAAGAGGCGCCGACTGCGATGATTGCGTTCAATTCATTCCGGGCAAGACAGCAAGTGCCTTGGGAACCTGCCAAATTGTCGAAGGCGAGATCAGTCCACATGGCCACTGCATTGCATTTACGCCCAAGTCACGGCGAATAGCGGTCATCGATTTGCACCGAATGCTGCTCGCCCGTCACCGAACCTGCGCGTCAAAGACGGTCGTCCGGTGAACTCACCTCGCCTCGGCCGGCTCGATCGGTTTGCCATTCGCTGGCACCTGGTGCCCACGCGGTGTGGATCAAGGAAGGTACAATGGATCTGGCGCGACATAGACGATAGACTCTATGGTCGAGTACGCCGGCAGGTGCGAGCAGAGTTAAGTCGAACTGCGGAAGTACGCCGGCAAGACTCACGGCGAATGCGCCACCGGTGTTAGCTTCGAACCTAACGGTCTCATGCGCGGTGACATTTACGTACTTGGTTTTGGCGTCGATCGGAATCGTACGCATGGCGCCGGATAGCGGCACAACCTCGCCCATAAAGCTAGGCGTGAAAGCGCTTGCAGGGCAGGTTCACAAAGCCCAACGTCATTGCAATGACAGTCAATACGACTAATTTCGGTTTCATGGCGTTCTCCATTCAAGAATTCTGTTGAGATAACAATCAGTACGTCTTCGACGACGCGTCTTTGTCGTCCGCCGACCAGGTGGCGACCGGAGACGAACCGCACTCAGCCCGATGCCGCCTGCATCGCTCGTAGCCGGCGACGCTCGAATTCGTCTGTGTTTGACCAGCGACTTCGACCATGACTGTCTTACTTAAGAACGGGACGTTTATTCCCCATGCATGGCCGCTGGCGCGTTAAACCGGTTCATGAAGCTGCCGCCTACCTACTTGGCGCGACTTGACTGCTTACCCGATATCGCAGTCGGCTTTTGGAGCGCGAACGCTTATTGATTCGTAACAGATCGGGAAACTTCGGGAAGTGGTAGGATGCTTTGAATGCGCGACCGAAATCCGTGTGTCGGTGGTTCAATTCCGCCCTTGGCTACCAAATATCACAAAGGATTAGCGTTCTTCTGCTGATCCTTTCCTTCCCGAGCATCAATGCACGTGCTGTTACGGCAACGCTCATCGGGACCCTCCCAGCAACCAGACGAGTTCGCCGAGCGCGTGAAGCGCCAACAAGTCGCAGTCGGGGCCATCGACGCTGGATTCGTGAGGCGCGAATTATTCGCGGCCCGGGCCGGCCGATGAGGACTCCGCGAGAGGCAAAGTTGGCCCCGATTTCGCAAAATGGGCGCAGCCGTTTCTGGTGGTACTCTCTCGCCGATGCGCGCCCGCAGCCACCCCCCTCATTGATTCGAACGGGTACGAAGACGCGTCGCTTACCGCGCTTTGCGCCGTGACGTTGTTCGTGGCGGCATCCGCTTCCGCAGCGCCGGAGGATGCTCAGCGGCGTCCGGTCGGCCCGGAGGCGCAAAACGCGGAGGCGCTGGCGCGACAGGCGGTGCCTCCGCCCGAGGCGGCTTCCACCGCGGCGCGACGAGTGCTCGATCGCGTCCGTCCCGCCGTCATCCAGATCAAGGGATTCTTCGGCACCAATACCTCGCAGGCGTTTCACGGGACCGGCTTCGCTGTTGCTCCGGGCGGCGTGTTCCTGACCAACTGGCACGTCGTCAGCGACGCGGTGCTCTACCCGGAGAAGTATCGGCTCGAATACAAGACGTCCGCGCGGCGCCACCGGCCGCATCACGGTGCGCGCGATCGACGTCCGGCACGACCTGGCCATCGTCGAGGCCGTGGGATTCGCGCCCGCACCGCTGGAACTCAAGGCGGACACGATCAAGGGCGAACGCGCGTATTCGATCGGCTTTCCGCTCGACGTCGGCCTGACGATCACCGAGGGCGTCAGCAACGGTCGCGTGGAGGATTCGTTCCAGCCGCGCATTCATTACTCCGGGGCCCTCAATGCCGGCATGTCGGGAGGTCCGGGCCTCGACAGCTCCGGGCACGTCATCGGCGTCAATGTCGCCGGCTATTTCCTGTCGCAGCTCGTCGCATTCTTCGTGCCGGCCGAGTATGCGATTACGCTCCTTGCCAGTTCCACGAAAGCACCACTCGACGCGAAGCGCGCGCGGGACGAAGTCGCGGGGCAGCTTCGTGCGCATTCGGAAGCCCTGCTGGCGGCGCTCGACACGCCACTCGTGATGCAGGCGCACCAGGGTTACGAGCTGCCTGGCAAGCTTGCGGGATTTGTCGATTGCCGCGCAGCCGGTGATCCGGCGCCGGACCAGCCCGTCCAGGTCGAGCGTGTGATCTGCGACGCGAAATCCACGCTTTACATTGCCAGCGACCTCAACAGCGGCGGCCTTTCGTTCCGCCACCAGGTCCTCAATACCAATACGCTCGACGCATGGCGTTTCGCGCACCGGCTGCAGGAGGCCTCGGCGCCGCTCGGCGGCCAATTCAAGTTCGGGAGGAATCGTCAGCTCGCGCCGTATGCCTGCAAACAGGACGACGTGGCCCTCGAAGGACTCGAAGCCAATGCGATCGTCTGCCTGCGCGCCTACCGCAAATTCGACGGCCTCTACGATCTCCAACGTGCACATCGTCAGCAAGAACCAGGCGAAGCGCGGCTTCGTCTCGACGCTCTCGCTGACCGGCGTGTCGTCCGCCACCGCGCTTGCGTTCGCGAAAACCTATCTTGCGGCGATTCGATGGAAACCGTGATCGTCATCGATGTGCTGGCCGCGCACGACAAGGTCCGGGCGCGGCATCGCATCGAACGACCGGGCGAGACGGCGAGCTGCACGATCGGCCGCGGCGCGGCGGCCGACGTCGTCCTCGACGATCCGCACGTCGCCGCGGTCCATGCGCGCGTCACCGTCAACGCGGCAGGCGAGGTGACCGTCACCGATCTTGGCAGTGTCAACGGCATCGAGATCCGGAGGTCACCGTGTTCACGGCGTCCAGGACGCGCCGCTCACCGACGGGATCATTCGGATCGGCCGTACGCGACTGCGTGTGCGTACGGCGCAGGAAACCCTTCCCGCAGAAATTTCCGATCGGACGGATTCTCCGCAGGAAACGCGCAAACGCGATTTCCGGTGGCTCGCGATCGGTTTTGCGGTGACGTTGGCGAGCCTGGCGTTCTCGGTTTGGACCGTGACTGTGCAGCCCCGCGAGCTCGCGACGGCGATGATCATCATGCTGCTGGGCCTCATGGCCATCGGCGGCGCCTGGATCGCGCTGTGGGCGCTGGTGAGCCGCGTTGCCTTTGGCGGAGTCGCGCTGGCTGCGGCATGCGGCGATCTTCTTCTGCGTGCTGGCGGCGCTCGAACTCGTGTCGACGCTCGTCGACGTCGTCAGCGCCGCATCCGGCTTCTATCTGCCGCCATTCGCCGCCATGTGGATTGTCGGAATCGCCGCCGCGGCCGCGCTGGCGATCCACCTCGTCAAGCGGCAGCCCGATGCAGCCTCGCTATGCGATCGCCATCGGCGTCCTGATTCCGGCGATCGTGCTGGGCGCCGCGCAGTGGACCATGACCCACAGCCAGAATCGCAGCGCGAATTACATACCGGATCGCAATGAAATCGTGCCGCCGGCGCTGGCGCTGCGCGGCGGAGAGCCTCTGGAGGCCTTCGTCACCGGCCTGCGCGACCTCAAGGCACAGGCCGATGCGAAGCGCGCCTTCGTCGAAAAGGAAGACCCGGCGCCCACCGACGATTCATCGGACGATAACAGCTAGCGCGCGAAGTACCGGTCGTGGAGCGCGTCGAGGTCCACGTCGGCCGCGGCCTGTGCGAGCACGACGCGGCCGCCCTGCATGAGGTAGACCTGGTCGGCGATCTGCACGGCGCGCTGCGTGTTCTGCTCGACCAGGACGATGGTCCGGCCCTCGGCCTTGAGGCGGGCGAGCAGCGCGAATATCTCCTGCACGACGATCGGCGCAAGACCCAGCGACGGCTCGTCGATCAGCAACAGCTTCGGGTCCGCCATCAGTCCGCGCGCCATGGCGAGCATCTGCGCCTCGCCGCCGGAGAGTGAACCCGCGAGCTGTGTGCGGCGCTCGGCGAGGCGCGGGAACGTAGCGTAGGCGTGATCGATGCGCCGCGCGATGTCGGCTTGCGCGCGCACCGGGTAGGCGCCGAGCAGCAGGTTCTCGGCGACGCTCATGTCGCGGAAGATCATGCGGCCCTCGGGTATGAGCGCTATGCCGAGATCGGGCATGCGCCAGGTGTCGGCGCCGTCGAGCCGACGCCCGTCCAATGCAATTTGGCCTTGCGTGACGGGTATCTGGCCCATGATCGCGCGCAGCAGCGTTGTCTTGCCGGCGCCGTTTGGGCCGATGATCGTGGTGAGCTTGTTGGCTTCGAAGCGAAGGTCGACGTCCCAAAGCACGTTGATCGCACCGTAACCTGCGCGGACGCCGCGGACCTCAAGCATCGGTGACGGCTCCGGTATAACTGGCAACGACGTCAGGGTGACTGAAGACGGAAGCCGGCGTCCCGTCGGCGATCAATTGGCCGAAGTTGAGGACGGCCGCGCGCGGGCACAGCGTGCTTATGGTCTCGATGTCGTGCTCGATGATCACGATCGCGAGCTTGTATCGCCCGTGGATCTCGGCCAGCATTTGCGTGAACCTTCGCTTGCCGTGCGGCTTCGAGACCCGCCAGCGCCTCGTCCAGCAACAGCAGCCGTGGTTGCGTGGCCAGGACCTTCGCGACTTCCAGCGCCTTCAACTCGGTCAGCGAGAGTTCGGTGGCGGCATCGCGGGAGGCGCGATCGGTAAGCTGGACAAGGTCGAGGATCTCCGCCTGCACTCGGCGGTCCACGCGGCCCGCGCCGAAGCGCTGCGCCACCGTCAGGTTTTCCGCCACGCTCAGCGTATGCATCGGTTGCGGGATCTGGAAGGTACGCCCGATTCCGCGGCGCGCGCGCGCGCATACGCTGCCGTGCGCGCCATGTCGACGCCCTCGAAGCGCAACGTGCCGCGCTGCGGCTTCACGGTGCCGGAAATCACGTTGAAGAGCGTGGGTCTTGCCGGCGCCGTTGGGGCCGACGAGCCCGACGATCTCGCCGGCCGCGACGGAAAGCGACACGCCGTCCGAGCGCCTGCAGGCCGCCGAAGCGCACGCTGATATCGTGCAGTTCAAGCATCGCGGGACGCTTGGGCGACGCGCCCGCGCGAGGCCACGGCACGCGTTTCGCGAACATCGAGAGAAGGCCCTCGGGAGAGAACAGGATCATCGCGCCGAGAAGCGCGCCCAGGACGATCTGGTGCCCGATCGGCATGAGCGCCTTGAACACGAGCTGGTCGGCCAGGTAGACGACGACCGCGCCGATCAACGGGCCGGTGATTGTCCGGTAGCCGCCGAAGATGGCGGCGACGATCGGCAGCATCGTCCACAACCCGGAAAATGCGTAGTCGGGCTCGAGGAAATTGATGTAGAACGCGTTGAACGCGCCCATCACGCCGGTCATGAATGCCGACAGGAACAGCATCAGCGCCTTGAGCAGCAGGCTGTTCACGCCGACGCGCGCGGGTGGCGTCCTCGCTGTCGTGCATCGCGCGCAACGCAAGACCCTGGTGGCTGTCGCGCACCCACCTGTAGATCAGCGCGAATGCCAGCGACGAGCGAAAGCACGATCCAGTAGGCCCCTGTCTTGCTCGCGAAGTCGTAACCGAACACGACCGGAAAGCGCGGAATGTTGCCGATGCCTCCGGCGCCGTTGGTGAGTCCCTTCCACTCTGTCGCGACGATGCGGAAGATGTGCGCGTAGGCGAGCACCGCGAGCGCGAAGTACGGACCCCGCAGCCGCAACGCCGGCAGGATGAGCACGGCGGAGAGTGCGGCACAGACGCCGCCGGCCGCGAGCGAGATCCCGATCGGCCAGCCCGCCTTCATGACCAGCAGTGCGGCCGCGTACGAGCCGACGCCGAAGAATGCCGCGTGGCCGAAGCTCACGAGACCGCCCAGGTTCCCCAGTAGCGCCCATGCCAGCGCGATGCCGCCGATGGTCAGCGACGCGACGATCATGCTCATCAGGTAGAGATTGCCGGCAAACGCGAGCGGTACGATCACATAGAGCGCGATCGCGAGCGCAGCCCACGCCGCGATGCGGCGGTCAGCCACGGAGCCGCCAACGCGTGCCGAAGAGGCCGTTCGGGCAGCGCGAACAGCACGAACAGGAACAGGACCATGCCGGCTAACTCCTGCAGCGCGGAACTGAAGAACGTCGTCGTCAGCGATTCCGTGATGCCAAGCAGCAACGCGCCCACCAGGACACCGGGAATGGACCCCATGCCGGCCAACACCGTGATGATGAAGGCCTTGATCGTGAGACTGATCCCGAGGCCCGGCTGGATGACGCCGAAGCTGAATATCGCGGCGCCCGCGAACGCCGCCAGCAGTCCCGCGACCAGGAATGAAATGAGCTCGACGCGATGCGGGTCGATCCCCATCAGCTTCGCGGCGTCGCGGTCGGATGCGACCGCGCGCACCGGCGCGCCCGGCCCAGGTTCGCGCGAGCCACCACCACAAGGCGGCAATCAGCGCGAGGCTTACGGCGAAGAACAGCAACTCGCTGCGCATGCTGTAGAACGGCCCCAGCACGACGGCGTCCTGCAGCCATGCCGATTTGGTGGAACGGATGTCGGCCTTCCACAACAGCAGCATGCCGTTGGTGAGCATGACGCCGATGCCGTAGGTGAGCAGCAGCGAATTCAGCTCGCGATTGCGGCGGATGCGGCTCACCAGCAGGTAGGTGAGCGCCGTGGCGGCACTGACGATGACGATCGCCGCGGGAATCGCGAGCAGCGGGACTCGCGGCGAATGCGGATTCGCACGTGTAGGCGATGTAGGCGGCGAGCAGGACGAGCTCGCCGTGCGCGAGGTTGATGACCTTCATCGTCCCGAAGATCAGCGCCAGCCCCAGCGCGATGAGCGCGTAGGAGCTGCCGGTCAGGACGCCCGACCACAGTGCCTGCAGGACAAGGTCGGTCATCGCGCTCGAAGCGGACCCCGCCGCTTCAGCTTGCTCGCGTTCCGTTCATTTGGGTGCCACTCATTTGCGTACCTCATTCTCGAATATCACCACGGCACGCCCGGGAAAGCCATCTTGCCGTTGGCGTTCTCCTTCGGCCAGACGACGACGACCTGCTTGCCCTGGTGCTGGCCCATCCGGTGCGAGAAATAGGATTGTCGCCCTTGTCGTCGAACTGGACGCGGCCGATCAGCGTGTCCTTGTTGGTCTTGCGCATCTCCGCGGCGATTCCCCCGACTTGAGCGTGCCCGCGTCGTACGCGCGCACGATGCGCATCGAACAGCAGTTGCGACTGGACGTAGCCGAATTGGCCTAGGTAGTCGGGCTCGTGGCCGTAGAGCTTTTGTAGGCTTCTGCGAAGTCCTTGCCGTCGGGCGTGCGAATTCTGCGGGGAACGGCAGCAAGGCGGTGCCGTACACGTTCCCCATCAGGTCGGGAAAGTCGTCCTGCATCTTGGACGTGGCGAGCGACCACACGCCGACCATGGCCTTGACGTCCGGTTTCAGCACCTTGGCCGCGCGCAGGATGCCGACATAGTCATTTTCGTAGCCCGACATCGCGATTACGTCCGGCTTGTCCTGCAGCTTGATCTTGTTGATGATCGGCTTGAAGTCCGTGATCGCTGGGTCGAATGGGTGCATCGTCACTTTGACGCCTTTGGCCGTCAGCGCCTTTTCCACGTCTTTCGCGAGATCGGAGGTTGCTTCCTTGGTGAGGTAGACGATCGAGACGTTCTTCGCTCCCATGTCGGCCAGCAGCCCCAGCATCGCCTTCGAATAGCCCGCCGTGTTGTTGATCCGGAAAAAGTCCTGAAGCCGCGTTGCGTCAGCGCCTCGTCGACGCCGCCCGACGTGACATAGACGAGGCCGCGCCTTGTTCGCCGCATCCGATGCCGGCCCGATGTTGCTGGAGCCGTAACCGCCGTCGATTGCGATGGCGCCCTGCGATGCCAGCTTCTCGACCGCCGCCACCGCCTTCGCCGGCGATGATCTCGTCATCGACGATGATGAGCTTGATCTTGTGCTTGCCGTTCTTGCGGTTGAACACCTCGGCGGCGACATTGATGCCTTCGTTCATGCCGGTGCCGACGCGGGCGAGCGGTCCGGACAGCGGCACTCTCCACGCCGACGACGAATTCCTCGGCCAGCGCGACCCCGGCCGGCATCATCAAGCCGACGCACGCGAAGCAGCGCCAGCCGACCCACGGTTTGCCTGCCTTCATGAACTCTGTCCTCTTCGCAACTATCATTCCTGTTGCGTGGCCGCGACCGGTGGCCGCATTTCCGCCATCGCCCGCAACCGCTGCTTGAGTATTTTCCCGGTCGCCGAGGCGGGCAATGCCGGCAGTATGACGATTTCGGCGGGCCGCTTGTAGGGGGCCAGGCGGCCCGCGGCGAATTGCGCGATGTCCTCGACACTCACTGGGCGGCCCGGCGCCAGTTCGACGAAGGCGACGACTTCCTCGTTTCCCGCTACCGCGCGGCCGACGACGGCCGATTGGGTGACCGCCGGATGCGCGTTCAGCACGGCTTCGACTTCGGCCGGATACACGTTGAAGCCCGAGCGGATGATGAGTTCCTTGATGCGGCCGACGATGAAGAGCGCACCGTCGCTTTCGATGCGCGCCAGGTCGCCGGTCGTTGAGCCATCCGTCTGCAGTGATCGTTCGCGCGGTCAATTTCGCGTTGCGGTAATAGCCGCGCATCACGTTGGGGCCGCGTACCCAAAGTTCGCCGGGCTCGCCCGTCGGGACATCGCTTGTCCCGCGCATCGACGACGCGCAGCTCGATGCCCGGCAGCGCCGCGCCCACCGAACAATCCCGTCGCGGCGATTCGAGCCGTGTCTGGGTGACGGTCGGGGCGGTCTCGGTGAGTCCGTAGCCATTGTGCAGAGTCAGTCCGGTGAGCTGCTCGACGTCGGCCTTGAGTGCGGGTCGAGGGGCGAGCCTCCGGCATACACGAAGCGCAACCGCGGCGCCGTGAGCGGTTGGCCGCTGGTGCGGGATATGTTCCAGCAGCCTGGCGTACATTGCCGGGACACCCTGCGCCACCGTAATGCCGAAGTGCGCCAGAGCGTGCGTGAATGCCCGCGGCGAAAAGCGCGGCTCCAGTTGCAGGCAGGCTCCCGGCGAACAGCGTACCCAGGCAAACCGACGCGAGCCCGTAGACATGCGAGATCGGCAGCACGCCGTAGACGCGGTCACCGGGACCGAGCCTACGCAGCGTGCCCGAAACCGTGGCAATGAACAGCAGGTTGCGGTGGGTGAGCATCACACCCTTCGGGATCGCCCGTCGGTTCCACTCGTGTAGATCAGCGCGGCGACTTGCGCGGCGGGTCGGAGCCGACCGGCTCCGGCTGGCATTCGTGGTCCTGCGCGCTCATCAGGAGATCTCCCATCGCGGAGACGATGAACGACCCGGAAGCGCTGTGCCGTGCCGCGTGGCCCCGCAGCTCTGGCGAAACATGGGCAAGATAGACAGTCCTGCGAGGCGTGCAGTGGCCGCGGATGGCATCGATCTCGCGCGCGGAAAGCCGCGCATTGACGAGCACCGGCGCTGCTGTCGAGGCGCGTGATGCCGAACAGCAGCGCGACCAGCGCGGCGCAGTTCTCGCCGACGACCAACACACGGTCTCCCGGACGTACGCCGGCGGCGGCAAGACGTTGCGCGACCTCGGCGGTCGACGAGTCGAGCTCCGCAAAGGTCCACGCGCGCTCCCATCGCGCAGCGCATCGCCTGCGGGCATGCGCGCGGCTTGCAGCGTCACGATGTCGGCGATGCTCGGCGGCAACGCGGGCCAGCAGGCGCGGGATGTCCGCGAGCGCGACATCTGCGGTGCCGGCGGCGTCAGTCATTTGCCGCTCATTTCGCCGCGTCGCGAATCATGTTGCGCGCGATGACCAGCTGCTGGATCTGGCTCGTGCCTTCGTAGATCCGGAACAGGCGCACGTCGCGGTAGAAGCGCTCGATCGCGTAGTCGGCTGACGTAGCCCGCGCCGCCGTGGATCTGCACCGCGCGGTCGGCGACGCGGCCGCACATCTCGGAGGCGAACAGCTTCGCAGCACGCGGCCTCGGTCGCCACGTCGCGGCCCGTCGTCGCGGCGCGGCGCGCGGCATCGAGCACCATGCAGCGCGCCGCGTAGATCTCGGTCTTGCTGTCGGCGAGCATCGCCTGCACGAGCTGGAATTCCGCGATCGGCTGTCCGAACTGCTTGCGCTCCATCGCATAGCGCGAGCGCATCGGCGCAGCATGCCGCTCCGCCGCGCCGACGCACACCGCCGCGATGTGCAGCCGGCCGCGGTCGAGCACCTTCATCGCGGTCTTGAAGCCCGACGCCCTCGCGGCCGCCGATCAGGTTCGCCGCCGGCACGCGGCAGTCCTCGAAGCACGACGTCGCAGGTGTGCGCGCCGCTGCTGTCCCATCTTCTTGTCGATCTTGCCCAGCGACAGGCCGGGCGTGTCGCGCTCGACGATGAACGCGGAGATGCCGCGCGCGCCCTTGTCGCTGCGGATCGGTGCGCGCCATCACCGTGAATATCCCGGCCTCCGGCGCGTTGGTGATGAAGCGCTTGGTGCCGTTGAGGAGGTAATGTTCGCCATCGCGCTTGCGCGTCGTGCGTGAGCGACGCGGCATCGGAGCCGGAGTCGGGCTCGGTCAGCGCGAACGAGCGCGATCAGTCTCGCCCGAGGCGAGCCGGGGCAGCCACGAGCGTCTTCTGCTCCGTCGGTGCCGTCGAGGATGATGCCCTGCGAGCCGATGCCGTTGTTGGTGCCGAAGAAGCGACCGGAACGCGGGCGACGTCCGTCCGAGTCTCGAAGGCGACTTGCGACCTCTTCCTCCATCGTGAGGCCCAGCCCGCCGTACTCCTCGGGGATCGACAGCCCGAACAAGCCCCATCGCCTTCATTTCCGTCGATGATCGCCGGGGAATCGCGTCGGTTTCGGCGACGACGGCTTCGTTGAGGATCAGCCGCTCGCGCACGAAACGCGCGATGTTGTCGACGCAGCGCCGCAAGGATTTCAGGGTCGCGGATCATTGGGGCCCTCGCGGTGTGTTCCCCAGTGTGTTCCCGGGTACTTCCCCGAGGTTTCCTTCATTGCGCGCTGCACCATGCCTGCTGTTTCTCTCTCAGGTTCCTTCCGACTCGTCCCGGTCATCGAATCGCGACATAATAGCGCCCTGCCATTTGTTGCCGCATGCGTCCTAGCGGGATGCGCCGCAAGGAGACCCCGGAGATGAACACGGTCGAAAAGGACCGCCGGACGGAAAGTCTGGAACGAAGTGATGGCGCTTGTTCGCGCCAAAGTCGCCGGAGCAGCGCAAGACGCTGGAGGCGGTCGTCGAGCGCTATTACGGCCAGGTCGATCCGGAGGACCTGGCGGAGCGGCAGCCGGCAGACCTCTACGGCGCCGCGCTCTCGCATTGGAATTTTGCGCCGCAAGCGCGAACCCGGCAAGGCGCGGGTGCGCGTGTTCAACCCGACGATCGAGGAGCACGGCTGGCAGTCCACGCACACGATCATCGAAATCGTCAACGACGACATGCCGTTCCTCGTCGACTCGGTGACGATGGAGGTCAACCGTCACGGCCTGACGCTGCACCTCATCATCCATCCGCTGATCCTCGTGAATCGCGATGCCGACGGGCACGTTGCAGGGCCTGGGCACCGAAGGCGGGCCGACGTCGCGGCGCGAATCGTTCATCCACGTCGAAGTCGACCGCGATCACCGATCCTGCGCAGCTGGAAGCGCTCGCCGCGGACATGACCCGCGTGCTGGGTGACGTGCGCCTGGCGGTCGCCGACTGGAAGGCCATGCGGGACAAGGTGCTGAGTGTCGTCGCGGAAATCGAACAGCGCCCGCCGCCGATTCCGCCCTGGAAGTCGAAGAGGGATGCGCCTTCCTGCGCTGGCTCGCCGACAACCACTTCACGTTTCTGGGCTATCGCCGCCACGAACTGGTGACGGTGAACGGTGAGGACGCGCTGAAGATCGTGCCCGGGCTCGAGCCTGGGCATTCTCGCGCGAAGGCCCGAGCAAGGACGTCTCGTCGAGTTTCGCCGCGCTGCCGCCCGAGCGTGCGCGCGTACGCGCGGCGGCCCGGAACTTCTGGTCATCACCAAGTCCACCGCGCGATCCACCGTGCATCGCCCGGGCTATCTCGACTACATCGCGGTCAAGCGCTTCGACGCCAAGGGCAACGTGATCGGCGAGGACCGCTTCCTGGGCCTCTTCACGTCGACCGCCTACAGCGCGAACCCGGCCGACATTCCGCTGCTGCGGCGCAAGACCGCCGACGTCGTTGCGCGCGCGGGCCTGGCACCAGGCAGCCATGCCGGCAAGGCGCTGATCAACATTCTCGCGAACTATCCGCGCGACGAGCTGTTCCAGACCACCGAGGAAGATCTTGCTGCGCACGTCGATGGCGATCCTCCACCTCGGAGAGCGCCAGCGGTTCCGTCTGTTCGTGCGGCGCGATCCCGTTCGAGCGCTTCCTGTCGTGCCTCATCTACGCGCCGCGCGAAAATTACACGACCGAATTGCGCCAGAAATGGCAGGCGATCCTCACCGAAGCGTTCAACGGAAGCAGCTCGGAATTCAACGTCCACCTGTCCGAGTCGATGCTGGCGCGCATCCAGATCACCGTGCGCACGACGCCCGGGAAGATTCCCGACTTCGACGTGCGCGAGCTGGAAGCGCGCCTGGTCGCTGCCGCGCGGCGCTGGGACGACGACCTCAAAGGCGCGCTGATCGAAGCGTCGGGCGAGGCGCGCGGCAACGAGATTGCTGCGCCAGTTCGGCAATGCGTTTCCGGCAGGCTACCGCGAGGAGTTCGCGGCGCGCTCCGCCGTGCCCGACATCGAGATGATGGCGCAGCTGAGCGACGAGCAACCGCTCGCGATGAGCCTCTACCGGCCGCTCGAGGCGGCGCCCGGCACGCTGCGCTTCAAGATCCTCCATCGCGGGCGCGCCGGTGACGCTGTCCGACAGCCTGCCGATGCTGGAGCACATGGGCTTGAAGGTGCTGGACGAGCATCCGCACCGCGTGACGCCGCAGGAGGAGCCGCCGATCTGGATTCACGACTTCGGCATGCATGTCGGCCACGGCCGACACCGAAGTCGAGATCGACGCGCTGAATCAGGTCTTCGAGGACGCCTTCGGCCGCATCTTTCGCGGCGAGGTCGAAAGCGACGACTTCAACCGGCTGGTCGTCGCGGCACGCATGCCGGCCGACGAAATCGTCGTGCTGCGCGCCTATGCCGAAATACCTGCGCCAGATCGGCTTTCCGTCTGTCGCAGGCCTTCATCGAAGCCACGCTGGCTGCGCATGCGGATATCGCCGCTGCTGCTGATGGACCTGTTCAAGACGCGCTTCGATCCCGACGCAGGGCGCGGGCGCGGGTTCGCGCGCGGCGGAACAGCAACGCGCGATCGAGGCGATGCTCGAGAACGTCGGACAACCTGTCCGAGGACCGCGTGCTGCGGCAATATCTGGCGCTGATGCTCGCGACGAACGCGCACGAATTTCTGGCGCCGCGATGCCGTGGGCCAGCGGCGCACGCTTCCTGTCGTTCAAGTTCGATCCGGCCAAGGTGCCCGGGCTGCCCGAGCCGAAGCCGATGTTCGAGATCTTCGTCTACTCGACGCGCTTCGAGGGCGTGCATTTGCGCGGCGGCAAGGTCGCGCGCGGCGGCCTGCGCTGGTCCGACCGGCCGGAGGACTTCCGCACCGAGGTGCTCGGGCCTCGTCAAGGCGCAGATGGTGAAGAACACCGTGATCGTTCCGGTGGGCTCGAAGGGCGGCTTCGTATTGAAGCGCGCGCCGGCGGCATCCGATCGCGAGGCGTTCATGAAGGAAGGCATCGCCTGCTACCAGGATTATCTGCGCGGTCTCCTCGACCTGACCGACAACCGCGTCGGCGACAGCATCGTCGCGCCGCCGCAGGTGCAAGCGCCACGACCCCGACGACCCGTATCTCGTCGTCGCCGCGCGACAAAGGCACGGCGACGTTTTCCGACTTCGCCAACGGCATCAGCAAGGAATACGGCTTCTGGCTGGGCGATGCGTTCGCCTCGGGCGGCTCGGTCGGCTACGACCACAAGGCGATGGGCATCACGCGCGCGCGGCGCGTGGGAATCGGTCGAAGCGCCACTTCCGCGAAATGGGCGTGGACACGCAGACGACCGATTTCACCGTCGCCGGCATCGGCGACATGTCGGGCGACGTGTTCGGCAACGGCATGCTGCTGTCGCGGCACATCAGGCTCGTCGCGGCGTTCGACCACCGCCACATCTTCCTCGACCCCAATCCCGACCCGGAAGCGAGCTTCGACGGAGCGCGAGCGGCATGTTCAAGCTGCCGCGCTCGACGTGGGCCGACTACGACGCGAAGCTGATTTCGCCAGGGCGGCGGCATCCATGCGCGCAGCGCGAAGTCGATTGCGCTCACGCCGGAGGTCAAGGCGGCGCTCGCGATCACCGCCGACGCGCTGACGCCGACGGAACTCGTCAACGCGATCCTCAAGGCGCCGGTCGACCTGATCTACAACGGCGGCATCGGCACGTACGTGAAGGCCGCCAGCGGAAACGCACGCGCAGGTCGGCGACCGCGCCAACGACGCGCTGCGGGTGAACGGCCGCGAGCTGCGCTGCAAGGTCTTCGCGGAAGGGCGGCAACCTCGGCTGCACGCAGTTGGGGCGCATCGAGTACGCGCATGCGGCGGCGGGCGCATCTACACCGACGCGATCGACAACTCGGCCGGCGTCGACACGTCCGACCACGAGGTCAACATCAAGATCCTGCTCGGTCTGGCGATCGCCGAGGGCGAGCTGACCGAAAAGCAGCGCAACGCCGTGCTGGCCGGAAATGACCGACGACGTGGCGCGGCCTCGTGCTGCGCGACAACTATCTTCCAGACGCAGGTGCTTTCCGTCACCGGCCGCATCGCGCCGCAGCTGCTGGACGCGCAGGGCGCGCTTCATGCAGTTCCTGGAGAAGGGCGGGCAGCTCAACCGCGCGATCGAGTTCCTGCCCGACCGACGAGGAGATCGCCGAGCGCCGCGCGCAATGGCCCTGGGCTCACGAGCCCCGAGCGCGCGGTGCTGCTCGCCTACAGCAAGATCTGGCTCTACGACGAGCTGCTGGCGTCCGCCGCTGCCCGACGATCCGTGGGTCGTCGACGGCGCTGATGCGCTACTTTCCCGCCGCGCTGGAGCGAGAAGTATGCGGCGCTACATGCCGCGGCATCCGCTGAAGCGCGAGATCATCGCGACGCACGTGACCAACAGCATGATCAACCGCGTGGGCAGCACGTTTGTGCACCGGCTTGTCGGAGACGACGGGCGCGCGGCCGCATCGAGATCGTGCGCGCCTATCTGCTGAGCCGCGAGGTCTTCGGGCTGGTGCCGCTGTGGATGGCGATCGAGGAGCTCGACAACAAGGTCGACGATGCGGTGCAGTCGACGATGCTCATCGATACGAGCGCGCAGCTGGAACGCGGCACGACGTGGTTCCTGCGGTCGCGGCGGCTGGCCGACGACATGGGCGCCGACGATCGCGCACTTCGCGCCGGGCGTCGACGAAGTTGTCGGCGCGCCTGCCGAAGCTGCTCGACGCCGGCGAACGCGCGCGCGTCGACGCCGCGGTCGCCACGTACGCTGGCCAAGGCGTGCCCGAGCGACCTGGCCGTAGCGCGTGGTCACGTTCGACACGCTGCTACGCGACGCTCGACATCGCCGAGGTCGCAGGCAACGCGAAGCGGCCGGTCGAGCCGGTCGCCGCGATCTACTTCGACCTCGCCAACCGGCTGGGCGTGCCGTGGTTGCGCGAGAAGATCGCGGCGCTGCCGGGCGACCAGCATTGGCAGATGCTCGCGAAGAGCCGCCATGCAGGATGACCTGTCGGCGCCTGCAGCGGACGCTGACCGGAACGGTTGCTGGCCGAGCGCCGGCGCCAACGGCGCGTCGCCGGCGAAGCTGGTCGCGGCCTGGCAGGACAGCCAATCGGCCGCGCGCTCGAGCGCGCCGAGCAGCTGCTGGCGGAACTGCGCGCGGCAACCGCGCCCGATGCGGCGATGCTGTCGGTGGCGCTGCGCCGAATTGCGCAACCTGGGCTGACGCGCGGGAAAAATCTGCCATTTGCAAGACTGCCGTCAACGGATGCCACCGCAATGACTGCTGACCGCAAAGTGACGTTGTTCCACTCCCCGAGCACGCGCTCCTCCGGCGCGCTGACGCTGCTCTACGAACTCGGCGCCGAGTTCGATTTGCACGTGCTCAACTTCAAGGCGTCAAAGAACAGCGCGAGGCGGCTTATCTCGCCATCAATCCGATGGGCAAGGTCCCTGCAGTGAAACACGGCGAGGCGCTGGTGACGGAACAGGTGGCGGTCTTCCTGTATCTCGCCGACCTCTTATCCCGGAGGCCGGGCTTGCGCGCCGGCGATCGGCGATCCGCTGCGCGGCCCGTACTCTGCGCTGGATGGCCTATTACGGATCGTGTTTCGAGCCCGCGCTGATCGATCGCGCCGCTGAAGCGCGAGCCGGCGCCACCGGCCATGTGTCCCTATGGCGACTACGACACGACAATTCTCTGACGCTGACCGATCAGCTCGCCAAGGGTCCGTATCTTCTGGGCGACCGATTCACCGCCGCCGACGTGCTGCTGGGGAACGGCGCTGACCTGGACCACCGGATTCAAGCTCGTGCCGGCGCTGCCGGTGATCCAGTCCGTACATCGACCGCTGGAACGCAGCGTCCGTCGGTGGCGCGTGGGTGCGGGCAAAGGACGCCGAACTCGCTGCCGCCCTGAGCGCGCTGCGCATGTCGCACGATGGCACAATCGCACATGCTTCCACGCTTTTCGGTCGTCATCCCCGCCTACAACGAAGAGCGGTTGCTGCCTCGCCTGCTCGATTCGATCGACGTTGCGCGAAGGAACGTACGGCCAGGCCGACGCCATCGAGGTGATCGTCGCCGACAACGTGTCGACCGATCGCACGGCGGAAGTCGCCGCGGCTCGCGGATGCCGGGTCGTTTCTGACAGGCAAAGCGCGTCATTGCGGCCGTTCGCAACGCCGGTGCCCGCGCTGCACGCGGCGAGATCCTGGCCTTTGTCGACGCCGATACGCAGGTGCACCCGCAGACGTTCCTCGAGATCGACGGAGGCGCTCGCCGACGGACGCGTGGTCGGGCGGCGCGACCGGCGCCACGCTCGAGCGCTGGTCGTTGGGAATTTCGCTGGTGTACCTGACGCTGGTCCCGATTGCGCTATTCACCGGGATGGATACAGGCGTGGTGTTCGTGCGCAGGAAGGACTTCCGAGGAAATCGGAGGCTACGACGAGACATCGCCTCGTGGCCGAGGATGTCGCCTTCCTGCTGGCGTTGAAGCGGCTGGGAAGACGCGCGGCCAGCGGCTGAAGCGCGTCACGAGCGCCAAGGTCATCGTCTCGACGCGCAAGTTCGACGAGTTCGGCGACTGGCACGCCTTTCCGATGATCACCGAAGGGGTGCGGCATCTCACGAATCGCAAGCCCACGGAATTCACGGACAAGTACTGGTACAAGCCGAGGCGCTGAACGCGCCAGCCGGCGCCGCTTGCGCGAAACGGCCGCCCATGGCGTCTCCCCGGGCCATGGGGGTAGAGTTTCCACATAGTTCCGGCCGAACCTTCGGAGGCCGTCATGCCAAACCGAACCGTCAGAGAGATTGTCGCGAAACAGAAGGTAGTCACGGCGCCTTCGAAAACCACGGTCGATGAAGCCGCCCGGCTGATGGAAGACAAGGAAGTCGGCGCGTTGCTGGTCATGGATAGAGGGCGACTGGTCGGCATCTTCACCGAGCGCGATGCGCTTTTTCGTGTACTCGCGGCTGGACGCGATCCCCGGACCACGCACGTTGTCCGACGTCATGACCCGCGACCCGCAATCGGATTCACCCGGACAAGGCCTTCGGTCACGCCATGCTCATGATGTACGAAGGCGGCTTCCGCCATGTTCCGGTGGTGGAGAAGGGCCATCCGCTCGGCGTGGTTTCGGCGCGCGACGTGCTTGGCCCGGAGTTGCAGGAATTCGCATCCGAACTCAGCAACCGGGAACACATTCGCGAAATCCTGGGCTGACCGCCGCGCTGCGGCGGTGCATTCGCGGGTCCGCGGTCGACCTAGCGCGGTTTCCTCTTGCGCGGGGCGTATTCCGCGAGCTCGAGCTTCGCGATCTGGTTGCGGTGCACTTCGTCCGGACCATCGGCGAAGCGCAACGTGCGTGCCTGCGCGTAGAAGAAGGCGAGCGGAAAATCGTCGCTGACGCCGGCCGCGCCGTGCACCTGCATCGCCCAGTCGATCACCTGGCACGCCATGATCGGGCGCGGCGACCTTGATCATCGCGATCTCCTTCTTCGCGGCCTTGTTGCCCGCCGTGTCCATCTTCCACGCGGCATGCAGGACCAGCAGGCGCGCCTGGTCGATGAGCGATGCGCGCGTTGGCGATGCGCTCCTGGGTGACGGTCTGGTCGGCGATGGCGCGGCCGAAGCGCAACGCGGCTCGCTGCGCGCCGGCACAGGTCAGCTCGAGCGAGCGCTCCGCCAGGCCGATCAGGCGCATGCAGTGGTGGATGCGCCCGGCCCCAGCCGCCCCTGCGCGATCTCGAAGCCGCGTCCTTCGCCCAGCAGCGATGTTGCGACTGGAACGCGCACGTTGTCGAAATCGAATTCGCCGTGGCCGTGCGGCGCATCGTCGTAGCCGAACACCGGCAGGATGCGGACGAGCTTCACGCCCGGCGTGTCGACGGGAATCAGGATCATCGACTGCTGCTGGTGACGATCGGGATTCGCGGCGTCGGTCTTGCCCATGAAGATGAGGATCTTGCAGCGCGGATCAGGGCCGCCCGTGGTCCACCACTTGCGGCCATTGATCACGTAGTGGTCGCCGTCGCGCACGATGCGACGCCTCGATGTTGGTCGCGTCCGATGATGGCCACGTCCGGCTCGGTCATCGCGAACGCGGAGCGGATTTCGCCCGCGCAGGAGCGGCTCCAGCCAGCGCTTCTTCTGCTCCGCGGTGCCGTAGCGCACGAGCACTTCCATGTTGCCGGTATCGGGCGCGTTGCAGTTGAACGACCTCCGGCGCGATCCACGACCGGCCCATGATCTCGCACAGCGGCGCGTATTCGAGGTTGGTGAGTCCCGCGCCGTGATTCCGACTCGGGCAGGAAGAGATTCCACAGTCCGGCGGCGCGCGCCTTCGCCTTCAGCGTTTCGATGACCTTCGTCGGGACCCACGCGTTGCCGTTCGCGGCGGTTGGCGACGACCTCCGCCGCGAGACACGGGCTCGGCCGGATAGACGTTCTCGATCCATGAAGCGCGAGCAGCCGCGCCGCGAATCCACGCACCTTGCCGGAATGTTCGAAGTCCCACGAGCACTCTCCTAGTCGATTCTGTTGCGCCATGCTCCACGCCACGCCGGCGACCGGTCCGGCGCGCCTGCCCATTTCGACGGCGTTGCCGCTGGCGGCGTTGCCCTGCAACGCGCGCGCGAGCACGCCGTGCAGGATCGCGGCGATGCGGAACATGTTGAAGATGAGGTAGAACTCCCAGTTCGGGATTGCCAGCGCGCCCGGTACGGCGGCAATACGCCGCGACGTATTCGCGTTCGTCGGGAATGCCGAGTGCCGCCAAGTCCGCACCCTTGAGGCCGCGAAATTCCTGCGGGCCCAGCCGCCAGGCCATGACCTGATACGCAAAATCCGACAGCGGATGGCCGAGCGTGGACAACTCCCAATCGAGCACGGCCGAATATTGCGCGGTTCCGGTCGGGTGGAAGATCACGTTGTCGAGGCGATAGTCGCCGTGGACGATGCGGGTCTCGTCACCCTCGGGAATGTGCGACGGTAGCCATTCGATCAGGCGCGTCCATCGCGTCGATGCGTTCCGCGCCCGCGGCCTGGTATTGCTTCGACCAGCGCGCCACCTGGCGCTCGATGTACTGAACCCGTTCGACCGTAATCGCCCAAACCGGCCGCGCGACGTAGTCGACCTGGTGCAACGGTGGCGATGACGCGGTTGAGTTCGTCGTAATGGGCGGCACGCAGCGCCGGCGTCATCCCCGGCATTGTCGGATCCCAGAGGATGCGGCCCTCGACGTATTCCATCACGTAGAACGCGGTGCCGATCACTGCGTCGTCTCTCGCACAGCGCGATGCATTTTCGCAACCGGCACGCCGGTCCCAGCGAGCGCCGACATCACCCGGAATCTCGCGGTCGACCGCGTGCGCGGACGGCAAGAGCTTGCCCGGGGCTTGCGGCGCAACGACATAACGGCGATCGCCCGCGGTCACCCGGTACGTCGGGTTGGACTGTCCTCCCTGGTATTGCTCGACGACGATCGATCGCGAGCACCTTCGTCGACATGCGACGCGCAGACCAGGCCGCGAGAGCAGTGGAGTCGATCGGATGCGCCGGGAGCGATAAGCTTCGCTCCCTGGGTTCGACACGCTCCGGCATACTGGTCAGATCGCCGTACGGTGCGCCGCCGTCGACGGCGATCACCTGGCCGGTCACGTGGCGGGAAGCCTCGGACGCGAGGTAGACGACGCTGCCTTTCAGGTCCTCGTCGCCGCCAAGCCTTCGCAGCGGCGTCAGTTCCAGGACGCGTGTCGGTAGATCCGGTCGAGCGTCTCCTTCGTCATCTTCGACGGGAAGAAGCCGGGGCAGATCGCGTTGACGTTGATGTTGTATTGTCCCCATTCGGCCGCCAGCGCGCGCGTCATGCTGCACCAGCGCGCCCTTGCTGGCGTTGTAGGCGATCGTCTGCATGCCCCAGTCCGGCGGATTGCCGAAGAGTCCGGCGATCGACGCGATGTTGACGATCTTGCCGCTCTGTGCGCGGGATCATCGATCGCCGGCCGATCTCGCGCGACAGGAAGAATGCGGCGTCGATGTTGAGGTTCATCACCTTCCGCCAGCCGTCGTCGGGATAATCCTCGGCGGGCGCCGCCCAGTTGCAGCCGGCGTTGTTCGACGAGGATGTCGATCTGGCCCCAGCGGCTCGAGCACGGCTGTCGACCATGCCGGGGATCGTCGCGAACTGGGACAGGTCCCCGGCCACGCGTCAGGCACTCGATGCCCATGCGCCTCGAGATGCGCGCGCGCCTCGTCGAGCTCGTCCTGCTTGCGCGCGGTGATGGCCACGCGGGCGCCCATCTCGCCCAGCGCTTCGGCCATCTGCAAGCCGATGCCGCGCGAGCCGCCGGTGACGACCGCGACCTTGCCGCTCAGATCGAGCAGGTCCTTGACGCTCATTGCAGCTCCCGTGATTTTCCGCGATCGATTTCCGCCAATTGTACGGCGGCGGGTCGCGCGGGATTCGCCGGCTCGCCTCGGATCGCGCCGCAATTTCCCGAGGCCGGCAAAGAAAAGGCCGGGCGAACCCGGCACTGTCTCTGAAACCGAACGCTTTGAGGTGCGTCAGGCAGCCTGGATGTTGCTGGCTTGCTTGCCCTTCGGGCCCTGCGTGACTTCGAAGGAGACCTTCTGGCCTTCCTTCAACGTCTTGAATCCCGGCATGTTGATCGCGGAGAAATGCGCGAAGAGATCTTCGCCACCGCCATCGGGAGTAATAAAGCCGAAACCCTTCGCGTCATTGAACCACTTCACGGTACCTCGTTGCCATTTCTGTGAATTCCTTAAGATAAATAATCGGCGGGCGGATGCCCGCCCCATGTTTCATTCTCAAGGACAGAAAAGTACGAGTACCGCGACCGGTTGCTGCCGCGTAAAGACGTGCTTTAGTACTTGAAACAAAAACACCTTTGGGAGTGTACGCCATTTTTCCCGGTTTGGAAATACCCTGTTTGCGAGGGTCGGGAAAGGGGCGCCTTGGCACCAAGGAGCCCTTGCCTCAGCCGTCCAACTCACCCCGGACCAGCGCCGCGCCCGCCGCCAGCGACCGCATCTTTTCCCGGGCCACGTCCGGGACAGGGGCACCATGCCGCAGTTGGTGCAGGGGTACAGGCGCTCGGCGGGAACGAACTTCAGTGCTGCGCGAAGGGTCGCGGCGACGTCCTCCGGGGTTTCCACCCGGTCCGTGGCAGACATCGACCGCGCCCACCAGCACGTCCTTGCCGGCAAGCAGGGCGAGAAGGTCGATCGGCACATGCGAGTTCGCGCATTCGAGGGAGACCTGGTCGATGCCCGATTGGGCGAGCAGCGGAAGCGTCTGCTCGTACTGGCGCCACTCCGCGCCCAACGTCTTCTTCCAGTCGATGTTGGCTTTGATGCCGCAGCCATAGCAGATGTGCACGGCGGTGGTGCTGCTAGGTCCCTGCGCGGCGCGCTCGAGCGCCGCCACGCCCCAGTCGCGCACCTCGTCGAAGTAGACGTTGAAGGCGGGCTCGTCGAACTGGATCACGTCGATACCCGCGGCCTCGATGCGCACGCGCCTCCTCGTTCAGGATCTCGGCAAAGGCCCATGCCAGCTTCCTCGCGGCTCCGGTAAAGTGGCCGTCGTAGAGCGTATCGACCATCGTCATCGGGCCGGGCAGCAGCGTGCTTCGTCCTGCGGTTCGTTTCGCCGCGGAGGAAACGGGCGTCGTCGACATAGATCGGGTGCCTGCGCGCGACACGGCACCGACGACCATCGGCACGTCGGCGTCATAGCGGTTGCGGATGCGCACGGTCTTCTTGTTGGCGAAGTCGACGCCGTCCAAGCCCTCGAGGAACGTGGTGACGAAATGGCGCCGTGTCTGTTCGCCATCGGTGGCGATGTCGATCCCCGCGTGTTCCTGGTCGAAGAGCGCCAGGCGCACCGCATCCCGCTTGGCCGATGCCAGCGCGTCGCCGTCGAGCTTCCACGGTGCCCACAGCGCTGACGGGTTCAGCTAGCCAAGCGGGCTTCGCGGAGGCTGCCGGCGATGGTCGTTTGGAGATTGAGCATGGGTGGTGTTCCGCTAAAGGCGCGTCGATTATAGACGGCGACCCTACGCAGCGCGCCGAGAGCGTGCCGGGAGCGGCATGACGACCCCCGAAAAGCGGTCAGGCCACTTGACCAGCCGTAGCGCCGCCCTTACGCTGGCGGGCGTCTTGCGTTGCGCGACCCCCATCCCGTTTCCCCAATGCCGGAAATCCTCTACGCAGACAACGACTATGCGGAAATCGATCTCGAACGCGCGCTGTTCGGCCAGGCCGGGATCGAAATCGTCGTCGCGCAGTGCAAGACCGAGGAGCAAGTGATAGACGCCGGGCGCGGCTGCCGCGGCATCCTGCTTCAATGCGCGCCGGTCGGCGCCAAGGTCGTCGCCGCGCTTCCGGAACTCGGAATCGTCAGCCGGATCGGCGCGGGCTTCGACACCGTCGACGCGACCGCCTGCGAAAAGGCAGGCGTCTGGGTTTCGAACTCGCCCGACTATGGCATCGGCGAAGTCGCCACGCACGCACTGGCGCTGAGCCTGGCCTTGATTCGCAACATCGTTGCCTATGACCGCGACATCGGCGCCGGAAACTGGCACTACCTGTCCTCCGGAACCTTGCGGCGGCCGAGCCGAACTGACGCTCGGAATTATCGGACTCGGTCGTATCGGCAAGCGCATGGCGCACGTCTCGCGCAACGTGTTCAAGCGCGTCGTTGCCTATGACCCGTATATCATCGACGGCGATTTTCCCGCCTACGTCGAGCGCGTCGCGTCGCTGACCGATCTCGCGTGCCAGGCCGATGTCGTCACGTTGCACACGCCGCTGAACGCGGAAACGCGCGGCATGGTGAACGCGAAATTCTTCCGGAGAACTCAAGCGCGGGACCTGCTTCGTCAACACGTCGCGCGGCGCGGTGGTCGAGCTTCCCGATCTTGTTGCGGCGCTCGATACCGGAATCCTGGGCGGTGCAGCGCTGGACGTGTTGCCGGACGAGCCGGTGCCGCGGGACTCGCCAAGCTCATCCATCACCCGCGCGTCATACTCACCTGCCGCACGCCGCGTTCTACTCAGTTCGAAGCGATAAAGGAGTTGCGGCGAAAGGCCGCGCAGAACATCATCTCGTGGTTTGCGACGGGGAAGCCGGAATATGTGGTGACCCGCGGGTCGCGGACGCCTGACTGAAGGGTCCTTGACCGGCAACGGACCGGTCGCCATGCTGCGCGAGTTGCCCGGCGCGCAGCAATACAACGGGCGAGGAGGAATGCCATGGCCGCGGTGAGCATCACCGGCGTCAGAAGTGGTTCGAGCTCGACCCACGTCATTCGCGGCGTCGACGTGCGAGATCGCGCCGACGGCGAGTTCTGCGTGCTCGTCGGTCCGTCGGGCTGCGGCAAATCCGACGCTGCTGCGGATGATCGCCGGGCTGGAGGAAATCAGCCGTGGCGAGGTATCGATCGGGGACAAGGTCGTGAACCGCATGGCGCCGAAGGAACGCGACATCGCGATGGTGTTCCAGAACTACGCGCTGTACCCGCACATGACGGTGCGCGAGCAACATGTCCTTCGCGTTGACGCTGGCGAAGCAGCCGAAGGCCGAGATCGACGCGCACGTGAAGAAGGCCGCCGACATCGCTCGGCCTTGTCCCCTACCTCGACCGCTATCCACGGCAATTGTCCGGAGGCCAGCGGCAGCGGTGTCGCCATGGGCCGCGCGATCGTGCGCGATCCGCAGGTGTTCCTGTTCGACGAGCCTGCTGTCGAACCTCGACGCGAAGCTGCGCGTGCAGATGCGCACGGAGATCAAGGGCTGCACCAGCGCCTGAAGACGCACGTCCATCTACGTCACCCACGATCAGATCGAGGCCATGACGCATGGCCGGACAAGATCGTCGTGATGCGCGACGGCGTCGTCGAGCAGACGGGCGACCCGCTCGGGCTCTACGACCAGACCCGTGAACACCTTTGTCGCCGGCTTCATCGGCTCCCCGCGATGAACATGATTCCGGGAACGGCTCGCATCGGCGACGCCGCCACGCAGAGTCGAATTCGGCGGCGTCGCGACACTGCCCATTGCCTCGAGGCGCGCGCGCCGACGCCGGGCAGGCGGTGCTCTACGGCATTCGTCCGGAACATTTCGCGCTACCGGCGCGACCGGCGTGCCCGTCGAGGTCATCGATCGTCGAGCCTACAGGCGCGGACACGCAGCTCTACTGCTCGCTTCAACGGCCAGGAGGTTACGGCGACGATCCCCGACGCGCCGGTGCCATCCAGCGACCAGTCCATCTCGCCCGATCTGACGGGCGCACATTTCTCGCAACGGCGCTGAAGCATGATTCGCGACGAAGCTTTCAAATCAGACGCGATTCATTTCTAAGCATACCCCACCACCAATGTCTTAAGGAGGGTCCAGCGGATCCACATGGAAGACATGCCGCGTTCCGCCACCAACGGCGGGCGCTTCCGTCAGCCAGCCACCGCGACGGGTCAGTTCTAAATCACCAGTTCAAGGTGCGAATGCCCCGGTGGAGCAATACCGAGAAAGGCGCGAAGCTGCGTGTTGCGCTGGAGTTCTCAAAAGCGCCTCATGGTCACCGGAATGACATCGGCCATATGGTCGCAATCCGAGTCATTCAAAAAATACATCCTGGTGCGCCCGTCGGCAGCGAAAACAGGAGAGACGTACGCCCGAAAACTCCGCAGTCGCGGCGGCCAACACCGGCGCAAGCTGACAGCGTCAATCACTTCTGATACGCCAACGACGACGCAGTCGCGCCCGAAGGCTGCCGGTGGATAAGCGAGCTGGAGAACGATCGCTGCGCCTCTCACCTCCCCGGCACTGGCGTCACGGTGGGTGGTTTCCACTCATCGTGCGCGACCTCACCGGGCTACGGACAAAGCAAAGAGTGGATCCGGCGTTCCATCAGGTCGCGGGCGTAAGCGATGAAGTTCATTACCACGCTCAAAGAGCGCGGTCGAAGGCAATGCGGCTTCGACGCGTTCCCAGGACTTCGCGCGACGGTTTCATCAAACTGTCACTGCAGCCACGCTGCGCCCGCGGAACGGCGCTAGACGCGCCATGCGGCGACGAAGGCTGCCTGGTGCCAGTGGCCAATTCTGGTCGTTCGGCGGCAACCAGAACGTCACAGCAAAGGACAACAAGGTCGTCATCGACAGTCCCGACCATTCAGGCGCTGGAATACGCCGAGGGCTCTGCGGCAGCCCGCTGATGCTGTGTCAGCTGACGGCTCGATCCCAGCAACAACAGGCGTTCCTCAAGCCGGAGACAGCTCCTTTTACCAACAACGGCGCATCCTCTGATCTCACTGCGCGCTCTACCGCGACCCGAGGTCAAGGAAATGGCGGCCGACATCGATCACGCCAGCGCCGCGATCTGTTTGTAATCGGCGCGCAGCCACGGTTTCAGCTGTTCTTGCAGCCATTTGGTCTTTCGCGTTACTGGTATCCGAAGGCGGCGTACCACCACGGAGGTTTTCCGCCGATGGAAGGGCTGGGCAGATGGACCCGTCGTTTTTGATGCCTCGATCCTGGCTAACCCAACCACGGCGCCCCAAGCAAGCGTACTACCACAGCGAACCACCATCTGGACGGTCGACCCGAAACGCGCCGTGCGCAACTCGATGGAGGGCTTATGGATTCACGGAAATCTGAGCTATTACGGGCCCAGGATGTGAACCCGCGATCAAGCTGATTTTGCGGCCGACTTCATCATCAATCTAACGCTGGTCGCGGAAACCGCGTCAGGCTGAAAAGCCATTCGAACGCCAGCGCCGGGCGAGCTGAAGCGGGCGGAGCGCTATTGTCACAAGATATGGCACGCTCGGCTATGGCTCATACCATCGAATAGACGATCACGCCGCTCGGCGGTAGTTCGATCCACTTTCAACTGTTTACAGCGACCATAGAGGGATGAAGAGGATGTTGTTTCTTATTTTCATTGGCTCAGGGAGATCTAAGGTTGGCTGCCACACGACAGTGAGATCAGCTCTCCCCAGCATGCTTTCTGAAACCAGCCACACCAAATCCCTCTAAGCATTGCTGCTGATTCCCAAACCTTTACTTGCTGGCTGGGCATCTGTTGCTGTTCCTCACAGCCGCTCGGGCTCGGCACTGACTCCAGTTTGGACGCGAAGATCGGGCGCGAGGGCGCTTGGATCGGCCTGGGCTTCACGTTCATCTGGGCGATGAGTCGCGCCTGGCGCCAACACGATCTTCGACGGTCCGCGAGCGTCATCAAGTTCGACTCAGGCTCTGGCTCGCGCTGCTGCTCAGCAAGCACCCTGCGCCGTTCGGAAGCTTCTTTCGTGCCGTCGATAGCAGCTCCGTTCATCATTTACGGCGCTGGTGCTGCGATCGCGATTTCCTGGTGGATCCCGGCTGCAGGTTCTCAGTGATCATCAGCTGGACGCTGATGCGCCTGAACCTTATCCGTCATTACATCGACTTCCTGGGCGATCCCTGGATGGCGTTTTTCGGTCATCCGCCGCCAGCGTCCAGCGCGTCCCGGCGTTAATCCTGCGATCGCTGGCCGGCCCTGCGAACACGGTGTCGCCGTCATACCACCGAAGCGGCGGCATCGACGGCGCGATGACCAGCAGCAGTTCAGTTCGTGACACTGCCGTTTTGCTGACGCCGATCATCTGTAAATCGTGATGACGTTTTCAGTGCTGTTCGATTCACCCGACTTCCCCAGTTTGATCTACATGCTGACGCGGTGGCCCGCCAACTTGCGAGCGCATCGTGATCTGGCGGCAGCTGTCGTTCCAGCGCGCTGCAGATTCCCAGGAGCAGCCTCGGCGGCGCGGCGATCGCGACGGCGATGGTGCCGTTCCTGCTCGCGGCCATCGCGGTCTCGCCATTTCGTGTTTTCACTAACGACCGGCGTGGCAAACAGGCCAGGCCGACAAGATAATTTCCGCCGGGGTTATCACCACCATGACGTTTCTGTCGAGCTCCGGCGGATGACGCCACTCAACCATCTCACTGCCGGCGCCGCCGCGTGGTCACCGGATCTATGTGCGATTGCAGGTTTCACTGATCGTGTTGCTGTTCCACGCACTACCACCTGGATGGCCATCACGGCTTTGTTCGCCCAGACGCCATTGCTGTCGCGTTGAGGGGGAGGGAGGGAGGAATGGAGGGGAGGAAGGAAGGA
>ERZ1370068.6961-contig-591_pt1 | contig 34836 bp, 59 predicted proteins | sample MGYA00561227_ERZ1370068 | MGnify/ENA primary metagenome ERZ1370068 (study PRJEB38410, sample SAMEA6850437) | metagenome | study: Metagenomic assessment of the ecological functions of the soil: analysis of the soil microbiota associated with the...
GTTGTACTTCGTTCAGTTACGTATTGCTTCGCTGCGACTTCAAGGCATTGACGCCACAGCGGGAAGCACTGAGGCCGCAGTCCTCCGCCGATTGGGATGCGCTGCCTCGCGCCGGTCGAGGCCGTCTGCGCACCGGAGGTAACGCTGAACAGGGCCGAAATGGCGCCGACGGCCAGTGTCGGCCGTCGGGAGACCGGTTGGCTGATCGCGCAGCGGTCAGCAATGCGTCGACGCTCGACAGCAATCGAACTCTTTCGCCAGCGCGGTCTTGGCGAGGTAGCTTCTTCTGAAGCGCCTCGCCGGCTTTTGCCAGCGCGGCCTCCGTCACGTAGCCCACGAGCGCGCCTGGAGATCGTCGCCACTGGCTGCGAGCCAGTCGCCGAAATAGCCAGATCGCGCTTCTTGTCGGCCGTGGCGGTCTCGTCGTTCTTTCGGCTTCCGCGGCATCTTTGCACCATCCGTCTGAAATTGGAGGACGGTGCCTCGCCAACCTAGGCACACCAGACCGCCAAGGCAGCAAATTTACGAGGGCGTATTTTTCAGAACCACGTCCGGACACGTTGCAAAAGCATGTCCAGTTTCTAAAAGCGAAGCCGCGCCTAACGAACAGGTTCGGTGCAAGCCGCTTTTGCGCGCGGGCGTTTTTCGCAAGGCGTGCGGTGGCTTTCCACCACTCGCGCCGCCCTTCCAGCTCCCCCTAGCCTTTTTGTGCTGCGCTGAGCTGTGCTGCAGGCTTCGAGCTCTTACGCGCCGGTCTCTCGTTCGAGCCGCGCACGCGCGAGCGTATTCTCTGCCGCCGTCTTCTGCCGCGCGCTCGCCGCCCCTCCAGAGAAATTCGAGGTAGCACGGCAGCGCGGCGCATGTGTCTCGCGGTCTGCGCGATCACCCGTCCCGGCGTGGGCACTTGCAGGTTGGGCTTGGCGAGCACGCTCCGCGAGGTACTCCAGCTCATGCTGCGTCTTTCGGGAGAGCAGGATCACGCAGCCGCGCTGTGAGCGGCTGGCGGCGGCCAATGCATGCGGCAGAGGCGCACGGCGTACTGGCGGGCCATAGTGATGTCATCGCCGCCTGCTGCCTTTGAGCGGCACGACCTTCGGCGCCGGGCTTGTTGCCCGCGCCGGCCGACAATGGCGCCGGCCGTCTCGGCGGCCTGGCGCAGCGGATCGTCCTGGCCGCAAGATGTGCGCATAGCGGGCTCGATGGTGGCCGGCGTGAGCTGTGGCCCAAGCAGACGCGCCGATGATCGGCAGGCCGTGGCCGCTTGACGCCTGGACGGACGCGCGTAACGATAGCTGTGCCGCAGGTCAGTGAACGCGCGCGTCCTTGATCGCGCGCCGCCCCGCAGATCACGCCGACCCAACCCGCCTTCAGCTCGACGCGGTGGCCGCCGGCATAGCGAGCCGGGGAACAGATACCCCGCGTCGGCGGTCTGCCGCCTTGCGCAAGTCGGCCAGCAACGCCTGCGCGGGCGCGTTCAGCGGAACGCGATGCAGCTTGGCTTGCTGTGGTGGTGCCGCCGGCTTCGCCCAGATGCCCGCTGCGATGATCGAAGTCGGCCCGCTTGGCGGCCTGCGCCACTCCGCCGCGCCTTGCTGCCCGTCACCAGACAACAGCCGGAAAGATGTTGGCCGCCGCCTTTGTCGCTTGTGCTTGGCCCAACGCCGCGCCCAGCCGCGCCGAGATTCATCCGCGGTCAGATAGCGCGCTCGCGCTTATCCTCCGGATGGCGCTCGAGTTCCCTGCAGCGCGGATTGTCGAGCCGGTATTGCCAGCGGACTCGCCAGCGCGAACATCTTTGACAGCAGCGCCACACGACGGCCCGGTTCGCCGTGTAGGGCGCGCGCCGGCACGACCCTGCGGTGCAGGCGGTCGACGCGCCGGAAAGGTCGCGTCGGCCACCTGCCCGATGCTGCCGACGGCGGGAATGATTTCGCGCCTCGATCATCCGGCGGTAATCGCGCGCTGCGTGGCCGGCCGCTTTTTCGGCAGGTGCTCCTCGCCGAAGCGGTCGCACAGATCGGCCATGGTCGGCGCCAGCCGGCCGGTCCGTGAAGAAGTGCGCCGAGCGGGTCCTCGCCCTGGCTCGATCTTGCGCTTGAGGCCCCGGCCCGTTCCTCGCGCGCGGCGGCGAGGCTCGGAGTCGGCCAGCCGCCGATGGTCAGGACGGCGGTCGCGGCCGGCTGCCTCGAATTGCGGTAGAGTGAGGACGAATGCCTTGGCGCCGGCTCGCCAGCGACGCGGCAGCCGCCAGCCCGGCGTCCGGCGCCGTTCCTGCCCCGCTGGCGTTCGACGCGCGTCGTAATAGATTTTGGTACGCGGCTACGGCGTGCAACGGCAGGTTGGCGATGATCTTGTCGGTGAGGCGTTGAGGCATGACCGCTCCGTGTCCGCACACAGTGTCCGCAGCCAAGTGAGTGCGCGGTGTCGCAGCGTGTCGTTGGCCATGTCAGCGGGTGTCGATGGACAAGCCCCTGTGCCGCGGTTGGTTTTACACTGCTTTGGGTTTGTACGTGTCCGCAATCAACCGCTTGCAAAAACTGTCGGGCAGCCAGCTTTCAATCAGTAGGTCGAGGGTTCGAGCCACCTCCGCGCTCACCATAAAATCCGAGTTTACTTATTGCACTTTGGCCATCGCAATACCGAGGGCACCTTTGTCGAACGTCGGGGGCACCACTGGGGCACAGGTTGTGGACTGTGGTTGAAGCCGGCGCTCCGCGGACGGTCGCCATCATCTTCGCGATCTCATCAGCAAAGTCGCTCATAGTTTGATCGGTAACGCGCGCTGACAGACAGAAAGCCAAAATTCGCAAAGTGAACACGCCACGCTGGAGCCAGAGAATCATTCCGCCGGGTCACACGGAACGTGTTTATGTTGCGACGTTTGGGCCGCTCCAGCGGTATTTTAATGATTTTGATTGTGGGCCTCCTATCAGCGGTACTGATGGTTCTGCTATTCGGCGCTTTGCTGTTCGCGCTGCCTGCGGTTGTGCTGTTAGTTACCGCCGCAATCGTTGCCGAACTATTGCGGGTTCTACTTTCAGCGTGCGCGCCTGAGGCTCATGCCACGCGACGGCGCGATCATCTTCAGCGACCTCATCGGCAAGCTCGACGTTTTGCGCGTGAGTTGTGAGAAGTGCGCGCGCGATGGTTGTTATGGGCTCAATCGTCTCATTGAGAAGCGTGGCCGCGATGCCAAGCTCATTGATTGGCTCGATGAACTTACCGCCGAGTGCCCGAAGAAGATTGCCCGCAACATGAATGATCCGTGCGGTGCGAAGTGCCCGCAATTGCCGATAGCTGCTATAAGGACGGGAAAGGTCTTTTATGCCTATTGTGACTTGACTATTCCGCAGAGTTTTTGCCTAATGAGAAGTTGGGACGGGAGTTTCAAAAGCGCCGCGCAGACAATGCACGGCTAACTTTGTGAGAACGCCCGTGGCGTCTCAATCCCAACAGCATTATCCCAGAAATTGCGCCCCACGTCCGGTGACTGAATGCGCCCAGTGTGGCGAACAGCTGTTCGTGCCGGAATGGTCGAACACGTTGATGATCGCCGCGTGCGCCATCTGTGGGAATGCGAAGACTGCGGCTACGCCTTTGAGACCACTATTTCTCTTTGCGGAGATTGCGGCTAGCCAAGAAAAAGCGTCGTCATCGCTCACCGCTGCTTTCGAGGCGGCCAGAGTCGCCGGTCGCTCAGGACTTTCTGCGTACGTTCGAGCTCCAGCAGGGAACTTCTCCGCTGCTTCAAGTGTCGCGACCGCTTTCCTTGAGCTCTTTGCGGTACTGTCGGTGCCGGTCGATTACTTGACGACCCCGCTCGACATGGCGTCGGGCAAGGCGCGGCGTTCGTCTATTGTGGGCACAGCCAATCACGCTGAAAACTGAGCATCCGACAGTCAGTCGTTCTACTCGGATTTTGGTGGCGTCTTACCGCAGCGCGGACCCAGAGTTCTTCAACATTTATCAGTTCCAGCGGTTCGATTTAATGGTTTCTTTTCTCGGTGTTTAACCAACGAAGGATGATGGTCGGGTAAGTCCAAGAATACGGGCTGCGCCCCCCCTCTCCGAGTTCGCCCCCAGAGGTAGGCACAGTCCATTTGGTGGGGGTCGCATGACTCTGCATGTGGTTCATGCGGTCCCCACTTTTACGGCGTCTGATCATCCTATATCGGCGCTATGTTGTGGCGTAGTTCCGCGGCAAGCCTATTAACGCGCCTGCCGCCTTTATCCATCCCTGTCAGCCTATTGTCGGCAAGCAGCCGCCAAGCGGCCCAGAGCTGGAGCACGCGCGAGCTGAAGCATGACGGCTATCGGCTGCAGATCCCGATCCGCGATGGACGGGTGCGCCTCTACACAATGAATGGTGCGGATTGGTCGAAGCGCTACCCACTCATTGTAGCTGAGGCAGCGCGGCTTAAGGCCTCCGCCATTCTTGATGCTGAGGGTGGTTTGCTCGGACAAAGACGGGTTGCCGGATTTTTGGCCTCTTGCACAGCCGTTGCTTCGATCAGGTGGCGGTTGCCTGTGCATTCGACCTGTTAATGCTCAATGGCGACGACATGCGGCGCAAACCGTTTGCCGAACGCAGAAAGCGGCTTTGGCCAAACTTCTGTTCCGTTCGCGCGAGGGCATTCAATACGTCGAGCATGCGGAAGGTCGTGGCGATAGGATGTTTGCCGCCGCCTGTGACCTCGGGCTTGAGGGCATCGTTTCAAAAGGCTGGACGCCCCCTATCGATCGGGAGCCATCGAAAGCCTGGATCAAGATCAAAAACCCCGAATGCCCCGCCGCCGCCGCGCGATTGATGGAACCTTCTGAACGGTTTCCGGGCTCGCCGCCATTTTAACCCTCCAACTAAAGGAAATTCCTGGAGGAGAGATTGGACTCAGAGCTCGCGTGTATGTTGGTAAAAAGCTCATGGGGGAGCTGATTCGCGCTGCGGTTGGCTTCAAGTCGTGATGGCTGGTGGGTGGCAAGCACTCGCCGGCCACGCACCTGCTGATGAGCGCGTGATGCCGACGACGCCGAGCGGCGGTTACTCCTGCCAGTCAAAAACCAATCTGGCGCCTCTCGGTCAGGGCACTCGCCTTCCGGCTCGAGCAGTGCATCGTTGGTGATCGAGACAAGAAGGGCATTTGTGGCCTCTGCTGTCGCTTGGATCGTCGTCACGGGTTGACATAGGTGCCTGAATGCTGCTGCGCTGCGAGCCGCCGACTTCAGGTGAGCGGAGGCATCAGCCGTCGCTGAGGCCGGGGAGTTTTGCGAGGAGATCATCCTGGCCGCTGGAGCCCGATCCCCAAAGGAAGTCAAGGGACGCCGCCGGGGTCTGGCGGGCTCGCCTGGCGCACTGTTCAAAGGGCCAAGAGGCTCGGCTTGGCGTACGCAGGCTACCAAAGGACGGCATGGACGGCGGATGGTCGTGGGCCGCCGAGAGGAGGCCTTCGGGATGACAGCAGAGCGCCATCGCCCGAATGAGAACATACCTTCGGACAGGTTGGCGGCGCTCTTCCAGGACGACGATCTGTGGAAATTCCCGGATTTCTCCGTCGGGCGTCTCGCATGAGCCGCCGTCCCGCCACCGCCCAACCCAGAGCCGACATCGCCCCCGCGCAATCCGCGCCGCTGGCGCAGAGGAGGGTGCAACCGAAAGGGTCGAAAATCCGCATCGAGTAAAAACGCGAGTCTGCTCCATACGGTTTGGCGTCCTCCACACAGGAAATTCAGGCCGAAATGTCCGCCGAGAGGATATCATCCTATGACGATGCCTCGACCGCGACCCACTCACCTGTGGCGGATGCGGGGGCGCTGACCGCGGCGCAATCGCTTGGTATTTTTGTCGGCAACGCGGCGACAAAAAAATCAGGATACGGGGCGAATACGGCTCAGCTGAATTTCAGGCGGCCTACGAAGCCGCGCTCACTGGGACGTACCGCCGAGCATTGCGGAGGCGAGCAAGACGAAACCTCATTCGCTGCGCCCGGTTGATCGAGCAATATCGCAATACAACGGCGTGGGCCGATCTTTCGCCGGCCACGCGCCGCAATCGTGAAAAACTCATTTCAAGCAAATCTGCAAGACTGTGGCGGGTAGCAAGCCATTTCGCGCCATTCGGCGGGTCTGACATCGTTGCGGGGCGTGATCGCCGGCCGGCAACGCGCCAGCTCCGGGCCGAAACTTCACTCGACGCGATGCGCGGCTTGTTCGGATGGGCAAAGACCGCGCAACATGTCGAGATTGATCCGACGCTTAGTGTAAAAATCCGAAGCGTTCCAAAGGTCCGGGCTTCCCTGTTTGGACGGAGTCCGACGTTGAGGATTATTACAAACGCTGGCCACTCGGGTCGAGAAGGAAAGAGTGTGGCTCGACGTGCTATTGTTCACCGGTCTGCGCCGCGGCGATGCGGTAATCCTTGGACGCCAACATGTGCGCGATGGCGTTGCGACTTTGCGCACCGAGAAATCTCGGGGACAGTCACAGTGACGTTGCCCGTCTTGCCGGTGCTTCAGCGCACACTCGATGCGGACCGATTGGCGAGCTTGCCTTTCATTTGCGGCGTGAGAGGCAAGTCGTTCAAGAAGGAAAGCGTTCGGCACAGCATTTAAGGAGGCGTGCGTGCCGCCGGGTGATTCAACCGGAGATCAGCTCACGGTTGCAGCAAGATCGGCGCGACACGCGCCGCTGAGAACAGCGCAACCGTTCCCGAGCTAAACGCAATTTTCGGATGGACCGGCACTGCAATGGCATCGCTCTATCACGCAGGCCGCCGGCGCAAGCGCTCTCGCGGCACTGGGCGATGCAGCCGAAACTTGAGAACGAAAACGTAACGTTTATACACCCACCTCACCAAAGGTGGGTGTAAAAATCAAAACGGAAATAAAGACAGGGCCTTATTTTTCGGTGGTGCGGCCGAGAGGACTCGAACCTCCACGGCTTGCGCCGCTAGCACCTCAAGCTAGTGCGTCTACCAATTCCGCCACGGCCGCATATGTCCGAGCATGATCTTATCCGAAAGCCGGGTCCCGCCTTTCGGGATCATGCTCTGGGGAGAAGGACGCGATGGTCGGAAACCGCCGCGTCCTAATGATGGCGGACCATGTAACAAATAGGATGTTGAGGGACAAGGCCCGCGCCTGCCCCGGCGTGACTTAATTTCGGTGCAGGCCTCAGGCCCTTGCAGCGGCCTGTTCAACGCATATCTGGGGGCCGCGGAAGCAGCTCCGGCGACATTGACGGCGATACGGTTGCCGTTCACGACCACCGTGCCCTTGGCCACCGGCAGATTGTTCGCAAGGATGCTCACCGCATCCTCTTCGGAGGCGTCCAGTTCGATGATGGCGCCGCGGCCAGGCCGGAGCACCTGGTGGACAGGCATGGATGTGGTGCCGAGGACGACGGTGATGTCGACGGCAACCTTGTCGAGTGTGGCCACGTTTGTTCCCTATTGCGCGTCAGCGTCCGAGCAGGTAGGATCAGGTCACCATGGTATGGTGAATGAGTGGTTAACACGCGACAACACGCTGGTAATCGGGCTTCCGGCGCCGCCGCGGATCGGCGCCGGCCTGAATGGCGCGTCGGCGATTCCCGTGTGCCTTACGAGGAGGCGGTCGCCGCTATGGAGGCGCGCGCGGCCGCGATCGCCGCCGGAACGGCGCGCGGAACTGGTCTGGCTCCTGGAGCACCCGCCTCTCTACACCGCCGGCACCAGCGCAAATCGCGGCCGACGTGATCGAAGCGCGCGTTTTCCGTGTCCACGAGAGCGGGCGCGGCGGCCAGCTGACCTATCACGGGCCTGGCCAACGGGTCGCCTACGTCATGCTCGATCTCAAGCGGCGCAAGTCCGGACGTCCGCCGCTTCGTCGCCAGCCTCGAAGAATGGATCATCCGCACGCTCGCCGCCTTCAACGTGCGCGGCGAGCGGCGCGACGGACCGCATCGGCGTCTGGGTGCGCCGGCCCGACAAGGGCGACGGCTACGAGGACAAGATCGCCGCCATTGGCATTCGCGTGAAGCAGTGGGTGACGCTGCACGGCATGGCGCTGAACGTCGGATCCGGATCTGTCGCATTTTTCCGGCATCGTTCCGTGCGGCGTCAGCGAATCAACGCTATGGCGTGACCAGTCTGGCGGATCTCGGCATTCCGGCACCAATGGCCAAAGTGGACAAGATTTTGCGACGCGAGTTCGCGCAGCTGTTCGGGCAAACATACGGATCAAACGGTCGGCAAGCACCGAGAACGCGCCGCCTTCCGCGCGATCGACGAGATCTGTCTCCGTGCCTTCGCGTTGATCGAGCGCACTCGATCCGCGCTGACATGGGGCCGCGCCGGCGAGCTTCAATCATGGCTTCGACGGCTGCGCAGGGTCCGGCGAACACCGCCTCGACTGAGCCGTCGCGGCGATTGCGCACCCAACCGTCCAGTTCGCGCCGCTGCGCCTCGTACTCGACAAAGGCGCGATACCCGACACCTTGCACCCGCCCGCGCACGACAACATGACGAACGATGCGGCCGCTCACGCAACCTCTCCCGCGTCAATGACGCGCGCGCCGGTCCAGCGCGAAACCGACCAGCGCTCGACGGAGCGGACATAGGGCTCAGGCAATTTCCAGCCGCGCGCCGCAGCGGCAATCATCTCGACGTAGCCTGGCCGCGGACTGCCGGGCGCACGCCGGCGCAGGACGTAAATCATCGCGCGCGACCTGGCGCTTGCCGTGGCGCACAGGCAAGTATCGTACGTCGTAAAGACCCTGATGCAGCAATTCATAGGCGTGAAGGGCGGCGATGTCGCGCGGCGTCAGTCGCCATAGCACGCCATACACGGAAGCGCCCGCACTCGGCGCAACCGAACCCCAGCCCTCGAGACCGACAAAGAAGCGATAACCGTTCAGCATGGCCGGACCAAGCGCGCTCGCGCCCGGGCAGCGGCGCTTCATGGCCGGGCGATGCATATTGGAGCCGTAGGCGAAGTAGAGCGTCATCGACCCGGGCCCGTGTGGCTTGCGTTCAGGCGAATTCGAGGATCACGGCGTCCACCGCGAGGCTGTCGCCTGGTTTGGCGTTGATCTTTTTGACAGTACCGTCGATTTCGGCACGCAGCACGTTTTCCATTTTCATGGCCTCGACAACTGCGACCGTCTCACCGGCCTTGACCTCCTGCCCTTCCTTCGACGGCGATCGAGACAACCAGACCCGGCATCGGGCACAGCACCTGCTTCCCGGTGTCGGCTATCTTCCTTTGCCGGCATCAGGCGGGCATAGCCGGCTTCCCGTTCGGTATAGACAAAGGCCTTGGCCTCATTCCCGCGGTAACTCAGCGCAAAGCCGTTTGGCACGGTGCGAATTTGCACCCGCTACCGGACGATCGTCGAACGTTCCATGCCAGACGAGATCACCCGGCTTCCAGTCCGAGCGAAGCTTTCGGCCGGCGCCGCTTGCCGTGGTTGAAGCCCACAATGATGGCATCGTTCTCGCGTTTGACCTCAAGTTTGATCTCGCGTTCGCCAAGCCAGACAGCGCGTTGACTCTCGCGCGTCACGTTGCGGCTCTCAGCTGGCCCGGCAATGCGCCGCTTGCGTTCGCCGAGCATATGATCGATGGCGGCGGCGACGGCCGCGATCACCTCGGCCGGCCTCGCCCTCGGGCGCGGTGAGGGTGAAAGCCGGCAGGAAACTCCTCGGCGATGAAGCCGGTGGAGAGCTTGCCCGGCCTGCCAGCGCGGATGGGCCATCAGCGCCGCGAGAAACGGAATGTTGTGGCGGATGCCGTCGATCACGAACGCATCGAGCGCATCGCTTTGCGCCGCGATCGCAGCGTTGCGCGGTCGGCGCATGCGTCACCAGCTTGGCGATCATCGGGTCGTAATAGATCGAGATCTCGCCGCCCTCGTACACGCCGGTGTCGTTGCGCACCGTGACGCCGTTGGCGCGTCCTTCCTGCGGCGGCCGGTAGCGGGTGAGCCGCCCGGTCGAGGGCAGGAAATTGCGGTACGGGATCCTCGGCATAGACGCGGCTCTCGACTGCCCAGCCGATCGAGCTTCACGTCGCTTTGCTTGATCGCAAGCTTCTCGCCCGCGGCAACCCGGATCATCTGCTCGACCAGATCGATGCCGGTGACCAGCTCGGTCACCGGATGCTCGACCTGCAGCCGCGTATTCATTTCAAGGAAATAGAAGCTCTTGTCCTGGCCGGCGACGAATTCGACGGTGCCGGCGCGTGTCGTAGCCGACCGCCTTGGCCAGCGCGACCGCCTGCTCGCCCATCTTCTTGCGCGTTGCCGCGTCGAGCAGCGGCGACGGCGCCTCCTCGATGACCTTCTGATTGCGGCGCTGGATCGAGCATTCGCGCTCGCCGAGATAGATGACGTTGCCGTGCTTGTCGCCCGAGCACCTGGATCTCGATGTGGCGCGGGTCGATGATGAATTTTTCGATGAACACGCGTTCGTCGCCGAACGACGACTTCGCTTCCGAGCGGGCGCGCGCGAAACCTTCCGCGACCTCGGCCTTGCTATGGGCGATGCGCATGCCCTTGCCGCCGCCGCCCGCGCGTCGCCTTGATCATGACCGGATAGCCGATCTCGTCGGCGATCTTGACCGCTTCGACGTCGTTCTCGATCACGCCGAGATGGCCTGGCACGGTCGACACCTTGGCGGCCGCGGCCGCCTTCTTGGATCTCGATCTTGTCGCCCATCGCGGCGATGGCTTTGGATTCGGGCCGATGAAAACGATGCCGGCTGCCGCCAGCGCGCTCGGAAAGGCCTCGCGCTCGGACAGGAAGCCGTAACCGGGATGCACGGCCTCGGCGCCGCTCTGCTTGCAGGCGGCGACGATCTTCTCGATCACCAGGTAACTTTCGGCCGCCGGCTGGCGGGCCGATGGCGACGGCCGTGTCCGCCATCTCGACGTGCAAGCGCGTCTTGATCGGCCTCCGAATAGACGGCGACCGTCTCGATTCCCAATTTGCGCGCGGTCTTGATGATCCGGCAGGCGATTTCGCCGCGATTGGCGATCAGGATACGCGCTTGAACATGTGGCCTTTTTGTACTGCCTCGCGCCAAGCCCGGAATTGGCTGCGGATAACCGGCGCCTGTTACACTACTGTCTTATAGCGAACGGTATCTACCGCGGCATCCCATCATGATTGCGGAGAATGCCATGTCATTCCGTTCCGAGGCACTCATTTCAGCTGCGTGTGCCGCGATTTTTTTGCAAATTGCGCCGGCGGACGCGCAAAGCCAGCGCAATCTCATCCTGTTCGTGCCTGACGGCCTGCGCGCCCTGTCAGTAACACCGGAAACCGCGCCGGCTATGGCCGCGGTCCGCGACAAGGGGTAAATTTCGTCAACCCACATTCACTGTTTCCGACTTTACCATGGCCAATGCGTCAGGCATGGCGACCGGCCATTTCCTCGGTGATACGGGCGCCTTCAGCAACACCATCTATACCGCCTATCCGGTAGCACCTGCCGGAGGCAGTGTGACTCCGTTCATCGAAAACGACCCGATCCTGGGTGACATCGACGCCGCATTTCTCCGGTAATTTTGTTGATGAGGATTCAATCCTTTTCATCGCGCGACAGCAGGGCATCAGTACCGCGGCGATCGGAAAACTCGGACCAATATTGATGTTCGATCACACGGAACGAACGGGCGAAGAAACAATCACCGTCGATGATCTCCACCGGCACCAAGCAGGGAATTCCGTTATCCCAGGCGGTGCAGAACGCACTAACAACTGCGGGCTTGCCGCTGATCGCGCCCTCGCGCAAGGACACGCCGGGCGACAACGCCAACGCGGGGACTTTCGAAAAGCCAGGCACACTGGTTGCCAATATTGTGCAGCAGAAATATTTCGCTGACGTCGCTACCAAGGTGGTGCTGCCAATGTTCAAAGCACGCAACAAGCCGTTCGTGCTTGTGCTGTGGTCGCGCGATCCGGATGGTACACAGCACAATCAAGGCGACAGCCATCTGAAGATCGTTCCCGGCATCAACGGACCGACCTCGCTGGCCTCCATCAAAAATGCCGACGACAACCTCGCGCAGGTTCGCCAGGCGTTGGACGATCTCGGACTTGCTGCAAACACCGATATTGTCATTGCCGCCGACCACGGGTTCTCGACCATCAGCAAGGAAAGCAGTACCAGTCCGGCTGCCCGCGCGAGTTACGCGGATGTACCGGCCGGATTGCTGCCTCCGGGCTTCGTTGCGATCGATCTCGCCAAAGCGCTTGGTCTGCCACTGAACGACCCTGACGATAAGAATGCCGCCGTTGGTGTCGGCAAGTATCCCAAGCGGGGCAACGGTCTGATCGGCAACGATCCCGAAAAACCGGAGGTCGTCGTTGCTTCCAATGGCGGCTCCGACCTCGTGTATGTTCCGAACAAGGATGCCGCACTCACGGGCAAGGTGATCGAGGCCCTGCTCTCACAAGACTATGTAAGCGGACTGTTTGTCGACAGCGATATCGGAAGTTTCGCCGGCACGTTGCCGCTCTCCGCAATCAACATGCAAGGCATGGCCCGCACGCCGCGGCCTGCGATCGTGATCAATTTCCGTTCCTACTGCGACCGACTGCGGACAGCCGATAATGTGCGCCGTCAATGTCGCCGACACCGGTTTGCAGCAGGGCCAAGGCATGCATGGCAGCTTTAGCCGCGCGGACACCATGAATTTCATGGCAGCCATCGGTCCAAGTTTCAAAACCGGCTTTGTCGATGAAGCCCCGGCGAGCAATGCCGACATTGGAAAGACGATTGCTCACGCCCTGGGACTGAAAATACCATTCAAGGGTTCGTTGCAGGGCCGTGTGCTCGCCGAAGCGCTGCCGGGCGGCGACAGCCCGACGGTAGAAAGCTGGGTCGAACGCAGCCCGCCGAGCGAAACCGGGCTTGCAACCGTGCTGGTTGGCCAACGTGTTGGCCAGATGAGATATTTCGACGCAGCCGGCTTCTCCGGCCGCACCGTCGGAATGGACGAGCGCAAGGCCGCCAGCCGCTGATCTTGCGCCGGGTGGAAGCTTTTCCACCCGGCGATTCAACGCCAAAACGTTGTTCTCTGCCGCGCGCAACCGACGGCGCAATGATCCTCTTTGCCGTTTTCCTATTCCCGGACGGCGTGGACGACTATATTAGGTGCTGGACGCGTCCCTATTTGAGTGGAGGTTGATCATGACGTTGGCGATTGGTGATATCGCACCCGATTTTGAAGCCGAAACAACGGAAGGTAAAATCCGTTTTCACGACTGGCTGGGCAGTTCATGGGGCGTCTTGTTCTCGCACCCGAAGGACTTCACGCCTGTCTGCACGACCGAGCTCGGCACGATGGCCCGGCTCAAACCCGAATTCGACAAGCGCAACGTCAAGATCATCGGCTTGTCGGTCGATCCGGTCGACAATCACAAGAGATGGTCTGCCGATATCAAGGACGTCGTAGGCTTTGCGCCGAACTATCCGATGATCGGCGATACCGATCTGAAGATCTCGAAGGCTCTACGGCATGCTGCCGGCAGCGACCTCCGGCATCGTCCGAAGGCCGCACGGCTGCCGACAACCAGACGGTGCGCAACGTTTTCATCGTCGGACCGGACAAGAAGATCAAGCTGATCCTGGTCTATCCGATGACCACCGGCCGCAACTTCGACGAGGTCCTGCGCGTCATCGACTCGCTGCAGATGACCGCCAAGCACCGTGTCGCCACGCCGGCAAACTGGAAACAGGGCGAGGACGTGATTATCGCCGGATCGGTCAGCGACGATGAAGCCAGAAGATCTGGCCGCAGGGTTTCAAGGCGCCGCGTCCGTATATCCGCATCGTGCCGCAGCCGCGCAGCTAGGGCTCATAAGATTAGCACTGCAAGGGCGCGGGCGATAACGTCCGCGCCCTTCTCTATTTGGTGCCGGCTGGGAGCAGCTAAAATGAATGAAGCGGCCAACAAACAACCGCCTTTTGCCGAATTTCTCGGTCTCAAAATTACACACGTGTCGCCCGAGCGCGTCACCGCCGAACTTCCCGTGCGCGACGACCTCAACAACCGCTTCGGGATCATGCATGGCGGTGCTCTCATGGCCCTTGCCGACAATCTTGGCGGCACAGCGACCACCGCCAACCTCAAGCCGGGTCAATCCACGACGACGATCGAAAGCAAGACCAACTTCTTCGCCGCGGTGCCGATCGGCGACGTTGCGAAAGCAGAGTGCACGCCACTGCACCGCGGCCGAACCACCATGGTCTGGCAAACCCGCATTACGCGCGGTGACGGCAAGCTGTGCGCGCTGGTGACACAAACTCAGCTCGTGCTCGAGCGGGGAAAATAGCCGCTACATCTTTTGCGGCTTTGCCGCCCCCGATTGGCGAGCACGACCCCGCCGGCACAGATGGCCATGCCGAAGATCGAGACACCGTCCAGTCGCTCGCCAAACAGCAAGAACGCGAATAAAGCGGTCACGGCCGGCACCAGGTAGAACAGACTGGCAAAGCCGGTCGCTGCAGAGCGGCGGATCAGCCAGTACATCAGCCCGACCGCCGCGATCGACAGCACCAGCACCAGCCACGCAAGCGCGAAAATCAATTCGCCGCTCCAGTGAATTTCGCGCGTTTCAAACGCAAAAGCGCCGAGGGCAAACAGCACGGCCGCACCGATATATTGCACGAGGTTGCCAGTGCGCCAGTCGATCGCCCCGCAATAGCGTTTCTGATAGAGCGTGCCCAGCGTTATGCCGATGAGCGAGAGAAAACTCGCGATCCAGCCGAGGAGCGATCCCGCCAGGATGATGTCGCGGTCGTGCATGACCAGCACGACTCCCAGCAGGCCAAGGACCAGCCCGAACCATTGAATCCCTGTCACCCTCTCACCCATGAAACGATTGGCGATGGTCGAGGTCAGGATCGGCTGAAGGTCGGGATCAAGGCCGAAATGCCGGCTGGGATACCCTGGCTGATGGCGGTGAATACGCCACCGAGATACAGCCCGTGGACAAAGGGAACCGGCGACCAGCGCATGCTGCCACTTCGCGAACATTCGGGACCCCTCGCGCGCCCCATGATTGCGATTGCGGCCATGAGCAGGAACTACGAAGGCCATGCGCACGGCCAGGAACGCCGGCGGCTCCGATGCCGGGCAGCCCGTAGCGTGCGCCGATAAAGCCTGTGCTCCAGAGGAGCATGCACTGAGCACTGGCGCTGCAGCGATCGCCAGCTGGCTCAGGCGCATGATGGTCTCGGGTTTGGGGGCTGACAGGCGGGCAGGATGCGCGCCTATACCATTTTCCAGTGCGACCATGCACTTCCTCGCGCCTGCATTCGTCTTTATGCTCAAACCGCGGGGAATTGATCGGGGCAGAGCCAGATGAAATTGATCGCGGCTTTATCCGTCGTTTTCGTCCTGATTGGCCTGGCGGCAGTCGCCTATGGCGTCGGACGGACCGTCCGACGACTGGTCGCCGACCGCCAGCTTGCCGGTCTTTCTTGCCAGCTTTTTTCTTCAGTTTCTGGGCACGCATGGCGACTCGCAACCCGCGTCGCCTGATCTTTTTGGTTCCCTCAAATTCGTTATTCTCTTCGGAACCGCTGTGACGGCTAGCGGGTTTCCTTCATGTTGAGACGACACAAAGCGTCCCGAACTAAGGAGGATGCCATGACTGATCCACGTTTTACGACCGGATCCGCGTTTGAGTGACCCGATGATCCGCCGTGACGATGGACCAGCGGCCGTGACGAGAACGTCGGCGGCATGTGGAGTTGGGTTGCCGGTGTCTCGCTGCTGCTGCTGATCGGCTTCCTGATCTTTGCTGGCTGGAATAACAACAGCAACACCGCAAACAGCGGTTCCACCACCGCCTACGCACCACGCCTCTCGCACCGTGACACCGCCGAGCACCACGGGCTCGGGCTCGTCATCGCCGCAGCCGATCACCCCGGCGCCATCGCCGGCACCAGCACCGGTCTCGGTAGAGGGTCGCGAGTTTTGACGAAATACGCTGATCCCGGCGCCACGCGGCGCCGGGATGATGAGCGTTTATCCGGGCACCGAATAAATCCCGAACTCTCCAGCCGTTGCGCGCTCACCACCGCCTCGATCGCCTGGAACTGTATTCCCTGACAGCTCATCGCGCTGGCCGCTTGCAGGCTACAATGCATATGCCCCCACTGGCAGCATGATCGCCGCTACGGACGCAACGCACAGCGGTTTGGTCACAATAGTACTGTCAAGCATCGCGCGCTCCTCCCCCGCGTTTTTTCCGATTGTGGCACGGTGCGGGACAACCGGGGCGAAATCATAGGTCGCCGAGGAACTCATCGATCGGAACGCGAGTAGCCATTGGCGAGCCGGGTTGGTCTCATTGGCCAGTACCAACAAGCAGCCATCAGCTCACCGAACAGCTGGCTTCCGTCATTCCCGCCCTGCGGGCGGCCGCGGTGTGGGAGGCAATGCAATAGGCGCAACCGTTTGTGACTGACACCGCCACGACTGAGATCATTTCCTGGTCAGCGGATCCAGTGCCCCGGCGCCATCACTTCCCTCACACTTTCAGGTGCGCTTGAGGGTTACGGGGTCGCGCGCCAGATATTTCCAGAAATTGTTCACATCCGGAACGTTGCGGGTTTTCTTGATGTCGTCATAGACCGCACGCGCACCTGCGGCGAAGCATCGACATATTCGATCGGCGGGGGTGTGGTCATAAGGGGCACTCCGGTTCTGATCGTCATGCCCTGTCGCCGTCCGAAGGACGACGTGCCTTGCAACGCCTGCGGGCCGGGCATCCGTCCTACGATATCGGACTATTGTTGAAGACGTGGAGGACAAGACCGGCCATGATGGGAGGTACAGAATGCCGAAAGCTACGGACTATTTCGCGGGCAAAACGATCATCATCACCGGCGCGGCGAGCGGGATCGGCCGGGCTGCGCCTGAAATTGCTGCCCGCGAGAAAGCCAAGTGGTTTGCGCGGACATCGATGAGGACGGTCTCGCGAAAACGGCCGGGGGCAATCAACGCCATAGGCAGTCAGGCGCTGGCGCTGACCATCGACGTTACCAGGCGTGCGGCGGTCGAGGACACGCGTCGAGCTTGCGATCGACGGATTCGGGAGTGTGCAATTTCTGTTCCGAATTCAGCCGGCGCGGCCATAAGACGCGCCAAATTCGAAATCGACGACGACCTGCTTGACAGAACATTTGACCTCAACGTCAAAGGCACCCTCTATCCGATGCAGGCAGTGTTGCCGCATGCTTGCGAACAAATTCGGCGTGATCGTCAATATGAGGAAGCTCATGGCGCATCGGCGCGGCGGTCCTCGGCTCTTCTGTGCATTACGCGGCAGCCAAGGGGGCCGTTGCTGACCATGACCATGGGCGTGGCGCGCGAATTCGCGACATAGGGATCGCGCCAGTTACGTCGATTTCACGCCGGCCCCGTGAAGACACCGCTTTCAGGCGGCGGCTAGCAGCTCGGCGGAACTGGTGCAACGTTTCCTTGAGGATGTGCCGATGAAACGTTTCGCGGAGCCGGAGAAATCGGCGGGAGCTCGTCCTGTTCATGTGTTCGGATGCTTGCGAATTCATGACGGCCGATACTGTTTACGTGAATGGCGGGGGTGGCTGGCGCTGATCAAGTTGTCGCAATCCAGATGCCGGCGACGACCGCGGCCAGACCCACGATCAGGTTAAAGGCCGATCCCCTCACCGATCGCGATCGCTCCGACAATGGATGCAAACACCGGGTTGACCGTAATGGTGACCGCTGTCTTGGTCGGAGCTGGTCGCGAAAGCGCGAAGACCCAAGGATGAAAGCGCCCGCGCTTCCAATAACGCCAAGATACGCGACCGCGATGCCACTGCGACGAATTAAAATGACCGGCCGCAGCAAAGCCACCAATCGCCAGTGCCCACACCAGCAGACAGAGTGCGGCCGCACCCATGCCGGCTGTCAGGAACGTCAGTGGATCACTGCGTGCAATAAACGGCCGCGACCAGACATTGTAGAGTGACATGCACAAGGTCGCAGCGAGCATCACCCAGCCTCGCCGCGCCAGGCTCCCGCCGGGGCGTTGGTGAGTCCCAGGATCAGCGCGAAAGACACCGGCAAGGGCGACGAGCACGCCCGCACATTTTCGCAACGTAATCTTCCTCGACTCCGAGCGCAGCGCCGACCAGCGGTGTCGTCAGCGGCAGCTGGTCGACAGCGTCAGCGCGCCGCGCGCGGCGTGGTGTAGCTGTAGGCGAGATTGAACAGCACAGAGAACGCGGAAGAAAAACAGGATGCGCAAGCGGCGCCACCCGCGATCCAGTCACGCCCGCGCGGCCAGCGGCTATTTCATCATGAGCGCGATCGGGAGCAGGATCACAAAGCCGGTGCCAAAGCGGAATACGCCGAGCGTCACCGGATCGGTGGCGGAATCACAAATCGCGTGGCGCCGCCTGCAACTGCCGCCGATCGCGCTCGACGCGATCGCCGCACAGAACGCCGGCCTGGTCACGGGTCATGCGCTATGCTTTTGCGGCCTGGCGAACGACGCCATCCACAAATGCCACGGCCACGGGCCTGAAAAGACCGGCGGCAGCGGGCCAATTCATAGCCTTTGACTTGCATCGTGCTTAAGCATCAAATTGGGGGTGGGAGACGTAAACATGACAATTAAATATGCCTGCCATCATTTCGGTATCAGCCATAGTGGCGCTGTGCACACCGCTGGACATTCCGGCGCATGCGCGCGGAGGTGGATTCGGAATGCACTCCTTCCATTCCATCAATTTCCATTCCATCAATTCTTGCATTTTGCAAAGCACTTTCGGCACGCACGCGGTCACAGAAATTTCAATCAGGGGTCTTTGTACGGCGGCGTCTGTGCAACCGCCGCCCTATGACAACGATGCTGCTCAGGTGCAACCGGCAAATTTTGTTTACGTGGTTGAACCGCCCCGCGTGCATAGTTGCCAATACAACAAGGAAACCGTGACCGGCTGCCGTCAGAAAGCGGGGGAACGCGCGACATCACAGTCACGCGCTGCTGACCGAGAGTCTGTACAGACGTTCAGAAAACGAGATCGCGAAAATTTACGCGCGTTTTTGACTGGCCAACAAATTTGTGAAAGCTTTCTTCGACCGTGAATTCGCGCGTCAGAACTTCGTGCGCACGGTGGAGAATGCTGCATTCGAGACATGCCGGGGACGCAAAATGTACGTGTAACGGAAACATAGGAGGAACGAGTGAACAAATTTCTTTCCCTCGCAGTGGCCATCGGCATCAGCGGTCTTCGCGTTGCCGCTACCCAGGCCATGCCGCTTGCGCCGCTCGAACAGGCACAGGCCGGGCTGACAATTCCGGTCGCCGGCGGCTGTGGACCCGGCTTTCATCGCGGTCCGTACGGCGGCTGCCGATCGCGAATGGTTATTACGGTGGCATCGTACTATGGCGCTCCTGCCGTCGTAGCAGCGCCAGGCGCTAGTGGTTGCTCCGGCAGTCGTGGTGGCGCCCGGCCCCTGCGGTGGTCGGGGCTCGCATCAGTGTTTGCAACCCGTACCGGTGCTGGCGGTTTCGCAACTGATCTGCACGTAAAGTTCAGAGATAATGTCAGATGGCCCCGCTTCTGCGGGGCCATTTTTCAAATCGAGGCCGAACTCACCGAATCCAACGGCCCGGCGAGGCTAGGCGGCCCGACAGAAATCCAGCAGCCTGGCATTTTTCCAGTTCATGCATGGCCGCCCTCTTCGCATTCGCCGACAATTCGCCGACCGGGATCGCCGCCAGTTCGTTTGCCCGGATAAGCGGCAAGCGCAGAATATGGCGGATGACGCGAAACTCAGACATATTCGTAAGCGTGGCCTGACCCCGCGTGCTCCACGACGATCGTCCGGCCGTGAATCCTGATGCCGAAGTCACTGACAAACGCGTCCGTTGCAAGCTTCGGCGATTGCAGGCACTGAGTCCGATGCAACACCGCATCGATCTCAGTCCGGAAAGAGCGGCTTGTGCATGACTGCGGCAGCGCCGAGCCTGAGTGAGCTTCCCGTTCACGCTGCGTATTGTACTCGCCGAAATCATCACGACTTTTGGTCTGCGGGTTTGCCTGCATCAGGCGTGCGGCGTCGCATAGCCGTTCAATCAGGCATGTTGACGTCAAGGAACACGACGTCCGAACGTTTCGGCATTGCAGCGCGCCAGCGCTTCGGCTCCGGTATTTTGCCACCTCGATGTTCAGATGAAAAACCGAGCTTGCCAGCACCTTGCGCATGACATTCAGCGTCACCGGAGAGTCGTCCACCAGCAAGACTTGCATCGGCATCGAAACGCGCCGATGGGTTGCCAGAATTGCACCGATATCGGCGGCACTGAACGGCTTGGTCAGAAACTCGTAAGCCCCGAGCTGGCGCGCAAGATCGATGCAGCGCCTGTCGGCCTGTCCCGACATCAGGGTAACGAATGTCTTGTTGCCGGCGCAATCCGCGCGGCCCACACGGCGTCCATGCCGCCCATTGTTGGCATATGGACGTCGATGAACGCGAGATCGACCCCGTCATCGAGAGCGTTGAGACACTCCAGGCCGTCGAACGCGTGCACGATGCTGGTAGAGTAGTCGTCGGATAGAGCGCCTGCAGATCAGCTGGTGAACAGCACTGAATCATCAGCGATCAGAACCTTCGAATAACTCGCGGACATGATCGTCCCTCCGTCAGCCTCCCACCCGACAGGAGAAATGCGACATTGCGAAAAATGTTCAAGCGACAACTCGTTTCGGAATGAATTTCTGCTTTGCTGGTTGTCGCCAGTTTGAGTCAAAACGGCCAGTACAGTCATACCGTAAGGGCGACTGCTTGGTGTAGCGGTGAATAGCGTCTCTGGACCCACCCGCCACGCGCCATGATCGCGGCACACAGCAATATGATGATAATCGCAGCCAACTCGCCATGGATGATCTTGCGGATGAACCGCAGCTTTTCCGCACTCGGAGATGGGAGTTTTCGGCTCTTAACGCCTTGCGCCAGGACAGGAATTCCAGTGTCGGCACGATCGAAAGCAGGGCAACCGCGATAAATATGGGAAAACTTCGTCATAAACGCGGGGCTATAAAATAATAATCTGCGCCCTTCTCGAAGAAAAATACGCGCAGCAGACCGACGACGAGCAAGATCCCTGCCGCCGCTCAAGCACGGCATCGGCGATGACCAGGCGCCGTGCCGTGGCGAGGAGAACTCCTGACCAATCAGAATGAACTCAACGGCCAGCGCCGACACGAGCGTGAAGGCGGCGACATGGTGAAGAAACGCAAAAAGCGTGGACATGCTGCCTGCTCCTCCCCGTCCCCATTTGGGGAGCCTGCAGGATGCGTGCAACCCAGGGAACCCGTCTTTGCCTGCTTGACGGTTTCAGACAAGATTACACCGGCATGTTGTCGTGCTTCCTTGCCGGCATCTCCACATGCTTGTTCTTCAGCATCGCCAGAGCCCGCGCGATCCGGCGGCGCGTCGCAGTGCGGCATGATCACATCGTCGATGTAGCCGCGCTCTGCTGCGGCGAACGGCGACAGGAACCGATCCTCGTATTCCTTGGTGCGCGCCGCGATCTTCTGCGGATCATCCGATGTCGGCGCGGAAGATGATCTCGACCGCGCCCTTGGCGCCCATAACTGCGATCTGCGCCGTCGGCCAGGCGTAGTTAATGTCGCCGCCGACATGCTTTGCTCGCCATCACGTCATAGGCACCGCCGAAAGCCTTGCGCGTGATCACGGTGACCAGCGGCACCGTGCACTGGCTGATACGCGAACAGGAGCTTGGCGCCGTGCTTGATCAGCCCGCCATATTCCTGGTCGGTGCCCGGCAGGAAGCCGGGCACGTCCACGAAGCGTAACGATCGGGATCCCGAAGGCGTCACAGAAACGCACAAAACGCGCTGCCTTGCGCGAGGCATCGCATATCGAGCACGCCGGCGAGCACCATCGGCTGGTTGGCGACGAAGCCAACCGTGCGGCCGGCGACGCGGCCGAAGCCGATGACGATATTCTTGCATAGGCCGCAGGCAAGCTCGAAAAATCGCCCTCGTCCGCGACCTTCAGGATCAGTTCCTTCATGTCGTAGGGCTTGTTGGGGTTGTCGGGAATGAGCGTATCGAGCGACTCATCGATCCGGTCGGACTCGTCATAGGCGGGCCATTCCGGTACGCCGCTTTCGTTGTTGGCGGGCAGGAAGTCGATCAACCGGCGCATTTGCAGCAAACACTCGACGTCGTTTTCGAATGCTCCGTCGGCGATACCCCGATTTTGTCGTGTGCACTGAAGCGCCGCCCAATTCCTCGGCGGTGACGCACCTCGTTGGTCACGGTCTTCACGACGTCCGGGCCGGTGACGAACATGTGGCGACGTGTCGCGCACCATGAAGATAAAATCGGTCATCGCAGGCGAGTAGACGTCGCCACCCGCGCAGGGGCCCATGATAACGCTGATCTGGGGAATGACGCCGGACGCCAAGACGTTGCGCTTGAACACCTCGCCGTAACCGCCGAGGGCGGCAACACCTTCCTGGATCCGCGCGCCGCCGGCATCGAACAGGCCGATGATCGGGCACCGCGCCTTCATCGCCATGTCCTGCACCTTGATGATCTTTTGCGCGTGCGTTTCGGACAGCGAGCCGCCGAACACGGTGAAATCCTTGGCGAACAGATAGACCGTGCGGCCATTGACGGTGCCCCAGCCGGTCACGACACCGTCGCCGGGGATTTTCGATTTCTCCATGCCGAATTCGTTGGAGCGGTGCTCGACGAACATGTCGAACTCCTCGAACGAGCCCTTGTCGAGCAGAAGCTCGATGCGCTCGCGCGCGGTAAGCTTGCCGCGCTTGTGCTGAGCCTCGATGCGCCTTGCCGCCGCCGAGGCGGGCCTCCTCCCGACGCTTCTCGAGTCTTATCGAGGATGTCGCTTCATCGAATTGAACCCCTGCCCGCACGGAATCCGGCTGAGTGAAGGAATAGCATTCTTCTGTCGTCCCGGGCGAGGCCAAACGAGACCGGGACCCGTACTCCCTGTCATTGGGCCGCGCTTTCGCGCGGATCCGGTGACGGGGACCGTTGAAAGGCTTGGCTTCCCCGCCAAAGGCTGCTTTAGAACCCCCATGAGCGAACAACAGACCGCTGCCGAACTCATTACGCAGGGCCTTGTCCATCACCGGGCCGACCAGATTTCGCTTGCCATGGACCGCTATACGCAGGTGCTGCGCAACGACCCGCGGAAGCGCCGACGCCCTCTATTACATTGCCATGGTCGCCTGCGGCGAAGGTCAGTTTCAAGCAGGGCATCGATCTGCCTCGCCGCTCGCTCTGGCGTATACCGTCCGCAGCAGGCGCGCGCACATAACCTTATCGGACAGGCCCTGCACCGGATGGGCAAAGATCAGAGGACGCGCTGGAAAGCTTCGACAATGCGATCGCCTGCGACGCCAAGTTTTGCGGACGCCTATGGCAACCGCGCCAATATGTTGAGCGAACTTGGCCGCAATGCTGAGGCCCTGTCGAGTTTCGACCGCGCCATAGCGCTGAACCCCAACTCGCGCCGAACGACTGCGGTCAACCGGGGCGCCACGCTCCACGGTGCCGGACGTATTGACGACAGCCATCGCCAAGTTATGACAAGGCCATCGCGCTCGACCCGGACTTTTGTGTGTCCGCATTGCAACCGGGCCCATGCGTTGTTCGACGCCGGCCGCGCCTGGAAGGCTCGCGGGTTACGACCGCGCGCTGGAAATTGAGCCGAAAATGGCGGAGGCCTTTCTGGGCCGCGCGCTGGTCCTGAAAAAACTTGCGCGGCTCGAAGACGCGCTGGCAAAAGCGTCAATAAGGCCATTGAACTCAAGGGCGACGTTGCCAAGATGCACGAGGCGCGGGCCAGCCTCCTTCGGTCAGCTCGGCCGCGAGGACGACGCGCATGCCGCTGATGCCAGGGCCGCAGAGCTGGAGGCGAACAAGCGCGAGGCAAGTGAAACACAGCCTTCACAAAGCTGACAATTAGGCGCCATACTGTCGACGGACGGGGGATTGCATCCTTCGGGGGATGTTTTGACAACCGAGGACATTTGCCATGAGCCAAACCAAGCCATCGCCACGCCTTGCGACCCCGACCGATCTCGGCGCCAATGCCGCCAAGGATATCGCCGGGGCACTCAACCTGCTGCTGGCGGACACCTTTGCGCTTTATCTGAAGACCAAGAATTTCCACTGGCATATCAGCGGGCCACATTTCCGCGATTACCATCTTCTGCTTGACGAGCAGGCTGATCAGATTTTCGCCACCGTCGATGTGTTGGCCGAACGCGTGCGCAAGATTGGGCGGCCCACGCTGCGTTCGGTCGGCGATATTTCGCGCCAGCAACGCATCTCCGATAACGACGCAGTCTATGTTGATCCGCAGGATATGCTGGCCGGATTGCGCGACGACCAATCAGCGGTTCATTACGTCGATGCGCGAGACCCATGATGTCTGCGACGAGCATGGCGACGTGGCAACGACCAGCCTGCTGGAAGTCTATATCGACGAAGCCGAAAAACGCGTGTGGTTTCTCTACGAAGCCAGCCGCCGCGGCGACCCCACCGGGCACTAGCTTTTGGCCAGCGACTTCGCCGGTTCGTCCCGCGACCGCGGGGACCGCATATTGAGCGGACCTAGGCTGTGAGTTTGAGCACCGTCACCGCGGCCTGAAATTCAGCCGCACGAAACGCACGGCGCTCGAGCGCGAGCTGGTCACGGCCCCATTGCGACATCTGCCAGTCCTCATCCACATGAGCGGCGCTCGGGCCACATCGGCATTGGAGTTGCGTCTTGTGCAAAGCGCCAGCGCCAGGAGCGCAGATCCGGTCAGCGTCGTGATCAATGAGACGGCCGTGAGCCGCCACGGGTCGCCCGGGATCGTTGCGCGTCATCGCGGCAACGGCGTCGTGCGGCTGCGGCGTGTGCACTACGCCCTCGCGCCAGCACAAAGCGCGCACCATAGACTTCGCGCGCCCCAGGCGAGCACCGGGTCCCAGGCTTGCGATTGCTTTGCGACGAGCCCTGCCGGCGCATCGGCGCGATAAAAGAGTAAATCGGATCCAATGTATCTGAGCGATTTCGTCCGCGACCGGCTGCGGCCTGTCGACCACTGCATCGATCACTGCATTGGCAAGACGCGTGAGCGGCATGCGCGCCGGATCAATCATGTCGGTTTGCGCATCCCATTCCGACGCGATGGCTTGCGCGAGCCTGCGCGACGGCGCCGTGAGCGCACGGCGCGCCGGCGTCAGAACGGGTTTGCGCGTCGAGCAATATTGCGACACGTCCTTCGTCTGCATCGTCCGTGCGCGCTGTGTTCAAGAAACGCTTGCGCAGGCGGGGCCGTATCGTTCGCCGTGCCGACTCGGTCGGATCGAGCGGCTGGTTTTCGAAAATCTCGGTAAAAATCTCACGCATTGGGACCGATTTGTGCGGCGCAAAATGACCGGAACTCCATATTCTGAATGTTACCCCAAAACGGCGATGTTAAGGTTGGATGGCCATGTTGGCGCCTCTTTCAAGGAGCGAAAAGCACCATGCAGACCTCGTGGTTGATAGGCCTCACCCATGACGGAAGGATAAGTAGCCTTGCGGGGTTGGACCCAATAATATCCGCCCTCGGATTCGAGCCGCACAACAAGGCCGACCGGAACAAGCGGAGCCGCCAAGGGCTGTGACGCGACACCGTTGAGTTGTACTGAGTGGCGGGGCGCGTTTCGAGGAAGCAATGAAGACCACCGACATTTCTGCGCCTGACTATTTCCACAAGGTCGTGGACTGCCAGTGGGCTTGCCCGGCACATACGCCCGTCCCCGAATACATCCGCCTGATCGCCCACGGCCGGTATTCCGACGCCTACATGATCAACTGGCAGCTCGAACGTGTTTCCCGGAATTCTCGGGCGCACCTGCGACCGCCCCTGCGAGCCGGCGCTGCCGGCGCGTGCGCGTGGAGAAGGAGCCGGTGGCTATTTGCCGCCTGAAAAGAGTCGCAGCCGACTACAAGGATGACATCCGCGATCGGTTGCCGAAGCCTGCGGCAAGGAAGAACGGCAAGCGCATCGCCCTGGTTGGCGGCGGCCCGGCCTCCCTCGACGGTCGCGCGCGACCTCGCGCCAATTGGCTACGAATGCGTCGGTGTTCGACAGCGATCCAAAGCCGGCGGCATGATCCGCACGCAGATCCCGAAATTCCGCCTGCCCGATCCAGGTGATCGACGAGGAGTGCGGCTACATCCTCGACCTCGGCGTCGAATTCCGCGGCCGGCAAGCGCATCGACAGCCTGAAGGCGCTGCTCGCCGAAGAGCTGGGATGCGATCTTCGTCGGCTCCGGGGCGCCGCGCGGGCGCGATCTCGACATTCCCGGCCGCAAGGAAGCCGCCAAGAACATCCATATCGGCATCGACTGGCTCTCGTCGGTATCGTTCGGCCACATTTCGCAAGATCGGCAGGCGCGTCGATCGTGCTCGGCGGCGGCAATACCGCGATGGACTGCTGCCGCTCCGCGCGCCGGCTCGGCGGCGAGGACGTGGAGGTGGTCGTGCGCTCCGGGCTTCGAGGAGATGAAGGCGTCGCCCTGGGAAAAGGAAGACGCTATGCACGAGGGCATCCCGATCCACAATTACCTCGTGCCGAAGGAATTCACGCCACGAGAACGGCAAGCTCACCGGCGTCGTGTTCGAGAAGGTCAAGGCCGAATACGATGCCAAGGGCCGCCGCAAGCTGGTGTCCGCCGGCGAGCCCGACCAGCATTTCCCATGCGACGATGTGCTGGTCGCGGTCGGTCAGGAGAACGCTGTTCCCCTGGATCGAGCGCGACATCGGCATCGAGTTCGATCAAGTGGGGCATGCCTAAGGTCGATACCCAAGACCATGGCCTCAACGCATCCCGAAGGTGTTCTTCGGCGGCGACGCGGCCTTCGGCCCGAAGAACATCATCTGGGCCGTCGCGCACGGCCACGAGGCCGCGCGTCTCGATCGACAAAGTTGCTCAATGGCGAGGACATCACCGACCGCCCTGCACCCGCGGTCGAGGTCGATCAGCCAGAAGATGGGCATCCACGAGTGGTCCTACGACAACGACATCGCGCTCGATAAGCGCTACCGCGTGCCGACGCGCGACAAAGTCGATCGCGCTGAAGGATATCGCAGGCCGAAGTCGAGCTCGGCTTCGACGACAAGCTCGCTTTCGCGGGAGGCGCAGCGCTGCCTGAACTGCGACGTGCAGACGGTGTTTTCAGCGCAGCTCTGCATCGAATGCGATGCCTGCGTCGACATCTGCCCGATGGACTGCATCACCTTCACGCGAACGGCGAGGAAGCCGATCTGCGCACGCGCCTGAAGGCGCCGGCCGCACAACCTCACCCAGGACCTCTATGTCGCCGACGGACCTCAAGACCGGCCGCGTCATGGTGAAGGATGAGGACGTCTGCCTGCATTGCGGCCTGTGCGCCGAACGTTGCCCGACCGGCGCCTGGGACGTAATACTGACCGTCCTGCGGATCGTCGGCCCGCGTTCGCGCCATGATCGCCGGGTCCAGACCATTGGTGATCATCAGGACCTCGAACATCCGCCAGACCACTTCACGCCAAAACGCTCTGGCATCGTGCAGTCCTTCGTCGTCACGGTGATGATGGCCACGTTGTGCGTCAGCATTCGTTGGAGGAACGCCTGCCAACCCACCGCGTGCGATTCGGCGCTCGTCAGTACACCCTGCGCAAACCACGCGACTTCTGCGGCATGCGATGCCGCTCGGCATCGATCGAAACGTTGACCGAGGCGTTGATGTGCCGTCCGTCGACAGCAAACGAGCATTGAATCAGGCCCCGGCCCTCTCGAGTGCGGCAGCGGCATGCCGACTTCTTCTTCCGTCAGCCACGTCGCTCACCTACTTCGGCGCCTTGACGGAACGCCCACGGCACGGAACGGACCCGGATCCTTGGTGGCGCGCCGTTGCGGAGGCTGAGGCGGGCCTCCGCGACGATTTAGGCCGTGCCGCCGGTGAGCGTGACGGCGGTCGGACCGCGTCATGCCTTCCTCTGAGCTTGCACTTTGACGTCCGGCCTCGTCGCCGTTGATGGTGACCTCGTCAGACGGCCGGCCGCCTTCCGCCGAGCAGCAGGGTCTTTGCTGCCGACCGAGCTGCGCATGCCGTCCGGCCGCATGAGGGGGCGCGAGGTCTCGAGCTTGACGATCGGCACAGCCGACCCGTCAGCCTTGACGGGAATCCGCAGCAAATCATACCCTGGCCCACCGAATTCGACGTAGACGCGGCCATCGGCCGGGCAGCGCGACGCCGTCCACCGTGGCGAAGCAGCGCCAGCGTCCCTCCGACCAGCCGTCGAGCGCGCTCTGCACCCTTCTTCAGCCGGAGCGCTCCGGCCCCATGTTGGTGTCGGTCGCGTACACCGTGCCATGGTCCTTCGCCACGGCGATGTCGTTGCACAGCCCGCTGCCCGGGAAGGGGGTAGCTGGCCTCTTGAGCGATACGCGTCCGAGAGCTTGAGCGCACTTGAGCGCCGGCTTCTCCGACATAGGGCGCACCTCGTCGCCCGCCACTCTCGCCGACGCGCAGACCCACAGCACTCCGGCCCGCTCGTCCGGCGGGGACGCCGAGGACCGATCGCCAGGCCGTTCGCCTTGGGCTGGATCCCACGTGGCCGCCTGCGTGGACTTCGAGGTCGCGTTTTGATGAACGCTGTCGAGTGCCGAGGCTGCCAAAGAAATACCAGATCACCCCGTTCTTTGTGGAGGTCAGACTCTCAGGAAAGATCCTTCCGTCTGCGAACGTGATCTCGGTGCGGTCCGCCGCTCGGAGACCGCCAATCAACAACGCCTGAGGGCTGTCGAGACCGCCGCGATACGCGTGGTGTGCCTTCGGCTTCCAGAACGGGATCATCAGATACTCCTCGCGCAGCTGCCTGGGCGCGTGGACATGATCGTGGCACAATAGGACATGATACGGTCAGCTTTGTCAACCGACTTTCCCGGCAAACCTTGGCCAGCCTCACGGCCCGATATCGATCCATCAGCGCATTCCTTGCCCCCGTCGCTACAATTTGCGAGCGGTGACGTCCTCGCGTGTCGCAAGGTCGGAAGGGCTGGCGTCCCCAACGACAGCCGTCCTTCCTGCGCCATTGGCGCCACGGCTGGCGTCGTAACCCCGAGCATCAGGTCGACCAACGACGGCGGTGGCGCATGGAAAGCGGCCGACGTATGCACTCGCACTTGCGGCGACGTGCCCTGCGTCGCCACTTCGGCATCCTCGCACGTTCGGGTGGATGTCAATCGTGCAGGGTGAAACGACGAGACGGGGCTTCCGCTCGCCGGCAGACACACACACTCCGTGTTAGTGGCTGGTTTCCTGAACGAGCAGGCCGGCCGGGAATCGCGCCTGGCTCGGCCCCGATTTAATCGATATTGCGCGAGAACTGAGCGATATGACAGGATCAGGCCTCGGCCTGCCATGATCGTGTCAAACGATCCGGTGTGAATCGCCGAGCGTTCGTAGTGCGGGCTTGGGGCTCCCAGAACGATCCGAGACCGATGCCCGAAGAGACCGCCGTTCGAATGTCCAATTGGGGGAAAAGCATCATCACTCTCTATTCAACCCACCAACACGATCATCCGCGCTGCTTCCCTGGCGCTTGGAATCAGCATCACTCGCCGTCCCGATTGGCGCGGGCGCCTCAGAACGCTGGAAGCATCGCCGGCACTGTGCTCGACCCCGTCAGGTGCCGGCCTCGAGGTCGTGGTTCAAGCCAGGGCGCGACGGGGCAACCGTCCGTCGAGCCGAGCGAAGGCACGGGTAAGTACGTGTTGGCCGATTTACCGCCGGGCACCTACGACATCTCACCGTCACCATCCCCGGACTGAAGGCCTTCGAGGAACAAAGACGGTACGCGTGCAGGCAGCGAGCACCGCGGTGGTCGACATCCACCTGGAGGGCACGCAGCTCAGCACGTTAGGCGAGAAATTCGCTGGGCATCGCCGCCGACAGAGCGCGGCACGCGCCACCAGCCGGACCCACGCCACGCACTGCCGACGGGAAGCCGGATCTCCGGCGTGTGGTGGAGCACCGGTCACCGTGGAGTTGGCAAGCGGGTGGCTCCCCTTGCACAGCGGATTGCGACCGAGCGCCAAGCCAACAATCGCAGGACAGCCCTCAGGTCCGATGCCTGCCTGCTGCCGTTCAGACACTTGGGCCCCTCCTCGAGTTCGTCCAGTCCAAGGCGACCATCATCGAAATCACTGACGATGATGGCCGGGCTTCCACCATATCTATTTGGGTGGTGGACGTGCCCATCAGGCCGGACTTCTTATGGCACGGAGACTCGGTTGGACATTGGGACGGCGACACGTTGATCGTGGATCGTGTCAGCTTCATCGGATGTCTGGCTGGATCGGGAGGCCCATCCACTTGCACCGACAAGTTGCACGTGATCGAACGCTACCGCCGTCCTGATCTGGGTCACTGGAGTCAGTAACAGTGGAGGACCCCGGCGTCTGGCGTACCCTGGACCTTCAAGCGTCTCTGAGCTGGCGCGAAAGAGGAAATCCGCGAATTCATCTGCAACGAAAACAATTCGGACCTCCAGCATCTGGTGGGTCGGTAGAGTGAGTGCCATGAAACGGACTTTGTTGAACGTTCTGGCCGTCGGCGCAGCATTCACCTGCTCGTTCAGGTGACCGTGCGGGCCCATCACGCGCCTTGCCGCGGAATTCGACGCGAAGAAGCCGGTCGCTGACGGGCACCGTCGCCGAGCTCGCCTGGACGAATCCGCACGCCCATCCGCATGGATGTGAAAGACGACGCCGGAAAGTGACCTCCTGGGATTTCGAATTGGGCAGCCGAACGCCCTCATCCGACGAGGCGGAACCACATTGAAGCCGGGCGACGTGATCACGGTGAACGGCTATCTGGCGAGACGGGTCGCCGCTCGCCAATGCCCGATCGGTGACGTTGAGCGGCGGACGAAAGTGTTTGCCGGCTCGTCGCTCGAGACCGAGTCGACGCCGTAGTCGACGCCGTAGTCGCCGCTCCGCGCGATCACTCCCGCGAACTCGACATCTCTCTTCTTCGCCCAATGGGGTGGATTCTCGCGGGTGCCTTTTCGGACAATGGCCACGTAAGCCGCCCGATGAGTGCGGTTTCGCTTGAACTGAACTGTCCAACGCCGGACTCCTGGCCCAAGACGTCGAAGTCCTGCCATTCGACGTGCCGATGAATCTCCCGCCGAACCAATACACCGCGCCAGACTTCAGAGGATCGATCGCCCTGATCACCATCACGGCGTCGGTGCGACTTCCTCGACGACGGGCCCGCGGGCATACCGGGAACGAGGGCGGTGCTCCCGCAGATCGCGTCGCTTCTCGCGGCATTCCGGAAAGCGGCGTCCGATCGTCAGCCAGTACCTCTGCAGGCCTGATGCCAGCAACGTGGACCTGTGCCGACCGGTCTGATCGAAGCCGGTGCTGGAGAAATCGTGCGTCCCAGAACGCCTGGGTCGGAGTTGGCGCCCGCCCTCAGAACCACGCTGAAGGCAGCTGGATCGGGCCTGCTGCTGCGCGATCCAACTACAGGGTGGGACCGGGGGAATGGAGCCATGTAGAATCTCGCTGGGGGAGCGTTCTACCAGACTGACCCTCGAAGCTCACCTGCGCGCCCTGAATCTGTCGACGGTCGCCGTGGCCGAATTGCAACTTCCCCAATTGTCCCCGGACGTCCGTGTTCGCGCGAAGATCGGATGTGCCAATCCAACCCGTCGTGAAACCGTGGTGAGTGTGTTCTGATTGGCGGGGCACGTTCCCCTTGATCGTGTCCATTGAGCGCCCGTCAGTCTGTGAGGATAGAGTTGATTCGTCACGGCGAACACCTCGAAGGCGCGACAGATGACTCCGGTTCAAGCCATCGGTGTCGCCAGTCCATCCTCATCAGGCGTGATCACTACACAGCGTGACGGGATCTCGCCGAGAAGCGCTGGCCAGCCCGTGCCTCTCAACTCAACTCCGGAGTCAGCAGGCCCTCAGCGAACAGGCGATCTCCGCGGCCATCCGGTGGCGTTCGTCATGGTCGAGCTGTTTCACAGAACGCCGACGTGCCGGCCGTCGACCTCAAAGAACCTCAGTCCACCTGCGAGCGCCCCGTTCCGAGACGTCGAGGGCATCACCGCGTCGCTCGCGTGCGTGTTCAATGCACCTCCGCATGCGGGCGCGACGTCGGGAGACAGACCGGCACCTCGACCGCCATGGTTTGTTCATCAAGATAGACGGCGAACCGATACGTGCCTTCTTCCATGATGGGCCAAATCTCGAAGCGTCACGAGGAGACTCCGCGGCCACTTCAATCTGCACAGCTGTCAGGGATCGTCTGGTTCTGCCCACTCACCGGTTGGCGTCACCACGGCGGCGCCCCATCCAATTTCTTCTCCCGGCGACAGTTCGCTGACGCGCGCCACCATCATGATCTGACGCACCACGACAGGCAGCAGGGGACCGGGAGTTTCGTGACCACGCCGACGGTGCATAGACGTCCCCGCTGATCGGAATGTTTGAGATCGGCGACGAGCACCAGTCAATACGCGCCAAAAAGGATGGACCCTCGCGAGGCGGTGCGATTGAACCGACACGTTCATTTCGCAGATGGCAGGCCCCTTCACGCCGCAAGCCAGCTCAAAACGGTAGATGCCTTCTTCCTGCAGCGAAAAGCTCGGGATGCTGAACAATGACATGCTCGCCTCTCGACTCTCCACGCGAAGTCTCTCTCACCGCATCAGCTGCCTGCCGCTGACCGGATGGCGACGTGACGAACAGCGATACGTCAAGATAGTCGAGGGGATGTCTGTTCTGGAGGTGCATCACTGACGGCAAGACGATGGATGCCCGCCGGCGGCGTTCGAACCGCGCCCGACGTCTCGAGACCGAACAGGCAGAGGCGGTCGAACATGTCGAAGTAGGCGAGATCACACATCACCGCCAGTCCACCGTGGTCATCCTTGGCGAGGCTCAGAGGCGATCAACACTGGTGACTTTAGCCGCGGTCATAACCGTCGGTCAACTCCGGATGTAATCGGCTTAAATCAACTTGACATGCCGACAGATAGACGTCGACGCTTCTTCATCAGCGGATAGAATTCACGCAGCGACCATTCGAGCATCGACGGTGAGGCGCAAGCAGGTATCACCGGCACGTGCCCACGGCCCGAGCATTCTCGCGACGCGTCAGGTTGAAAGAGGCGCTCACACGATCAGGCGGCGAGCGAGGCGAAAGGCAACAACCGGCCGACATCGATTCAGCGGCCGCGGCGCGACCTTTGACTGAGGTCGCCGCCTGCTCCGCTTCCGCGCAATCATCACCTCGGTCGACTTGATAATCGACGTCGCCCATCGTCACCTCGGCGGAGCTTCAGGTCGCGCAGCGCGTCGCTGGTGACGACGGCGGTCAGCGTCTGATCCCCGATTCGCAAGACGGCACCTGGCCCAGCAGGCCGTCGATCCGCACTTCCTCGACGAAGCCGCGAAGACGATTGCGGCCGCTCAGCGCCACGATGAGGCCGCATCCGGCCGGTCGAGCCGACGGGACGGAGGTGCGCAGACGGCGTTTGCCGGGCGAGCATGCGGTCGACTTCCGCCTCGGACAGGCGGTGATGGCCGCCGGCCGTTTGCGATCGTGCGGACCTTGCCTGATGGATCCATTGCTTAGCCAGGGTCAGTTACCCCGACGCCCATGCGGTGCGCGCGGCGGCTCGGGGCGTGAGCTGTGGCATCTGTCGGACACGCTAGCGCGTGGATCGGCGGCACGGCGCAGAAGCCGTCGGCCTTCAGGATCTGGACCGTCTCCGGGCTTCTTGAGATAGTCGATGAATTGTCCGCGCGAGCGCTACTTTCTGCTGCGACGACGCGAGGACGACGGCCGCCTGCTCGATGGGTGGATGAAAGGAGGCGGGAATCTCGAGGATAGGTCCCCGTGCTCTTGAGCGTCGGAGAGAGCGCCAGCGACAGCGCCACCAGCCCGACATCGGTGCTGCCCGACTGCGCGAAGTTGCGCCGCTTGCGAAATGTTCTCGCCCAGGATGAGCTTCGGTCGGCGCCGTCGGTCACGAAGCGCTCGTGCGCTAGCGCAGCGCCGCGGCGCGACCATGCGGCGCATGTTCAGGGTTCGCGATGGCCACGCGACGGACACGCGGATCGGCACGACGGCGAGGCCACGTCGCACGTCAATGCCGGAATCGTTGCGCGTCCAGAGCACGAGGCGGCCCGTCGCGTATTAGTACGCGTACCGCGCTCAGCATGACCCGACCGCTCGAGCTGCCTCGGATAGTCGATGTCCGCGGACAGAGAAGACATCGAATGGCGCGCCGTTTTGCAACATCTGCGCGAAGAAGTTCCCGGACGACCCGAACGTGCAGCTTCACTGGCCGTCCCGTGTCCTTTCCGAACTTGGCCGACAATCTCCGGCAGCGCCGTCTGCAGATCGGAGGCGGCGGCGACCGCCAGGCCCTGCGCCGACGCAAACCGGCAGGCCAGCAGGACGAGACGACCGTGAGAACGATGCGTCGAATCATCCAGGGATGAAGGCACACGGGATCTCCAGCAGCGGACGATAGGACACGTCGAGACGTATTCATACTGTATGCCAGTCGGTTCGACGCAAGATCATCGCTTCGACTGATCGGTTCTAGCCGTATTCCGTCTGATGTAGAATTTGCCCTCATGAACAGAGCGAGTCCCCGCGCCGCATCGCCGCTGCCGCGGCGTTGTGGTGATCGTCTGCCTCGGCGTTGGAGCTCCCTCGCGCGCGTCCAGGCGCAAACGCCGACGGCTGCGC